>OJFL01000025.1_pt1 | contig 81504 bp, 82 predicted proteins | sample 1594131 | NCBI WGS metagenome assembly OJFL01 (sample SAMN05416782, study PRJEB24817) | seawater metagenome | isolation source: Sea water | place: Canada:Atlantic | collected 2013-07 | reverse complement strand
TTATTTTTCCTGCTTTAATAATAATTGTTTGGTTTTCTAACAATCCAATTTCAGGGTCAATTGTAGAAATATTTTCAATACAAAGTGCGTCTTCAAAAAATACTTCAGAATTCTGACAACTAAAAAGTGTACAAAATAAAATTAAGAGTAGCCTGTAGGATATTTTACGTATCATCTTTTATTGAATCACTAAATCAATGAAATTTTAATATAAGAATTTATTTCTTATTATAAGCGATATTTTACCTTTCGAAAAAATTTTTACTTCAACAGGGTTATTTTTGTGGTCATACAAATATTTGAATTCTGAAATATTAGTTGTCGTTGTATCTTTTTCTTTGATAACTTTTATAGTCCAGCTAACAATATCATTGTATTTATTATATTTTTTTTCAGTAATTCTTCTTTTTTTGGTTTTATAATCGAAGCTTACATTTAAGATTGGATTGCCTTTTTTATCATATTTAAGTTTCCCTTTTCTTCTAATGCTTCCATCTGAGTCATAATATGTATGACCAATTTCATTCCATTTTTTATCATAGAAAGTTGTTATTCTACCAATGTTTTTTTCTTTGACAGACCCATCTTTATTATATACGAAATCTGAGGCTCTTGAGCTTTTATCTATTGTATTATAGGTATAATTATTTGATTTATTTCCATCTTTATTGATGGTTGTAGAACTAATAATTTTTCCATTTTTGTTATAGGTGTAAGTTTTATTTCTATGAATAACACTATCTTTTACGTAATGGATATACTCTATAATATTTCCCTTTTTATCATAGATGAATTTTTTTTCACCTTCCACGATGTTTCCAGCCCTATTGATATTAGGTTGTTTTAAAATACGGCCTTTAGAATCATAATAAATCAACTGTTTACCATACCAAAATTCTTTTTCAATATTATAATAAGATGTTTCAACCATTTTTGGTTTTCCTTTCCATCCATCATAGGCATTTAAATACTTTAAATTTGAGCATTTAGTAAATAATAGAACTATTAGGATTGGGGCTATTTTTTTCATGGGGTATTGTTAAAATAATTCTCCTCTATGAGGTTTCAAAGCATCTCTGTATACTTTCATGTCAGATTCATTAACTACTATAAAGGCAGCACACAGCATAGGGTTCAACTCTTTAATATCTATCTCATGAAATTGGAGATTTTCGATTGCAGCAAATTCTTTTAAATGAATGGTGTGGTGTTTTGCAGTTTCTAGGGCGTCAGGTCCTCTAAAATCCCATAATAGTTTTACTTTTCTTTCCAACAGAATACAATTTTAAAACAAAAATACTCTTTTCTAACTATATTTAGGTATTGCATTAATTATGAAAATATCCTTTAAAAAGTTAACTGATGCATAAGTCAAAAACTGCTATATTTGCAGTAAATTTTAACACTTGGAAACACATCAATTTATTCCAAAATCTCTTGTAAATAATACTACAAAACTATCATTTACCTGGAAAACACCTAGCAATATTGCTTTGGTAAAATATTGGGGAAAAACAGAACCACAAATCCCAAAAAATGCCTCGATAAGTTTTACGTTGAGTAATAGTCATACCATTACAACAATAAATTTTACCAAAAAAAGTAATTCTGAAGCCGGTAATAATGAAATCAACTTTGAGTTGTTTTTTGAAGGGAAAAAGAAAGAAGATTTTAAACCTAAAATTGCAAAGTTTTTTGAAAGAATTCTAGAATATTGCCCATACTTAACAACTTATAATATGGTAATACATTCAGAGAATTCCTTCCCTCATAGCAGTGGTATAGCTTCTTCAGCTAGCGGTATGAGTGCTATAGCCATGTGTTTAATGAGTTTAGAAAAATCGTTAAGTTCTGTTGAGTTAACAGATAAATTTATATACAAAAAAGCTTCTTTTTTGGCGCGTCTGGGGTCTGGAAGTGCCAGTAGGAGTATAGAAGGTCCTTTGGTGGTTTGGGGACAACATCCAGCTATTAAAGGGAGTTCAGATGTATTTGGGATACCATTTCCTTATGAAGTTCACGAAGTTTTTAACAACTATCAAGATGCTATTTTATTGGTAGATAAAGGAGAAAAGCAAGTAAGTAGCACTGTTGGTCATGATTTAATGCACAATCATCCATTTGCAGAGGAAAGATTTAATCAAGCCAATGAAAATTTAGCGACCATTTCTGAAATTTTACAAAACGGTGAGATAGATTCTTTTATTAACTTGGTAGAAAGTGAAGCTTTAAGTTTACACGCAATGATGCTAACAAGTAATCCGTATTTTATTTTAATGAAACCCAATACCTTAGAAATAATCAATGCCATTTGGAGGTATAGAAATAACACTGGAAGTAAGGTGTGTTTCACTCTAGATGCTGGTGCTAATGTTCATGTTTTATATCCAGCTAATGAAACTGAAACTGTAGCTCAATTTATTGATAATGAGCTTTCTAAGTTCTGCCAAAAAAATCATTATATTTGTGATGTTGTTGGTTTAGGGGCCGTTAATTTATAGTCAATATGAAAATATTTCTTTCTAGAATCTCAGTTTTCACTCTCTTTACATTCGTCTCATTGCTTTTTTTATCATTTACTCAAGTTGTAGTTTGGTTTGATGAAAACCATGATGAGGTTGCTGAAGCTAATGGGATTTTTTATAGACCAATTCCAAATAAAAAACGAAGTACGTATTTAATTGTAGACTATTATAAGGGTGGTGCTAAATACCGTGAAGGTAAAGCCACTTCTTTAATCATCAAAAAAGAAAATTTCAAAGGTTTAGTAACTTATTTTTATAAGGATGGTTCAGTTTTAAAAACAGAAAAATACAAAAATGGAGCTTTGGATGGACCCTACAAGGAATATTATCCTACAGGAGAATTAAAAGTAGACGGAGTTTTTGGTAAAGGAGTTAAGGAAAGAGTTTGGAAAATATATTATAAGACAGGAAAGATTAAAACTAAAGGAAAATATAGAAATGGAGAAAAAGTAGGCGAATGGACTACCTTTTATCGAGATGTATATTATCCTAACGAAGAGTAATTTTTTGTATATTTGAATTATATTTATACCCTATGAAAGGTCCATTATTTTACGCAAAGATTTTACTATTTGGAGAATATGGTATCATCAAAGACTCAAAAGGTCTAGCCATACCATACAATTCATATAATGGAGCCTTAAAATCTTCTTCTAATCTTTCAGGAGAAGCAAAAAAATCAAATGAAAACTTAGCTAAATTTTATCACTATTTAAAAAATACATCAACAGATTTAGTATCATTTAATTTTGAAAATTTTAAAAAAGATATTGATTCAGGTATGTATTTTGATTCCTCCATTCCTCAGGGGTATGGTGTAGGAAGTTCTGGTGCGTTAGTTGCCTCGATTTATGATCAATATGCAGAAGATAAAATTACAATACTTGAAAATTTAACAAGGGATAAGTTGTTAAATTTAAAAGCCATTTTTTCTTTAATGGAGTCTTTTTTTCATGGTAAAAGTTCGGGTTTAGATCCACTAAACAGTTATTTAAGTTTACCTATTTTAATTAATTCAAAGACCAATATTGAACCTGCTGGAATACCATCTCAAAAAGAAGGAAAAGGAGCTGTTTTTTTGTTAGACTCTGAACAAGTTGGAGAGACTGAACCTATGGTAAATATTTTCATGAACAAGATGAAGAATGAAGGATTCAGAAAGATGCTTAATGAAGAATTTTCCATATATACAGACGCATGTATAGATAACTTTTTGCACGGAAATGTATCCTCCCTGTTTGGTAATGTTAAAAAACTATCTAAACTGGTTCTTGCAAATTTTAAACCTATGATTCCTAGTGCTTTTCATAAAGTATGGGAACAAGGTATTCAAACCAATGATTATTATCTCAAATTATGTGGTTCTGGCGGTGGCGGTTATATTTTAGGTTTTGCCCAAGACTATGAAAAAGCCAAAACCTCTTTGCAAGATTATAAATTAGAACTAGTGTATAGATTTTAACTTCTTCACTTATGGAGAATGGTAAAAAAACTTCTTTATTTTATAAAATATTCAGTTTATTATCTGTTGTTAGAGGTTATAATATTTTAGTTCTTGTAATCGCTCAATATTTAGCATCTATTTACATTTTTTCTCCAAAAAAATCAATTCCATCCGTACTATTTGACTTACACCTTTTCTTTGTTGTATTTGCTACTGTCTGTGTAGTAGCTGGAGGCTATATTATAAATAATTTTTATGATATTAAAGCAGATAAAATAAATAGACCTTATAAATCAGGTTTGGACAGCTATGTTAAACAAGAAACAATATTATCTATTTACTTTTTTTTAAATATTGTTGGAGTTCTATCAGGGTTTTTAGTTTCGTGGAAAGCATCCTTATTTTTTTTATCATACATATTTAGTATTTGGTTTTACTCCCATAAACTAAAAAGATATCCTTTAACGGGTTTAATGTCAGCGTCACTGCTAACTATTTTACCGTTTTTTGTCATTTTTGTATACTTTAAAAATTTTTCTAATATAATTTTTGTGCATGCTATTTTTTTGTTTTTAGTTATTATAGTTAGAGAACTCATAAAAGATTTAGAAAATATGAGGGGTGCTGTAGCCAGTAATTATAAAACTTTTCCAGTAGCCTATGGTGAAAAAAACACCAAATTACTTTCTATTATAGTATTGTTTTTAGCTCTATTTACAGTGATTATTCTTTTAAACCACCCAGCAATTTCATTTATGAAATATTATTTTTATTTGGTGGCTGTTTCATTAGTTATTATTGGTGTAGTTTTACTTAAATCATCAAAAAAACAAGAATATACGATCTTACATACTACCCTTAAAATACTATTATTAATAGGTGTTTTTAGTTTAGTATTTATTGATACTTCCCTAATCATAGACAAGGTAATTAACACCCTCAAATTAGTAAATTGAGTTTTTGCACTGAATTTCTTTGTTGGTTTTTATAACAATATTGGAAGTTCAAATCACCAATTTTCAGACACTAATTGATGTGAGTATGTTGTAAAATAATTAATGATTACATTTGCCGAAAATTTTTAAAATGAATTCAAAACATAAATCGTCGGGAGGACGACAAGCAAGAAAAGGCAGCTCTCCACAAAGAAAAAACAGTTTTAGTAAAGACTTTAAAAAACCATTATCTACTCCGAAAAAAGTAGATATTGGAGGTATAAGGTTGAATAAGTTTATATCTAACTCTGGAATTTGCTCAAGAAGAGAGGCAGATACATACATAGAGCACGGGAGTGTTACAGTTAACGGTAATTTAGTTACTGAAATGGGTTACAAGGTTCAACCAAATGATGATGTTCGTTTTGATGGAACCTCCATTTCTCCTGAAAAAAAGAAATATGTTTTATTGAATAAGCCCAAGAACTATATTACCACTATGGATGATGATCGTGGAAGAAAAACGGTTATGGAATTAGTTTCTAATGCGGCAAATGAAAGAATTTATCCTGTAGGAAGACTAGATAGAATGACTACAGGTCTTCTTCTATTTACTAATGATGGTGAGTTGGCAAAAAAATTAACGCACCCCAAACATGATGTTAAAAAATTATATCATGCTTCTCTCGATAGAAAGTTAGATTTGAAAGATTTACAAAAGCTAAGAGGTGAGGTTGTTATAGAGGGTAAAAAAGTTTTTATTGATGCAATTTCCTATGTAGAAGGTCAAACTAAAACTGAAGTGGGTATCGAAATTCATTCCGGTAGAAATAGAATTGTTCGTAAAATATTTGAACATGTTGGTTACAAGGTTGTAAAATTAGACAGAGTTCTTTTTGCTGGTTTAACAAAAAAGAATCTTCCTAGGGGAAGATGGAGAGAACTAACCAAGCAAGAATTAGCCAACCTGCAAATGATTTAATGTATACAAACAAAAAATCCGAACAATATGTTCGGATTTTTTTGTGGTACCTCCAGGAAGAAATTACTTTATTTCATTTAATCTCAAAAACACCTAAATCATTAAAAATTAATGATATAACATCATTTTTATTATAAAGACATAAAATGAAATAAAGACAAATAAACTACAAATAACTAAACTGCGCACACCTTTGAGCACACCCTTTATGCGCTGTATATTAGCCGTATGAAGAAAATAATTAAACCACAATTAGGAACTGTAAGGTACAATTTGAAGGAGTCCAAAGAGACATTAAAACAAAGTAGAAAAGAAAGTCCAATTTCATTGTGGTTTTCCTATGGGAAACGACAAAGATTAAGATATTCAATTGGAATATCAGTAGGTTATGCAGATTGGGATTTTGAAAGACAAAGGGTTAGAAGAAATCGAAGTCTTATAATTAATTCAGCAACAGTTAATAGGTACCTTGACAAGTTACAGAATGAACTCATTCGTGATCATTCGGAATTAGTATTGGAGGGAAAAGAAGTCAATAATGAAGTTTTAAGATCTATTCTCGATAGGTTGACAAATCGAAATATTGAATCAGAAGTAAAAGTAATTCAAGATGATTTTTTTGTTTTTGCAGATGAGTTCATCGAGGAGAAGAGGGGTAGTATTGAAAATGTTACTTTACTACTATATAAACAGTCCTTAAAGAAACTTAAATTGTTTTCAGATTCCACAACATCAATTGATTTCACATCTTTCACAAGACCTATTTTAAACGACTTTAAGAGGTTTTTGGAGGTTGAACAAGGGTTTAAATTAAACACCATTTCAAAACATTTCAAATCAATAAAAACAATTGTGTTGGAGGGGAAGAGGAGAGGTTTAATTGGAGATGTAGATTTCAGGTTGTTTTCAATTCCAACGGAGGAGCCAACAAAGATTTATTTAAGTGAGAATGAAATATGTAAGATGAAGGATTTAGATCTTTCAAATGACAAGACTATGGAGTTGGCAAGAGATATTTTCTTAGTGGGTTGTTATACTGGACAACGAATTAGTGACTACAATAGATTATCTGGTATTGATATTGTAGAAAAGGATGGGGTCCATTTTTTTGAAATTCTTCAAAAGAAAAGTGGTGTTAAGGTTAACTGTCCAATCACACAGGAACTAAAAGAAATTATGCACAGATATAATAACCAACCCCCTCCAAAACTATCAGACCAAAAGATAAACAAGTATCTCAAGTTGATTGGTAGAAGATTAGATATGAATGAAGATGTTTTATGTCATGATACAAAGGGAGGAGTAAAAAGAACCTATATTCGTCCAAAGTGGGAAATGTTGGAGTCACATACTGCACGTAGAAGTTTCTGTACCAATATGTACTTAAAAGGAATGTCAATTCAAGATATCATGCATTTTTCGGGTCATAAAACTGAAAAGGAATTTCTTAAGTATATTAGAATCACATCAGATGAGCGCACCCGACATATACTGAGACAGGGATTTTTTAATGTGTAAATTATAAAGTTATAAGGTGCTTTAGTTACCAGTAACGTTAGTCAACTTCTCTAAAACCTTTAAAAAATCCAATTGTAAAATCTACAATCCATTTAATGGATAAAAAACTAAACCACAAAATAGAGATGAAAATGTGCCAAAATACTTTAATGAAATTAACAAAGAGAATGATCAACATGTAGATCATTTGAAAAGTAGCAGCGTTTTTCCCTCTTACTTGAACACCTCCTAATTTGAAACTGGAGTAATTCGGTTTTAGGATGTTATAAGAACCTCTTTTATTTTTGAGGGAGGTACTAATCCCATTTTTTGAAACATTAAAGTTAAAAGGACCACTATTGTATCTTCCAATGAACTGAAAGTTTCCGTTTTGGAAACCCATTCTTGCTCCCTTAAATAATCGTTTGTGAAGACGAAGTCCGTGTTTAGTGTTTATAGTAGCGCCAACTCCATCTCCTTTAAATGTTTTCGTTGCAGAAACACCACCAGTTCTTGAAACTCGGACATTTTTTCCTCTGTATTCTATTCTTTTTGAAGGGTTGTCTTTATCTTTTGAATTAGTGCTTGACATGAGTCAAAATTAAGAAATTAAAATAAGGAGATTGAGATGTTTGAATTTTGATTTCCCCTCCCCCTATTATTCAAAGTTGCAGCATAATTTCTTCTTTTAACGATCCACTTAACTTGGACGATATACAATTCTCCTTCCTTTAAAATACTTAAGTAACGAGTGTAAGTTAGACTGCTTTTTCGAAAGCATTTTCTATATCGCTTAATGTTACAGCAACTTGTTTTTCGGCAAGAAACTTATAAATCAATAATCGCATTGCTGTAACTCTAATATTTTTTGAGTCTAAAAATTGTTCTATTTTTTGCATAATTTTTAATGTTCTTCGTTACCAAATGGTTTAATAATAATTCCTACGCTAAAAATAAAGCCGTCTGTTGGTGCATAAATTTCTGGAAATTCTGGATTTTCGTGTGGTGGTAAAACCAAAGGCGAAAACCTACTTTGTCGTCTGTCTGTGAAATTTTCAAAATTCACAAAAGCACTACCAAATTTAAAGTTTCGCATTAACAATAATCCCATTGTGACAAAATCTGTCGTTTCAGTTCCGTTTGATAAAAACTGCTTTCCTGTATAAAATGTCTCGTAACCAATTCGCCATTTATCAGATTCGTACATTAATACACTTCCTGCGTTATGTTTTGCTGTCAATGGTTTTTGTGGATTTCCTGCCAAATAGTTCAGTTTCGTGTCTATAAGTGCATAATTTAAAAACCATCTAAAATCTTTATAAGTAAACTTAATATTTGTTTCTGCTCCTTTGCTTAAAATTTCGTCAGTTGCATTTTCAAATGCAAACAAACCGTTATTTGTACTATTTAATAACAATCCGTTATTAATCGCTGTAACATAAAAAAGTTGATTAATGGAAAAACCAATGGTTTCAAATAAACGTGTTTGATAATTGAAATCAAGATTTACACCATAAGAACGTTCTGCTTTTAATGAAGATTTATCAATGCCAATTATATTTTCAAAATTGATAAATTCAGCCTCTTCTGTAAAAATATCTGGAATTTTGTAGCCTAAACCACCACCAATTCTGCTTGAAAATCCATTATCATTTTTATAAAGCAAAGAAATTCTTGGAAGCGGAAAAAAGCCAAAATCAGTATTGTAATCTGCTCTTAATCCAGTTTCTAAAATCCAACTATCGGAAAGGTCATAAATATTGTTAGCAAACAAACCGTAAGTGATGTCGGTTTGGTCACGTTGCAAAGTTGCATTATCATTTTCATCAAAGTTGGAAGTGTATAAATTTGCTCCAAAAATCCAATCCGCTTTTGAAGTCTCTCTTTGATAAGTGATTTCCGTAAATGTGTTGGTTTGTTTACCATCAAAATTGAAATCGGGAATCGTTAAATTTCTATCGAAAAAGGATACACTATTTTTAATGCTCAAAGAACTAATAGAATCTATTTGAGTTTTGTAAACTGCTTGACTACTCAATCTTTTTGAAATGTTTTCCTCTGTATATTGATGAATTCCATTTTCGCCACTTTCTATTTTAGTAATGTCTCCACCAATTCTATCGTCATAAGTTCCGTTTAGACCTAACCAAAACGTAGTTTTGTCAGAAGGATAATAAAAGAATTTTGGATTAAATGAAATAGATTTAGTTTTTGGTAAATTACTAAAACCATCATCTTCTGGGTCATAAGCTTTTTGATAGTGACCAGAACCGTAAAGCGAAATACCAAACTTTTCATTCCGTTTACTGTAAAATACATTTGCAGTACTTCCCAACGCTTGTGTTTGCGTAAGCATAATATCTAAAGCAGGTTCTTCGTCTGGTGTTTTTGATACCATATTTATTAAACCTGCAATTGCTCCACCACCATAAAGTGTAGATGAACTTCCTTTAATAATTTCAAATTGTTGCAAATCTAAAGGTGGAATTTGTAAAATACTCAAACCACTTGAAAAGCCTCCATAAAGTGGAAATCCATCTCTCAAAAGTTGTGTGTAACGACCATCGAGTCCTTGAATTCTAATATTTGTACTTCCGCTACTTAAAGAGGTTTGTTGCATTTGAATTCCTGTGCTTTCACGTAGAACCATAGAAATATTGGTTGGATTCATAATTGCTTTTTCTCCCATTTCCTCAACTCCAATAAATTCAATTCTTGTTGGAATTTTTTTTACGGTTCTTGTACTTCTTGAAGATTGTAATACAACTTCATCCAATTCGTTTCCACCGCTTTTTAATTTGAAAATCAAGTCTGAATTACTTGGGATTTGAATAGTTGTCTTTAGAGTTTCAAAGCCTAAAAAAGAAACTATGATTATATGTTCGCCATTCGGAATTTCGTTAAAAGTTGCAATTCCGTCAAAATCGGTTACTGCTCCTTTTTCTAATTCCTCAAAATATACTGTTGCTCCAAATATTGGCTCGTTTTCGGATTCTGAAATTACTTTTATTTGTATATCAGATGTTTGTGCTTTAGCAGAAAAGCACGTTATAATTGTGAGCATTGCGCTCAATATGTATTTATTCATTGAAAATGTAAATATTAATTAACTTTAAAATTTTGACTTTTAGTCGATATTTTTAGCTAATTAATTGTGGCGGTTGCCAGATATTGGAATGAAAGTTAAATCTGTAGATTGATTGATAGACAGATAATATTTCTGTAGAGATTTGATTATTAACACCTAATTCAAAAGTTTGAATTGGTTCATATGTAATTGCGATTCCGCAACAATTACAAATACAAGTTATTGGACAAGTATCATCACTATCGTTTTGATGATTGTGTTCAGCAGATATTTCTTCTTGGTGTTGGTCTTCAGTATTATTTCCGTCAGAACAAGGTTTGATTGACAAACCAAGAATTAATAATGATAGTATGATAGTTATAAATTTCATTGGCACAAAGATAAATAAATTTCAATGCAATGGTGTTGCAAAGTCATTTCTTAATTCTGTTTTGGGTTTCGTTTTTTCTTAATTAAAGTTCCCCCTACGGCAAACAAACTAATTCCGTAAACGAAACTGTCGGCAAGCATATCTAAACTGTCGGCAACAAGTCCCATTGACTTAGAGATAATTCCTATTGTTATTTCAATTATGAAAAACGTAAAATTTATAGCAAGTACAGACCAAAGTAGTTTTTTTTGGTTTGAATTTTCTTTAAATTCTGTTTGGTCAGTTTGTTCGGTCGAGATTTTCTTTCCGCCTAAATTTAATTCGATAACAGACTTTTCGATTTGGTGAATTTCTCCGCAGTGAAAAACAGTCAATTTTCGGTTGAGAATATCAAATTCTAAATTTGCAATACTTGAGATCCCGTCTAATTTCATTCGGATTAGATTTTCCTCTGATGGACAGTCCATTTTGGTGATTTCAAATATTGTTTTTTTCATTCGATTTGTTTGTTTTCAGACGATAAAATTACTTTGAAACTTTTATGGTAACGTTAGAAGAATTAAAGTCAAGTTCATCGATATGCCCCAATACTTGACGATCGTCGGAAATAAAGTGCGCATGGAAAAAACTATCATGATGGGTGAAAACAGCCTTATGATGGCGAGAAAAGAAACCAATTAAAGATCCGCTAATACCATTCAACTCATATTGAGTTAATCCTTGGTGAGCTTCATCTGGTGATGACACTTGCTTACCCTCAGGTAAATTAACACTATGAAGTTTCATTTTATTAAAAACCCCATCAATACGTATCAACAAAGGTTGGTCATAATTTTTATAAACTGAATCAATCTGTTCTTCTATTTCTTTTAGCGAGTAATTATCAAGAGTAAGTTCAACAACTTTTAAATCACTATTTGTGCTGTATACAAAAAAGGGAGCCCTGACTGAGGGGATTTTAGTTACCTGATGAGAAACACTGTCAATAACCTTCGATACATATGTTTGTCCTTCAAATACTACTATTTCTCCCTTCAAAAACTCAATAGGTCCTAATCCATAGGTTTCCTTGTTATTTAATGAATCTGTTGCAATCTTACCTTTTAAATCTCCTTTCCACATCACATCTCTCATTTCACCAACAACCTTTATAGAGGAAGTGTTAGTCGATTTAGTACATGAGACAAACAGAAGCACGCAAAAGATGTAAATAATATTTTTTAACATGCTGTAAAAATACAAAAACGGCTACACTATAAAAGTATAACCGTTTTATCATTATAAGTTGCTCCCCCTATTATTCAAAGATGCAGCCAAGAATTTCTTAATTCACCTTCCTCGCTACATAGAAACCATACCCAAAGTAATCCTTAAACCTTTTGTATAGCTCTATTTCATCTTTGTAAGATTGAACAACTTCTTTTGTCTCTTCGTCTTTGGAAAGATCTTTCTTAAGAGTTGCGAGCTCCTTTTCTAAAGGACTATAGTAATTGCTGAGCCAACTTTCTTCAGATAGAATGAAATGATCAAGGAGTTGGTATCCGGATTTTATAACTATGGGATTGCTTTTAATGCGCAATTTCAAATGGGGAACAACCTTTGTAAATTTTGAAAACTTTACAGACAGAAGACAAAGTAGGTTTTCACCTTTGGTTTTGCCACCACACGACAATCCAGAATTTCCAGAAATTTATGCGCCTACGGACGGTTTTATTTTTAGTGTAGGAGTAATTATTAAACCTTTTGGTCAAAAAAGATGAAAGGTTTGCATTGTCCTGATTTTCGATTTTTTTTATGAGCGCAATTTTTATTTCCTCTATCAAAATTTCTGTTTCATCCTTTATGATTTCAAAACCGTGTTTGCTCAGCACTTTTTCTAATTCTAATGTTTGGATGCCTGTCTTTTTGTTTAGAACAATTTGTCCAAGCTCAACCGTTTTTATGTCACAACCCAATTCTTCCAACTCCCTTAATACAGTTGATTTGCATCTGTCACATACCATATTCTTTATGTTAAGGGTTTGTTTCATAATACTTTTTATAGTGCCTGAAATGGGAAGGGCTATTAACCAACCAACCAGTATTTCCTTCCCATATCAGGGCATTATTTTAATGTTTCTTTTAGGTTCTTCATATAATCAATAATCAAGGTCTTTTCAGAATTGGACAACTTAGCATCCTTGTGAATCAAGGTGTAAGATGCTAGTGGCATCTCATCATCTTTAACCTGACTAATTATTGACTTTAGTTTGCTGTTTTTTCTTCGGTTGGAATACGCATCCCATTCATTGAAATTCAATTCTTCCTTTCCTTCATTAATGTGGTCTTCTAAAAACCAAGCAACAGGTTGTACCTTATTGTACCAAGGGTATTCTGTGTTATTACTATGACAATCATAGCAGGACTCTTGTAATAATGCGCTTATGTTTTCTTGGGTGTTGTTTACCAACAAGAAGTCAGTTTTTGGCACAGTATCACTTTGATTGAGGTCTGTGGGCACAAACTGTATGCCCACAAATCCAACCAATAAAATCAGTGCTATGATTTTTACAATTTTCATTTAGTTAATTTCTCGCTGTACTTTACCACATTTCAACATCTGGCTTCCATAATATGGATTGCGTATTTCTTCCTTTGTACTCAACCAAGCTGTACCGCCATCATACATTGGACAAAATTGCTCGTATAGTTTCACTTGTGTTCCCGTAATAGCTACCATATCAGTAACATCTTTGCTCAAAACTTTAAAATGTTCGCGTTGGTGTTTAATATCACTTTCACTGATATGTTCTGCGTGCTCGATAGCATCTTCCATAATGTCCTTTAATTCTGATTGCTGAGCATCCGTATATTTTGAAATGTCAAGCTTTCCTAATGATGTTGCGAGGGTTGCACCCAATTCTTTAGCTTTGGCATTATCATCTGCCACTAAGGCATCCTTTAAGTTGAAATAGTCATTTAATATTGTTTGGGAATTTCCATCTCCGTTCATTGCCATTTCCTTTTTATCCACATCGTGGTGACCATCGGAATTATCGTGGTTCATTTTTGAATGGTCTTCCTCAGTAATCATTTCAGAATTGGTACTGTTTTCTGTTTTCGCATCTTTACAAGACATTGCTGATAAGCTTATAAATGCCATTACCATAATTGTTGTTAATCTTACTTTTTTCATTGTTTAAAATTTAATTGTTATTACTTGATTTATTATTCTATTACTTGTTTTACTTCTCCACAGGTTAGCATTGCGCTGCCAAAATATGGATTGATTACTTTTTCTTCTTTGCTCAACCAATATGCACCATTGTTGTTATCTGCCATAGGGCAAAATTCCACATAAACCTTTTCATTAACACCAAACAATTGAACAGCATTGATTAGATGTGATGATAAATATTTAAAATGGTCTCTTTGTGCTTTTATATCGGATGTTTCAGAAATTGAGGTCGCTGAAGGTTTTATTTCCTTTTCTAATGACATCCAATGATTATGCGCCTTATTGTTTGATAACAATTTCATATCTACTCTGGTTAAATTGTTTAGTAAACTTATTACACTTTCAGAAGCGCCTTTTGAGTCTTCTTTCACTAAAGCATCTTTTAAATTGATATACGCATTGAAAACAGCTTTTAACTGCTCTTGAAATTTCGCTGATACTTTCAGACGCTCATTCATAATAGTGTGGTCACTTTCTGTGTTGGGTGAATTGTTATCCATACCTAAATGACCCTCGTGACCTGTCATTACTTTACCACCATCTTTATTCATCAAAGACTTTTTGCCTTGTAATTGTGCTGCTGCATCAACCGTAAATGTACCGTTAGTCACTATTTCATTTCCAACAAATAATCCTTCTAAAACTTCATATTCATTACCAATTTGATTGCCTAATTTAATTTCACGCATTTCAAAAATAGTTTGGTCTGGATTTGTTTTAAGGTACACCACAGAACGTTCACCTGTCCATAACACAGAAGATGAAGGAATTGTTAATACTTCGTCATTTTTAGCTGTACTGTCTTCAATATTTGCGATTACAAACATTCCTGGTTTAAATACATCGTCCTTATTGTTTAAAACAACACGCAAGGTAACAGTTCTTGTTTTGGTGTTTAAAACTGGGTCAATGAAATCAACTTTACCTTTAAATTCTTTATTAGGATAGGCATTGGTTGTTATCATCACTTCCTGTCCTTTTTTAAAGCGGTTAATCTGATTTTCATACACATCAAAATTTCCCCAAACTGTGTTGAGATTGGCAATTTTTAATATGGGTTGACCTTGTTTAATGTAATCGCCTTGCTCTACTAATTTTTCTGTAACAGTACCCGAAAAGGTTGCATACACAGGAAAGTTTTCTTTCACTTTTCCTGTTTCTTCAATCTTATTAATTTGATTTTCAGAGAGCTTCCATAATTTCAATTTATTACGGACTGCTTTGTATAAAGCAGGTTGTGATTCTTTTAAAGATGCTGCTGTAATTAATTCTTGTTGTGCTGCATAGAGTTCTGGCGAATAAATGGTTGCCAATAATTGACCTTTACGAACTTCTTCGCCTGTAAAACTCACATTCAAACGTTCAATTCTTCCAGCGAAATAACTTACCTGTACTGCATTTGCTTCTTCGTTTTCAGCAATTTTACCAGATAATTTGATAGTATTGCCTTCAACATTGCCTTTACCAACAATAGATGTTTGAATATTAGCTAAAGCAATTGCGTTTTCAGTCAATTTGAATTGGTCTGCTAATAAACCATCACTTACACCATCAGCAGGAATTAAATCCATACCACAAATAGGGCAATCTCCTGCTTCTGGTTGCATAATCTGTGGATGCATTGAACAGGTCCACATTTGATTGGTTTCTGTAACTGCATCGTGATTATGGTCTGTTTCTTCTTTTGGTGAGCCACCAAACAGTATCCACCCTAAAAGTAGACCAACAGCTAATATTCCGAGATAAACTATATACTTTTTCATTTCTTTATTTTTTTTCGTTTTAATAATTTCCTAATTGAAGGTGACGAGGTGTACCACAACAAAAACCCACTTAAAACGGTTATCAATCCTAAAAGTGAAAAGGCTCTCAAAACAATGGTATTAAAATTGTCTCTGCCTTCATAGTCCATGGTATGTGTCATCCATAAAAAATCAAACCAACGCCAAGAACGATGTCTTACGGTTTGAAATTTTCCGTCGCTTACAGAAACGTATGCTTTTAGTGCTTCATCTGTTTTATATGAGATAACATAAGCAGGTAGTAGTTTTTCTCGATACTCGTGGTGTTTTCCAGTTTCCGTAATTTGCTCAACAGATTCTACCTCTAAACCACTTTTCATATGGTTTTTGGCAATATAGAGTGCCTCTTTCTGCGTAATACTATTTTTTGGCATTCCATCTAAAGCATTATACAATTGCTCTTTATTTATCCAATAGTACGGTGCATTATCAATATCTCTTAATTCAATAGTCTTTATACCATTTGGAACATCCATTTCTGAAGGACTTATTAAACTATTAAATGCTTTGGGTTGATACTTCAAGTTTTTAAATTGGTCTCCGTGTATTTCATCGATGTTCGTCCAACTAAAGTATAAACCACTAATAGTCCAAAACAGGAATTGAATCCCTAAAAAGAGACCCAAATACCTGTGGGTTTTTCTAATTTTTAACGCAGTATGCCTATTTACCATAACAATTTAATTTATAAGCATTAATGTCGCCATTACAATCATAATAGCATTTTCAATAAAAGTGGCTTCTGTCATAGGTAATTTTAAAGCAGTACCTAAACACGCACATCGTATTGATTTTTTGTCCAATAATGTTTTTGTTACTCCAATTGTTGTTATCCCTAATACTATAAGTGTAATTATTAAAGCTATATTAATTTCAAACCGCAATAAAAACATCAGTCCTAAAGCTGTTTCAATAAATGGATAAACTTTCCCATAAAAAGGAACACGTTTAGCTAAAGGGTCGTACATACGAAAGGATTCAGGAAAGCCTTTTAAATCTAACATCTTGAAAAAACTAAACACGATGTAAAATAACCCCATAAAGTCGAGCATAAAAGCGCTCCAAGTCCAATTTTTATAATGTAATAATACACTTGCAGTTGCTATATAAAAAATGATAAGCAATAAAGGTTTTAGCTGTTGTAATTTACTTTTTTCTTCTTCCATAGGCATTGCCGACATACTTGAAGATGCAAACACATTCTTCTCTTTCTTTTCAGATAAAGTATACTTTTCTGGTAATGCTTTTTGTAGTATATCAGTTGAAATATGTTTATTCATTTTCACTTCTGCCTCACCTTTTTCAAGATTAACAGACACCTCTGATACGTGGTCTATTTTACTTAAATATTTCTCGACGGAAGCCTTACAGTTATTGCAAGTCATTCCCGCAATCTTATATGTGTGTTTCATTATTGCTGTGTTAAATAATTAATAATCGTTGATTGAACATAATAAGTTCTAATTGATTCTATTTGGTTCATTTGAAACTTTAGTTGTAGTTCTTGAATATCCAAAACATCATTAAAATCTATCGTTCCTGTTTCGTAGCTTTTGATTAAAATGTCTTCTGCATCTTTAGCTTGCTTTAAGTTTTTTGTTTGAGTAGCATAACTTATTCTTGCAGAAATGCGTTCGTTATTTGCTTTGTCTAAAAGCGTTTCCAATGCATTTAAACGTTCCTGTTTTTGAGCAGTAATTTCCTGCTGCTGCAAATCATTTTGTTTGGTTTGGGATTTATATTTCTTATTGAAAATTGGGATAGATACCGAAACCATTGGCATTACAATATCCTTTCCGTTATCGCTGAAATCCATATTTGGTCTTTCAGCAACATTGATATAATCTAATCCAAAACCAATCATTGGACTGCTTTCTTTTTGATTTAATAATTCTGATTGCTCTATGGATTTATAAAGTTTATCATATTTTAGTAATTCGGGATGTAATGCTAAATTTTCAGAAGTAATATCAAAGTCTTCAGAAGGTATCAGTAAACTATCTACCACATTCACGGTAACATCATTATCTCTATTCAATAGATTATTGAAGTTAGTTTGTTCTGCTAAAAATTGTTGTTGCAATACGTCTTTTAATTGTTGCATTTCGTTCTGACGCATTTGCAATCGCAACACATCTACTGCGGATGCTTTACCAACCTCAACAGATGTTAGTGCTAATGTTTCGTAAGTTTCTAATAGTTTGATGTTTTCAGTTAACACCTCTTGCTTTGCTTTGTTGGCGTATAGATTAAAATAGGATTGTGATACCGAAGCCATTAGTTTTCGCTTTGCGATAACAATGTCCTCGTATTTAGCATCTGCCAATGAACTTACATAGTTTTCTCTCGATGTAATGGTTCCGAACCACGGTAACATTTGTTTAGCAGATACTTTAAAGCGTTGTGCACCTGTTCTGGTTTCCGGTTCACTTACAAAGTAACCAACACCAAATTCGGTATTAGGAATGGTGTTAACCTCGTTTACTTTTTCAGAAGCTCTTTTGTATTGTAACTCAAACTTTTGAATTTCTGGATTTTTTGTTAAAGCTTCATCAATAAATATTTCTAATTGTTGAGCGTTTGTAAAGAAACTCAAGAAGCAAGAAACAAGAATCAAGACGAGTTTAATATTTATTATTTTATTTTTCATTTGATGTTCTTTTAAGTTGAACTTCTGCCTTCCAGCTATACAATACTGGTACAACAAACAAAGTGATTAAGGCAATGAGCATTCCGCCAAAACTTGGAATTGCCATCGGAATCATTATGTCGCTTCCTCGACCTACAGAGGTTAATACTGGTAATAATGCTAAAATGGTTGTAGCTGTAGTCATTAAACACGGTCTGATTCTTTTTTCACCAGCTTCTACAATAGATGCTCTAATTTCCTTTTTATTCTCTGGTATATTTCTATCAAAAGTTTGCGTTAAATAGGTTGCCATTACTACACCATCGTCTGTTGCTATACCGAAGAGTGCAATAAACCCAACCCAAACTGCTACACTTAAATTAATGGGATGCATCTGGAATAAGTCTCGCATATTTTCGCCAGCGACATTGAAGTTTAAAAACCAATCTTGACCATAGAGCCAAATCATTATAAAACCACCTGCAAAGGCTACTGCGATACCTGTGAATACCATTAAGGACGTACCAACCGAACGGAACTGAAAATACAGAATTAAGAAAATGATTGCCAATGCTAACGGTACAACAACCGATAAGGTTTTTTCTGCTCGTAACTGATTTTCATACGTTCCTGTGAATGCATAGTTGATTCCTTTTGGAACTATCAATTCACCAGAATCTATCTTTTCTTGAATTAATGCTTGTGCATTTTTAACAACGCTTACTTCTGCAAAGCCATCTAATTTATCAAACAATACATAGCCAACTAAAAAAGTATCTTCACTTTTAATGACTTGTGGACCTTGTTCGTATCTTATCGTTGCTAATTCGCTTAATGGCAAAGGACTGCCTTTTTCAACTGGCACATAAATCTGTTGTAAGTCTGTTGGGTTTGCTCGTAATTCTCTTGGGTATCGTACTCGAACACCATAGCGTTCTCGACCTTCAACGGTTTGGGTTAATACCATTCCGCCAACTGCTACTTTTAATACATCTTGAACATCTTGTATCGAAATGCCATAACGTGCAATTTTCTCTCTGTCAATATCAATGAGCAGATAAGGCTTACCAACAATTCGGTCTGCAAAAACAGCTTCTTGTTTCACACCTTCAGCTTCCTTGATGACGTTTTCTAATTGCACACCAAACGCTTCAATCTTCTTTAAGTCTTGACCTTTTACTTTAATTCCCATAGGTGCTCTCATTCCTGTTTGAAGCATTACCAATCGGGTTTCAATAGGTTGTAGCTTTGGTGCAGAGGTTACGCCTGGCAATTTGGTAACTTTTACAATTTCATTCCAAATATCGTCCGGTGACTGTATTTCTGGTCGCCAATTACGGTAGAACTCGCCATCATCGTCTGGAATGAGTTGTTCTTTTGCTTTAAGAGATTGCCACGCTTCACGCTGTTCCGCTCGCAATGACATTCCGTTTTTTAACACATATTCACCATCATCATTGACTTTATAGCGTTGGCGTACTCCGTTTTCATTCAGCATATATTCTGGTTTATACTGAATGATATTTTCATACATCGACAAAGGTGCTGGGTCTAACGCTGATTCTGTTCTACCTGCTTTACCAACTACGGTTTCAATCTCTGGAATACTGGCTACTGCCATATCCAATTGCTGTAAAACACGTTTATTTTCTTCCACGCCAGAATGAGGCATCGAGGTTGGCATTAGTAGAAATGAGCCTTCATTTAATGAGGGCATAAACTCTTTGCCTGTATTTTTCATAATGAAAAAACCTGCAATTACAATAGCCGTTGGTACAGATAAAAACAATAACTTATTATCTAAACACCACCTTAAAATACGTGTGTAGTATTTTATAAATAATGAGAAAACACCTAATAAACCAAAGCAAATAACACTCACAAAAATGAGATTCCAAAAAATGCTTTTATCAACGCCTAATGGTCTCCAATATTCGGCTAACAAGAATACAATAGCTGATACCGAAATAATGATATTGATAAGATTAGCTTGCTTGTCTGTTATCTTACTTTGAAGATTGAGAAATGCTGTAATCCCAAACGCAATTAAAATTAATCCTAACCAATATCCATAGACTATGGCTACGATTCCCAATGCTATTAAAACACCATTTAAAACATATTTAAAAGTGTTTTTGATGTTTTTCTTTCTGAATAAAAATGCAGCAAACGGTGGAATTAAAAACAACGCTACTATTATAGAAGCTGTTAATGCAAAAGTCTTTGTGAAGGCTAATGGTCTGAATAATTTTCCTTCCGCTCCAATCATTGTAAATACAGGAATGAAACTGATAATAGTTGTCATAACTGCGGTTACGATTGCACCAGACACTTCAGCTGTTGCGTTATAGACTACTGTGTTTATGGGTAACTTTTTATGAGATTCCTCGTCGCTCGTTCCTTGCTCTGTCGGAATGACATTTTCGTTTTCATCCAAATGCCTTATAATGTTTTCTGATAGTATGACACCTACGTCGACCATTGTACCAATAGCAATAGCAATACCTGATAATGCCACAATATTAGCATCAACACCAAAGAGTTTCATCGCAATAAACACCATTAAAACCGCTACTGGTAAAAGTCCAGAAATTAGTATGGAAGCTCGAAGATTAAATACCATAATGATAATTACCAGGATGGTAATTAAGATTTCTAAAGTCAATGCTTCATTGAGTGTACCTAAAGTTTCTTGTATCAGTTCTGTTCTGTCATAAAAAGGCACTATGGTAACTTGTGAGGTTCTACCATCCGCTAATACTTTTGAAGGTAATCCAGCACTTAATTCATTAATTTTTTCCTTTACGTTATTGATAACTTCCATTGGGTTTGCGCCATAACGAGCTACCACAACAGCACCAACAACCTCTGCGCCTTCTTTATCTAATAATCCACGTCTTGTTGCAGGACCTAATGAAACTTTACCAATATCCTTTATCCTAATTGAAGTATAATCTTCTGAAGTGACTACTGCATTTTCGATGTCTGAAATGGATTTCACATACCCCAAACCACGAACTAAATATTCGGCTTGGTTAATTTCCAAAGTCTGTGCACCAATATCCTTATTACTTTCCTTAACCGCTTTTACAACGTGATGCAATCCAATATTATACTGACGCATTAGTTCTGGATTTACGTCCACTTGATATTCTTGAACATAGCCACCAATAGAAGCAACCTCTGAAACACCACTTGCAGAAGATAGAGCATATTTTACATAGTAATCTTGAATACTTCGTAATTCCTGTAAATCCCAACCACCAGTTACATTTCCGTTTTCGTCACGACCTTCAAGCGTGTACCAAAATATTTGTCCTAATCCTGTAGCATCTGGACCTAATGCAGGATTAACACCTTCAGGTAATAAACCACTTGGTAAGGAATTAAGTTTTTCGAGAATACGACTTCTACTCCAGTAAAATTCTATGTCTTCTTCAAAAATGATATAGATACTTGAAAAACCGAACATAGAGGAACTACGAATGGTTTTTACACCTGGAATACCGAGTAAAGATGTTGTGAGTGGATAGGTGATTTGGTCTTCTATATCTTGTGGTGAGCGACCATCCCATTTTGTAAAAACGATTTGTTGGTTTTCGCCTATATCTGGTATGGCATCTACAGCAACTGGATTACTTGGTAAGAAACCTGTATCCCAATTAAAAGGTGCATTAACCGTTCCCCATCCTACAAAAAGGACGAGTAGCAGAACTGCAACGAGTTTGTTTTCTATTAAAAATTTGATGCTTTTATTGAGCATTGGCTTTGATTATTAAACAGTTAGACATTGATGTTACGACAACACCGAATACAACAAATTATCCTTACGACATTGCAGTCATAGGATAAAAAAGTCTATTGTTTAAAAATCAAATTAAATAAGTCTCGTCAATCTTGTAGAGTTGCCTTATGACGAGTGGTGGTTTGTATTCTTCAAAAGAAGATACATTGTTATCTAAACCTTCAAAAAGGTTACTATAAGTGTAAACAAGTGAAGCTATAAATACTTGTTGCTCAAACGTGATTTTGTCAACTTGCAATTGCAATTCGTCTTGACCTTCAATTGCTAATTGTTTATCATCACAACAATTTTTCTTGGTAATAGAACATCCTTCGGTTGAAGGCTTTTCCATTTCCATTCCGCACCCTTTGGCCTTATGAAAAATAGCAGTTTCTACTAACGTATCTCCGCAATAATGCATATTCACAGTAAATGACATTGTAGAGAATAACACTACAAAAGCCATTACTAATGCCATTATTTTATGGGAAAATTGTTTCATATCTATTTGCAAAGGTATAAAATTTTAATAACTCGTTATTTTGTTTAACAGAAGTTTAAACTACGCCACAACCTTTGTTTTCTCTTTTAAACTTTCAAGATGCTTTTGCATATTGCTTTTACACCACTCCTCACGAGCTAATTTAGGTGCGTTACCTATAGCTTTTGATAATTCCTCTTTCATTATAGCCTCAACAACATCTACATATTCTTCTGTGGTAGAAATACTATCGTGTATTGTAAATATTGGTGCATCTGGATATTCTATAGAAATACGTTTAGCTATAACATTTATCATTAAGTAACTCTCAATACTCTGTAACAATCTTGGAAGTAATGTTTTGTCTTTACTTTTAAGTTGTCTAAACACCTCATACACGTATGGGAACATCTTCTTAAACATCTTTTTTAGTTTTGCATGCTCTTGCCCCAAAAACCTATTATCTGTAAATAGCACTTGAAATACTGCTGTTTTAACCTCTTTACGGTTAACAAAGGTTTCACCTAATTCCACACCAAAACGGTGCTCTAAAAACTCATAAAGAGTACCACTCACCACAAGATTTATATACTGGCTAAACTCATTATTCATAAGGATTTTATCAATATCTCCTAACATAATGTAAGAATCAGTATCGTGTACTTTGATATGTGATATATTCAATCTATCATCAATCCTACCATCAACCTCATAATAATTATCATTTATATTATTAAAAGAAGAAATTAATGGGGGGTGAACCTTTAACAAAAGATCAGTTAAGAAAATATGTTTCAGATGGTGATAAATGGATAAAAACATTAGGACGGTTAAATCCAGAATTTTCAAATAGCTATGATGATGCTTTATTAATTGGTAAGAATTTAAATGAAAAAGATGTTCAAAATTTATATTTTGGACAACTAGAACACACTACATATATTGATATAACTGAATGGTTTATTGAGTTTGTAGAGTTATGTTATAAAGTAGCAGATAAAAATATTAAAAACGACTTTGATGAACAGTTTATCGAAGATGTTTTGGATTTTGTGGATAATATAAAAAACAATGGTAGAGAAACTACTTCAGGTGTAAAACTGATTTTTAGAGAAAATTCTGGAAAATTTATTTTTTAAAAAACTTGAGTTTTTACAAAAAATCCAGAAAAATATTCGCTCAGGTCATTGCCCCCCTCTACAGATACCAAAAAAAGAGGTATTTAAGGGGGGATACGGCAGGGAGTGCTGCAGGGAGGTCCCCCACGGTATGATCCTTCACCAATTTTAGTCGGCAAAATCCATTAATCACAATAATAGCGTACACTTTCATTTGTGAGTGTTTTCATAGCGATAAAATATAGGTTTTATGCGGCATGAGGGGTGTTGCTGCTATAATTTTAGGGTATAGATAGGTAAACCTTAGAATTATGAGTATTTCAATATTATATACAAGAGTTTCGAGCGTAGATCAGAAAACGGATCGGCAAAGAGTAAAAGAAAATGAATTTGATAAAGTTATCGAAGATAAATGTTCGGGAGCCATTCCAATTTTTGAAAGACCCGAGGGTTCAACCTTAAAAACCCTAATAGATCGACAATTGATCAAGTCAATTTCTGTTTGGCAAATTGATCGTTGCGGTCGTGACCTTAGAGATATTATAAATTTTATTCATTACACCACTGAGAGAGGAATCCCTGTAAATTTTTTATCGCAAGGTCTATGCACACTCAATGAAGACAAAGAGGAAAATCCAATCTCTAAAATGATAATATCAATTCTTGGAGTGGTCGCTGAGATGGAACGAAAACTTTCAAAAGAACGTCAACGTGAGGGTATTGAGTTGGCTAAATTAGATCCAACAAAATATCTTGGAAGAAAACCTGGATCTAATGAAGGCCCAATTAAGTTTTTATCAAAACCACAAAATAAAAAGGCGTTAGACTTACTCAGAAAAGGATATAAAAATATTGAGGTTGCTAAGATTACGGGTCTTCATGTGAATACTATTACTAAAGTTAAACGTCATTTGTAATGGATACCTTTTTCACAATTTATTTTTTTATTGTTGGAGGGTTGTTCATTTTAAACTTGATATCTGTGCTAATTAAATTCTTGACAGGTGACGGTGAAGACTGGCAATTTCATTTGGCAGAGGATGTGTTGAACTGGTGTCTAATGTTGTATCCAATTAGAAAGAGAAAACCACTTCTTACTTTGGTTGAGGGTAAATCTAATCTTGCGGGGGAATATTGTTTCTACAACAACACAATTACTATTTATAAGGATAACAATGTAATACGCAGAGAACTAATCAATACCGTCATCCATGAGTATTTCCATTACTATTTAATTACATCAGAATCTAAGTCTAAACTCTACCATGATCAATTGGAACAATTCTCATTGGCGCAACACCCGCAGGAAATTCTTTGCAACACTATGGGAGAAACTCTCACAAAGGTCTATTTGAAAAACAATTAAAAATGGTTCTTATTTGACAAATAGTTCAATACCCCAACCAATCGTGCCAATTAGATTTAATTTACTACGTTATTCAAAATCACGTATTCAGCATTTACAATCGAGAATTAGTAATTATTCCTGTGGGTGCTTTGTGTTATTTAACTGTCAAATTTATTACGACAAAAAACTATCAATTTATCTAGTAAAACTACACGGGATGGTTCTATTTCTTGTTCAGGTAGAATATTTAATTTTTCATTAAAAAAATCATTTAGTAACTCCATATTAGGTGGATTATTAGACCCACAATTGATTAGGTATTGGTTATAATACTCATAGTTTAAATTATTTTTTCCTTTTATCATCTTTCTTTAGTTTTTGAAGTTTATCTATTATAGATTCTCTTAGAATATCTGAAATTTTTATTTGTTCATCTATAACGCACTCCATCAAATTATTGAATTGACTCTCGGTTATTCGAACTATTACTCTTTTTGACTTTTTCTCTTTCATAAGTGTGTTTATTTATAAATATCATAGAAAATAAAATATGTCAGACAAAAAAAAGTAATCTTGCACACCGCTTTTGAGTTTGCTATTTTTACATAAATCTAAGTAAGTGAAAGTTAAAATCTCATATCTAAATTCACAGGGACGTGACAACATAGCTGAAGTTGTTGATATGTTTTCAAAGGATAGAGGTCCATTGACTTTTGAATTACTTGAGAATAATTATTCTTCGGATCACTTTCAATATCATCGAGATTTAACAAAAATATCCATTGATGATTTGAAGGAATTGTCCAGGTTAATTAGGTTAGATCACTCGATAGGAAGTGATGACTTCGTTGTTGTAATCTCTCAAAAAACTATTGATGCCTCAGTAATTAATATTACATCATTAAAAGATTGGTATAGTTTCTATTACGAACAGAATATACTAGTTAAGTCAGGTGGTTGGAGTAATATAACAGAGGGTAAACCATATCTTGCTATTGCTCATCAAATCATTGAAAATATATTTCAATACCTCGGTAAACTGGATTTAAATTCTATTCGTTTACAAGATTCTATTCATATGGAAACAGAAGTTTGTATTAATGATTTTTGTGAAAAACCAAATGAAACTAAGGGGAAAATTAGATCGGGTTACATTTGTAGGAGCTGTATACAATCAGCATTAAATTATACCTCCAATGATTATGTTATTCAAATTAAAAACATCTTAAGTAGAATTAGTAATCGGTTAAGAGAGAACTATGACTTTAACTTTTCCGATAATGAATTGAAAATTCAGGTAACTGAAAATTATAAAATTGAAATTGGTGGGCAACCTTTGGATTTTGGTCATAAAGGTAAATTATCTCATATTGTTTATCTCTTTTACTTAATCAATCACAAGTCTAAGTTTGGACGTAAGGATCTTTCAATAGGTGGTGTGGCTCACGAAAAATTCATGTTATTATATAATCATATATATAGTAAAATATATGAAGATGAGGTTAATCGGTACGTGAAGAGTATAACATCAGTTCATTCAAGGATTTCCACCCGTATAAAAAATCAATTGAATATTGAGGCGTTGGCTCATAAGTATGGTTTTAACTCTTCAAATACAAAACAAGATGTTACAGTGTATTACATTGATATCTCCCCAGAACACCTAAGTATTCCCTCAGATCTTTTGAGTTTTAAAGTGAATTACTGATATCCTAAATTTCAATCGCAGCGCTGCGATTGAGGTATACCTTTTCCTTTCGTGATTTCTTTGTGGTATAATTTAAAACTTTATATCATGAAAAATTCAATGGAACAATTCGAAGTTGTAAAAATCGATCAAATCGTAAAAGTTGAAGAATTTAAAAACTTCTATGAATCACAAACCGATGATTCTGAAAACCAATTAAAATCTTCTTTAGAACAGGAAGGACAGTTATTGCCTTTAACTCTTTCAAGAGATTTTCAATTAATTGATGGTTATCGCCGACTTAAGTTACTATGTGCTTTATGTAAAACAGAAGTAAAAGTTCAATTTGTAGATATAGAACCATCTATCGACCTACGTTTATCCTTTAATATATATCGAGTAAAGACCGCCAACGACCTTACTAAAGAAGTGTTACAGGTTTTTAAATCGGTTGAAAAACGACAAGGTCAAGGGAACAACGGAAAATCTTACGATCGTTACGAGATTGTCAAAGAGAAACTAAACTACCGCTGGAAATCTCCCAAGGCAATCCGCCAGTTTGATAAAATTATCGAAAATGACTTTGAGAATAATTTGTTATTAAACGGAGTTGTGAACAAAGGGTGGAGTTTATCTGACTGTGAAAAATATCTAAGTGAATTAAAAGAGATTGATTTAACCAAAAATCATGGATTCACAGCAGAGTTAACAAAAGGAGACCTTACCATTAAACAAGTCAATAAATTTATTGAAGAAAAAGAGAACCTTCAAAACAATTATAAGGACACCTTTGTAATTCCGAATAAGGCAACTTCTTTTAAAATGAATTGTGTTGATATAGTTGATGTGCCCTCGTATACAAGAAGTGTAGCAACCTTGTTTACTTCCATTCCGTATTATATGTTGCGTGGTTATGATAAGAAAAACTTGTCATCTGAATTGGGACATGAAAAGACACCTGAAGAGTTTGCGGATAACATTGGGGAGGTTTTTGGGAAGGTTGAAGGAGTTCTTAATGAAACTTCAAATGTGTTTGTAAATGTTGGAGACACCTATGATAATGGTTGTGCCATGGATATATCGGGTTTGGTGAAAGCAGCGATCTTAAAACACACAAAACTTAAATACAAAGAGTGTATCATCTGGTCCAAACCGAATCCTCATCCACAGGGAGAACAAGTAAAAAGACCCATAAATCAGATTGAATATATTTTATGGTTCGTGGTTGATCCTTCAAAATCGAAGTACAACTTATTAAAATATACGGATCAGGAAAAAGAGGTAAGGATTACGACTGGTGCTAAAGACGTGGATAAAAACGGGAATGTATCTAAGAAAACAAAATCACTCTCAAAACCCTATAAGAAGATCTACAACCACATTGCAGCTCAAGATGTGGATCATATGATTAAGTGTGCCACAGGTAAAAATAAACCAGCATACGATGCCTTCCCAACAGGTCACCCTGCATTGATGTCTGAACTTCTTCCAGTAATACCGATTTTAATGACAACAGACGAAACTGATTTGGTGTACGATCCTTTTGGGGGTGCTAATACCACTGGTAGAATTTCTTTACTACTCAACAGACAATACTTAGGTACCGAACTTTCAACTCACTATCACAGGGTGGGTTGTAAGGTTCTTGAAAATACAATTGAAGAGATCAATCAGAATGATTTAGAGATTATCAATAGTGAGTATAAGGAAGTAGAAGAATTAACTGTAGCAGCATAAAATAATGAAAGTTTTAGTGCCAAATAATTTAAACGTACCTGAATTGATTGAAGAATTGAATCTCTCTAATCGAAGACAGAAATATGTTAAAGAGAAAATATATCATTTGATATCAAGAGTTGTGGCAACACATAAAAATATTAAAAAGTTTGAAAAAAATGGATACACCGGATTGTGTTCTAAAGAACTCAATATGATCTTAAATAGAGATTATAAATTGATTTTAGATCTATTAAAAGATAAAAATGTGATTGAGTTAGATGTCAATTATTTAAAAGGTGTGAGGTGTAATAAAATCAAGTTAAACGATCAATATCAAAAAAAAGATAAGGTATTAAAAACCATAAGGAGAGAACATAAAACAGCACCCTCTAAAACCCAGTTATTAGATAGTTACTTCAACTACAACTTAGAAATACAAAAAGGGTACAAGAATCATGTAAAACACATATACGATACCCTGCGTCAAGAATTAACAAATGACAATCAGTTACTGGTTCTTAAAAATAAAATTGGAATCTGGTTATTGACAATAAATGATATTGAAACCAATCAGTATTGGTATAATAAATCTACAACCAATTGGAGGTATAATTCAACCATAACAAATAATCCTAAAATATTTAAAAAATATTTAAAATATAATAATGAATCATTGGTTCAAGTAGATCTTAAATGCAGTCAGGTATATCTATTATCAAGTATCTTAAACTATGATTTCTTTAAATCTAATGATCAATTATCATTTCATCAAATAATGAACTCTTTATTAAATGATAAATTCATAAAAGATATTAAATCACACCTCTTTTCTCCCTTAATGTTTGCGCACTTTGAGCAAAGAAAGTATTTGGGGAAAGATGAGATAACAATTAGAGATCATCACGAATTTCAAAAATTTAGAGACGCACCATTTCAAGAAGATTTCTATTCACATTTATTTGAATTGGAACATGGAGTTTCTCCCACGGGTGCTCAACGTAAATCAATCAAAAAGGATATCATGTATGTATTGTTTCAAAACAATAGAAAACATCGAGAATTGTTGGAAGGAGTTCGGTTATTAGAGAAGTTTTATCCTTTCGTAAATCAATTTATTCTCAAGATTATGGACAAAGTAGGGAAGAGGAATTTCTCCTTATTACTGCAGCGGGTGGAGAGTTACCTAATATTGGATTGTGTGGTTCCAGAATTCCATAGACGATGTCTTGCAGCTCCAATTTTCACAATCCATGATTGTATCATTACAACGGAACAACATAAGTTAGAACTAACGAATGTGATGTTTGAAGTACTTCACGAAAAAACAGGTATTAAACCCGGTTTATCGGTTGAAAAGTTAGATTCCTCAGATCCACTTGATGATAATTTTATAAAGGAAATAAGAGATGATATCTATAAGAAATCAACGAAGAGTAGATTTAAAAAAATGAGTTGGTCAATACTGGACAAACACATCGAAACCACAAATGAATTTTTGAAGAACAACTAAAAAAACAAAATAATGAAAGAACAAACCATACAAATATTGAATGTAACAAAAGACGAACTAATCCAAATCGTTAAAGAAGGTGTCAAATTAGAATTGAACCGACAGAAGGCAATAGGTCAGACTACTTTTAATAACTCACATGAAAAGTATTTGAGTAGAAGTGAAACTGCAAAATTACTTCATGTAACAGAGGTAACTCTTAATAATTGGGAAAAGAAAAATATACTTGTTCCGAGTAGAATGGGTAGACGTGTCTTATATAAAGAGGCTGAAGTTTTGGAGAGATTGGACCATGCTGCTTAATTAAAGTATAACAGTATAAATGTTATGTAATGTTACAGACTGCGCACACCTTTGAGCACACCCTAAAAACCAAAAAACCCGTAAATCATTGTTTATAAATGAGTTACGGGATAATTTTGTGGTACCTCCAGGAATCGAACCAGGGACACAAGGATTTTCAGTCCTTTGCTCTACCAACTGAGCTAAGGTACCTTTGTACTTAGCGGTCGCAAATATAAAGCGAGTTTTTCACAACTACCAAATAAAAATAGAAAAATCTATTGTATTTTTGACATTCACTTTTAAATAAAGAATGAATCTAGTCATAGACATAGGAAATACAAAAGTCAAAGTAGCTGTTTTTGAATTAGATACAATTATTACAACTATTGTTTGTGAGGAAATTAATTTTTTGGAAGAATTAAAAAAATTTTCAAATAAATATCCTGTAAAACAAAGTATAGTAAGTTCAGTAAAGGATATTAAACTGAAATATCTCAAAGAACTCAATAAATTACCACTTTTAGTTACGCTAAATAATAATACTTTATTACCATTTAAAAATTTATATGCTAGTCCATCTACATTAGGAAACGATAGAATTGCATTGGCCGCCGCCGCAGTTTGTATTTACCCATTAAAAAATACACTAGTGATAGATGCAGGAACATGCATTACTTATGATTTTATTAATGCTAAAAATGAATACTTGGGAGGTGCAATTTCTCCAGGAATAGTCATGCGATATAAATCATTGCATCAGTATACAGGAAATCTACCCTTATTATCTAAAAATGAGGAGTTTAAATTAATAGGAGTATCGACTTCAGGATCAATTCATTCAGGTATAATTAATGGAATAATTTGCGAAATTAAAGGAGTAATAGCCCAATATGAGGAAGATTTTGGTGATTTAACAATAGTTTTAACAGGAGGAGACACAAAATTCTTGTCCAAACAATTAAAAAATAGCATCTTTGCGAATCAAAATTTTCTCCTTAATGGATTAAATAAAATATTGACATTTAACAATCAATAATGATTAAAAAATTCATATTCATTTTAGCTGTTCTAATTTCAGCTCAGTCTTTTTCACAAAGATCAACTTCATCTCCCTATTCTTATTTTGGTGTTGGTGAAGAATTTGGAACAAGAACTGTTGAGCAAATTAGTATGGGTAGTATTGGAGCTGCATATAGCAGCCCAAGTTATTTGAACTTTGTAAATCCTGCTTCATTATCCGAATTAAGACTTGCCACTTATGTATTTGGTGTATTGAATAATGATTTGACCATAAGCGATGCAGATGTAAATCAATCAACAAACTCTACTAGTTTAAGCTATTTTAGTATAGCTTTCCCATTAAGTAAAAAAATGGCAGTAGTTTTTGGAATGCAACCAACATCTTCTGTTGGATATTCTTTAATAAATACTTTGAATGATGATGATGGCAATTTTGAAGAAATTACTCAGTATGCTGGGTCTGGAGACGTAAATAGAATTTATGGAGGTTTTGGATTAAAACTTTTTAAAGGTTTTTCTGTTGGACTAGAATTGGATTTCTTATTTGGTAATATTCAGAATAATGTATTGAATATTCGTGATGAAGTTGCTCTAGCTACAAAAAATGTTGAAGATTCTAATGTAAGAGGAGGTTCAATAAAATTAGGGGCTCAATATAAAACAACCCTAACCAAAGATATAAATTTACACGTCGGAGCTTCTTTCAAGTTAGGAAATTCTTTAAACTCCACAGGAACAGAAAATTTATATTCACTATCTCTAGGTGCTTCAGGTTTTGAACAGCCAAGAGATACTATATTCTCAGGTCCATTAACTGCTAATCTAGAGAGACCTCTAGAAACAATTTTAGGATTAGGTTTAGGTAAGACTAATAAATGGTACGCTGGAATAAATTATAAAACTCAAGACGCTTTGGTAGCCTCAGGTTATTTTGATAATAGCGCAGAAAGTTTTCAATATGGCCAATCAAATAGAATTTCCGCAGGAGGGTTTTATATTCCAAAAATAAATTCAATCTCAAGCTACTGGCAAAGAGTTACTTACAGAGGAGGTGTAAAGTTTGAAAAACTAGGACTTTTAGTTAATGGTAACCCAAATTCTAATGCTTTTACCAGTATAGATGACTTTGGCATATCTTTTGGATTAGGTTTCCCATTAGGGAACAGATTATCTAATATAAACCTAGGAGTTGAATATGGTAAAAAAGGTACAACAGATAACGGACTTTTAGAAGAAAAATATATTAATTTTAGACTAAGTCTTTCATTAAATGACGTTTGGTTTAGAAAGAGAAAAATTGATTAACAAATACGATTAGAAATGAAGAAACAAACAATTTTATTAACTAACCTACTTCTTTTTTTAGGGTCACTAGCTTTAAGTGCCCAGGATGCACAGCAACAATGTAATATAAAATACAATCTATTTAAGGGAGATTATCAATCAAAAAAGTATGAAGATGCATACCCTAATTGGATGTATTTAATGGATAATTGTCAGAAGTTATCCATTAATGTATATAAACTCGGAGATAAATTAGCACAAGTAAGATTTAAAACTGCAGAAAATAAAACTGAAGCTGCATCACTTGTTAAGCGCGTATACACTCAAAGATTAGAAAATTATCCAACCATAGACCCAGCAAAAGCACACAGTAACTATGCGACTTTTTTAATAAAAAATAAATTAGCTTCTGAACAAGAAGTTTTTGAAATCTTGCAATTAGCTTACAGCCTAGATCCTACTCGAATGAGTGTAAAAAATATCTACAGATATTTTCAGGGAATTACAGACACTTACAAAGACACTAATCCACAAAAAGTTTTTGACACCTATGATGATGTATTAGAATCTGTAGGAGAAAAACTAGCAGACTATGCAAAAAAATTAAAAGCATTAAATGATAAATTAGATGCTGGTCAAGAATTAGATAAAAGAGATTCGAAAAATCTTAGAGCGTATACTATAAATTCAAAAGCTTTAGGACAAGTAGAATCCGGACTAGACAATATTATAATAATTTTATCAACATGTGATCGTTTAATTCCATTATATGAAAGAGATTTTGAAGAAAACAAAACAAATTCAAAATGGTTAAAGAGAGCAGTGTCAAGAATGTTCAACAAAGAATGTACAGATGATCCTCTTTTTGAAAAATTAGCTATTGCTTATGCTGAAGCATCTCCTTCTGCAGATGCATATTCTTTTGTTGCTGGAGTATTAGCAAAAAAAGGTGATAATTCTGGAGCTCAAGAAATGAGATTGAAAGCATTTGATTTAGAAACAGATCTTTTCAAAAAAGCAAATTTTAAATTAAAGTTTGCACAAGCTGCTAAGAAAAGAGGTCAAAAGTCAAAAGCAAGACAATTGGCTAGAGAAGCTATTGCTTTAAATCCAAATATGGGAAGAGCTTACCTATTTATTGCAAGTTTATATGCATCTTCTGTGAATGCATGTGGTACAAATGAATTTGAAAAAAGGATGACCTATGTCGCAGCACATAATAAAGCTGTTAGAGCAAGTAGAGTAGATCCTAGTATAAGTTCTGTCGCTACAAAGTTTACAAGAAATTATAAGGCTAATTTCCCTTCTAAAAAAGTTATCTTTACAGAAGGTGTTAATGAAGGAGATCCATTTAAAGTAAAATGTTGGATCAATGAATCTGTAAAGATCACTTCCAGCGGTAAATAAAAATGAATAAAATACCAAATACAATGAAAAAAAGCATTGCTGCAATCCTATTTGTGGTAATGCTTTTTTCTTGTACTAATGATTCAAAAAAAGTAAGAGACTTTTTAGCAGAACAAAATCTTCCTATAGGTGTTGCTAAAGATGTGCATCATGTTTATAAAGATTCCGGAAGAATAACTTCAAAATTATCGACATCACTCTTAAACGATTTTAGTAACAGAAAGAATCATCCATACAATGAATTTCCAAAAGGAATTAAAATCATAAACTTTGATAAGAACAGTTATGACTCAACTACTGTAACTGGAAATTATGCCTTATCGTATTCAAAGACATCTATATCTGAACTTAATGGGAATGTAATTGTAATCAATCATTCAGATACTACTAGATTAGAGACAGATCAATTATTTTGGGATCAAAAAAATAAGTATTTTTTTACAGAAAAACCTTTCATACTTACCAAGATTAATGATACTATAGTTGGTGAAGGATTTGAATCTAAAGAAAATTTAAAAAAATATGTTGCTAAAAAAACAATTGGAAATCTACTCACTAAAAGTAATGATTTATGAATAAAATTTGGAAGTTTTTACAATACGGATATTTTATCGTAGCTCTAATTTTTCTAGTTGAAGCAATATTTGAATGGAAAGAAAATCAAAATAAAGCGTTATATATGCTAGGTTTTTCTATCTTTATTTTATTAATATTCTTCTTTAAAAGAAACTTTAGAAAAAAAATAGAGAAGAGAACTAAACCATAAATGGAGATTGATATCATCATCATTCTTTTTTCAATTATAACTTCAGCCTTTTTTTCAGGTATGGAAATTGCTTTCATATCTGCAAATAAATTACACATAGAGTTAGAAAAGAAAAGAAATGGTTTTTTTCCAAATATACTTGGAAAAATAACTCAAAATTCTTCAAAATTTATTACCACTATGTTGGTTGGTAATAATATATCTTTAGTTATTTATAGTTACTTTATGGGTAAAGTAATTGTCTCGTATTTAGGGATGAGTAGTATTTTGCTTCAAACTTTTATTTCTACTGTTGTAATACTAGTCACAGCAGAATTTCTTCCCAAGGCAATATTTAGAGTTTATGCAAATGAGTCACTTAAGATTTTTGCTTTACCAGCCTATTTTTTTTATATACTACTTTACTCTTTTTCTTATTTTATAAACGGGATTTCAGATTTCTTTCTCAAGTTTATATTCAGTACTGATAAAGACCATCATCAAACTGCTTTTAGTAAAGAGGAATTAGGTGATTATATAACCGAGCAATTAGAAAATGGCAATGATAATGAAGAAGAAATTGATTCTGAAATACAAATTTTTCAAAATGCTTTAGAATTTCAAAAAGTTAAGGCAAGAGAAATTATGGTTCCTAGAACAGAAATATTAGCCATAGAAATTCATGAAACGGTTTCAAAGCTTAGTGAATTATTTATTAAAAGTGGATATTCTAAAATTTTAGTGTACAAAACATCTTTAGATGATATTATAGGTCATGTAAATGCTTTTGAATTATTTAAAAAACCTAAAACAATTAAATCTATTCTATTACCTATAGAAATTGTTCCAGAGTCTATGATGATTAGTGATGTGCTAAATAGCTTAACGAGAAAAAGAAAAAGTATAGCTGTAGTAGTTGATGAATATGGAGGAACCTCCGGTATGATAACAGTTGAAGATGTTGTTGAAGAACTTTTTGGTGAAATTGAGGATGAGCATGATGTACAAGAATTAATTGATGAAAGAATTAACGAAAATGAATTTAAACTTTCTGCGAGATTAGAAATCGATTATCTAAATGAAGAGTACAACCTTAACATTCCCAAGGAAGAGGCTTATGAGACTTTAGGAGGTTTTATTATCAATCAAATTGAAAATATTCCCCCAAAAGGTGAAGAATTGTATATATTAAATTATAAAATTATAATACTAGATGTAAGTTCATCCAAAATTGAAGAAATTTATTTAAAAACTTTAGATACTGAAGAAAATTAATCTTTAATAACCTTTATAATTTCTTTAAATACATAGGCTTCTGGTTGCTTATTTACTCCGCAAATTGTATATTCGCCCATTCAAATTAAAATATTGATTATATGGCAATTTTATCTAAAATAAGAGATCGTTCTATCGCATTAATAGCAGTTATTGGACTCGCTTTATTTGCATTTGTGTTAGATCCATCAACATTAACAGATTTCTTTGACTCTTCTAAAATAAATGAAGTAGGGGAAGTAGATGGAGAATCAATCTCTAGGCAAGAATATGCAGAAGCATTAGATACCTATAAGACAAGAAATAATAGTAATATTTCTAATATGCAAGCAGCTAGAACCGTTTGGGATAATATATTAAGAGATAAAGTTTTTAGCAAGCAAATTGACCAAGCTGGAATTACTGTAGGAGAAATGGATATTTTAAATACTATTATAAATTCTCCATCTGTTCAGAATAACCCTCAGTTTTTGAATGAAGCTGGTTTATTTGATAGAGATAGTTTCATGCAATTTTTAAAAGATACTAAAGAGAGTGATGATCAAAACCTATGGAACGCTTGGAGTAATTATATAAATGAAGTAGGTTCAAACTTAAAAAGAAATACTTACAATAATTTAATTAAATCTGGTCTTGGCGCTTCTCTAAAAGAAGGAGCTTACACGTACCAAGAAGATAACGATTTATTGAGTGCTGATCTTGTTTATATACCATATACTTCCGTACCAGATAGCCTAGTTTCTGTAACAACTAGTGAAGTTGAAACTTACATTAAAAATAATCCTTCAGCTCATAAAGTTGAAGAATCTAGAGATTTAGCCTATGTGAAGTTTAATATTTCACCAACAGATCAGGATAAAGAAAATATAAAAAATGATGTTGCTAGTTTCTTGGAAGATAGAAAAGATATTAATAAAGCTACAGCACAAGAGATTGTAATCCAAGGATTAAAAAATTCAACAGATTATGCTATCTTCTTTGAAGAAAACAGTTCAGATATTCCTGTTCAGGAATCTTATTATATGAAAGATAAATTACCAAAAGTAATTTCTGAAAAAGTCATGAAAGGTGAAATCAATACTACTTTTGGGCCATATGTAGATGGAAATTACTACAAAATATCTAAAATTACTGATGTTTTTTCTAGACCAGATTCAGTAAAGGCTAGTGGTATTTTTATGCCTTATATAGGTTCTCTAGGTGCTACACAAACTACAACAAAAACAGAAGCACAAGTAAAAGCCTCAATAGACAGTATTTACAAATTAGTTCGAAGAAGTAAAAAGAAATTTTCTGAGATAGCAAGTTTAATTAATACAGATGCTAGTAAAGATAAAGGTGGTGATATTGGATGGGTTTCTCACGATATTTCATATAATTCTGAAGGATTTGACGCTGACCTAGCAGCTTTTATGTTCGAAAACAAAAAGGGTAAAGTTGGTGTTGTGAAATCTAAATTTGGTTTTCACGTAATCAGAATTGACGATCAAAAAAATAGACAAAAAGGAGTAAAGATGGTTACTTTTGGTAGAGAAATCATTGCTTCTCAGGAAACAGAAAACACAGCATTTTTAAATGCTGAAAAATTTGCTTTAGAAATCTCATCTAATGGTAAAAACTTTTATGACGTGGTAAAAGATAATTCATATCAATCCAAGCCAGCTGTTGGTTTGAGGATTATGGATGAGAGGGTGCCTGGGATTTTAGAAACACAAAGGCAAATAGTAACATGGGCTTTTGGAAGTGATAATACAGTAGGATCAATACAAAGATTTGATGTTGAAAAAGGCTATGTAGTGGCTATGTTAACCAATAAAACACAAAAAGGATTAGTAAGTGCTTCAAAAGCAATAAACAGGATTAGACCAATATTATTAAATGAGAAAAAAGCTACCATTATTAAAGAAAAAATGACAGGAGCATCTCTAAGTGATATCGCTTCTGCCAACAATGTTTCTTTAATTAAAATAGACAATACTTCATTAAAATCACCATCTGTGACTGGAGTAGGCGCAGAACCTAAAGTTATTGGAGCTATGTATTATGCCAAAGAAAATCAATTGTACACTAAAGTTGTTGGTAATAAAGGTGTTTTTGCTTTTGTATTGTCTAAAAAAGAGAAAGCTACTAGTTTACCAAACTATGATGCTTACAGACAACGTATAGCTCAAGACAGGAAAAATAAAGTACCCACTATATTTAATGCTCTTAAAAACACATCAGATGTTCAAGACAATAGAGCTGCTTTTCATGGAGTTCAATAATAGGATATTCTCTATATAACATAAAAAAAACCGCTACATTGTAGCGGTTTTTTTTATGTTATATATGGGTTTACCCATTCATAGAGATTAAAAACTCTTCATTATTTTTGGAAAATTTAACTTTATCATTAATGAATTCCATAGCCTCAATTGGATTCATATCTGCTAAGTATTTTCTCAATACCCACATACGTTGAACATTTTTAGAATCTAATAAAAGATCATCTCTACGTGTACTAGACTTAATAAGGTCTATTGCAGGATAAATTCTTCTATTTGAGATATTTCTATCCAATTGTAGTTCCATATTACCAGTTCCTTTAAATTCCTCAAAAATAACTTCATCCATTTTTGAGCCAGTTTCTGTAAGTGCTGTAGCAATGATTGTTAACGACCCTCCGTTTTCAATATTTCTTGCAGCACCAAAAAAACGTTTTGGTTTGTGTAATGCATTCGCATCTATACCACCAGACAGTATTTTACCAGACGCTGGAGCAACTGTATTGTAGGCTCTAGCTAGACGTGTAATGGAGTCCAATAGAATTACTACGTCATGACCACATTCAACTAGGCGTTTTGCTTTCTCTAGTACAATATTAGCAACTTTCACATGTTTCTCAGCAGGTTCATCAAAAGTTGAAGCTACAACCTCACCACGAACGCTACGTTGCATATCCGTAACTTCTTCAGGACGTTCATCAATTAATAAGACAATTTGATAAACTTCTGGATGATTTGCGGCTATTGCATTGGCAACATCTTTTAATAACATTGTCTTACCCGTCTTAGGTTGTGCTACAATCATACCACGTTGACCTTTTCCTATTGGAGAAAATAAATCAATAATTCTGGTAGATAAAGAGCTCCCTTTCTCTGCTAAATTAAATTTTTGCTCTGGAAACAATGGGGTTAAATGTTCAAACGAAACACGGTCTCTAACAATATTAGGATTTAATCCATTAATTTTAGATACTCTGATTAATGGGAAGTACTTCTCACCTTCTTTAGGAGGTCTTACATTACCCCTTACAGTATCTCCAGTCTTCAAACCAAATAACTTTATCTGAGATTGAGATACATAGATGTCATCGGGAGATGACAAATAATTATAGTCTGAAGAACGTAAAAAACCATATCCATCGGGCATCATCTCTAATACCCCCTCACTTTCAATTATTCCATCAAATTCAAAGTCAGGGTCTTTATATTTATTCCCATTATTTGAATTTCGTTGGTTTTGATTTTTTTGATTTCTATTATTATTATTATTATTATTATGTTGGGGTTTTTGCTTTTTATGAATAGGTTTTACCTTGTTTTGAGGAGATTTATCCTCTTTTGAAGGATTCTTTTCAACTGTAATAGTAGTCAAATCCTTTTTTTCTGACTCATCTGTTTTTTGAACAGGTTTTTTATGTTGTTTTTCTTCAGAAATATTAGGATCTAGATTAGATTTTTTTTCTAAAATTTCCAAAGTTGGTTTTGTGATGTCTTTTGAAATGCTTTCCTCAGAAACCACTTTTTTTACAACTCTTTTCCTTTTAGGTTTATTAACCTTAGGTTTGGGGTCCTCAGAACTCTTTTCTTCTTTGATAGGAGTTGCTGCTTGAATATCTAGGATTTGGTATACTAGATCTAGTTTTTTTAATTGACTAGTTTTAGTTAAGCCAATAGATTTTGCAATTTGCTGCAGATCAGCAAGTGTTTTTGCTTTTAGTTCAGAAATTTCGAACATAAATAAATAGTTAAGTTAATATTCTTAGTTTGTGTAAGAATTTGTTAAGGTTTTTGATTTTTATAAAATATTGTATAAAGTACTATACAATTAAAATTTAGTGTAGTTGTCTTGCCGCAAATATATACAATTATTTTATATGTTTAAGTTTCTTTTTAAAAAAATAAAATGATAATTTTGTATAACGTTTGTAATAGATGATTCAGAGAATACAGTCAATTTACCTTTTAATAGTAATAGCTCTTTCAGCCATGCTTCCTTTTGTTTTCAAATTGTGGGAAGGTTTAAAAAAAGACGTTTACGCTCTAGACTTATTTTCAGAACCACCTCTTCTAGCGAAATTAGTTCCTGTATTTTTCTTCATAACTGCGTTAATTGCATTAATTGCAATTTTTAAATTTAAAAACAGGAAATTACAATTTGTGCTTGGACGTATTATTATTTTGATCAATCTCTTTTTATTAGGAATATTGATGTATCTATCTCTAACTATACCTGGAGAAGTTTCTTCTGAGAAAGGTATTGGGATGTTTATACCCATTGTTGTTGTTTTATTTGCTGTTCTAGCTAACAAGGCAATCAAAAAGGATGAAGATCTCGTAAAATCTGTTGATAGACTTCGGTAGACCTATTACTTTAGTTATATTTATTGCGATAAACCAGAGTTTCGACTCTGGTTTTTTTATTTACCATTTTTAATAATATCCATAGATATAAAGACATCTATCCCTATTTATGTGGATTGTAAAAATTCACTACATTCGGGTATTGTAAAAAATCATATACTCCTATAAATTTGTTAAAAATGAAAAATAAAATTAAAGTTCACATTGCTGATGATCACAAGATACTGATCGAAGGCATTATCGCTGTCATTAATACTGATGACGATATTGAAGTAGAAGGATATTCCTTGACTGGAAAACAAGTCATTGAATGGATTAATTCCAACAGTGCAGATATTTTAATCTTAGACATTAACATGCCAGAATATGATGGTATTGAAGTTTTAAAATTTTTTAAACAAAAAAAAATCACTCAAAAAGTAATTATTTTGTCCAGTTATGATGATGTTAAATTAGTGCAAGAAATGATCAATCTTGGTGCTAATGGATTTCTTTCTAAGGATAGTGCAGGTTTGCACATTATAGAGGCTATTAATGCCGTTCACAATGGGGACCAATATTTTAGTAATGGAATAAAAAACAATTTATTAAAACTTTATACAGGTAAAAATGTAAAATCAGGCAATAGACCTGAAAGTACAATTTTAAATAGTTTAACACCAAGAGAAATAGAAGTGTTAAAGTTAATTACTGATGAATACAGCTCACCTGAAATTGCAAATAAATTAAATATAAGTCAGAGTACAGTAGATACTTATAGGAAAAGTTTACTTAAGAAAACCAATGTTAAAAATTCAATTGGTCTTGCTATGTATGCAGTCAAAAATAATATCATATAAATAAGGTTAATGTTATCATGTTTTTCACAAAACACTTTATTTATCTTCATGCAAATTTAAATTACATATAATCTTAAAAATAAAATAATAAAACCCTAAAAATCAATATCATGAAAAATTTATCTCTTCCAATTTTTGTATTAATTACTACCCTTATCTTTTCATCATGTTCTCAGGATGAAACTACTTTTTTAGAAGAACCAAGTTCAGAATTATTTGGAAAAGTTATGTTAAGTAGAAACGCATCTGGAGCTTATATTTTAGATTTAGAGACTAGCAATGATGTTGCATCATCTATTACCAATGATGATAAAGCAAATAGTTTAGATATAGATCTATACAGTGATGAAGGTGCTGTAAAAGAAATTATTTCAGAACCAGTGTCTACAGGTTCAGAAGATCATTTCTTACTAAATTTAAAAAACACCATTACCAACCGAACTTTTAAATTAACAGTTCACGATAAAGACATCAAATTTTCAAGAACAGAACTTAATGAGGAAGAAGATCATTTAAATTCCTACAGTGTTGTTGATAATGGAGATAATACTTTTGATTTAAATTTTACCGTAGATTCCTCAATTGATGTAGACTTTACACAAGATGAAGATACCGGAGAATATTTAATTCATTTAGAGCCAGGTGAAGGTTCACAATCTGAGTTTTCAATGACATTTGAAAGACAAGATGGACAAACTACAGATATTGCCTTCTTAAACTATTATTCCTCTGAAAGTGGGAGAGTTACAACAAGTACAAATACTAGGAGAAGACCAAAGGTTAGTGTAGGTCAATCAGATTAAGAAAATAATAATAATAATATTAAATATTTAGTATTATTTTTAAATCCTAAAGCTTCAATATTTTCTAAAACATGAATAAAATTTACCCCTTACTATTCAATTTTTTAATAATATTTCTTTTAAGCTTATCAATACAAGGAAAAAATAAAGTAATTCACAATATGGAAGTTTTTCATGTAAAAACTTCCATATTTCTTATTCAAGAACCTAAAGATTCTATCTTAGAAAAAAAATATGAGGAGTTAAATCTTTTAACTGAAACTAGTAATTATGTTGAAAGTTTACAAAAGGCGTTTTACCTCGATGAAGAAGCTAGTGATTCTAAAAATTTATTTTTAAAATTTAAAATCAAATCTTTATTTGCAAAAATTTATAGAAAAAATAATGATTATATAAAGGCGATAGCTAATTATAAGAAGTCTTTAAAACTATTGAATGATTTTTTGTTTGAAGATGACGGAATAATTTTTACTAAACAAAAATACTTAGCCAAAACTTTACTAAATATTGGAACTCAGTTTCAACTTCTCAAAAAATATGATAGTGCTGTTTTTTATTATAAAAAGTTGGATGACATAATAAATAATGAAAATGAAGTTTTAGATTACAAAGCAATATCCTACGCGAATTTGTCAGGAATTTATCAATTTGACACTACCTATAGTGATCATTTAAATAAAGCATTACATTATGCAAACAAAGCAATTTCAATTCACAAAACAAGAGGAAATAGAATCAACCAAGCGTATGCCATAAATAATCTTGCAAATATTTATTTATTAAATGATAATTTTGAACAATCTAAAAAATTTTATTTTGAAGGAATTAAACTTATCAAAAGAGATACTTCTCCTAGGGCAGTTAATATCAAAGAAAATTTATATTTTAATATGGCTTGGGCTATGCGTAATTTAAAAGAATATCATGCTTATGATACATTATTTACTGCAGTAAATTTATCTGATGAACTTAGAGATTTAGAAACTCAAGAAATGTTGGAGCGAGTTACAGGAGAGTATAATGTAGATGTAGTGAGAAGAGAAGGAGAATTTGAAAAGAAAAAAGCACAAAGTATTACATTGCTCATTGGTATTAGTTTTTTTGCTATAATTTTATTATTAGCTTTTTTTTTAAATCAGTATAAACTTCGTCAAAGGAATCTTAGCTTACAATTATCTAAACAAGAGTTAGCACAACAACAAAAAATAGAAAAAGTAAGAATCGAATCTCAAATTAGAATTTTAAATGCTACTTTAGACGGAAAAGAAACAGAACGTAAACAAATTGCAGAAACGCTTCATGATAGCGTCAGCGCTTTATTATCCTCTGCAAATTTACATTTACAGGCTTGTAAAAAATCATATAAAGGTCCAATTCCAGTAGAGGTAGAAAAATCTCAAAACATTATTCACGAAGCTTCCCACAAAATTAGAAACCTCTCACACACATTGGTTTCGTCAGTTTTATTAAAATTTGGTTTGGCTTATGCTATTAAAGATATGGCAGAAAAATATTCAAATTCACAATTAGACATTGAATATAAAACTAAAAATATAAAAAGATATAATCAAGATTTTGAGATTAAACTACATAATATTATTCAGGAGCTTATTAATAATATAATTAAACATAGTGAGGCATCAAATGCGAGTATATACCTTGAAGATAAAGATGACAAAATAAAAATTTTTTTAAAGGATAATGGAAAGGGATTTGATAAACAACTAGTGATGAAAAAAAATGGGTTGGGGATAAATCAAATACATGCTAGAGTTCACATGATGAAGGGAGAGTTTACTATAGATTCAGAAAATAATTCTGGAACATCCATCACTATAGAACTTCCTGTTTTTAAGAAAGAATCACTTAGCTTTTCTTAGCCAATTCTATGATCTCTAAGTTTTTGATTTCACCTTTATTCAGTTCAAAACGAAGCATCGTCCGTATGGTGTGAAACCCATATTTTCCAGCAGCACCAGGATTTAAATGTAAAAGATTGAGTTTTTTGTCGTACTGAACTTTCAAAATATGAGAATGCCCACTAATGAAAATTTTAGGTTTAATTTTTTTAAGCTCCTCTCGAACTCTCGGATGGTATTTGTTTGGGTAACCCCCTATGTGAGTCATCCAAACGGTTATTTCTTCAACGCTAAACTTATTGTCTAAAGGAAATTGAGATCGTGCATCTTTTCCATCAATATTTCCATACACTGCTCTTAATGGTTTTAATTTGTTAATGGTATCTGTGACCTCTAAATTTCCGATATCACCAGCATGCCAAACTTCATCAGCTTGTTTAACAAACTTTAAAATTTGATCATCAATAAAACTATGGGTATCTGAGAGTAGTAAGATTTTCTTCACCAAACGAAAGTACAAATAACAAAATAAATTTCGTAATTTTAAACCTTCTTATAACACCATTTTTTTTTGAGATATTTTATAGAACTGTCATATAAAGGAACAAATTATCATGGCTGGCAAATTCAACCAGATGTAAACTCTGTGCAAGAGGAAATCACTAAAGCTTTTGAAACTATCCTACAAGAAAAAATACAGGTTGTTGGTGCTGGAAGAACTGACGCTGGCGTGCATGCAAGCCAAATGTTTGCGCATCTAGACACCAAAAATGAGTTAACTAATGAATACATTCATAAGTTCAATACTATCTTACCTAATGACATAGTTATTAAGTCAATTAAAGAGGTTTTAGAAAATAAACATGCTCGCTTTGATGCTGTTAGTAGAAGTTATGAATATAGGATTTTAATAGGTAGAGATCCTTTTTTATTAGATACTACTTGGCAAATACATCAAAAAAAAATTCAGATAGAAAAAATGAATGAAGCTGCTAAAGTTTTACTTCAATATAAAGATTTTGAAAGTTTCTCTAAAGTTAAAACAGATGTAAAAACTTTTAATTGTACGATTATGAGTGCAGTATGGAAGTTAGAAGGAAATCAATTAATATTTCATATCAAAGCGAATAGATTCCTCAGAAACATGGTACGTGCCATTGTTGGAACTTTACTTGATGTAGGTTTAGAAAAAAAATCTTTGGATGATTTTAGGAACATTATAGAAAGTAAAAAGAGGAGTGAAGCAGGCCTATCTGTTCCGGCTAAAGGATTGTTTTTAACAGAAGTTAATTATTAGAATACACCACTACTAAATTAAAAAATAGATATAGATGTCTGAAAAAGTATCGGGAAATGCATTTGATATAAAAATCTTTTTAAGATTAATGAGTTATGCTAAAGCTTATAAATTCAGATTCTTTATCGCTGCTATATCCACGATTACGTTAGCTCTTGTATCAGCTGTAAATCCATACATAATTGGTGTTACAGTTAATGATTTCGTGAATAATCAGGATATTAAACAATTAACATTTTATATTCAAATCTTATCTGCAATAGTATTCGCAGAGGTAATTTTACAATTTTTATTTATCTATTATGCTAATTGGGTAGGTCAACACATTATTAAAGACATTAGAGCAAAAGTATTTAGAAATATTCAGAGCTTTAAAATGTCTTATTTTGACACTACTTCAGTTGGTCGATTAGTTACAAGAGTAGTTTCAGATATTGAAACTATAGCTAACTTTTTCACACAAGGAGTTTTTATGATTGTTAGCGATATTTTAAAAATGCTTGTGGTTATTGTAGTTATGTTTGTAATGAATTGGCGTTTAGCATTAGTTGCATTATCTGTATTACCAATTTTAGTGTACGCCACAATAATTTTTCAAGTAGCTATTAAGGCAACATTTCAAGACGTTAGAAATGAAGTAGCCAACCTAAATGGATTTGTTCAAGAAAGAGTTACAGGAATGAAAATTCTTCAATTATTTACTAGGGAGCAAATAGAATACAATAATTTTAAAGAAATAAACAATAAACATAAAAAAGCACATGTAAAGACAGTTTGGTATTATTCTATATTTTTTCCAATAGCAGAAATTGTTTCATCCATTGCTATTGGTTTAATTGTTTGGTTTGGTGGATATCAAATATTGGAGAACCATACAACATTAGGGGCGGTCATCGCTTTTATAAAAATGTCACAAATGTTATTTAGACCTCTTCGACAAATTGCAGATAAGTTCAATCAACTTCAAATGGGTATAGTATCTGGAGAACGTGTATTTAAGGTTATAGACACAAAAAGTTTTATTAGTAAAGAGGGAAGTATAGATGCATCAAATATTAAAGGAGATTTAAATTTTAATAAAGTGCGATTTAGTTATATTGAAGGTGAAGAAGTTTTGAAAGGAATCTCCTTTAAAGTTTACCAAGGACAAACAGTAGCTATAGTTGGTGCAACAGGTGCTGGAAAATCTACTATTATAAATTTAATTAATCGTTTTTATGAAATAGATAGTGGTACAATATCTGTAGATACTATCCCTGTTGAAGATTATGAATTACCTTCTCTAAGAAATCAAATAGCTGTTGTTTTACAAGATGTTTTTTTATTTTCAGACTCCATCTATAATAATATTACATTAAAGAATCCTAACATTACTCTAGAAGAGGTGATTGAGGCCTCAAAAAAGATTGGAATTCATAATTTTATCATGACACTTCCTGGTAATTACCATTATAATGTTAAAGAAAGAGGTGCTATGCTTTCCTCCGGGCAAAGGCAATTAATAGCTTTTTTGAGAGCATATGTTAGCGCCCCCAGGATCTTAATTTTAGATGAAGCCACATCTTCTGTAGATTCTCATGCTGAGCAGATGATTCAATATGCCACAGATACTATTACTAAAGGAAGAACTTCCATAATAATAGCTCATAGGTTAGCTACCATAAAAAAAGCCGATAAAATCATTGTTTTTGACAAAGGCATTCTAGTTGAGGAGGGAACTCATAAAGAATTACTAAATAAAAAAGAGGGTTACTATAAAAATCTTTATGATAAGCAATTTAGCTTGGAGCCAGTTTCTTGATTTAAAAATCAAATACTATTGAATATCGTTTCTTAATTTAACTAACAACTCATCATAATTCTCATACAACACAAAACTTCCATCCTTAATGTAAGAAATCTCTCCTGTTTCCTCAGATACTAATAGACAAACTGCATCAGTTTTTTCTGAGATACCAAAGGCTGCTTTATGTCTTAACCCAAAACGGGAAGGAATATTAATACTATCTGAGACTGGTAATACTATTCTTGTAGCTACAACAAAATTATCTCGTATAATAGTTGCACCATCATGTAATGGGCTATTTTTATAAAAAATACTTTCTAATAAGACTTGATTCATTTCAGCATTCATTCGATCACCTGTTGTTATTAAAAAATCTAAACTATTAGTTCGCTCCAGAACAATAAGTGCACCAGTATTAGATGTAGACATTTCTTTACAAGCATTCAAAAGAGTTCCTACATTTGTTTCAAGTGTAATTTCAGATTTTAAAAACTTAAGTTGTTTCAGGAAATTTGTTCTAGATGCCACATTAGTAGTTCCGATCATAAGTAAAAACTTTCTAATTTCTTGCTGAAAAACAATGATTAAAGCAATCACACCACCACTTAAAAGGTAGCCTAAAATATTACTCAACATTTCCATTTTTAAGATTTGAGTTATTTTCCAAATAAGAAAAATAAATGCAATTCCTAAAAATATATTTATAGCAACAGTTCCTTTTAATAATTTGTATGTGTAGTAAATTAGTATCGCTACCAAGAAAATATCTAGAGCATCTAAAAAAGAAAAGTCAAGAAAATCTAACATATAGCTTTAGCGTTTTGGTAAATGTACAAAATTAGTTAAGTAGATTCACAATCTTTATTGCTTCAATAGCTTCCTTAACATCATGAACTCGCAAGATGTTTGATCCATTTAGTAATGCTATTGTGTTAGCGCTTGTAGTCGCATTTAGTGCTTCTTTTGGTGATAGCCCAAGAGGTTTATATAGCATTGATTTTCGAGAGACTCCTGCTAAAATTGGAACCTCTAAATTTTTAAAGAGTTTTAAATTTTTTAATAGTTGATAGTTGTGTTCTAAGGTTTTTCCAAATCCAAATCCAACATCAATCACTATATCTTTAATTTGAAGTTGATGTAATTTAAAAATTTGATTGGCAAAAAAAGAAATTAACTCTGTAGTGATGTTTTCATATGTGGGATTTTCTTGCATATTTTGAGGAGTTCCTTTAATATGCATTAAAATGTATGGAACTTGTAACATCGCAATAGTCTCAAACATTCTTTTATCTAATGTGCCACCTGAAATATCATTTATTAAAGCAGCCCCATTAGATATAGTCTCTCTTGCAATTGTGCTTCTAAAAGTATCAACAGAAATTAAAGTTTTTGGAAATTCTTTAAGGATTGCGTTTATGGCAGGAATTATTCTTTTCAATTCTTCATCTTCAGAAATATGATTAGCGCCAGGTTTAGATGAATACGCACCAACATCAATAAAGGTAGCACCCTCTGTTAGCATTTTTTCTGTTTGATAAAGAATGTCCTTCTCTTTCGTATAACATCCTCCATCATAAAAAGAATCTGGAGTTATATTTAAAACCCCCATTACTTTGGGTGAAGAAAAATCTATTAACTCTCCTTTACAATTAATGGTCATGTTTAATTACTTTATTTATTACAGCTGATTTTTTTGGTGCAGTATAAGAATCCATTTTTAACATCAATTCACTAACGTTATTGCCAATTAACAGCATTTCTTTATTTTCCTTTTTTAGATATCCTTCTGTAACCATATGATCTAATTGTTTGAGTGTATGATTAAAAAAACCATTTATATTTAAAATTCCATTCGGCTTTTGTTCTATATGTAATTGACCTAAAGTTAATCCTTCAAAAAGTTCATCTAAAGTACCAAAACCACCAGGTAAAGATATGTAGCCATCAACAAGTTTACTCATCATTACCTTTCTCTCACTCATAGTCTTAGTAATAATTAATTCAGTTACATTTTTATTTACAACCTCTTCTTTTTTTAATAAGCTAGGAATAATTCCAATTACATTACCTCCTTTTTTTAAAATTGTTTCCGATAAAACTCCCATCATACCAATTTTACCCCCACCATATACTAAGGTAATATCATTGTTAACAAAGTAATTACCTAATTCAATGGCAGCATTTTTATAAATAGGATTAAATCCTAGGCTAGAGCCACAAAAAACAACAATTTTTTTCATAAAACTTAGATAGATTTTTTAGTTTATAAAATTTGAACGAAATTTACGGAAATTAATATTGTTTATGCTGAATACTTCTAACCAATACGATAGTGTTGTAGAGCAATGTAAAAATCTCTTCACAAAAAAAATGAGTGATTATGGATCTGCATGGAGAATCTTACGTTTACCATCGTTAACAGATCAAATTTTTATTAAAGCGCAGAGAATTCGTCAGCTTCAGGAAAATGATATTCGTAAAGTAGATGAAGGTGAAAAATCTGAATTCATAGGGATAATTAATTATTCTGTTATGGCTTTAATTCAATTAGAGCTTGGGGTTGTTGAAAACCCTGATTTATCATCAGATGAAGCTACAGAATTATATAATAAACACATGACAATCACCAAAGAACTCATGGAAAATAAAAATCATGATTATGGTGAGGCTTGGAGAGATATGAGAGTAAGTTCCTTAACAGACCTAATTATTCAAAAGCTATTACGTGTTAAACAGATAGAGGATAATGAAGGAAAAACTCTTGTTTCTGAAGGTATTGATGCTAATTATCAAGACATGATAAATTATGCAGTTTTTGCAATGATTCATTTGAGTGAATAATATGATTAATTAAAATTAAGTTCCATGTTTTTAAAGTTAATAGTGCACCTGTCTAGAATATTTGTTGGAGCTATGTTTGTTTTTTCTGGCTTTGTAAAATTGGTAGACCCTATAGGCTCCCAATATAAGTTTGAAGAATATTTTGGAGAAAGTGTGTTGAATTTAGAATTTTTGATTCCTTATGCACTTCCTTTTTCAATTGTATTGATTATTGTAGAAATTATGTTAGGGGTATCTTTACTCCTCGGTTATAAGCCTAAAAGTACTATTTGGAGCTTGTTAGGGATCACTACTTTATTTTTATTTTTAACCTGGTATTCTGCCTATTATAATAAAGTTACTGATTGCGGATGTTTTGGAGATGCTATAAAATTAACACCATGGGAAACATTTTGGAAAAATGTTGTTTTAATAGGGCTCATTTTATTGCTATTATTTAGAGTGCAAAATGTCAAAGAAATTTTCCCAAAGAAATTAAGTACTTTTTTAATTCTAGTTGCTTTATTTAGTTTCTCATATACCACATACCATGTATTAAATCATTTACCTATTATAGATTTCAGAGCATATGCTGTAGGCAAAAATATTAAAGAAGGGATGAAGTATCCTGAAGATGGAAGTGTTCCACCAGTTCATGACTTTATGCTAGAGGATACTCAAAACGATTTAGCACCTCAAATTTTAGCAATGGATAAAGTGATGTTAGTTATTGTTTATAATGCATCTAAGTCTTACGATAAAGGTTTTGTAGAAATAAAAAAAATAGCTGATAGAGCAATATATAAAGGATACAATGTTTATGGCGTCTCTGCTTCTTTTGAAGACGATTTAATTCTAATTCAAAACAACTATGATTTACCATTTAATTTTTTGTTTTGTGACGAAACAACATTAAAAACTATGATTAGAGCAAATCCTGGTGTCATGACGCTTAGTAAAGGAACCGTTACAGGAAAATGGAACTGGAATGATATTGATGATATAAATTTATAATCAATATGAGGCAATTATTTTTAGTGTTTATCGGTGGAGGTTTTGGAAGTGTTCTTAGATATATTATTAGTAGATATTTAAATAACCCCGAATCTAATTTTCCACTAGGAACATTTACTGCAAATATTTTAGGTAGTCTACTTATCGGAATTATCATTGGATTTGCTGCAAAAAATAATACATTAACACAGAATCAAACTTTATTATTAGCCACTGGTTTTTGTGGAGGTTTTACAACTTTTTCAACATTTGCATATGAAAATCATGTCCTTTTCAAAAGTGGAGATTTTACATCTTTCGCTCTCTATACCTTTGCGAGTTTTATAATAGCTTTTTTGGCTGTTTTTGCGGGAATATATCTATCTAGAATACTATCCTAATTCTTAACACACAGTAATTAAAATAGATAAAATTAGTATTTTTTAAAATCTTTAACTCCTGCCAAAATTGCTATATTAAGGTGGTTATCTCTTGGAGTTAATGGACATGTGTAATCTTCGTTGTATGCACAATAAGGATTGTAAGTATTATTGAAGTTTAATTCAAGAGTTCTATCGGCATTTATATTACTTTTAAAAACATCCATATAACGTCCACCACCATACGAATCTCCACCGCTAGTTTCATCAGTAAATGGAAGAAATAAATAGTCTTTAAAAATTGGATTCTCTGATTCTTCTAGACTTTGATACAGTGTTAATTGCATTTCTTTTTCTTTCAAAGTAAACGTTAACATTCCGAATTTCCTATAATAAGATTTCTCATCAGTACTGGTAGGCATTCCTATGAATGGAGTGTTTGGTGTTAGCTCAATTGAAGCTGTAATGATGTAAGATGAGTCAACAGGAAAAAAATCTAATCCTTCGAAGCTTTTTAAATCTTTGCTTTTTAGCGGTGATTTTGAAGCGTCTTTAAAAACAGAATTTAATTTTTGTTGATAAATGGTTTTACCAATTAAAGGTCTTTTATCCTTTGAATTACAAGAGATAAACAATAATGAAAAAAACAATATAAAAAGGTACTTCATAATCTTTAGGTAAAGATATTTAAAGGTTCATGACTTAAATTAATCAAAGTGATTACTATTTTCCTTGAGAAATTCTATGATCAAAAATACTATATTATCACTACAATTATAAAATTTATGATCTAAAGACTCCCATATGTCTGGTTTTAAATTTGATAAAATACTTCTTCTTAAGTCTTTATCTTTTGGAATAGGAATTTCATTAAACAATAAAAAAGAATCATAAATTATTGAGGCAGTTTCAAGTGCCCCAATTCTTTCGTAAGCCTCTAATATTTCATAAGAAAACTGACCTGCTGAGTCCCAAAAAAAAGTTTCAAAGCCTCCGTCTGTAATATGATTCTCAAAAATATCTATAAATATGAAAGTTTTTTCAAAATCATTTAAATTTTCAAAGTTGTCTCTAATTGCTATTTTTTTTCCAATAATTTCTCCTATTCTGGTAATCTTATCAGAATCATTATTTAATAATAATGCAATTTCTGTTGAGTTCATTATTAAAAATTAATCAATTGATTTTTTATAAGCACTTTTACCTCCAACTATAGGTATACTTAATTTTGTTTCCATTAAGTCGATGGTTAATTCAGTTCCTGGTTTAGGTGATATCGTATATTCAGAATCACTTGAAAATAACATTAAGCCTATTTGTTGTCCTTTTTTTATGATTTGATCATCAGGTTGTAGGTCAAACTTCATTGAATAGAATTTACCCGGAATCAGTGGAGAACTTTTAGTTAAAGAAGCGTGATTTTGAAGATCTGCCCATCCTCTTGTAATTATGTTTTCAGTTATTTTAGCACTCTTATTTTTATCCCAAGGTAGAGCTACTAAATAAACAGAAAAATTTACTGCTGCTTTTGAACTAGCAGCTTTTACACTGATATTTGGTACTCCTGAAATATGAAGATCTTCTTTTAAGATATCTGACACATATAATAATCTGTGTTGTGATGAATTAGATTGTGCTAATGCTGTTGCTGAGATTGAGGCATTATCTGAAAAAGTTTCTTGTTCCTGACGATTCGATTTATCGAGAGTCAACTTTCCAGACTTAGCATCATTTGATTTTAAATTAAGTATTACCTGATTAGCTTCAGGATTAGGGTATGCTTTATATGGTGTTGGGTTTTGTTGTTTGTCATATTCTCTTACTATCCACGCTTTGGGATCATTTTCCACTCCGTTTTCTATGCCATGTAAATATTTACTGAACCATCGATTCATCATCTTCATTGGTGGAGGTCCTCCATGCCCATTTTGATGATAGTAAATCTGTGTTGGTATACCCATTTCTATAGCTCTTTTTGAAATACGATAGCTGTGTTCTGGCATAACATTCCAATCATTAAAACCGTGTGCCATCAGTAAGGCTGCTTTCATAGGCTTCATTTGATTAAGATAGTCTCTTCCTGCCCAAAAATCATTATAATCTCCAGTAATTCTATCCATCCCATATTTCATCTCAGTATCTCTTACAGTCTTGTTGTTAAATGCACGTTTAGATTCATCGCCACTGTGAATAAAATCATATAACACATCAATATCTTCTCCTAGATATCCGCCTGGAGAACGAACAAGTCCGTTAGATCTATAATAATGATAATAAGAGGTGTTTGGAGCAATTGGTATTATTGCTTCGAGTCCTTCTACGCCGGTTGTGGCTGCAGCTAAAGGCAGTGTCCCATTGTAGGAAGTTCCGGTCATGCCAACTTTACCAGTAGACCAATATGCTGATACAGTCTTGTCTCCATAGGGTTCTGTGAATCCTTTAGTTCTTCCACATAGCCAATCGATAACTGCTTTAGGTGCCAATGATTCATTTTGACCCCCAACTGTTGGAGCACCCTGAGAAAGTCCAGTTCCAGGAGATGAAGAATGTACAACTATATATCCTCTAGGAACCCATTTTCTGATATGAGAATTTGAAATAATAGGTCTTTTTCCTTTTCTGATCACGTTAGGATGAACAATCCCATCTACTTCTTCTCCAATCTCGTGTTTAACATTCCAAAAAGCACCTTCAGTCTCAGAAGCAACTCCTGCAAAATATGGGCTAGTCACATATATTATTGGTAGTTTTAGACCTTGAGTGTCTGTTTGAATAGGTCTTGTTACAGATACATGCATCCTGTCCATTTTTCCATCTCCATCAGTATCAAAATCAGTAACCACCCATAAATCGTGTCGAATCCACATTTTAGGAGTGTTAAACGCATCAACTATTTGTGCCTCTCCATTTTTAAAAAAAGGAACTATTTTTTCTTGACTTTTTACAAAAAAAATGGTTAAAAATATAGTGAGTTGAATTAATTTTTTCATAAGCTTATTTTGGCTTGTTTAATATGGTAAATTCAATCGTTGAATCTGTGAAAATCGTATGGGTTTGAGTTTTAAAATCTTTTTCCTCTGCCTTGTAAATATTGTCTACATAGGTCTGAGGGTTTAAATCTATTAAAGGAAACCAGGTACTTTGAATTTGAATTTGAAGTTTATGACCTTTTTTAACCGTGTGAAAAACATCCTGTAATTTAATATTAACACTGGTTTTTTTATTGGCTAAGAATGGCTCAGGTTTCTCAAAACTATTTCTAAACCTTCCTCGCATCACTTCACTTCTTAACATTAAATGATAATTACTCATTTTTAAATGGTTTTGAAATTTTTTATTATTAATATTATTTTTTGTGTCTGCAGGGTGAACATCTATGATTTTTACAATCCAATCAGCTGCAGTTCCAGTTGTGGCAACTTTTAATTTTGCTAAAATATCTCCAGATAGTGTGAGATCCTCAGTTAATAAATCTGTTTCAAATACTAAAACATCTGGTCTTCTAGCCGCAAATCGTTGATCATCAGTCATATATTTTCTGGGAGTAAAGACTGTTTTAATATCTTCACTGTACGGTACAGGACGTTTTATGTCACTAATGAAATTTAGAGCTTCTTCATCTCTTTTTTCAGTCGTTAATTCTTGATTATTTGACAAGTACATGGTCTTTTTTAAAGTATTTTTTGGCGGCCAACTATCATAAGTTTTCCATTCTTTTTTACCTGAATCAAACACGTATGCTTCAGGCAGTCCAGAATTTTTATCTCCAGTTCCTTTTAAGAAATGGTTGAAAAACCTTGTTTCTATAGTATCTTGATAAAATTCAGAAATTCCATTACCAAAATAATAATTTCCAACAATATTTTCACCTCTTCTTCTAGCCCATCCTCCATGATCCCATGGCCCAAAAACTAAGGTGTTATAGTTGTCTTTTCCGTATTTTTCTATTGCTTTATAAGTTTCTAAAGGTCCGTATAGATCTTCTGCATCAAACCATCCACCTACAACCATAGTTGCTACTGTAGCAGGAACTTTGTCTAGATGTTGAATAATTCCCTTGCTTTGCCATACCGAATCATAATTAGGATGTTCGATAATTTCTTTCCAAAAAAAATCGTCTATTTTTGATGGATTATTTGGTGTAGCATTGTCTAATTTATCATATTGAAAATAACTGTTTAAATTTTTTAAAGGACCTTTGTCTAAAAAAAATTGATATTGATCTTGTGTATCCAAATTTGGTAAAGAATACCAAGCTGAATCCGTGGGTGTATCTTTATAAGTTCCAAACAAAGAAATAGCTCTAAAATAACTTAGTAAGAATGCTCCATTATGATGAAAATCATCAAAATAAAAGTCTCCAATACTTGCCTGAGGTGAGGCGGCTTTTAATGCAGGGTGTGCATCAATTGTAGAGACTGTTGAGTAGTGACCTGGGTAGGATATTCCCCATGTGCCCACGTTTCCATTGTTATTTTCTGTATTTTTAACGAGCCAATCTATGGTGTCATAAGTATCTGATACTTCATCTGATTGATTGTCTTTTTTATTTGGCAAATAGGCCCTCATATTGTCATAAGTTCCCTCACTCATCCACCTTCCACGAACATCTTGATATACAATGATATTCCCTTCTTTCATTAAATTTATATTTGGACCAATATTTGTTTTCATTTTTTCTTTACCATAGGGGCTGCAACTGTATGGAGTTCTCATTAAAAGAATGGGATATGAAACACTTTTATCTTTTGGAGAGTATATTGTTGTATGTAAATTAATTCCATCTCTCATTCTGATGGTTACTTCTTCTTTTGTGTAGTTTTCTTCTACAAAGTTATTTTTTAAGTCAACATTTGTACAATTCACAAAGAAAACTATTGAAAACAAAACTAAAATATGAGTGAAATTATTTTTCATTAAAATTATTTATTATGGAAATGTAAAAATACAAAACATATAGAAGTGTTAACAATTAAATATTTATTTGAGGGATGAATTTATGTATCCTATAATAAAATTGTATTTTTAAAAACATTTTAAAAAATCAACATAATGCAAATTTTAAAAAAACTAACGCTATTAGCCTTTTTTTTTACATTATCTAATTCATTTTCTCAAGATTATTTTTTTGAGGATAAAAATCCATTTGATTCAAAAATTCCAACACCTGAGGAGTTTTTAGGGTATCCAATCGGAGAACAACATACAAGGCATGATCAAATAGTTTCCTATTTATATAAGTTAGCGGAAGTTTCAGATAGAGCAGAGGTTGAGGTGTATGGCTATACACATGAAAGAAGAAAGTTAGTTATTCTAAGGGTATCTTCACCTGAAAATTTATCAAATTTAGAGGGTCTTAAACAGCAACATTTAAAATTTGTAAACCCAGTATTAACTCCAAAAAATTATGATGCTATTCCTGTTTTTATTCAATTAGCTTATAATGTTCATGGAAATGAGCCTTCTAGTTCGGAAGCAGCATTATTAACTGCTTATACACTAGTTGCATCAGAAAGCGAGGAAGTGAAAAATTATCTTAATAATTCTGTTATTTTTTTAGACCCCACCATCAATCCAGATGGAAGAGATAGACACACTCAATGGGCTAACCAATATAAGGCGTTTTCGTTGGTTTCTGATAATGCTGACGCAGAACACAACGAAATGTGGCCTAGAGGTAGAACCAATCATTATTGGTTTGATTTGAATAGAGATTGGTTATTAGCTGTCCATCCAGAAAGTCAAGGGAAATTAAAATGGTATCATGATTGGTATCCAAATGTTGTGACAGATTTTCATGAAATGGGTACTAATAGTCATTTCTTTTTTGAACCTATGAAAGCTATTGGTTCTAAAGATCCAATAATGCCAAAAGAAAATTACGAAGATTTAAATAATTTGTTTGCACCTTATTTTGCAAAAACTATGGATGATATAGGATCTCTGTACTTTACCAAAGAAGCCTTTGATGGAACGTATCCAGGATATGGATCATCCTATCCAGATTTACAGGGAGCTCTGGCATTATTGTTTGAGCAAGCGAGTTCTAGAGGTCATCTACAAGATACTGATTATGGAACAATTTCATTTGGATTTACCATAAGAAACCAATACAGGTCAAGTATAGCTACTATAAAAGCAGCTGTAGAAAATAAAATAGTATTAAGAAAATATCAACAAGATTTTTTTAAATCTGCTATTACAAAAAAAGCTTCTTCAGGTTTTTCTGGATATGAATTTGGAGATAATTATGACCAAAATAGAAACAAAGCTTTTATTGATTTATTGATGAAACATAAGATTAAAGTATATGAAAAAGGTGCTAAATTTTATGTGCCGTTAGAGCAAAAACAACATAGAATGGTTCAAACAATGTTTGAAACATATAGCCAATATGCAGATAGTGTTTTTTATGATGCCTCAGCTTGGAGTGTTTCTAATTTTTATAACATGAAATCTAAAGGGTTAAAGTCAGCAAGAATAGGGAAGGAAATAACAATTTCTTCGAAGTTATTAAATAATTCTAAAGTTTCAAAAACAGATTACGCTTACCTTTTAGACTGGGATGATTATAACGCTCCAGCTGCATTAAATTATCTACAACAAAGAGGAATAAAAACTTCTGCTGCCTTCAAGAAATTTTCAGCAAATACATCTGACGGAGTTAAAAATTTTAATTATGGAACAGTTATGATTCCTGTAAGTAAACAACACTTGTCATCAACTGCTGTCTATGAAATTATAAGTGAGGCACAACAAAAATTTATGGTGCCCGTATATTCAACAAACACAGGGTTTAGCGTGAAAGGGATAGATCTAGGAAGTAACAATTTTAGAAAAATTCACAAAGTGAAAGCTGCTATGTTTATTGGAAACGGAGTCTCCTCATATGAAGCAGGAGAAGTTTGGCATTTATTGGATACAAGAGTAGAAATGCCAATCACAAAGTTACAGCTACATAATTTGAATAGAATTTCATTAGATAAATACAATATCTTAGTCATGGTATCTGGTAATTATAGTCAACTAGACTCTGTTCAAAGAAATAAAATTAAAGACTGGGCAAGTAGAGGTAATACTTTAATTACTATTGGTAGTGCTTCAAAATGGCTAATCTCTAAAAAACTAGTAAAAGAAAGTTTGACTAAAAAATCTAAGGATGAAAAAGATTCCTCCAATAAAATCGTAAAAAGACTTCCCTATGTAGATGCCAGAGAGAATATTGGTAGAGAAAGATTAGGTGGTTCTATATTTGAAGTCGAATTAGATCTTACACATCCACTGGGTTTTGGATTTAGAGATGTTAAATTACCAGTTTATAAAAACAATACTGTATTTTTAAAACCTAGTAAAAATCCTTATGCTACTGTTGCAAAATATTCAACAGACCCTCACATAGATGGGTATATCTCTCCAGTTAATTTAAATACATATCTAAAACCCTCTGCGTCAATATTAGTAAGTCCAATAGGAAAAGGAAGAGCTATTTTGTTTGCAGATAACCCTAACTTTAGAGGTGCTTGGTACGGTACAAATAAATTATTTTTAAATGCTTTATTTTTAGGAAATAATATATCAGTTCCACAAGGAGGAAATTAACAATGTTTCGTATGAAAAAATTACTCATTATATTATTATTTATGCTAGTGCATAACGGGTTTTCTCAAGAAAACTACTTAGGTGATGGGCCTTTTGATCAATTAATCATTAGAGGAGTTACCTTAATTAATGGAGATGGATCTCCTCCAAGAGGGCCAGTAGACATAGTCGTTGAGAATAACATTATTGTCGCTATACAAGTGGTGGGTTATCCAGGAGTAGAAATTGAAGAAAAGAACAGGCCTAAATTAAAAAGTGATGGTAAAGAGTTAGATGCAACAGGCATGTATTTACTTCCAGGTTTTATAGACATGCATGGTCATATTGGAGGAAAATCACAGGGAGCAAATCCATCATATGTTTTTAAATTATGGATGGCTCATGGAATTACAACAGTAAGACAACCTAGCGGTATTAACGCAAAAGAGTTGAAGCTCTTGAGTTCTAAAAATAAAATTATAGCACCAAGAATCTTTGATTATGTTGGATTTGGATCTGGAAGTGAAAAATCTATTAGTACTCCTGAAATGGCTAGAGAATGGGTAAGGGATAATGCGAAAAATGGTGCAGATGGTATAAAATTCTTTGGATCAGAGCCTGAAATTATGACTGCTGCCCTAGACGAAAATAAAAAATTAGGTTTAGGTTCTGCATGTCATCATGCTCAATTAAGCGTAGCTAGATGGAATGTTTTACATTCTGCTAGAGCAGGTCTTACTTCTATGGAGCATTGGTATGGTTTACCTGAGGCTCTTTTTGATGATAAAACGGTTCAAAATTACCCTTTAGATTATAATTATCAAAATGAACAACATCGTTTTGAGGAAGCAGGTAAACTATGGGAGCAAGCTGCTAAGCCCTATTCAAGTCATTGGAACAATGTAATGAATGAGTTATTAGAGCTAGACTTCACCCTAGATCCAACATTTAATATTTATGAGGCTAGCAGAGACTTACAGCGGGCTAGAAGAGCAGAATGGCATGAAACATATACCTTACCTTCTTTATGGAAGTTTTATGAACCTAGTAAAATCTCACATGGTTCTTATTGGCATTATTGGGGAACAGAACAAGAGGTGGCTTGGAAAAATAATTTTCAGTTATGGATGACCTTTATCAACGAATATAAAAATAGAGGAGGTAGAGTAACTGCAGGATCAGATTCTGGTTTTATATACCAATTGTATGGTTTTGCTTACATAAGAGAATTGGAATTGTTAAGAGAAGCTGGATTTCATCCTCTAGAAGTAATTCGTTCAGCAACTTTAAATGGCGCAGAAGCTTTAGGATGGGATGATAAAATTGGCTCTATTCAAATAGGCAAATTAGCAGATTTTGTTATTGTAGAGGAGAATCCTCTAAAAAATTTAAAAGTTCTTTACGGAACAGGAGCTATTAAATTAACTGAATCAAATGAGGTAGTTAGGGTAGGAGGAGTAAAATACACCGTAAAAGATGGTGTAATTTATGACGCAAAAAAATTACTTTTAGATGTTAAGCAAATGGTTGATGCTCAAAAAGAAGAGAAAAACTGGATATTAAAGCAGCCTGGAATAAAAGACTAATTACAAATAGTACAGTTTTCTTTTTCTTTGACTCTTCCAACTAATAGCTCTCGATCATTCATAATAAATCCACAACAGTTTATAAACCCTTGTGCAATTATTTTCCATTTTGAATGGGTGTGGTATCTGGCATTAATTTATTTAAAATAGTGTAGACAGGACAAAATTTTGTAATAGGGCTTAAAATTTGGAGAACAGCTACAGCTACAGCTATATAGATCCAGTTAAATCCTAATTCACTTGCTAGTAGTATAGATCCAATATTTAAGAGTCCTACAATACCATCATGAAGTCTAACTTTTACAATGTCTTTTGTGTTATTCATAAGATTATATTTTATTATTAATAATTATATAATCAAATATAAAAAAAAAATAGTGATTACTTGTTTTTTAACATCAATACACTAGTTATCAAATCCTTCAAAAAATTTAACGAATTTTTTTTGATAACCTGGTCTTAATACCTCTATCAAAATTAATTCTTCTGAACCAGCATTAAAAATCCTAACTTTAGTGTTGTTAGGTATTAAAAATCCATTACTGCTTGGTATTTTTTTTATACCATCTTCAAATTCTAGACCAAGTACTCCACTCAGTACTATACCTCTTAATTCAAATTTAGCTTTAATTATTGGTTCAGTCCATCCTACCGGAGCATGCATTTTATTTAAACCGATTTCATCTGAAATAGAATAATCAAAAAGATGTCTTTCCAAATTATCATTTATTATAATTTTTTTAGGTGTAATAACATGATCATTATAGATTGCTTTTTCATTTATATTGTTTCCATTTTGGTTAGGTTTACAACCTATAAAAATGATTAATAAAATAAGTAAAATTTTGTTCATCTGATTATACATTTAATTTATAAGTTACATATTTCGTCTGTATTGACCCCCTACTTCAAAAAGAGCAGTTGTTATTTGCCCTAGAGAACATACTTTGGTCGTATCCATAATTTTTTCAAATAGGTTTTCATTATGCATGGCTGCCTGCTGTAAGGATTTTAATTGAGTAGTGGCCTCATCTTTATTAGCAACATGTAACAATTCTTTTGTTTCTATTTGAAATTTCTTTTCTTTTTCTGTTGCTCTAATTACTTCAGATGGAAGAATTGTTGGAGAACCTTTTGAACTTAAAAATGTATTAACACCAATTATTGGAAAATCTCCATTGTGTTTTAAAGTCTCATAATACAAACTTTCCTCTTGTATTTTTGATCGCTGATACATGGTTTCCATAGCCCCTAAAACACCTCCTCTTTCTGTAATTCTATCAAATTCTATCAATACTGCTTCTTCAACTAAATCGGTTAATTCTTCAATAATAAAAGACCCTTGAATTGGGTTTTCATTTTTTGTTAATCCCAATTCTTTATTAATGATTAACTGGATAGCCATGGCTCTTCTTACAGAATCTTCTGTTGGAGTGGTAATGGCTTCGTCATAAGCATTGGTATGGAGAGAATTACAATTGTCATAAATAGCATATAAAGCTTGAAGTGTAGTTCTAATATCATTAAAATCAATTTCTTGTGCATGAAGTGATCGTCCAGAGGTTTGAATATGATATTTAAGCATCTGTGCTCTAGAGTTTGCTTGGTATTTGTGCTTTAATGCTTTTGCCCATATTTTTCTTGCTACACGACCAATGACTGCATATTCAGGATCTATTCCATTTGAAAAGAAAAAAGATAAGTTTGGCCCAAACTTATTGATGTCCATACCTCTAGAAAGATAGTATTCTATGTAAGTAAATCCATTTGATAGCGTTAATGCCAATTGTGTAATTGGGTTGGCACCGGCCTCTGCTATATGGTAACCAGAAATTGAAACAGAATAGAAGTTGCGAACTTGCTTTTTAATGAAATATTCTTGAACATCTCCCATGAGTCTCAAAGCAAATTCCGTAGAGAAAATACACGTGTTTTGCGCCTGATCTTCTTTTAAAATATCTGCTTGTACAGTACCTCTAACTTGGGTTAAAGTTTCTTTTTTTATTTGTTCGTAAACTAAATTTGGCAACACCATGTCGCCAGTTATCCCCAACAATAAAAGACCTAATCCGTTGCTGCCCTTCGGTAATTCTCCTCTGTATTTAGGTCTTTTTAACCCTTTTGAATCATAGATTCTTTTTAATATAGATTCAACCTTTTTTTCTAAGTTATTTTCTATGATATATTTTTCACAATTTTGATCTATCGCAGTATTCATGAAAAACCCCAACAACATTGGTGCTGGTCCATTAATAGTCATTGAAACTGAGGTCATAGGATGACTTAAGTCAAATCCAGAATACAATTTTTTAGCATCATCTAAGCAACAAATAGAAACACCAGCATTTCCGATCTTACCATAAATATCAGGTCTATGTCCTGGGTCATTTCCATATAGGGTCACAGAATCAAAGGCAGTAGATAAACGTTTTGCTTCTAGTCCAAGACTAACATAATGAAAACGTCTATTGGTTCTCTCAGGACCACCCTCTCCGGCAAACATTCTCGTTGGATCTTCCCCAGTTCGCTTAAAAGGATACAAACCTGCTGTAAAAGGAAATTCACCTGGAACATTTTCTTGTAAGTTCCATCGTAATACATCTCCCCATGCTTCATATTTAGGGAGTGATATTTTTGGTATTTTAGAATGAGACAAAGACTCACTATGTGTCTCTATATTAATATCTTTATTTCTTACTTTAAAAGTATAAATAGGAGCTTTGTATCGCTCAACTTTATCATTCCAGCCAAGGATAATTTCCCAATTGTAGGGATCTATATCCATTTTTACTTTTTCAAACTGATTGATTAATAATTTTATGAAAGGCAATTCATTTTTTGGGGTTTTGTCAAGAATGGTTTTATGATTTAAACCTGTTTTTGTCAGGATTTCTTTCTGATTAAACGATAACGATTTTGTGCTGAGTACAGCGTCTATTGTTTTGTAGATTCCAAATAATTTTTGAGCAACTTCTACCTGACTTCGTTCCTTTTTATCATAAGCTCTATTATTTTCTGCTATTTCAGATAAATAACGAATTCGTGCTGGTGGAATGATAAAAATCTTTTCAGACATTTCCTGGATGATTTCAATGGAAGAATTTAAATCTGCTCCAGTTTTTTCTACAAGCTTATTCATGATCGCTTTATATAGCGAATTCATACCAGGATCGTTAAACTGTGAGGCTATAGTTCCAAAAACAGGCATGTCATTCATGTGTATATGCCATAAATTATTATTACGCATATATTGTTTTTTTACATCACGAACAGCATCAAGAGCACCACGTTTATCAAACTTATTAATGGCAACTAGATCAGCAAAGTCCAACATATCTATTTTTTCTAGCTGAGTAGCCGCTCCAAATTCTGGAGTCATTACATAAAGTGAGGTATCTGAATGTTCAATAATTTCTGTGTCAGATTGCCCAATACCTGACGTCTCTAGAATGATTAAATCAAATTTTGAGGCTTTTAATACCTCTATAGCTTCATTCACATGTTTAGATAAAGCTAAATTAGACTGACGAGTTGCTAAAGATCTCATGTAAACTCGATTGTTGTTGATCGCATTCATCCTAATTCTATCACCTAACAAGGCACCACCTGTTTTCCGTTTAGAAGGGTCTACAGAAATAAGTCCAATAGTTTTGTTTGGAAAGTCAATTAAAAACCTTCTAACCAATTCATCAACCAAACTAGATTTCCCAGAACCGCCAGTTCCTGTAATTCCTAGAACGGGTATTGTAGAATTTATATTTTTTTTATGGATCTCTGATAAAGTTTTTTTTGAGATCTCAGGAAAATTTTCAGCAGATGAAATAATTCGAGCGATACTTCCAGCGTCTTGGTTCTTTAAATTTTTAATTTCATCATTTAGAATTTTACCAATGGGGAAATCTGATTGTTTTACTAAATCATTAATCATTCCTTGCAACCCCATTTCTCTTCCATCATCTGGTGAATATATTCGAGTAATCCCGTACTTCATTAAATCTTTAATTTCCGCAGGAAGAATAACACCACCTCCACCTCCAAAAATTTTTATATGACTCGCATTTTTTTCTTTTAACAAGTCAAACATATATTTAAAATATTCATTATGACCACCCTGGTAGGAGGTCATTGCAATGGCATTTACATCTTCTTGTATAGCGCAATTCACCACATCTTCAACACTTCTGTCATGCCCCAAATGAATAACTTCAACTCCAATAGATTGAATAATTCTGCGCATAATATTAATTGATGCATCATGACCATCAAATAAAGAAGCCGCAGTAACAATTCTAACTTTATTGGTTGGTTTGTAAGGAGTAGTGTTTTTCATTTTTTTTGATAGTTTACTTTCAGATAAATACTTTTACAGAATAATTATTGTTTATTAATAATATATGCCTTAAAATGACATTATTCGTAAAAAAATATGAATTTAGAATTGTAATTTACGAATTTTTCAAAAAATAGGTGTTTTATTTAGAGGTATATAAATTAATCGTTTTAAAAATGAATTATATTTGTAAGTATAATTATTTTTTAATCTTTTAGATACAAATGACATTCAAAGAGCTAATACAACAAGGTATACCAGATGTATTACCAGACAAAAAGTACTATGAAACTTCTATTAATCATGCTCCAAAAAGAAAAGATATTTTATCTAAGGACGAGAAAGAGTTGGCATTAAGAAATGCATTACGATATTTTGACGCTAAACATCATTCAATTTTGTTGCCTGAGTTTGCTGAAGAATTAGAAACATACGGCCGTATTTACATGTATAGATTTCGCCCTACCTACAAAATGTATGCAAGATCAATTTCTGAGTATCCAGGCAAATGTGAGCAGGCCAAAGCTATCATGTTAATGATTCAGAATAATTTAGATTATACTGTTGCTCAACACCCCCATGAACTAATTACTTACGGTGGTAACGGAGCAGTTTTTCAAAATTGGGCTCAGTATTTGCTTACTATGAAATACCTCTCTGAAATGACATCTAAACAAACTCTGGCTATGTATTCTGGACACCCTATGGGCTTGTTTCCATCAGGTAAAAATGCACCTAGAGTCGTGGTTACTAACGGAATGACCATACCTAATTATTCTCAACCAGACGATTTAGAAAAAATGAATGCCTTAGGGGTCAGCCAATATGGTCAAATGACAGCTGGAAGCTATATGTATATAGGACCTCAAGGTATAGTTCACGGAACTACCATTACTGTTTTAAATGCCTTTCGGAAGATAGGGAAATCACCTAAAGGAAATTTATTCGTAACAGCAGGATTAGGTGGTATGAGTGGAGCTCAACCCAAAGCAGGAAATATAGCTGGATGTATAACTGTTTGTGCAGAGGTTAATCCTAAAATTACACAGGTTCGACTTGATCAAGGGTGGATTGATGAAAAATTAGTTGATTTAGATAAGTTGGTTGCCAGAGTTAGATTAGCAAAAGAAAATAAAGAAACAGTATCTCTAGCTTATCTAGGAAATATTGTTGAGGTTTGGGAAAAGTTTCACGTTGAAAATATTCATATAGATTTAGGCTCAGATCAAACATCTCTCCATAATCCTTGGGCAGGAGGATACTATCCTTGTGATATTTCATTTGAAGATGCCAATAGTATGATGGCTGAAAATCCTGTTTTATTCAAGCAAAAAGTACAAGAGACTATTCGAAGACATGCTAGGGCAATTAATAATCATACTGCCAAAGGAACTTATTTTTTTGACTATGGTAATGCTTTCTTATTAGAGGCTAGCAGAGCAGGAGCAGATATTATGGATGAAAATGGTATTGATTTTAAATATCAAAGTTACGTTCAAGATATAATGGGCCCCATGTGTTTTGATTATGGATTTGGTCCTTTTAGGTGGGTTTGTACCTCTGGAAATCCAAAAGATTTACAAAAAACAGATCTCATAGCTTGTGAAGTTTTAGAAGAAATTAAGAAAAATTCTCCACCAGAGATTCAACAGCAAATGGCTGACAATATTCAATGGATTAAAGGAGCTCAAGAAAATAAATTAGTTGTAGGATCTCAGGCGAGAATACTATACGCAGATGCTGAGGGAAGAATAAAAATTGCCAAAGCATTTAATAAAGCAATAAAAAAAGGAAAAATAGGTCCTGTAGTCTTAGGGAGAGATCATCATGATGTTTCAGGAACAGATTCACCTTACAGAGAAACATCAAATATTTATGATGGATCTAAGTTTACTGCAGATATGGCTATTCAAAATGTTATTGGAGATAGTTTCAGAGGAGCTACTTGGGTATCCATTCACAATGGAGGTGGTGTTGGATGGGGTGAGGTGATTAACGGTGGATTTGGCATGCTTATTGATGGTAGTAAAGAAGCATCTAAAAGAATAAAATCTATGCTTTTTTGGGATGTAAATAATGGAATAGCTAGAAGGAATTGGGCCAGAAATGAAGAAGCTACTTTTGCAATAAAACGAGCAATGAAAAATGAAAAAAAGTTAAAAGTCACCATACCTAATAAGGTAGATTTATCTTTATTTAATAATCTTTAAAAATTTACAACTATGAAAATATTAAAAATATTGTTTTTTTCATTGTGCGCAGTAATACTATTCTCTTGTTCTACAATAAAAGTTGTCTCGGATTATGATACTAAGGTAGATTTTTCAACATACAAAACATTTGCTTTTTATAAAAAAGGTATAGATAAAGCTTCTGTATCAGATCTTGATAAGAAACGAATTATGCGTGCTATAGAAAGTCAATTAGTTGAAAAAGGTTTTAGTAAGTCAGAAACACCAGATCTATTGATTAGTATTTTTACAAAATCCAGAGAACAAGTTAATGTTACTAACAATAACCTAGGTTATGGTTTTGGTTGGGGATATAATCCATGGTTTTTTGGCAGTAATAATCTTAATATTAATCAATATACAGAAGGGACTTTGTTTATTGACTTTATTGATAAAAATAAAAATGAACTCATTTGGCAGGGTATTGGATCAGGAGCTATGAAAATGAGTAATATTGATAAAAAAGAGGAACGCATTAATGAATTTGTGAATAAGATTATCTCAGCATATCCTCCTAAACTAAAAAAGTAGATAGCACATAAAATATTTTTTGAGTACTCTATGTTAGTTCTTTAAAGTATGCATAATAAAAAAATAGAATTTACCCAAGAAGATTTTTACTTCAATGAACAAGGGTATAGAGTTTTTACAGAAAAATATCATTTAAAAAGAGGGTATTGTTGTAAAAGTGGTTGTAAGCACTGCCCTTATGGATACAATAAAAACACAGATTCTTTCAATTAATCTATTTTGTTTGGTATTTGTATGGGTAGTTATTTATGTAAAATCAAATTCCTGTTTTATTTTTGAAAAAAATTAAAGATGCGACATAACCTAGTAATACTATTTTATTTTTTTTGTTTTCCTTTATTTTCTCAAAATATTGAGGATGACTTTGAAGGAAATGGTACTATTGATGAATGGGTAGGTGATGACTGCAACCTTAATAGCTCTTATGCAAACCCTTATATTGAAGGAATAAACACCTCTAGTAAGGTTTTAAAATACGATGATATAGGAGGGCAGTATGCAAATGTTCGTTTTGATACGAGTCAGAATTTAGATTTAACTACAAAAAACTCATTTACTTTTAAAATTTATGTGCCTTCAATTGGCTTGACAGGGAGTCAAACTAATAAAGTATCTGTAAAACTCCAAAATGGTTCTCTTCCTCAACCCTGGACTACTCAAAGTGAAATTATAAAGTATATTTCTTTAGATCAATGGCAAGAAATTACTTTTGATTTTGAAAATGATAATTATATCAATCTAGATCCTTCTTCCCCAGCTCCAATTACTAGAACAGATTTTAATAGAGTGTTAATTCAAGTAAATGGAGAGAATAATTATGATCATGTTGAAGCTTTTGTTGATGATTTTATTTTTGAAGAATCAGGTGCTAATGATGATGATCCTGTTTTTAATAATCTAGTTTGGTCAGATGAATTTAACTATTCAGGAGCATTAGACCCAAATAAATGGCATCATCAGGTTATTCCAATTATAAATGGTATAGATTGGGCCAATGGAGAACTACAACACTACACTAGTCGAATATCAAATTCATATGTGAATAATGGTTCATTAAAAATTAAAGCGATTAGAGAGAACTATACGTATAATAACTCAACCAAACCCTTTACTTCCGCTAGATTAAATTCAAAATTTGCATTTCAATATGGAAGGATAGATGTTAAGGCTAAATTACCATCAGAAGCCGGAACTTGGCCTGCAATATGGACGTTAGGAGCTAATATTAATGAAATAGGAAATTATTTTGGTAGTACTTATGGAAGTGTTGGTTGGCCTGTTTGTGGAGAAATTGACATTATGGAGCAAAATGGATGGAATAAGACCAATCTTATAGGCCATCTCCATTATTCCAATTCCAATACCAATAGTTATCAAAATGAGGGGGGTACTACTTATGTTGCAGACTCTAGTGGTCAATATCATATTTACTCACTAATCTGGACAGAGAATACTATTCAAATTTTATTGGATGATGTTGTCTTTTTTGAAAGAGAAAACACTCAGGAAATACCCTATGATAATTCACATTATTTACTTCTAAACATAGCAATGGGAGGAAACTTAGGAGGTAATATTCCCAGTAATTTTTCCGAGGCAATCATGGAAATTGATTACGTAAGAGTTTATGAGGAAAGTTCTTTGTCTGCACAAGATTCAAGTTTGGAAGATTTGGCTATTTATCCAAACCCTACAGACGACAGCATTAGAGTGAAAGTTCCTAGTAATTTAATAGGAACAAAATTTAAAATTTATTCAACATTAGGTCAGAAATTAGCAACTTACACACTCTCTGAAACAGATTCTATATTTGATATTTCTTCATTTAAATCTGGAATTTATTTTTTAAGATTTGAATCTAAATTGGGAGTATATACTAAAGAAATTATTAAAAAATAATTTGGGTATAAAATATCAGTTACAAAGTTGAATTAATTTAAAATTTCAGCCATTTCAGCTTGTAATTCAGCCGCTTTTTCAGAGGCAGCTATAGCAAAATCTGCTTCTTTTGAAGCGTAAAGTATTCCACGAGAAGAATTGATTAATAATCCAACTTGATTATTCATTCCGTATTTACATACATCTTGTAAGTTTCCTCCTTGTGCACCTACACCAGGTACTAATAAAAATGCATCAGGAATAATTTTTCTGATTTCTGCTAAATAGGATGCTTTAGTAGCACCAACTACATACATTAAATTTTCAGCATTTTTCCAGCTTTTAGAAGTTTCTAAAACTTGTTTGTAAACTTCCCTTCCATTAATTTCTTTGGTCTGAAAATCAAAAGCACCAGCATTAGAAGTAAGTGCTAGTAGAATAGTGTGTTTGTTTTTAAAGGCTAAAAATGGCTCTACTGAATCTTTTCCCATGTAGGGAGCAACAGTTATACTGTCAAATAATAAATCTTCAAAAAATGCTTTGGCATACATACTAGATGTATTTCCAATATCTCCTCGCTTTGCATCTGCAATTGTAAAAATTTCAGGATGTTTATCATTAATATATTTGATTGTTTTTTCTAGAGAGGTCCAACCTTTAATTCCATAGGCTTCATAGAAAGCGGTATTGGGTTTGTAGGCGACACATAAATGATGAGTAGCATCAATAATAGCTTTATTAAATTCAAAAATAGGGTCATCTTTTTCTAAAAGAAAAGATGGAATTTTATTTAGATCTACATCTAAACCAATGCATAAAAATGATTTCTTTTTTTGAATCTGAGTTAGAATCTCTGCTGTCGTCATCTGTCTTTTTAAAAGTTATACAAAGGTACATATTTTTGAGACTTTCTGTTATCTTTGTTTAAGAGTCATTCTATATGATACAATTTATAATTAATAAGTTTTTTTATGGGGTTTTAACACTTTTTGGAGTTGTTACTGTCATTTTCTTATTATTTAATGTTTTGCCTGGGGATCCAGCAAGAATGATGCTAGATCAGCGGGAAGATTCTGATCAACTTCAAAATATTAGAAAAAAATATGGCTTTGACCAATCTTTAACCACTCAATATCTTTATTATTTAAATGATGTATCTCCACTATCAATTCATTCAAATAAAACTGAAGATTACACTTCTTTAAATAAAGGGAAGTATTCATATAAGACACTTTTTATTATAGGTGAATCTACTCTGGTTTTAAAATACCCTTATTTAAGAGAATCATTTCAGAAAAATGGGAAAAAGGTGTCAGAGATTATATCTGAAACTCTTCCAAATACTGCTATTTTAGCACTATTTGCAATTTCTATAGCAATTGCTTTTGGAATCTTTTTTGGTATTTTATCTGCTATTCATAAAGACACTTGGTTTGATAGAGTAATTGCTGTAATTAGCACCTTTGGTATGAGTGTTCCCTCATTTTTTTCTGCAATTTTATTTGCTTGGATATTCGGTTTTCTTCTTCATAATTATACGAGTTTAGAAATGACTGGGAGTTTATATGTTGTTGATGATTTTGGTGAAACAATAACGGTACAATGGAAAAACTTGATACTTCCAGCTCTGGTTTTAGGAATTAGACCATTAGCTGTGATCATTCAATTAATGAGAAATTCATTATTAGAAGTTTTAGGGCAAGATTATATTAGAACCGCCAGAGCAAAAGGATTAACAAAATATCAAGTAATAAAAAATCATGCGTTAAAAAATGCATTAAACCCAGTAATAACTGCTGTTTCAGGCTGGTTTGCTTCTATGTTGGCTGGAGCTGTATTTGTTGAATATATTTTTAACTGGAATGGGTTAGGAAAAGAAATTGTTAATGCTTTAAATACACTAGATTTACCCGTAATTATGGGGAGTGTTTTGGTAATTGCCACTTTGTTTATCATCATTAATATATTGGTAGATGTTATGTATAGTTGGTTAGATCCAAGGATTAGACTTAAATAAATAAAATGAAACAACTACGTTTATTATTCTTATTTCTTATCATAGGTTGTCAAAGCCCTAGTCGTTTTCCACAAGAAGCTTTAAATGAAAAATTTGTTAGTATATCAAAACAAGACGTAGCATTTCAAAATATCTTATTAAAACACCAAGGAAATAAAATCTTAATAGATATATGGGCTTCCTGGTGTAGAGATTGTATAGTTACTTTATCAGAACTAAAGCAATTACAACAAGAAAACCCTAAAGTTCATTTTGTTTTTCTTTCACTAGATAAAAGCAAAGAACGTTGGATAAAAGCCATAGATCGTTTGAAGATAAAAGGAGATCATTATTTTATGGCTGAAGGTAAAAAAGGAGCATTTGGGAAGTTTTTAGGCCTATGGTGGATTCCTAGATATGTAGTGGTTGATGAATTTGGAGAAATTATAGTATTTAAAGCAACAAAAATTACAGATAAAAACATTCTTAAAGCCCTTAAAATTGAGTAATTTAGCCGCTTTTAAATTTATAAAAATATGAGAAATAATATCGTAGCGGGAAATTGGAAAATGAATAATGATGCAACACAAACAACCGCTTTAATTAACGATTTAAAAAAAGCTCTAGAGGAGGTTTCAATTAATTGTAGAGTTCTAATTTCACCTACATCTATTAATTTAACTTCTGCGGTAGCATTAACCAAAGATTCTGTAATTGAAGTTTCAGCTCAGAATATGCACCAAGCTAAAAATGGAGCTTTTACCGGAGAGATTTCTGCAGCTATGCTAAATGATGTGGGAGTAAAGTCTGTAATTTTAGGTCATTCAGAAAGAAGAACATATTTTGGTGAAGATGATCAAATCTTAACCGAGAAAGTAGCATCTGCTCTTGATAATAATTTGGAAATCATTTTTTGTTTTGGTGAATTATTAGAAGATCGTAAGTCAGAGAATCATTTTAAAGTTGTAGAACGTCAATTAAAAAATACTGTTTTTTCTTTAAGTGCCAACTCATGGGACCATATTGTATTGGCATATGAGCCAGTCTGGGCCATTGGAACAGGAGAAACTGCAAGCCCAGAACAAGCTCAAGAAATGCATGCTTTTATTAGAAGTTTATTGGTAAGCACCTATGGCACATCTGTTGCGGAAAATATTTCCATTTTATATGGAGGAAGTGTGAAACCAACGAATGCCAAAGAAATTTTCTCTAAAAAAGATGTAGATGGTGGATTAATTGGAGGCGCTTCTTTGAAGGCATCAGACTTTACAGGGATTATCATTGCTTTTTAATACTTTTTTATTGTAATGGACTCTATTTATATAGCTTATGAATTCTCTGTGACACCGAGAAATTTAGGTACTGAAATATTAATAGCTGAGCTTGGTCATGTGGGTTTTGAAAGTTTTGTTGAAAATGATAATGGAGTAACTGCTTATATTCAAAAACAAGAATGGAACTCTAAAATTTTAGATGATTTATATATTTTAGATTCAAATGAATTTAAAATTAAATACTCTCATCATGAAGTTATTCAAACGAATTGGAATAAAGAATGGGAGAAAAACTTTAAACCAATTCAAGTAGACGGGCAAGTTAGTGTTCGTGCTCCGTTTCATGAAAACCCTTCTTTGAAGTTTGATATAGTGATAGAGCCCAAAATGAGTTTTGGAACTGGCCATCATGAAACAACTCACATGATGATTCAACATTTATTAGCGCTAAATTTAGAAAATAAAAAAGTGTTAGACATGGGGTGTGGTACAGGGATTTTAGCCATTTTTGCCGAAATGAAAGGAGCTCAACCCACTGACGCAATAGATATTGATAACTGGTGTTATCAAAACTCCATAGAGAATGTTCAAAGGAACGCCTGTAAGCACATCACTGTCTTAGAGGGCGATTCTTCTTTATTGAAAGGAAAAAAATATGATGTCATTATCGCCAATATCAATAGGAACATTTTACTCTCTGATATGAAAATATATACAGATAGTTTAAATCAAGAAGGTACATTACTACTCAGTGGATTTTATAAAGATGACATGGTTATTATAGAGAGTGAAGTTGTTAAGCATGGGTTAGTTTTTGATAAAATGATTCAAAGAAATAGTTGGGTAGCATTAAAATACTTGAAATAGACAGGTTTTTTTGTAAATTTGAGATATGAGTACTAAAGAAAAAATTAAAGAAGAAATAGCTGTTCTGGAAAAGGAAGTAAATCAGCATCATATCGTATTGCACAACGATGAAGTAAACACTTTTGATTTTGTAATAAATTCTTTAATTAGTGTCTGCGAACACACAAAAGAGCAAGCAGAACAATGTACTTGGTTGATTCATTTTAAAGGAAAATGCACCGTAAAAACCGGAGAGCTCAAAGAGTTAGAACCTCGTTGCTCTAAATTATTAAGCCTTGGACTTTCTGCAGAATTAGTATAAGATGGAAAATATATTTAGATACTTTGATTTTTCTCCCTTTATAAAAGATCAATCAAACGCTTTCAATGGAAATGAAATATCCTTTACAGAATTAAATTCAGAACACTTCTTGATTTTTGAAAAAGAGGAAGCTATTTTTAATTTATATGTGTCTAAATACTCCAAAAAATCAGATATAGGAAGTAATCCACCTGAAATTTTAGAACTTCTTGTTACTAATTATGACAAGAGTAACCCAGAACACAGAGTAGCCCTAAGAAGATATTTAGGATAGTAATTTCATCTGTTTTATTTTAAATTAACATCTTGTGATTTTTTAAAATTTATAAATTAAATTACAAATAGTTTTTTCCCTTTATCTATTTTTCTTCAATTGTAATCAAAATAATAGTTGTGTGTTTTTAGATGGTAATACTCATATGAAACATTTAATTTTATAACCATTTTTTTGCTATACACTAAATAAAAGCGCAGAAAATCTACTCGGTAGATAAAGACTAAAAGATAGGTCTGAAGATTTTTTTTGTGAGTTCAGGTTATAAGGCTATTTAGAAAAACAAATCTAAAATACATTTGATGTAACAAGAAAATCAATACATGATTTTTCAAGAATCAATGTGTAATTTCCTTTTCAATTGATATAAGAATTTCTCTAAAAATTAATAGTAGCTTATATTAACTATTGAATTTTCATCAGGACTATTGATATCATCAATGATAGTTATTTGTCTTGGATAATTGTCCTCATTGTAGTCATAGGCATATGTAATAGTTCCAGTTTCATCCCCAGCATTTATAGAATAGGAAGTGATATTATTATTTACATTTAAACCATTACCAATAAATCCCTCAACAATTAAAGTATATATTCTTGGTGTCATACCAACAATATTTTTATAAATGCCATTAGCATTGTCGTAAGTTATAGAGCCGTTATATGTCACTGTTACTGAATCTCCATTATTATCGGTATCTTGGTAAGTACTAACAAAACTTGTAATATTTTCATTATTATCTAATTGAAAGACAATTGTACCTTCATCCTCATAAATAGTGCCTTCCTCATTAATATAATTTTCGATCATAGTATTTGATGCATACGAAATGGAGGCTCTATCCTCAGAATCACAGTTGTTATTAGAATTATAATAACAATAATTCCAACCAGATAATCTTCCTTGAGCATCATATAAAAAGTTATATTGACCTGAATTATTTGATCCATAATATTCATCAACTCTCGAAATTAGATTATTAGTATATGTGAATTCATAAACCTGAGAATTTTGTGGACTATTATTTTGATATGAATAATTACTTGTTATAGAAGTTATCTTATTTTCATCATAAATAAATTGATCTGTGTAAACATAATCTGGATTTTCCCAATCTGTTGAGATAACTTCTGAGACTAATAAATTATTTCCTAAATTATCATCACCGATTTGTTCATCACTTTCAGATGAGCATGAAAATAAAACTATACTAAAAAGAATTAAATAAATTTTTGATTTCATATTTGGAAGATTTATTAATAATGTGTTGGAATGATTAACTAAAATCAAACATTATTTTCATAAAGATAATCTTTATTTTATTAACAAATTAATTAATCATTAAAAACAACTAATAAGTTTTTTTTATTATATTTAAATACTATTAATTTTTAAATCATTAATTATGAATTCAAAAACAATTTTTACGATTTGCGCTACTTACAATCTAATTGTTGGATTGATGTTATATTTTATGGCTGAACAAATTGCTTTGCAAAGCGGAGCTGATGCTATAAGTTTAGAAGCTGCTGCTGGAGGAAATATGAATACAGCTACTGCATTTTTAGGGTTAGGTATTTTGACTTTTATGATTAGAGGAATAAAAGGGGAAGATGCTAAAAAAGGCTTAACTGGATGGGGTTTAGCTGGTTTTATAATCTTGTTGGATTTGGTATATAGAATGGTAACCAACGATAACTTTAGTCCACCTTTATACTTTTTAATTTCTGGAGCTTTAGTTGTCGCATTTTCATTTTACGGGGCATCTAAGTCTTAAATTTAAATAGCTAAAGAAATAATAAAATCAGTAAGTTTAAAAATAGCAATGAAAGTACTGGTTTTACTAGTTGCTATTTTTACTATTCATTCGTGACCATGACAGGATTATTTCATGATCCTGATAAAGCTCCGCTTTGGAAATAGTACAAACAAAAAAACGCTCAAGCTAGCTTGGCGATAAGTAAAAAGTCTTTATTTTATTTTGAGGAGTAGCTTCGCTGATCCTGATAAAGCTCCGCTTTGAAAATCAAAACCTTTTAAAATCAAAAAAGCAAGCTTTATGATTTTGCTTGCTTTTGATTTATTCGTGACCATGACAGGATTCAAACCTGTAACCTCTTGAGCCGTAATCAAGTGCGCTATTCAGTTGCGCCACATGGCCAAATTCGGGTGCAAATATAGTAGTGTTTTTCTGATTTTGAAAGCCTAGGCTGTCTTTTTTTATGAATTTATTTCTTTTTTAAAAGCATTCAGAATAGGTTGAGATTTCTCTAAATCTTTTTTAAGTATATATAATTCTACAGAATCCATTGATGAACCAAAACCAGCTAACCTTGCAGATTCTGGATGATTTTTAACCAAGGAGCTAATGTTGTTTTCTTCTAATAGGTTCCTTATGCTATTAATAATTATTAGTGAACTAGTGTAAATTTTTAAGTATTCTGTTTTCATAGTTGTAAATTTTAATCTAAAGAATTTAGAGTTACATAACTTCTCCATCCAACAATAACTAACTGAATTTTTGATGCTTTAGCAAGATCCAATCTTTTTTTTGTGAAAGAAGGAAGAATAGCTTTATTAAGCTTTGCTAATAGTTTAAAAATTTTTCTTTTCATTTAAATAAGTTCTTTTTTCAAATATAGCTAAAAATAATAGTGTTATAATCATATTGTTTTTTGATAAGAAGGTGTATTAAAAAGTTGTTTTTGATACTAAGTAGCAAAACTCTAAAAACTTTAGCTTCATATCGATTGAATTCTAGAATATTAAAGCTGATAAAATAATAAGTGAAAGTTTAATGATTTTTAAGACAAATGTGGTCATTTTTTTGTTTTTTAAGATTAAATAATTAGTAATTCTAGAATTGTTTAATTAATATATACTATATAAACCATATCTAACAAGTAAAAACAATAATAAAGATACAATTAATTTTATATTTATAACTAAATATAGATATTTAATTTATATATGTAAGTATATTTACTACAATAAAGTTAAATATTTTAACTGAATAATTATTAAGTATTAATTTATGTAATGAAATAAAGGCTTTTTTGATAGTTTTTTGCAAAAACGTTCTCTTTAAACCTGTTTTTAGATCAAATCCATCTTTTTAGATATAAGAAACGTATAAAAATGTATCTTCGTTCAAAAAATAAAACATGAGTTTTTTTTTAATACTATTGGGCTTTATTTTATTAATTTTAGGAGGTAATTGGCTCTTAAAGTCTGCTGTATCTATCTCCTTAGGCTTGAAAATTCCAAAAATAATTATTGGTATGACTGTAGTTTCCTTTGCAACTTCTGCTCCTGAACTCATAGTTAGTATTAATTCTGCCCTAAACGGTTATCCTGACTTAGCTCTTGGTAATGTTATAGGGTCAAACATTGCTAATTTGGCATTGGTGCTTGGTATTACATTATTGATTGCTGAAATGGATGTCCAAAAAAGTTTTTTTACAACCAATTGGCCAGTAATGATGGCTTCCTCCTTATTATTATTTTTCTTTCTCCGAAATGATTACTTAATCTCTGATTTTGAAGGTCTTATTTTTATTCTTTTTTTACTATTTTTCTTAGTGTATCTTTTTCGTTTTCAAAATCAAGATATTATAGATGACATACCAAAAGATGAAGATATACTTCCTACCTACAAAACGTTTACATTTTTTATATTAGGGGCTATTGGTTTATGGGGAGGTTCAGAGATGTTAATTACAGGAGCTACAGATTTAGCGATTACACTTGGGGTTGGTGAGAGGCTTATAGGAGTTACTGTTGTATCAATTGGAACTAGCATTCCAGAATTAGCAGCATCAATCATAGCGGTTCTTAAAAAAGAAAAGGCAATTTCTTTGGGTAATCTTGTAGGTTCTAATATATTTAATATTCTTGCTGTTGTTGGAATTACTTCTTTAATTACCCCAATAACTGCAAATGATAATGTATTGTATACTAACGATATTTATTGGATGTTATTGGTATCTATGGTGCTTCCAATTTTAGTTTTGTTACCCAAAAAAATGGAGTTAAAAAGAAAAAGTGGTATGGTTCTGTTACTGCTATATGTTATTTTCTTGTATCAAACTATTTCATAAAAAAAAACCACAAAAATAATTTTGTGGTTTTTATATAATTTTAAATATCTGTTAACTAATATTAGCAGATTTTACTGTTTTTATAATTCTTCCTGCTATTTTGTATGGATCTCCATTAGATGCTGGTCTTCTGTCTTCTAGCCAACCTTTCCAGCCTTTTTCAACTGTAATAATTGGAATTCTAATAGATGCACCTCTGTCTGATACTCCATAAGAGAAATCAGTTATGGCAGCAGTTTCATGATCACCTGTTAAACGTTGATCGTTAAACTCACCGTATACAGCAATATGTTCTTTAACTACAGGTCTGAATGCTTCACATATTTTCTCATAAGTTTCTTGAGAACCACAAGTTCTTAAAACAGTATTAGAGAAGTTTGCATGCATACCAGAACCATTCCAATCTAAATCTTTTCCTAAAGGTTTTGGATGGTAATCTATGTAGTAACCATATTGTTCAGTTAATCTGTCTAATAAATAACGAGCAATCCATATTTCATCACCAGCTTTTTTGGCTCCTTGTGCAAATAATTGAAATTCCCACTGTCCAGAGGCAACTTCCTGATTGATTCCTTCAAAGTTTAATCCAGCATCGATACATAAATCTGCATGCTTTTCAACTAAATCTCTTCCATGAGTATTTTTTCCACCTACAGAACAGTAATACATTCCTTGAGGAGCAGGATATCCACCAATTGGAAAACCAAGAGGTAATTGAGTTTTGGTGTCCATTATAAAGTATTCTTGCTCAAAACCAAACCAAAAGTCATTATCCTCGTCTTCAATGGTAGCTCTACCGTTAGATTTGTGAGGAGTTCCATCAGCATTTAAAACTTCTGTCATAACTAAAAACCCATCTCTTCTTGCAGGATCAGGATAAATAGCAACAGGTTTTAATAAACAATCTGAAGAACCTCCAGATGCTTGTTTAGTTGATGAACCATCAAAAGACCATATTGGACAATCTTCTAATTTTCCGCTAAAGTCATTTTCAACTTTAGTCTTGCTTCGCATGTTTTGAGTTGGATAGTAACCGTCTAACCAAATGTACTCTAATTTAGACTTGCTCATATTTAAGTTTAGTGAGTTAATTTAGTTACAAATATATAACGAAATCAGGTTTTTAATCTTATAATATTAACTGAAAATCAAGTTTTTTTAAAAACTTTATTCACAATTATTAAATTGCTAATAAAGAGCGTATTAGAATTGATTTTCTGTAAAAAAATCATCAAATTTTGAGAATTTAAAAACGTTTTTTTAAAACAAAAATATACTACAACGATTTCGTTTTCAAAATTTATTACAAAAAAGAAAACAATCCGTACTTTTGTGTAAAATCCTTATTAAAAGATGAGTCAAGAAGTTTCAAAAAGATATGCTCAAAGAGGTGTTTCGGCTTCCAAAGAAGATGTTCACAATGCTATAAAAAATATTGATAAAGGATTGTTCCCAAAATCATTTTGTAAAATAGTTCCAGATTATTTAACAAACGATGATGATTATTGTTTGGTTATGCATGCAGATGGTGCAGGCACAAAATCATCTTTAGCCTATATGTATTGGAAAGAAACCGGAGATTTATCCGTTTGGAAAGGGATAGCCCAAGATGCATTAATTATGAATATAGATGATTTACTTTGTGTCGGCGCTTCAGATAATATCATGTTATCCTCCACAATTGGCAGAAATAAAAGTAAAATACCTGGCGAAGTTTTATCGGCTATTATTAATGGTACAGAAGAGTTAATTGAAGAGTTAAAAAAGTTTGGTGTTACCATTCACTCAACTGGTGGGGAAACCGCAGACGTTGGAGATTTGGTAAAAACTATCATCGTAGATTCTACAGTTACTGCTAGAATAAAACGAGCAGACGTCATTGATAATTCAAACATAAAAGCAGGAGATGTAATTGTTGGTTTAGAATCATTTGGACAAGCTACTTACGAAACAGAATATAATGGAGGTATGGGTTCAAACGGGCTTACTTCTGCAAGACACGATGTTTTTCATAAATATTTAGCTGAAAAATATCCTGAAAGTTTTGATGCTGCTGTGCCAGAGGATTTGGTATACTCGGGAGCTGTAAAATTAACTGATCCAATAGAAAACTCTCCACTCAATGCAGGAAAGCTTGTATTGTCTCCAACGAGAACTTATGCCCCAATAATTAAAAAGATTTTGTCAAAGTTTACATCAGATACTATCCATGGGATGATTCATTGTTCTGGAGGTGCGCAAACAAAGATTTTACATTTTGTTGATAATTTACATATTGTAAAAGATAATATGTTTCCAGTACCACCCTTATTTAAATTAATTCAGGAGCAATCTAAAACAGATTGGAAAGAAATGTATCAAGTATTTAATTGTGGTCATAGAATGGAAATATATGTTACACCAGCTATAGCAGAAGACATTATAAAGATTTCTAAATCCTTTAACGTAGATGCAAAAATTATTGGTAAGGTTATGGCCTCTGATGTTAAAAAATTATCCATTAAAAGTGATTATGGAGTTTTTGAGTATTAGTATTTAACACTTCTTTTAAAGCAATTAATCTCATAAAAATAGTAATTTAGCTACCAACGAAAAGATACCTAATGTTAGATAAAATTAGAATTATTAAACAACGTTATGATGAAGTTTCTGATTTGATTATTCAACCAGAAATCATTATGGATCAAAAACGATATGCTCACCTTAGTAAAGAGTATAAAGATCTTGGAAATGTTGTTAAAAGAGGAGAGGAGTATCAAACCTTACTAAATAATATAGACGAAGCGAAAGAAATAATAGCCGATGGATCAGATGCTGAAATGGTTGAAATGGCCAAAATGGAAATGGACGAGGCTTCTAATCGTATCCCTGAATTAGAAGAAGAAATTAAATTCTTATTAATTCCAAAAGATCCAGAAGATTCTAAAAATGCTGTTGTAGAATTACGAGCAGGAACAGGTGCTGTCTCTTATACACATCTCCGAGCCCACGAGACAGGCAGAA
>OJFL01000024.1_pt1 | contig 81554 bp, 69 predicted proteins | sample 1594131 | NCBI WGS metagenome assembly OJFL01 (sample SAMN05416782, study PRJEB24817) | seawater metagenome | isolation source: Sea water | place: Canada:Atlantic | collected 2013-07 | reverse complement strand
AAGTTGAATAATTAGTACCCTTTTTTATTTTCTACGTTATAAAAAGTATCTTTGATTTTGTAACAAAAATATACAATCAATATTTCTGATTATATCATAAATTACAACTTATTTAATAATATAGTTCTATAAAAATTAAAAAATTAACACATGAAAAAAATAATTATTTTTATCTCTTTTTTAGTTTTATTTTCTTGTGAAAATAAAAAAGATTCAATTTTTTTTAAAGCATATGATGAATCAGAACTCATACAAAAACAGCAAGATCATAAAATTTCTAGAATGAAATTTAAATTAGTTCAATCTAAGGTTTTGGATATGAATGCTGTTTTTAAACCGTTCAATAATGAGCTTGCTACTAATTTTTCTGAGGAAGAATATAATAAGCTAAAACCTTTAATCTTAGAGCAAAATATTCCATCGATTCACAAAAGTATATCTGAAGGACTTTTATCACATGAAAAATTAACTTTATTTTATTTGTATAGAATACGGAAATTTGAAAGTAATAATAAAACTGCATTGAATGCTATTATTTCTTTAAATCCAAATGCTCTTAAAGAGGCTAGGGCTAGAGACCTTAATAGAGATAACAATAAACTTCTACTAGATATTTCTATGTATGGAATGCCAGTGTTAATTAAAGATAATATAAATACAGCTGGAATGCCAACAACAGCCGGTGCTATAGTTTTATCAGAAAATAAAAATACACAAGATGCTTTTATCATAAAAAAATTAAAAGAAGATGGTGCAATTATTTTAGGAAAGTCAAACCTAAGTGAATGGGCTTATTATTTTTGTGGTACTTGCCCAGTGGGTTATAGTGCCATTGGAGGGCAAACTCTAAATCCATACGGTAGAGCTGTTTTTGAATCTGGAGGGTCAAGTTCAGGAAGTGGTGCAAGTGTTGCTGCAAATTATGCCGTTGCAGCTGTTGGTACAGAAACTTCTGGGTCCATAACTTCTCCGTCTAGTCAAAACTCTATTGTGGGTTTAAAACCTACTATTGGGTTGTTAAGTAGAACTGGAATTGTACCTATTTCTGGCACTTTAGATACCCCAGGGCCTATGACTAAAAACGTTACTGATAGTTTTATTTTGTTAAATTCAATGTTGGGTTATGACGCTTCTGACCCAAAATCTATTGAAGTTGGACAAGATTTAACAGATCTAGAAGTATCTTTCAAAGGAAAACGATTTGGAGTATTTAAAGACATTTTTAGAGATTCAATTTTTAAGAAAAATATGGATCAAATACAAGAAGCAGGGGGTGAAATAGTAGTAATAGCCCCAAGAAAAGTGAACCTTCCAGGTTTTTTATCAATCTTAAACCTTGAAATGAAACATGAATTACCAAAATATTTAAAAAATTATGCAGATAAAGATGTCGAGGTTTCAACTATAAAAGACATCATTTCATATAACAATAAAGAAAAAGAAATAAGAGCTCCATATGGCCAATTGAGATTTATAAATATTGGAAAAGATACGACATCACAAGCTGATCTTGAACGCATTAAAACTAATCTAAAGACTAGAGCAAGGAATTTTTTTGAAGTTTTAGAAACACAGAACCTAGATGCTATTTTATCAGTGAATAATTTCCATTCTGCATATTCTGCAGTTGCTGAATACCCAAACCTTACTATACCCATGGGGTATAAGGAAACTGGAGAGCCAATTAGCCTTACTTTTATAGGAAAATCAAATGAGGAGGTTAAATTATTATCACTAGGGTATGCCTTTGAACAATTAACTAATCATAGAAAACTACCAGAAAATTTCAATTAAAATTTACTTTATAAAACGTATTTTTGACATCCTTAAAAAATAACAATGAGAACTAAATCGGTAAAGAAAAATAAGATTAATGTAGTTACCTTAGGGTGTTCTAAAAATATTTATGATTCTGAAGTCTTAATGGGACAGTTAAAGGCCAATGGGAAAGATGTTGTTCATGAAGATAAAAATGATGAAGGTAATATCGTTGTCATAAATACTTGTGGTTTTATAGGAAAAGCAAAGGAAGAGTCTGTAGATACTATATTACATTATGTAGAAAAGAAAGTTGCAGGTAATGTAGATAAGGTTTTTGTAACGGGTTGTTTAAGTGAACGTTACAAGCCAGATTTAGAAAAAGAAATTACAGATGTAGACCAGTATTTTGGCACACATGATTTACCAAATCTTTTAAAAGTTTTAGAAGCAGATTATAAACATGAGCTCATAGGTGAGCGCTTAACTACTACTCCAAAACATTATGCTTATTTAAAAATAGCGGAAGGTTGTGATCGTCCATGTTCTTTTTGTGCTATTCCTTTGATGCGTGGAAAACACAAATCTACTCCAATTGAAGAAATCGTTATTGAAGCAGAGAAATTAGCTGAGAAAGGCATCAAAGAAATTATGCTTATTGCCCAAGATTTAACCTATTATGGTTTAGATATCTATAAAAAAAGAGCTCTAGCGTCACTTTTAGAAGCTTTGGCTAAAGTAGATGGAATAGAATGGATTCGCATGCATTATGCATTTCCAACTGGTTTTCCAATGGATGTTTTAGAGGTTATGAAAAATGAACCTAAAGTTTGCAATTATTTAGACATTCCTTTACAGCACATCAATACAGAGATTTTAAAATCTATGAAACGGGGTACTACTCATGAAAAGACAACAGCTTTGATTCATAAATTTCGAGAAGCAGTTCCTAATATGGGAATTAGAACTACATTAATTGTTGGCTATCCAGGAGAAACAGAGGCACAATTTCAAGAATTAAAAGATTGGGTTGAGGAAATGCGTTTTGAGCGTTTGGGTGCTTTTGAATATTCACATGAAGAAAATACAGGTGCATTTGTTCTAGAAGATAATATCCCAGCAGAGGTGAAGTTCCGAAGAGTGAATGAAATCATGGAAATCCAATCGCAAATTTCTTGGGAAATTAACCAAGAAAAAATAGGCAAAACCTTCACTTGTTTGTTTGATAGAAAAGAAGGAAACTATTTTTATGGGAGAACAGAATTTGATTCTCCAGATGTAGATAATGATGTTCTAGTTGATGCTAGAGAACATTATATAAAAATAGGTGAATTTATTCCTATTAAAATTCATGAGGCGGGAGACTTCGATTTATACGGTACTCCTTTAAAATAATTTTAAAATTTACAGTAGTTATATTTTGTAAAATTCTAATTAACAGATACTTGTATTTTTTAGTTATTTCTTTATCTTTAAAGAAAACTAAAAATAATGAATAAAAGAGAATTTTTAAAAAATGTATCTCTTGCAGCAGTTGGTCTTCCTTTAATTAACACTTCTTTTGCTAATACTCTCAAGACTTTTGAACATCTATCACCAAAACAAATAGCTTCAGAGGAAGATTTTTGGTTACAGGTTAGAAAAGATTATTCATTAAAACCCGACTATATTAATTTAGAAAGTGGTTACTATAATATTATTCCTAACCCTACATTGAATCATATGTTAGATCATGCTAGAATGGTTAACTATGAAGGATCTTATTACATGAGAACTGTTCAATGGGATAATAAAAAATCTATGGTTTCTAAATTGGCTAGAGTCGTAGGCACTAGTGATAAAAATTTAATTATAACAAGAAATACTACAGAATCATTGGACATGGTTATAAAGGGTATGGATTGGATAAAGGGAGATGAAGCGGTTTATGCCAAACAAGACTATGGTGCTATGCAAATGATGTTTGAGCAGGTTTCGAAGCGGTATGGAACAAAAAATACTGTAGTTTCTATTCCTAATCATCCCGCCTCTGATGAAGAAATAGTTAGCATTTATGAAAATGTTATCACTACTAAAACCAAGTTACTCATGGTGTGCCATATGATTAATATTACTGGCCAAATACTACCTATTAAAAAGATTTGTGAAATGGCTCACAGGAAGGGTGTTCAGGTAATGGTTGATGGTGCACATTGTGTAGGACACTTTCAATTTAAAATTGATGATTTAGATTGTGATTATTATGGTTCTAGTTTACATAAATGGTTAGCAGTTCCATTGGGTACAGGAATGTTATATGTAGATAATAAGCACATAGATAAACTTTGGCCAGTATTTGCAGAACATCATAGAGAGCCAGGAGATATTTCTAGATTAAATCATATTGGAACTCATCCTGTATATCATGATTTAAGTATAGAAAATGCAATAGAATATTATAATATGTTAGGTGCTGAGAGAAAAGAATCTAGACTACGCTATTTACAAGAATATTGGTCTAAAAAAGTTAGAAATCATTCTAACATAATTGTGAATACCCCTAATGATTCCCAAAGAGCCTGTGGAATAGCAAATGTTGGTCTTAAAAATATGACTCCAAAGGAATTAGCAAAAAAGTTAATGAGTGATTATAATATATTTACTGTTGCCATTAATTATGCTAATGTAAAAGGATGTAGAATCAGTCCAAATGTATTTACTACTATAGATGAATTGGATGTTTTTGTTAGGGCATTGAAGGAGTTAGCAGCTTAAAGGAAAATTAGTTTTTTCATAATATCTTATTTTAGGTTGAGTTCAAATATAAAAAAAAGAGTCTAGTACTGGTCTACTAAACTCTTTTTAAAAAAATAGACCAATAAAAAAAACTACATTTATGTAAGGGTTGTGATAATATAACATTGATATTACCTATCAATCTTAGAAATAATTGCTTCTAATCGCTCCAATCTTTTTTCTTGTTCTTTCATCTTTGCATCTTGCTCTTTCAATGCATTTATAAGCACTGGAACAAGACCTTGATAGTTTACGGCTAACATATCTCTATTATCTGTGCTTACCAATTCTGGAAATACCTTTTGTATGTCTTGCGCCAATACTCCAATATTTTGTTTGCCGTCTTTTTTCATTGTGTAAGACTTACCATCTATAAGTAATAATTTGGCAAGTGTAGACCCTAGAGATACAATGTTTGCTTTTAGTCTAGCGTCTGAAGAAACTAATACATTCCCTTTTACCTCTAAGTCATTACCAATTACAGTCTCTCCACTAAATAGCACACTAAAAGCATCAGACTTGCTTGAACTACCTGTTCCATTTCCAATCACAAAAGCAGTATTTGCAGTGTTAAATGAAGTTCTACTATTTGTAACAGTAGCACCACTTAAATTGTACTGTCCAATTACTAAAGAACCATAATCACTTGCTGTTGTGGCATCTCCCATTGCTGTAGAAGCAAATCCACTTGCTGTTGTAAAAATTCCCATTGCTGTTGTGGCTAATCCCATTGCTGTTGTTCGATATCCCATTGCTGTAGCAGCATCATCACCTGCTGTTGTGCCAACTCCCATTGCTGTAGAAACAGTTCCCATTGCTGTTGTGGCAAATCCCATTGCTGTAGAATTAACTCCACTTGCTGTTGTTATATCTCCCATTGCTATAGAATTTTCTCCTGTTGCACCAAGTGTTGTACTTGCAGAATTTGAATAACTTAAATCTACTGCTTTATAACCTATATTTCCGTGGTTACTCGCGTTAGAGGTAGAAAGACGAGCACCAGTATTATTATTCTCAGTTACAGCAGATAGAATTCCTATTCCTGATAGTTGAGAACCATCACCTATAAATGAGGTAGCCGTTACTGAACCTGTCGCTGTGGTATTTCCATTGAACATCACTTTAAAAGCATCAGACTTGTTTGAATCATTTGTTCCATTTCCAATCACAAAAGCTGTATTTGCGGTGTCAAATTCAGTTGCACTAGATGTAACAGAAGAACCACTTAAATTGTGCTGTCCAATGACTAAAGAAACAAAATCACTTGCTGTTGTGTTAAGTCCCATTGCTGTAGAATAAGTACCAAATGCTGTTGTGCCATTTCCCATTGCTGCAGAAGCATTTCCACTTGCTGTTGTGCCATTTCCGATTGCTGTAGAATTAACTCCACTTGCCGTTGTGCTATTTCCCATTGCTATAGAATTAACTCCACTTGCTGTTGTGCCATTTCCCATTGCTGTAGAACTATTTCCACTTGCTGTTGTGCCATTTCCCATTGCTGTAGAAGAATATCCATTTGCTGTTGTGGTATTTCCCATTGCTGTAGAACGATTTCCTGATGCTGTTGTACTATATCCCGATGCTAAAGTGCGATTTCCACTTGCTGTTGTGCCCTCTCCCATTGCTGAAGAAAAATCACCAAATGCTATTGTTATATATCCCGTTGCAAAGGAATGACTTCCTGTTGCACCCCTCGTAGAACTTGAAGAGTCAGAAAAACTTAAATCAAGAGCGTTAAAGCCTATATTTCCGTGGTTACTAGCATTAGAGATTTGTAGTCGTTGACCTGCTATACCGTTTTCAGTTACAGGTCCTAATTGTCCATACATACTGAATCCGATCGTTAATGCTAAAAGTGTAAAAAAGTGTTTCATAATTTAGGGGTTTAAAATATATGCAAATATAAACAAAATCTTGAAAAACAAATACTTTTTTCAGGCTTTGATGTCAGACGATGAAAGTTAGCCTTTTTTAGATATTATAAAATTGAGGGATGCGTTGATTAAGGCTTCTTTATCAATAGTAAATAATAAAGAAAAACATAAAGTTAATTTGGAAGATGAGGATTTTAAAAAAAATAGAAGAGAGTATTTTGATAGAAAAGATAAAATGAATGAGGAGTTAAATAGAATAATGAAATCTATGACAGAAATATGTAACTCTTATATTAAAAAATCATAGAATCTCTTTTTTGTATAATGAAGTCAATTAAAATAAGGGATCAGCTATTAAACAGAAAGTAACTTTACTTTCCAATGCAAAAATTAGAAAATATATGACCTAAAATATCTTTATCCACGTCATATTCACCAGTAATATTTCCCATATGTCTTAAGCATTCTCTGATATCTATAGAAAATAAGTCAGTAGATATTTCCAAGTCAATTCCTTTCTTAACTGATAAAATGGCTACCAAAGCATTGTTTAGTGCCTCAAAGTGTCTAGAGTTTGTAACTATAGTTTCATTATTACTCAATGCTCCTTTATTAACTAGAGAAGTTAAATGCATTAAAAGAGTTTCTACACCAATATTTTCTTTGGCAGAAAGTAATAAAATATTATCTATCTCGGCACGTATTTCATTTTTCTCAGTAGTTGAAACAGTATCGATTTTATTGGCAATTACTAAAACTCTTTTTTTAGGAAAACGATCTTTAATTGTTGTTATTTCAGATAAAAAAACTTCTTTGGATGTAGAAAATTTATTGGAGTCGATGAGGAAGATAATTAATTGAGCATTTTCTGCTTTTTCATAAGCTTTTTTTATGCCAATACTCTCTATACGATCATTGGTCTCTCTAATACCAGCGGTATCGATAAATCTGAAAGCAACTCCATCAATAATTAATTCGTCTTCAATAGCATCTCTTGTAGTTCCTGCTATGTCAGATACAATCGCTTTTTCTTCATTTAATAAGGTGTTCAATAAGGTAGATTTCCCAACATTTGGTTCACCTATAATGGCAACTGGTATACCATTTTTCATTGCATTTCCAAAAGAAAAACTTTCAATTAAACGTTTTAAAACAGTGGTAATTGTATGAACTAATTCCTTAAATTTTGCTCTATCTGCAAATTCAACATCTTCACCAGAAAAATCAAGTTCTAGTTCTATCAAAGCCGCAAAATCTAATAATTGAGCTCTCAAGTCTTTTAATTCATTAGCAATACCACCACGCATTTGTTGGATCGCCATTTGGTGAGATGCTGCAGAATTTGAGGCAATTACATCTGCAACAGCTTCAGCTTGGCTTAAATCCATTTTTCCGTTTAAAAATGCCCTCATCGTAAATTCTCCGTTGTCTGCCATTCTACATCCATTTTTAAGAAACAATTGAATGATTTCTTGTTGTATGAAGGAAGAACCATGACAAGAGATTTCTACAACATTTTCACCTGTGTAGGAACGAGGGTTCTTAAAAACAGAAACCAATACTTCATCAATTATTTTAGAATTATCTACAATATTTCCTAGATGAATTGTATGTGTTTTTTGATTCTTTAATTGTTTCCCACTTTTAGATATAAAAAATTTAGAAACAATTTCAATAGCGTCTTCTCCAGAAATACGTATTACCGAGATCGCTCCAATACCTGAGGGTGTGGCTAAAGCTATTATAGAATCTTTTTCAATCATGTTACAAATATACAAGTTCATTATATTTATTTCCTAAAGTGTAACAAGAAGTATTTTTAGACGTCTAAATACTATACAATCAATAAATAACCAAAATGATGATAGAAAATAGACAATTATTGGTTTTAACCCACCTAAGTCAGTTGTTAGATCTTATAACTGGTGTTGGGGGATTTATAGCACCCCTAATTATCTGGTTAATTAAAAAAGATGAGGTTTTTGACATGGATAGGCACGGTAAAGCCATATTAAACTTTAGAATTTCAATGTTCCTATATGTATTAATTTGTATTCCAGCAATTTTTTTATTTGGTTTGGGGATTCTTGGGTTTATTGTTTTAGGTATATTTTATCTTATTTTTCCGATAATTAATGCTCTAAGAGCTAGTAACAATCAAGAACCAAATTATCCGCTTAGTATTAAGTTTTTAACTTAATAAATTCATATACAGTTAATTATATCTTTGTATTCATGAAAAAATAGTTCAAACTTAGGCATTTCTTCTACATAAAAATTATAGCAAGAACTCCATGTGTTTTTATTGTATATGCTAAACTTCTCCCTGTGATTTATATAAATTCTATGAATACTTTTTCCATTTTTTAAAATGTAGGAATCATCAAAGATAACTTCGGGTACATAGTCTTCTTTTAAAATTGTTTTTAGTGATAAAATTTTATCAAAAAGAATTTTATTAACCATTTCATCTGCATGTTCTATGTCCAGACAAATCATTGCATTTTTTCGATTAGCAACAAATTTAAAAATCAACCCTTTTATTTTGGTATTGTATAAGATCCATTTACGTGGAAAGGATTTCCCAAAACATGTCCAAAATTCCTTTCTAAGTGAAGTAGATTCTTCTTTACTAAACATAACCTTTTTCAGAATTAACCGTGAACTCTTGCAGTTTTCCCCCTTGTTTTCATCATTTCAGCTTCAAATTTCAAAAGGTCTTCCCATTTTTGATCAACAATTTTTCTATCCATATACTTTCTAGCATATCCTAAGAATAATGTGTAATGATTAGCTTCTGAAATCATTAAATCTTTATAAAATTTAGAAAGTTCTTGATCTTTCATGTTTTCTGAAAATACTCTAAAACGTTCACAACTTCGGGCTTCAATTAAGGCAGCTACCAATAATCTATGAATTAATGCTGTTGGTCTATCTTTTGTTTTTGGAAAAAACTTTTGAAGAGATTTTGCATAATCATTGTGTTGCTCTCTCCCCAAAATCATTCCTCTACTAGTCATTAATTCATGTACCATTTTGAAATGCTCTAATTCTTCTAAGGCAATGGATGTCATATCTTTTACCAATGCTGTTTCCTCAGAGTAATTAATAATTATAGAAATAGCATTTGCTGATGCTTTTTGCTCAGCAAACGCGTGATCGGTAAGAATTTGTTCTAGGTTGTCTTCTGCAATCTCTGCCCACGATGTTGCAGTTTCAAATTTTAATCCAAGCATATTTTTAATTTTTATTCCAATAATATTTAGGTTATTTATGGTATAAAATTTATGAAATATTTTGTTTTAATCTTAGTCCAAAATCAGCTAAAGCTTTAATTTCTTTGACCCCAGATAAACGTTCATTTTCAAATATCAATACCCCTTTTTCATTAGATTCTATATGATAATACTTATTACTTTCAAAAAATAATATTAACTCGTCACTAAAAAATTCTCTTATTTTTTCTTCGTTCTTTCCTGATAAATAAAAACGTTTTGAAAAATCTGGATGATTATCAATATCAATATCTTTAAACCCTGCAAAGTGTATTATATATTCAAAAATCCCCTCTTTATCTAGTGTAAATTGAGGAATATCATTTTTCAATTCTAAATACATCATTGTTAATTTAACATTTTGTTTGGCGATTAATTCTCCTTCAGAGAATTCTAAATCAAACAATGTACATTCCTCGTTTGACAAAATGTTAGATACTTTAGTAATTTGTCTAGTTTTAAAGTAACCAAAATTTGTTATTTCCTTAATTTCTTTTTTATATTCAGAGGTGTAATTCCAATTTAAATCCTCACTAATCTTATGTAGTGACTTTTGCCTTTTGGTTAGTGTTATAGTTTTATCCTTCGGTTTTCCAATAACAAATTTTCTTAATGCAAATGGATGACTACTACCTGACTTGTAGCCGTCTAAACCAATAATTTCAAAATGTCCTCCTTTTCTTCTGAAGCTTTCAGAATAGCTATTTATGTTTTCCATAACCGTATGATCCACAAAATCACACCTAGAAAAATCTATAATAACATCCTCACTTTCCGGGATTTGATCTAATTTTGATTTTAATTTAGAATAGTTTAAAAAACTTGAAAAATTTTCTACACTTACAAAATATTTTTCATCCTCTTCAAACATCAAAACATTTGGTTTCAGTAAATTTCTTATGAATAAAGAAATATTTTTATTGATAATTATATGAATTATAAACGTAGTAAGTATACCAATTAGAATACCACTGATGAGGTTTGTGAGTATTGTAACAAATAAGGTGATTAAAAATATAATTAATTGTTCTGAACCTACTTGAAATGTTTTTTTAATGTTTTCAGGTGATGCTAATTTATAGCCAGTGTAGACCAATATAGCTGCCAGAGCTGATAAAGGGATGTGTTTTAATTCATTTGCAAATAAAACAATAAAGGCAACAAGAAACAGTGCATGGAAAAAGTTTGCAGATCTATTACTCCCTCTATTATTAACATTTACCGAGCTACGTGCAATTACAGTAACTACATTTAACCCTCCTAAAAAACCACTAATTACTGTGGCAATTCCCAATGATCGTATATCTTTATTTATGTTTGATCTTCTTTTTTCGGGATCTAGTTTATCTACTGCTTTAATACTTAATAGAGATTCAATACTAGCAATTAAAGTAATGGCTACAACAGCACTGATAAATTCATAGGTAAAGAGTTTTGTGAAATTAGGTTGTGGAAATTTGCTGAAAATTTTATCAGGTAAATTTATCATGAATTCATCTGATATTGGATATGTTTCTATTGAAAAAATTTCAAAATAATAATACATCCCAACACTAAAAAGAACAATCCACATCGGTGCGGGTACTAATTGAAAATATTTATTTCTTAATTTACTGTAAAATATCATTATCAGTAAACTAATAGTACCAACAGTCCCTGCATAAAAAACACTTTTATCAGTAGTTTTAATAAATATCAATATATCTTCTGGAATAAAGTAAAGTAGCTCTAAAATACTTCCTGATACATTTAGGTTCCCAAGCATTACATGGATCTGCTTTGCTAATATTCCAATCCCGATAGCCGCCAACATTCCTTGTATTGCCGATGAGGGAAAGAAATTACTCAATGACCCTAATCTAAGAACGCCTAAAAAAAACATTAATGCACCAGAAATAATAATAGCTGCGAGTGTATATAGATAACCTTCATACATACTTCCTTCTCCTAGGATAGTAATGGCACTTAAAATAACAACAACCAAACCATTACCAGGTCCAGTGATTGTTACATTAGACCCTCCTAAAATAGCACAAATCACCCCGCCAACTATTGCTGCTATAATTCCGGAAATTGGAGGTGCACCAGATGCTAAAGCTAATCCTAAACCTAGAGGTAAAGCAACCAAAGACACAACAAATCCAGAGAAAATATTTCTTGGAAGATCACTGATGAATAATTTTCTGGAACTTTTCTTATTCATTACTTTACAATTAAAACATCTGTTGGAAGTTCTGAGAGAATATACTCAATATCATGTGGGAAAATTCTATCTAAGATTGTAGTTTTTGATGGAGCATTCATAACTAATAAATCAGCTCTTTTTACTTTGGCATAATGTCCAATTGAGTATCCACGTTTTCCAAAAATACTTTGAATTTTAACTGAAATTCCTTCAGTGTTGATTGTTTCCAGTATTTTATGAACCCTAGAATCTTCTCTTCTTTTTAATTTTTCTTTTTTAATAGTTGCTTTTCGTAAAGAGTAATCATCCGATACTTTTACTTCAATTTCTTTTTGGCTAATTTCTTCAACTATAGTAATTCTTTTACATGCTAAAGCTTCAGAAATTAAAAAAGAAGCCTTAATGGTTTCGTTAGTTTTTTTATCTTTTAAACCATTCACAACAATATGATTACATTTAACTCTATCTATTGAGGGTTTTATAAGAAGTAAAACAGAACAACTGGCTTTTCTAGTTAATTCTCTAGCTACTGAACCAACATAGTATTTATATATATTTTCCTGTTGTATAGCACCTAAAATTAAAAGGTCAATATTTTCTTCTAAGCACGTAGAGAGAATAATATCAATTGGTTTTCCTTTTTTCCACACTGTTTTTATCGGGAAATTTAAAGAAGGGGCCTCAGAAATCAATTGTAATAATTGTTTTTCTTTTTTAGAGGTTTTCTCACCAACATGAACACCAACAAGTTGAGCACCAAACATATTAGCTAACCTAATAGCTTCAAAAATATTTGGTTTTAAGTTTGGAGAAAAAGCAATACCAACTAAAATTTTTTTTATGCTTTTCAATTGTCCTTTTTTTTCATATTAAAAGTACAATATAGAACATTCATTTTAAGAAAAAAACATAAAATTAAATTTTAGACTACTTTTAAGTTTAACTATTTTTTGTACTTTAGAAATTAATATTTTAATAGATATGTTAGAATTAGCAGGAATAATTATACTAGGAATATTGGCTCAATGGGTGGCTTGGAGATTTAAAATACCTGCAATACTTCCTTTAATTCTAATTGGTCTTTTGGTTGGGCCGATTGCAGCTGAGTTCTTAACGGATGATAAAACGAAATATATTGAGCCCATATGGAATGGAACCTATGGACTTTTTCCTGGAGATGGATTGTATTATTTTGTTTCATTAGCTATCAGTATTATTTTATTTGAAGGAGGTTTAACCTTAAAAAGAGATGAAATAAAAAATGTTGGTCCAGTTATTACGAAGTTAATTACCTTAGGTTCTTCTGTTACTTTTTTTGGTGCTGGTTTTTTAGCACATTATATTTTTGATTTGTCTTGGGAAATATCCTTTTTATTTTCAGGTTTAATCATTGTAACTGGTCCAACTGTTATTACGCCTATTCTTAGAAATATTCCATTGAGGAAAGATATCTCTGCTGTTTTAAAATGGGAAGGAATACTTATAGATCCTATTGGGGCTTTAGTGGCAGTTTTGGTTTTTGAATTTATAAGTGTAGGGGGGGGTAGTGGTTTTACTAAAACAGCACTTACTGAATTTGGTAAAATATTATTATTTGGAACTTCTTTTGGATTTACTTTTGCTCATGCACTAACCTTTGTAATTAATAAAAAGTGGATTCCTCATTACCTTTTAAATGTAGTTTCCTTGTCTACTGTTCTATTTGTATTTGTAGAATCGGAAATATTTGCTCACGAATCAGGATTACTTGCTGTTGTAGTAATGGGTATGGTGCTTGGAAATGGAAAATTAAAAAATCTGAAAGAACTATTATATTTTAAAGAATCATTAAGTGTTTTATTGATTTCAATTCTGTTTATACTTTTATCAGCAAATATCAATATGGTAGACTTAATGCTACTTTATAACTGGAAAACAGTATTATTATTTTTCCTCATTGTCCTTATCATAAGACCCTTAGGTGTTTTTATAAGCACCTACAAATCAAATTTAAAGTTCAAAGAAAAACTTTTTATAAGTTGGGTTGGGCCCAGAGGTATCGTAGCTGCTGGTATTGCCTCTCTTTTTGGAAGTAAATTATTAAAACAAGGAGTAGAGGGAGCAGAATATATTACACCATTAGTTTTTATGATTGTTTTAGGTACCGTATTGTTAAATGCTACCACAGCTAGATTATTTGCAAAAATAGTAGGTGTATTTTTGAAAAATTCTGATGGTATTCTTATTGTTGGAGCCTCCAAAGCCTCTAGACTTATCGCTAATTATTTGCAAAATTTGGAAAAAAGAGTAGTATTGATTGATGCCAATTCTTCTTTTATAGAAGAATCTAATAAACAGGGATTAGAGGCCTATGTGGTTAATATATATGATGATGATTTAACTGACAATATCGAGTTAAATGACATTGGATATTTAATAGCATTATCAGGGAGTGATGCTGTAAATAAGTTTGCCATAAATAATTTTGCAACTACTTTTGGGGAACACGGTTCATTTCGCTTAATTAGTGCTGAAGAAGTAAAGAGTCAGGATTACAAATATAAAAATCAATTTTTCACTCCAAAGGATGATTATATAAATCTTAGTGAAGCCGTTAGAGATTTTCCAAATTTATATGAAATAATAATAGACTCAGAGGAAGATTATAAACAAACTCTAGAAAAGTTACACAATCAATTAGAGTCTGTTCCTTTATTTGTAAAAACTACTGGTAATAATATATTGGTAATTACTGAATTTGAGTCAAAAAAACTCCCCAAAAAAGGCATCACTTTGATTTATGTAGGGCAAAAAATTTAAGATCACTAGAGGTCTAATTGGAAAGTGTCTTTAAGTTTCTTTATGTGTGGATTTTTCTCTTTTAATTTATTGTATTTCTCTTGGGGGGTGTAGGCAAATTTCTTTTCTACGGTTTCGCTTACCGTAACATTTATAGTAATGCTGTAATTATTTAGAGACTCTCTTAAAAATTTGAGAAGTTTTGGTTTACCTATCTTTAATTGATCCTCCATAAGTTTGTTGGGGAGCATAAAGTGAATATTAAAGTTTTCTAGGAGTTCGGGTTGAGAGGCAGCTAAAATTGAAGCCATACTTTTTTCACCTTTTTTAATTAGTAAATTTTGATAATTATTCCAAATTTTTTCCAAATCTTCTTCAGAAAATGAATCTTTAGGATGATTTTCATAATTAATTTCAATTGGCTTCTTTAGTTGCTCCTTCTTTTGATGAATGCTTTTTAAAGAAAGCGAATTATTTCTTCTTTTAAGGTTTTGTAAAATTGGAGGCTTTATAATTTCTATTTCTTCAGAAATTACTTTTTTCACGGAATTATCTAAAACTTCCTTTTTTGTAGGTTCTAGTTTTTCTATGATTTCAAGTTTTTTTACAGGAGATAATGAAGTAAAAAATGTTGCAGGTATTATATAGTTAGCTGGTTTTTTTTTTTCTCCATCATAAGTGATAGAGGCAATTTGCATTAGGGTTAGCTCTACAAGAAGTCGCTGATTTTTACTGGTCCTATAATTTAAATCACATTGATTGGCCTTTTCTATAGATTGTATGAGAAAAGAAATGGAGGCTTTAGAAGATTGTTCTAAATATTTTTTTTTTGCATTATCACCAACCTCAAGAAGGCTTATTGTTGAGTTATCTTTTGCAACTAATATATCTCTAAAATGAGAGGCCAACCCATTTATGAAATGGTGACCCTCAAAACCTTTAGCCAAGATGGTGTTAAAGTTATTTAAAACCTCTGGAATTTTATTTTCCAACAAGAGTTCTGTCATTGAAAAATAAGTATCATAATCTAATACATTTAAGTTTTGAGTAACTGCTTCTCGAGTTAATTTATTACCAGAAAAACTTATAACTCTGTCAAAAATTGATAAAGCATCACGCATTGCACCATCAGCTTTTTGGGCAATAATATGAAGGGCGTCATCATCTGCAACAATACCTTCTTTTTCTGAAATAGTTTTTAAAAATTTTTTAGTATCTAAAACAGTAATTCGTTTAAAATCAAAAATTTGACATCGTGACAAAATTGTTGGAATAATTTTATGTTTTTCTGTAGTAGCTAATATAAATATAGCATGAGCTGGTGGTTCCTCTAAAGTTTTTAAAAAAGCATTAAAGGCCGCTTGAGATAACATATGAACTTCATCAATAATATAGACTTTATAATTCCCGGTTTGAGGAGGTATCCTAACTTGATCAGTTAAGTTTCTTATATCATCAACTGAATTATTAGAAGCAGCATCCAATTCAAAAATATTAAATGCAAAATCTTCATCATCTGAAATTAAATCCTGTTGATTAATATTTTTTGCTAAAATTCTAGCACAAGAAGTTTTTCCAACTCCTCTTGGTCCTGTAAAAAGTAAAGCTTGGGCTAAATGATTGTTTTTTATAGCGTTTTGAAGCGTGTTAGTGATAGCTTGTTGCCCAACAACATCCTCAAAATTTTGTGGTCTGTATTTACGTGCAGAAACTATAAAATGCTCCATATTTGATTGCGTATCTTTGTCTAACAAATGTAAGTATCTACAATAGTAATTACAATATGCTTTCTCAACAAAATACTAAAGTTGTAAACAAATTGTATTAATTAATTACTTTTGAGAGTATCAAACAAATAAATTTAAATATGAAAGTTAATAAGAATATTATTTTCACTTGTGTGTTAATTTTTTTAGTAGTTTCCTATAGTTTTAAAGAATCATTCAGTACACCCAATGTTGAAATTCAAGAGATTGGTCCTAATGACGAAGTAGCTTATTTTGCTAGTGGCTGTTTTTGGTGTGTAGAAGCTATTTTTGAAAGTGTAGAAGGTGTAAGTGAGGCCATTTCTGGTTATGCAGGAGGTCATACAAAAAATCCAACATATCAATCAATTGGAACAGGAAGAACTGGACATGCTGAGGCAGTGGCAGTGTATTATGACCCTCAAATAGTAAACTTTGAAACATTAGTAGATGTATTTTTTGGTTCTCATGATCCAACTACTAAAAATGGACAACACCCAGATTACGGAAGTCAATACAGGTCAATTGCTTTTTATAGTTCAATAAAAGAGAAAGAGATTATTGAAAAGGCTATAAGTAAACTAAATACAGAAGTTTATAATCATAAAATTGTTACTGAGGTAACCAAACATGTTGTTTTTTACAAAGCTGAATCTTATCATCAAAATTATGAGAAACTCAATCCTTACAATAGTTATGTAAGAAACGTATCTGTTCCAAGATTAAAACGTTTTAAGAAAAAATTTCCTAAACTTTTGAAAGAAAAAAAATAAAGATTTTCAAGTTTTATTTTATCTGCAATAAAAAAACGCTGTAAATACAGCGCTTTAAATCATTATCCTCTATAAATTTTTTCGTAAAGGTCTTTGTAGTTTTCTTTTATTATTTCTCTTTTCATTTTCATAGTAGGTGTTAAATGACCTCCATCTATAGTCCACTCATTAGGTGTCAATTCAAATTTTTTGATTTGTTCCCATTTTCCAAAGTTCTCGTTGCATTGATCTACCTCTAACTGAACTCTATCGATGATAATCTGAGCACTTGCAATTTCTTCGCAAGAGGTCCCAATTTTATGACCTTTTCTTTCAATCCAATCTCTAATAAAAACAAAATTTGGTTGTATTAAAGCAGCTGGCATTTTTTCATTTTCACCAATAACCATAACTTGTTCTATAAATAAAGATTGTTTTAAGTCTCCCTCTAGTAAAGGTGGAACAATGTATTTACCCCCAGAGGTTTTAAACATTTCTTTTGTTCTTCCTGTAATTTTTAAAAATCCATCGGAGTCTATTTCTCCTTTATCACCAGTGTGAAAATAACCGTCTTTAATTACCTCAGCTGTTTTTTTCGAATCTTTGTAGTACCCTTGCATCACATTTGGTCCTTTTACTAAAATTTCACCATTTTCAGCAATTTTCACCTCCACATTTTTTAAAATTCGACCTACAGTTCCAACTCTAAATCCACGAACACCATTTTGTTCCATAAAGCTAACTGATGTTACAGGTGATGTTTCAGTTAATCCATATCCTTCCATAATTGGCATACCAGCTGCGGTAAAAACTCTTGTTAATCTTTGCTGCAACGCAGAAGCTCCTGAAACCATTAGTTTAAGTTCTCCTCCTAAAGCTGCTTGCCATTTTGAGAAAATTAGTTTACGAGCCAAACCTAACTGTTTTTCATACCACCAACCATTGGCTCCATAAGGTTCATATTTTAAACCTAGATCGACGGCCCAAAAAAACAATTTCTTTTTTATACCAGTTAATTCTTGTCCTTTTAAAACAATACTGTCATATATTTTTTCATATAACCTTGGAACAGCTGTCAGAACATGAGGTTTAACTTCTTGAGAATTTTCAACTAATTTTTCAACCCCTTCAGCAAAATAGATCTCTACACCACAGTATTGATATAAATAAAGTATCATACGTTCAAAAATATGGCATACCGGGAGAAAACTTAAGGCTTTATCATTTCCTTTGGTTAACGGAACACTTTCTTCACTAGTTAAAACATTTGATACAATATTTCCATGAGACAACATCACTCCTTTGGGCCTTCCTGTAGTTCCAGAGGTGTAAATAAGCGTAGCTAAATCTTCACTTTTTACGGCATCTTTTCTAGCTTCAACATCACTTTGATTAGAAGTGTCTTTTCCCAGTTCTAGAAGTTCTTTCCAATTTTTCTCATCAGATATCTCATCAAAAGTATACACCTCTTTGAGTTTTGTATTTCCTTTAATTTTGTTGATTTTTTCTACAATAGCTATATCTGAAACAAAACAATAAATAGATTCAGAATGATTTAAAACATATTCATAATCTTCTTTGGATATGGTAGGGTATATAGGTACATTTTGAGCACCGGTTTGAAGAATCCCTATATCCATAATATTCCACTCAGTTCTATTTGTAGAGGAAATAACAGCAATTTTATCATTTGTTTTTACTCCTAAACGAAGTAATGCTCTACTAATAGTATTTGCCTTAGCTATGTACTCTCCACTTGAAGTAGATACCCATTTGTTTTCGTATTTAGTAACCAAAGCATTATCTAGGTTATATTTTTTGTGGGCAAAGTAAGGGAAGTCAAATAATCTGGTTATTTCTGAAGACATAAAGTAGTTTTATTTTTTTTAAGTTACGAAGCCAAATTACAAAAAACCAATAGATTTCACAATATGATATTTTAAGGCATTATTTCTTAAAGATTATATATTTTGTCGTATAAATTTTTATGTTTTTCTAAAATTATTTTTCTTTTCATTTTTAGAGTAGGGGTTAGATGACCAGATGTCGCCGTCCATTCTTCGTTGGTGATTTCAAATTTTTTGATTTGCTCCCATTTACCAAAATCCTTGTTGCAAACATCTATTTCTTGTTGAATTCTACTTCTTACTTCATTACTATCTTGCAGATTATCAACCTTATACCCTTTTCTATTAACCCATTCATTTACATAATCGAAGTTTATTTGAATAAGCGCAGCTGGCATTTTTTGAGCTTCGCCAATAACCATTACCTGTTCTATAAAACGAGATTTTTTTAATTCACTTTCAATTACTGTTGGAGCAATATATTTTCCACCTGAAGTTTTGAAAATTTCTTTTTTTCTATCAGTTATTTTTAAAAACCCTTCAGAATCAATTTCTCCAATGTCTCCAGAGTGAAGATATCCATCTTTTATAGTTTCATTGGTCAAATCATCTCTTTTGTAATATCCCTGCATTATACAATGTCCTTTCATTAAAATCTCACCATCATCTGCAATTTTAATTTCTATCCCTTTTAAAGGTTTTCCTACAGTTCCAATTTTCAAGCCATTATTTCTTAAATCATTCAATGTAGCTCCTGGAGATGATTCAGTCATCCCATAGCCCTCATAAACAGGAATTCCAGCTGCTGTAAAAACTCTAATTAAACGTGGTTGAAGAGGGGCACTTCCGGAAATCATAAATTCTAAATTACTGCCCAAAGCATCTTGCCATTTTCCAAAAATTAACTTTCTAGCAATACTGAGTTGAAAATGATACCATGATCCATTTTTATGGTATGGTTCATATTGCTCTCCTAGTTTAAGTGCCCAAAAGAAAAGTTTTTTCTTTATCCCTGATAACTTACTTCCTTTATCCACAATTTTATCAAATATTTTTTCTAAAAGTCGTGGAACAACAGCTATCATATTAGGTTTAACTTCTCTTATATTATCACCTAACAGTTCTATGCTTTCTGCAAAGTAAATATTAATGCCCATCATTTGACAATAATATCCAGAAACTCTTTCAAAGACATGACTTACCGGAAGGTAGCTTATTGTTTTTTTACCATATCCATTAAGATCTAATCTATCTGCAGTAACTTTAACATTTTGAACAATGTTTTCATGTGACAACATAACTCCTTTGGGAGTTCCTGTAGTACCTGAAGTATAAATTATTGTAGCTATATTTTGAGGACTTATATTATTTTTGATTTCCCCAATCTTAGATAGAAAATTTTTATTTTTTCCAAGTTCTAAAAAAGAATTCCAACCAATTTTAGAGTTCTCATCTATACGATAAACTTCTTTAAGTTGGGTTTTGCTTTTTACAGCGTTAACTTTTTCATAAATATCATCTCCTGCAATAAAGCAATATTTAGAATCTGAATGATTTAGTACATATTCGTAATCTTTTTCAGACAATGTTGCATAAAGAGGAACATTTTGTGCACCTATTTGTAGGATTCCAATATCTAAAAAGTGCCATTTTGGTTGGTTTACAGGAACAATAATTGCAATTTTATCATTTGGCTTAATTCCTAAGGTTAATAAAGCGCTACTAACTTGATTGGCAATTGTAATAAATTCTTCACTAGAATAACTTATCCATTTGCTTTTCTCTTTGTAAACTAATGCTTCTTTTTGTGGATAGTTGGAGTTTTGATATTCGATACAATCAAAAACTCGGGTTATTTTTTCCGTCATAATTATTTAATATGATGACAAGATAAAAAAAATAGGCTTCATTTCTGAAGCCTAGATAATTGATGTAAAAATTTTTACCCCTAAAAATGAAAAATCAATCGATACAAATCTAAATAAAAAAATATAAAACAAAGTATTATTTTTAAAAAATAATAATAAATTTTTTACTATTTTTTATTCAACCATCGCCTAGCATTCACAAATGCTTCTATCCATGGAGAAACTTCATCTTTTCTATCTTCCACATAGTTAGCCCAATTCCATTGATAAGTAGATCTTTCTATATGGGGCATAGTGACTAAATGCCTTCCTGACTTATCACACATCATGGCTGTATTAAAATCAGAGCCGTTTGGATTGTGTGGATAGGCATCGTAGGCGTATTTGGCTACAATTTCATACTTGTCTTCAGGATAGGGGAACTTAAACTTACCTTCACCATGAGATATCCAAACTCCTAGGGTTGATCCTGCTAAGCTTGATAACATCACAGAATTATTTTCTTGAATTTTTACTGATGTAAATGCACTTTCATGCTTCTTGGAATCATTGTAAGTCATTTTTCCATGAACTTCATGTTCTGGATTCATTAATTCCAGTTCCATCCATAACTGACATCCGTTACATATTCCTACACTTAAAGTATCTTTTCTATCAAAGAAAGATTTTAGAGCTTTTTTTGCTTTATCATTATATAAAAAAGCACCAGCCCATCCTTTTGCTGATCCAAGAACATCAGAATTAGAAAAGCCTCCAACAGCGCCAATAAATTGAATGTCTTTTAATGTTTCTCTACCAGATATTAAATCTGTCATGTGAACATCTTTAACATCAAAACCTGCTATATACATAGCATTTGCCATTTCACGTTCAGAATTACTTCCCTTTTCACGAATAATTGCTGCTTTTGGTCTTGGCAGTTTTTCATTAATCTTTGGAAGTTTTCCTGAAAAATTTTCAGGAAATTTAAATTGTAAAGGTTGTTTTTTAAAATTATTGAATCGATGTTGAGCTAAACCATTTGAAGTTTGTTTTTGATCTAGTAAATAAGATGTTGTAAACCAAGTGTCTCTTACAGAAGAAACATCAAAATTAAAAATATCTTCATGATTTTTAATAGTTACAGTCCCTTTGTTTATAACTTTCCCGATCTTGAAAAATTCAATATTTTTATCTTGTAAAGATTTTTCAATAGAGAGATCACCTTGAAATACTATTCCAGCATTTTCAGAAAATAGTAATTTAATAGAATCAATCTCTGACAGTGATGTTAAATCAATTTTTGCTCCAAGCTTATTATCTGCAAAACACATTTCAAGTAAGGTTGTGATTAAACCTCCAGAAGCTACATCATGACCAGAGTGAATTTTATCTTCTTTGATTAGGTTTTGTATGGTGTTAAATGTATTTCTTACAAAGGCTACATTTTTTACATCTGGAGCTTCGTTACCAATAGTATTTAAAACTTGATTAAATGAACTTCCACCTAATTTATAGGAATCTTGTGATATATTTATATAATAAATAAAGGTATTGTTATGTTTTAAAACTGGTTCAACTACTTTGCTTATTTGATTACAGTTTCCTGCAGCAGATATAATTACTGTTCCTGGTGAGATAACCTCTTCATTTGGATATTTCTGTTTCATAGATAATGAATCTTTACCCGTGGGAACGTTAATACCTAATTCAATTGAGAATTTTGAAATTGCTTCTACAGCCTCGTATAGTCGAGCATCTTCACCCTCGTTTTTACATGGCCACATCCAATTTGCAGATAAAGACACGCTTTTTAAATTCTCTTTCAGTGGGGCCCAAACCATATTTGTAAGTGCCTCAGTGATTGCATTTCTACTCCCAGCTTTAGAATCTATTAAAGCAGCAATAGGAGAGTGGCCAATAGATGTTGCTACCCCTTCTTTTCCGTTGTAATCTAATGCCATTACACCAACATTATTGAGAGGAATTTGTAAAGGTCCTACACATTGTTGTTTGGCAACTTTACCCCCTACACATCTATCTACTTTATTTGTTAACCAATCTTTACAAGCTACAGCCTCTAATTGTAAGACTTGAGTTAAATAAGTGTGTAAATTTTTGGTTTTATATCTAGGGTTTTTATAATTTCTTTGTACAGTTTTATCTGTCATTATGGTTTTTGGAGAGCTTCCAAACATATCCTCAAGTGCCAAATCCATTGGGGTGTCACCATTAGTTTTAGATGTAAATGTGAATCTATTATTGCCAGTAACATCTCCTACTTTATACATTGGTGAACGTTCTCTGTCAGCTATTTTCTGAAGCATGTCTAAATGTTTTTCTGCTATAACTAAGCCCATTCTTTCTTGAGATTCATTCCCAATAATTTCTTTAGCAGATAATGTAGGATCTCCAACTGGTAGTTTATCTAAATTTATTTTACCTCCTGTATCCTCTACTAATTCAGATAAACAATTTAAATGACCACCTGCTCCATGATCATGAATTGAAACTATGAAGTTTTCTTCACTCTCTATCATTCCTCTTACTGCATTTGCGGCACGTTTTTGCATTTCAGGATTAGATCTTTGAACAGCATTAAGTTCAATTCCAGATGCAAACTCTCCGGTATCTGCTGATGATACCGCAGCTCCTCCCATTCCAATTCTATAATTTTCTCCACCTAAAATAACAATTTTATCACCTTCTTTAGGCGTGTCTTTTAAAGCTTGATTAGCTTTTCCGTACCCAATACCTCCAGCTTGCATAATAACTTTATCAAATCCAAGTTTCCTTGACGCTGATGCACTAGAAGAAGAATTTTCTTCATGTTCAAAAGTTAAAACAGATCCTGTTATGAGTGGTTGCCCAAACTTATTTCCAAAATCAGAGGCTCCATTTGATGCTTTTATTAAAATATCCATAGGGGTTTGGTATAACCAATGTCGTTCTTTCATTTTTTGTTCCCAAAATCGATCTTTAGTTAGACGTGAGTAAGATGTCATGTAAACAGCAGTTCCAGCTAAAGGCAGAGACCCTTTTCCACCAGCCAATCGATCTCTAATTTCACCACCAGATCCGGTAGCTGCACCATTAAAAGGTTCAACAGTAGTAGGGAAGTTGTGGGTTTCTGCTTTTAAAGAAATTACAGAATCAAATTTTTCTGTTTTATAATAGTCTGGAATGTCTGCTCTTTTTGGTGCAAATTGTTCTACAGAAGGTCCTTTTATAAATGCAACATTGTCCTTATAAGCAGAGACAATATCATTGGGGTGTTGTTTAGAGGTTTCTTTAATCATCTTGAAAAGAGAGGTGGGTTTTTCCACACCATCAATGACAAAAGTTCCATTAAAAATCTTGTGTCTACAATGTTCAGAGTTTACCTGTGAAAAACCAAAAACTTCAGAATCTGTTAGTTTTCGATCAATTTTTTTAGAAACACCTTCTAAATATGTGATTTCTTCTTCATTTAGAGCCAACCCTTCTTTGGTGTTGTAAGAAGCTATGTCATCAATTAAAAAAATAGGTTCTGGTTGAACATCTATGGTAAATATATTTTGATCTAAAGTAGAGAATTTTTGAAAGATCATAGCATCGTAATCAGTGAAGTCTTTATCAACATAATTAAATTCTTCTATCCTTTTAATACCTGAAATTCCCATATTTTCTGTTATTTCTACAGCATTCGTACTCCAGGGAGTTATCATTGCAGATCTTGGGCCAATAAAGAAGTCATCTATAGATGCTACTTCTTTATTAGTTTCTTTTGAGATTAGCTCAGAGCAAGAAAATAACCAAGTTAGTTTAGTTTTATCTTCCTTACTTAATTCTTCTGTTGTTTGAACAGCAAATACCTTGCTATTTGGGTTTCCAAAGAAATTGATCATTCTGAATATGATTTGTTAAATTATCTAGCAAATTTAAAAACTTTCACTCTTAAGTTTATTAAACTAAACCTCTTTTTTGAAAGGTTATAAATCATTTATCAACAAAAAATCAATATATTGAAAGAATATATTTAAAATTGTGTTTTTTAGATGAATATTGAGTCTTTAGATTTTAAAATTAAACGACCCTATACCATAGACAGAATATTTTTAAAACACACACACATATTCTATTTAAACTATCGAAGAAAACTATAGTCTTAGTATAAATTTTTACAAATGAAAAAAATCTCAAAAGCAGTAAGTTTACTAGGTCTTCTTTTTATTCTTGTTAGCGGAACAATAGATTTGGACGATTTATTTAACTACGAAACCCAAAACATTCCCTCATATATAACTAAAGATAATACACCAGAAACCAATCTTATTAACAATGAAATAACGACGTTAGGGAGAGTTCTGTTTTATGATAAAAATTTATCTGAAAATAATACAATAGCTTGTGCAAGTTGTCATCAACAAGCTTTTGCTTTTAGCGATCCTTTAACTTCTAGTGTTGGATTAAACGGTGGTAATACAGGAAGACACTCTATGCGTTTAGTGAATAGTCGATTTTCAAATGAAGAAAAATTTTTTTGGGATGAAAGAGCAGCTAGCCTTGAAGATCAAGTTACACAACCCATTCAAGATCATGTAGAAATGGGTTTTAGTGGAACTAATGGTGATCCAAATTTCAATGATTTAATACTTAAACTTTCTGCAATAGATTATTATCAAATCTTGTTTGAGTTTGCTTTTGGAAATTCTACTATTGATGAAGATAAAATTCAAAAAGCTTTAGCTCAGTTTGTTAGAAGTATTCAATCTTTTGATTCTAAATTTGATGAAGGTTTAGAGCAAGCTCCAAATTTAAATGCCCCTTTTCCAAATTATACTCCACAAGAAAATTTAGGAAAGCAATTATTTTTAAGCCCTCCTCCAAATGGTGGAGCTGGATGTGTTGGATGCCATGCTCCACCTGAGTTTGATATAGACCCCAATACACTAAATAATGGAGTCATTGGAGTGATTGGTAGTACAACCGAAGTAGATTTAACCAATACACGATCACCATCTTTAAGAGATTTAGTTAATCCAGACGGAAGTTTAAATGGGCCAATGATGCATGATGGAAGTTTGACTACTTTATTGGAGGTTATAGAACATTATAATAATATTCCTAATAATCCTAATAACACAAATTTGGATAATAGATTACAGGGACCTGGAAATCAAACCCAACAATTAAATCTAACCAACAATGAAAAAAATGCTTTAGAGGCTTTCTTAAAAACATTAACGGGTTCAGATATTTACACTAATGAAAAATGGTCCAATCCTTTTGATGAAGAAGGAAATATTTCTATTATAGGCGGCCAATTGTCTACAAATGAAAATAGTTTTGAAAAGTCTATTATTGTTTTTCCAAATCCAGTAGAGACTGATATGAATATCCAATTAGAAAACGGAAAATATAGGGTTCTAGTTTATAATGTTAAGGGTAGAACGGTATCTGAAAATAAGATTTTTGGAAATGAGATTTTAAATTTAGAAACCTTAACAAAAGGAATTTATCTCCTATTAATTAAAGATGTTGAATCTTCTAAAGTGTATAAAAAGAAGTTTATAAAACTGTAAAAAATTGTGTAAACAACTTTTATTACTTCACATTTATTTTTTAATAAACTTTCTAGTGATTGAACTACTATTATTAGATATTTTAACGATATAAATACCTCTATTGATAGAAGAAATATCAAGTTGAGAGTTTTCAGGGTATATAGTCTTTTTAAGTAGTTCTTTGCCTAGAATGGAATATATCTTAACTGTTACCCTTTCTTTATTTATAATTTGAATATAATTACCAACAGTAGGGTTTGGATATATAGTCGTTTGGTTATTTAGTGAATACTCTGGATTTGAGAGTAGTACGCCCCAAATTAAATCAACATATTCTGGGTAATCTATAAAAGGATTTCTATTTCCCTGAAAGTTATATGCTTCATTATTTCTCTTTATTTCACGATCGCTTACAGGGTCATCATTATGCCATTTGTAAAGTAATTGTAAATACCATACCTCATAAACTTGATTGTTAGTCCCATTTAACGGGTTATTAGTTATTGTGTGATTATCCCATGAACCTCCTGATATACTTTGACTTACTTCATCTTCATATCTCACAGCAAAATACAATAGCATTCTAGCAATATCTCCTTTAAATTCATCTATGGGTTCAAAAACGATCCCAGAATATGATCCAAAAGTGTTTTGACCAACTTTTGAACCATTATTTGAAATCCAAGTATCATTAGTAACTTCACCAAAAGGATAATTTGCCCTCCTATTATTTACATAGCCGTCAGTTGGAACAACATGATGAATATCTGTTCTCATAGGAAGTTGCTCATTGAAAAAACCTTGAGGAAAAATATGTTCACGGTTGTAGCAATCATTTTCAGAATTATAGTTTCCACAGGTTCTATCGTTATGATTGTAATTATAGGAATCACTACCTGATGGATTTTCTGAATACATATCTAAAACAGTATTATCATTTTCATAAAATGAATCGTTATCACTAAGAACATAGGCATCATATAAAGCACTATATCCTTGATCTATATGGCCATTTGAAATGATTGATTTTAATTGTGTTTTTAATGTATATCCAATTCCTGTAGCAGAATTATAATAGCCAGGTGGGATTTGAGCGTAAGAATTTATTCCTAATGTGATTAAGACAAATGTTAGTATTTTTTTTGTAATCAAATTTTGATAATTTTTTTTGATAAAGACATTCCCTTATGAGAAAATTTAATAAAATAAATACCTTTAGATAATGCTGAAATATCTAATATAGAATCTATTTGATTAAGTTTTGTATGAATCAATTTTTTTCCAAAGATACTAAATACTTCTACTTTTACATCTTGGTTAAATTTAATATTTAAAAAACCGTCTGAAGTTGGATTTGGATATACAGATAATTGTTTCCACTGAATTTCTTCAGTACTCAGAGTAAGATGAGTTCCACCGATATCATCAAAAGTATCCATAGGGAAAATTTCCCATTCAGTATCGAGATCAAAATTAATATTAGGTTCAACTACTGTTGACTTCCTTCTCAGTGTTTTATCTTTTGCAAAATTTGAGCTACCTCCTCCAAATTCACCTACAATGTCAATTAGAATATCATCTTTGAATAAGCCAACAGGATCATTTCCATTAAAGTTTAAAGGTTCTCCATAATTAGTGCTTTGGTTATTAGCAACTATTATATCAGCCTGATCTAAAAGGATTTGAGAATTTGCATTTGCATTTATAATGACGATAACATCTCCTACATTAATTGTTCCAGTTAAATCAAATCTTTCTGACCATTCACCACCGCCATTACTATCTCTTCTTAGGTTGTATCCATCAAGTTCAACAGGTGATGTTATTAAATTTGCAATTTCAATCGCTTTGTTATTACTACTGCCCTCCACATACTCTGAAATTAAAAGCTCCATGGGAGTATTTGAATTACCGTCAGTTGTTGTTGCATTTACAGGAGCACTTTGTGCAGATGTATTATTAACTTCATCAACTGCTTCTAGGGTTACGATAAAGGTTGTAGATGCTGTTAAACCATTAATAGTGTAAGTGCTAATATTAATCATATCATAGAAAATATTATCAATGTAAATATTATAATGAATAACTTCTGTATTGTCTGTAGATGGATCCCAAGTAATCTTAAATGAGACATCGGTTTCGTCACTAATAACAATATTTGTAGGAACTGAAGGAGCTTCAATATCTTCCTGTGTTGTTACTGATAATGGTGAGCTTTGTGCAGATATATTATCTGCAATATCTCTAGCTGATACAGTAAAATCATATGTGATATTGGAAGATAGTCCAGTAATTGTATAGTTTGTATTTGAAGTTGAGGTTTCTAAATTTCCATCAACATAAATATCATAACTACTAACTCCCACATTGTCAGTAGAAGCATCCCACGAGAGTTCAATCGAATATGTAGTAGTATTCGAGGCAATTAATCCAGAGGGCACTGAAGGGGCTTCAGTATCTGTATTCGAGTAAATACCCCAAATGTCTTCAGCTTCTGGTCCACCCCATATTCTTGTAGCTAACCTTGGATTATCTATAAATGGATTTCTATTTCCTTGTGCATCAGAATTAGAAGTATTTTCATGGTATGGATTACGTTGTTTTTCAATATCTGAAACTGGGTCATCAGCATTCCATTGTAAAAACAAATCAATCATATCATCTGGAGTGTCTGTATTGCTTCCAATTCCAACATTAGATGGTAGAGTTCTATCATCATATCGCAGATACATATACATGATAATTCTTGCTACATCACCTTTCCATTCATCACCAGGATACCAACCAGTTCCTGTTGCCCCAGAATTTCCAGATCCTTCTATAAATTTTTTATTTCCTCTTGAAGAATTTCTTTGTGAATCACAAGGTCTTAAATTATGTGCATCTGCATAGGGAGGGCCATTTGTTCCATCTTCGTCTAAATCTGGTGTAGCTAAAGAGGTAGGGTATACATGTTCTCTATTCCATAGACCACTGCAACTACTTGATGTGCAATTATCATTAATATTTCTTTCGCGATCATTTGTGCTATCTGCGTCAGATCCGTTTTCAAATCCATAAACAAGTAATACTTCATCACTATCGATAGGGTTCATGTCAGTAACCATTACAGCATTCCATATGCCTGGAGTATAGGATAAATTGTTTGTATGGGTTGTTATAATTTTAGTTGCTAAAGCTTCTTTTAAACTTATTCCTGTAAGATTTAAATTCACATCATTATAATAGCTTTCCTGAGCTAGAATAAATATTGAATACAAGCTGATACTTAAAAAAAGTAATTGTTTTTTCATTATTTTTTAAATAAAAATTAATAGTTACTCAATTTCTTGAGTACATCTTAAAACAAAACTTTTTCAATGCATTTTTTTTTCACTTTTTACATCTTTTTATAAAGATATTGAGCATGTGATGCTCACTTATTTCCGCTCTAATTGAGCCATATAAAACCCATCAAAACCAGAGGTATGAGCTAATACTTTATTGTCTTTAACTAATTTAAAATCTTTTCCTGATTCTGAAGCTAAAAATTCAACTATTTGATTCTGGTTTTCAGATGGAAGAACGGAACAGGTAGCATAGACTAATTTTCCACCTTGTTTTACCATCTTAGCATATTGTTGTAGGATTTCTTGTTGTACCTTTTTTATATTTTCAAGAAATTCGGGTTGAAGTTTCCACTTAGAATCAGGGTTTCTTCTCAAAACACCCAATCCTGAACAAGGTGCATCAATTAATACCCTATCAGCCTTACCGTATAATTTTTTAATAGGTTTAGTAGAATCTATGACCCTTGTATCTATGTTATGAACTTTATTTCTTCTCGCTCTTACTTTAAGTTTTCTTAATTTACTTTCGTAAATATCCATGGCAATAATTTGTCCTTTATTTTTCATAAAAGATGCTAAATGCAATGTTTTACCTCCTGCACCAGCACAGGTGTCAATTACTTTCATTCCAGGCTCTACATCTAAATATTCTGCAACCAATTGTGAGGAGGCATCTTGAACCTCAAAATATCCATTTTTGAAAGCTTCTGTTCTAAAAACATTTGCTCGTTCAATTAATCTCAGTGCATCTTCATGGTTGGGAATAAATTCAGTAAAAATACTTTCTTCATGAAGTATTTTTTGAAGTTCTTTTTTGGTGGTATTTAACGTGTTGGTTCTTAAAATAACTTCTGCTTGTTTATTAAGAGCAGCTAGTTCTTTTGTCCATAATTCTTCTCCAAGTTCAGATATAGCAAGGTTATCTATCCAATCAGGAACAGATTCTCTAAATTTTCGTATTCTCGATAATTCATCAAACCTCCCTTTAATTCTCCGTGTGGGAGTGGGCTCAATTTGATTCCAATCTGGTAAAGCAATACCCTTTAAGACACACCAAACTGAAAATATTCTCCATAGATTATTTCTGTCAAAAGGTTCTTTAACAGTTGCAATTTCAGCATAAAGTCTTTTCCATCGTACAATTTCATAAATTGTCTCTGCAACAAATTTACGATCGCGACTTCCCCATCGTTTATCTCTTTTTAGTGCTTTTTCAACTGCTTTGTCTGCGTAAACACCTTCATTAAAAATATCACGGATACTATCTATAACGGTATATACTAAGTTTCTATGTAACCTCAATATTAAAAATTTAATGCTGCAAAGATAACAATAGACTTTGAGTAAAAAACCTTAAATGTTTTTCTTTTTTGGGTATCTTTTTTTCATTATTTTTTTATCACAAAAAAAATTAATTTAATATGATTAAATTCGCTTCAAATAGTCTGATTGATGAATTTAAATAACCCTATTTATTACATTAAAGGTATCAGTAACGTTAGGGCTAGTTTAATTTCTGCTGAACTTGGCTTAACTAAAATTATTGACTTACTTCATTTTTTTCCCTACAGGTATATAGATCGGACTAAGTTTTATAAAATAAATGCGCTTATAGATAATAATTCTGACATTCAAATTATCGGAAGAATTACTTCCATTAAAACAATTCAACAAAAAAAAGGAAGTAGATTAATAGGGAAGTTTCAAGACGAGACAGGAACTATGGACTTAGTTTGGTTTAAAGGCCATAAGTGGTTGAAAGATGCTATTAAAATTAATACTCCCTACGTTATTTATGGTAAATTAAATCATTTTAAAGGTAATTTTTCTATTGTTCATCCTGAGATGGACTTATTAGAAGATCACAAAAAAAAAATACAAACTAAATTACAGCCAGTATATTCTTCAACGGATAGGTTAGTAAATAGTGGATTAAGTAATAAAATTTTTAGAGGTTATATTCAGAATATTTTACTTCAAATATTTGAGCAAATTCAAGAAAGTTTATCAACTGAACTAATATCTAATCATGGTCTTATTGGGAAAAAAGAAGCTTTATTAAATATTCATTTTCCTACATCATCAGAAATGTTAGAAAGAGCTCAATTTCGATTGAAGTTTGAGGAACTTTTTTTTATTCAATTACAACTGATTCGTAAAAAAATTATTAGAAAAAATAAAATTAAAGGATATGTTTTTGCTAAAGTTGGAACTATTTTTAATGAATTTTACAATGAATATCTACCTTTTAAACTTACCAACGCTCAAAAAGTAGTGCTTAAAGAAATTAGAAATGATGTTGCTTCTAATGCGCATATGAATCGTTTATTACAAGGAGATGTTGGCTCAGGGAAAACAATTGTAGCTTTATTAGCGATGTTGTTAGCTATAGATAATGGCTTTCAAGCCAGTATTATTGCTCCAACAGAAATTTTAGCTACTCAACATTTTAAAGCAATTGATGAATTATTAAAGAAATTAGATGTTTCTGTTGCTTTATTAACAGGCTCTAGTTCAGTAAAAAAAAGAAGGGAAATTCATGAAAGTTTAGAGAATGGAAACCTAAATATATTAATTGGAACACATGCATTATTAGAGGATAAAGTTAAATTTCATAATCTTGGAATTGCTATCATAGATGAACAGCATAGATTTGGTGTTGCACAACGTTCTAAAATGTGGCAAAAGAATACGTTACCTCCACATATCTTAGTAATGACAGCGACACCTATTCCTAGAACCCTTGCCATGAGTGTCTATGGAGATTTGGATATTTCTGTAATTGATGAATTACCACCAGGTAGGAAAGAGGTGAAAACTGTGCATAGGAATGACAATAACAGATTAGCTGTATTTAAATTTATGAAGCAAGAAATAGAAAAAGGTAGACAGGTCTATGTTGTATATCCGTTAATTCAGGAATCTCAAGCCATGGATTATAAAGACTTAATGGATGGATATGAGAGTATTTCAAGAGAGTTTCCTGTGCCAAAATACCAAATCAGTATTGTTCACGGTAAGATGAAAGCAACTGATAAGGAATATGAAATGCAACGTTTTGTAAAAGGACAAACTCAGATAATGGTTGCAACTACTGTAATAGAGGTAGGAGTTAACGTACCAAATGCTAGTATTATGGTAATTGAAAGTTCAGAACGTTTCGGTTTGAGTCAATTGCATCAATTAAGAGGTAGAGTAGGTCGAGGGGCGGATCAGAGTTATTGTGTTTTATTATCTAGTTTTAAATTATCAACTGAGGCAAAAACAAGATTGAAAACTATGGTGGAAACATCAGATGGTTTTAAAATTGCTGAGGTAGATTTAAAATTGCGTGGTCCTGGGAATATGATGGGTACCCAACAAAGCGGTGTGTTAAACTTAAAAATTGCTGATGTAGTAAAAGACACCCCCATACTTTACAAAGCGAGAAATTCAGCTATAGAAATTTTGCAAGAGGATCCAAATCTTTCAAAAATTAAAAATAATATAATTCAAAAAACATACGCTGAGATTTCTAAAACAACAGGAGCTTGGTCAAATATTAGTTAGTGTTCCATTTTGGGTTTTCTTTTAAAATTTTTTCATAAATAATGCAGTTTTTTTGGTGAGCTCCTTTTAAGTATCCTGTACTCATTAAAAATTCATTAGTAATCTCTCCTCCGGTAAATTTAAATGTTTTCTTAAATAATTTCACCCATTCGTCTCTTGTCTTTGGATGATTATTATCAAGCCATGATTGAAAAGAACCAAACTTTTTTTGAATTTGTATTATAATTTGAGCATTATAAATAACTGCATTTATTTTAAGTCTATTTCTTATAATTCCTGCATCATTTAATAATCGTGTACGTGCTTTATCATCATAATTAGCAATTGTTTTAATTGAGTAGTTTGAATAGGCTTTTCTAAAATTATCTTGCTTATTTAGAATGGTATTCCATGACAAGCCTGCTTGATTGATTTCTAAAATTAACCTACCAAACAGCTCATTGTCAGAATTTAAGGCATATCCATATTGAGTATCGTGATAAATTTTATGAACATTATTTTTATCTAAGTTTTTTATGTAATCGCAATAGGTAGTTTCATTGGCCATAAATAAATGAAATTCGTTGTTTTTATTAAAAAAGAGTGTTTTTACTCTTTTAGGTCTTAAGATAGTTATTAGTTTTTTATGTTCTTAAAATAGATGTAAAGAACAATATTATTTTCATAAAATAGATATTAAATTTTACTCTTTGTAAATTCTTAAAAATCTTCCCTTAAAAAACTTTAATTTCTTTAAATTTGCAACTAAATCTAAAACATTAGATGAAAATATCATATAATTGGTTAAAACAATTCTTACAAACAGATTGGGAAGTAAATAAAACAAGTGAATTATTAACTGACCTTGGTTTAGAAGTTGAAGGAGTTGAGACTATTGAGTCTATCAAAGGTAGCCTTGAAGGAGTTGTAGTAGGAGAGGTACTAACATGTGTTCAACATCCTAATGCTGATCGTTTAAAACTAACAACTGTAGATTTAGGATCTGGAGATCCAGTTCAAATTGTTTGTGGGGCTCCCAATGTTGCTGCAGGCCAAAAGGTTCCTGTAGCTACAATAGGAACAATGTTGTATGATGATTCAGGCTCTGGTTTTAAAATTAAGAAAGGTAAAATTAGAGGAGAGGAAAGTCATGGAATGATTTGTGCTGAAGATGAATTGGGTTTAGGAGCTAGTCATGATGGTATTCTAATTCTTGATAATCAATTAAAATCAGGTACTAAGGCAGCTGATGTCTTCAATATAGAAATTGACAAAGTTTTTGAAATTGGTTTAACTCCAAATAGGGCAGATGCTATGAGTCATTATGGAGTTGCTAGAGATTTTCGTGCTGGTTTAATTCAACACGGTATTAATTTAGAGCTTATTACCCCTTCTGTCAGTGATTTTCAGGTTGATGAAAGAAGGTTGAGAATAGACGTTGAAGTAGATAAAAAAGAATCATCACCTCGTTATTGTGGAATATCAATTGTAGATGTTGAGGTAAAAGATTCTCCTGAATGGATTCAAAACCGCCTAAAATCTATTGGCTTAACACCAAAAAATAACATAGTAGACATTACAAATTATGTTTTACACGAATTAGGGCAACCCTTACATGCATTTGATGCAGAAAAAATAGAAGGCAATAAAGTTGTTGTCAAAACATTAAAATCTGGAACAAAATTCACCACTTTAGACGGTATTGAAAGAGAATTACATTCTGAAGATATTATGATTTGTGATGCGGCATCAAACCCGTTATGCATTGCAGGTGTTTTTGGAGGAATAAATTCTGGTGTAACAGAAAAAACAACTTCTATATTTTTAGAAAGTGCTTATTTTAATCCTGTTTCTATTAGAAAAACAGCTAAAAGACATGCGTTAAATACTGACGCTTCATTTCGTTTTGAACGAGGTATTGATATTAATTTCACAAAATATGCATTAAAACGAGCTGCAATTTTAATAAAAGAATATTCAAATGGAAAAATAGCATCAGATATCATGGACTTTTATCCTGAAAAAATGGAAGATTTTCAGGTCTTTTTCTCCTACGAAAATGCTTTTAGATTAATTGGTCAAGAGTTAGATAAAGAAACTATTAAAAATATTTTAGCTTCTTTAGAAATTAAAATCAGTAGTGAGACTGAAGCAGGTCTTGGGTTAACAATACCTTCATTTAGGGTAGATGTTCAAAGAGAAGCGGATATTATAGAAGAAATTCTTAGAGTTTATGGATACAATAATATCAAATTTTCACATAAATTAAATTCATCAATTTCTTTTAATAGTAATAAAGATATTTACTTAGAAAATATTATTGCGAACCAATTGACTTCATTAGGTTTTAATGAAACCATGGCTAACTCTTTAACAAAAGAAGATTATATTTCTTTTTCAAAGAATTTAAAAACTGAATTTAACGTTAGCATGTTAAACCCCTTGAGTAATGATTTAAAAGTTTTAAGACAATCATTACTTTTTAGTGGATTAGAATCTATATCCTACAATCTCAACCGAAAAAATAACTCACTGAAGTTGTATGAATTTGGAAAAACATATCATAAATACGAACACGGATATCAAGAAGATAAACACCTAACTATTTTTATCTCAGGGGCAAGAACTAAGGATACTTGGACAAACCCATCCCAAAACTCTGATTTCTTTTATTTAAAAGGAATTATAAGGTCTATTTTAGAAAGAATAGGGGTTTCAAATTTAAAAACAAGCCCAATAAAGACTGATGTATTTTCTGAAGGTATAGTATTTAGTTTAGGAAAAAAGAAATTGGTAGAATTTGGTGTAGTTTCTAAACAAATACGAAAAGAATTTGGGATCAAACAAGAAGTTTTATTTGCAGATTTTGATTGGTCAACAATTCTTTCAATTTCCGGTAATAAAAAAATAAAAGTTTCTAACTTAACTAAATTTCCATCAGTAAAAAGAGATTTAGCGCTATTGTTAGACGAAAAAGTTACATTCAAAGAAATATATGATTTGGCATTTCAATCTGAACGAAATTTATTAAAAGATGTTGATTTGTTTGACGTTTATCAGGGAGATAAGCTTCCCGAAGGGAAAAAATCATATGCTGTAAGTTTTGTTTTACAAGATCAAAATAAGACGTTAGAAGATCGTCAAATAGATAAAATAATGCAAAAACTACAACAGTCATTCGAAAAGAATTTAGAGGCTGTTTTAAGATAATAACAAGCTCCTTTTTGGGTTTTTTTTAAATTTAATATGTATAAACTATTCATTCGTCCATTTCTGTTTTTATTTGATCCTGAGAAGATACATTATATTACTTTTTCTTTAATTCGTTTCTTATGTAAAGTTCCTTTAATGGCTTTAATATTTAGAAGTATTTATAAAATTGAAGACAAAAGATTAGAAAGAACACTTTTTGGGATTACATTTAAAAATCCAGTCGGTTTAGCCGCAGGTTTTGATAAAAATGCTGTTTTGTTCAATGAATTGGCAAATTTTGGTTTTGGTTTTATAGAAATTGGAACTGTAACACCATTAGGTCAAGAAGGTAATCCTAAAAAAAGACTATTTAGATTAAAAGAGGATTATGGGATCATAAATAGAATGGGTTTTAATAATGATGGTTTAGAGATCGCAATCCAACAATTAAAGAAAAATAAAGGAAAACTTATTATTGGTGGAAATATTGGAAAAAATACACAAACGAGTTCAGAGAACTACACAACTGATTATGAATTATGTTTTAAGGGGCTTTATCCTTTTGTAGATTATTTTGTTTTAAATGTAAGTTGTCCTAACGTTGCAAGTCATGAAAAGTTAAATGACAAATCTTATTTAATAGAGTTAATTACAGCTATTCAAAAACTAAACAACCAAGAAATTATTCAAAAACCAATTTTATTAAAAATTGCACCTGATTTAAACAATAATCAACTTGATGAAATCATTGAATTGGTAGCAGAAACAAAAATCGATGGTGTTATAGCCTCTAATACTTCAACAACTAGAAATAATTTAAAAGCCTCAAATCGTCTTTTAAAAGAAATTGGTAATGGTGGTTTAAGTGGACAGCCAATTAAGGAATTAAGTACTAAAGTAATTAAGTATTTAGCTCAGAATTCTAATAAGGCATTTCCAATTATTGGGGTAGGAGGTATACACTCAGCAGAAGATGCTCTTGATAAAATTGAGGCAGGCGCAGATTTGGTTCAGATTTATACTGGCTTTATTTATGAAGGACCAGGTTTAATTAAAAAGATTAATAAGGCATTATTAACTCTTTAGTTGTAAACCAAAAATGGAGGTTTTAATATCTTTTGTATTTGCTGTTACTTTATTGGCAATTTCCCCTGGTCCAGATAATGTTTTTGTGTTAATGCAAAGTGTAATTTATGGAAAGAAATATGGACTAGCGACCATTCTTGGATTAATGACAGGTTGCATTATTCATACAATATTTTTAGCGGTAGGAATTTCCTCAATTATTAAGGATAATAATAATATTTTTCTTGGAATTAAACTATTTGGCGCTGTCTATCTTTTGTATTTAGCTTATAAAGTATATAGGAGTAGTTCTGTGATTTCAGTTAGTACAAAAAAAATTGAAAAAAAAACACCTTTTCAATTGTATAAAATAGGATTTATTATGAATGTACTAAACCCTAAAGTTACTATCTTTTTTCTAGCACTATTTCCTGGGTTTTTATTTACAGAAAAACTATCCATAAGCCTTCAGTTTCTTATTTTAGGTACTTTGTTTATACTGGTGTCATCTGTTGTTTTTTCATGCATAGCTTTACTTGGAGGAACTATTTCTGAGAAAATTAAAACAAGTAAAAAAATTGGTATTTGGTTACAGTGGATTCAAATTTTAGTATTTATTGGTATTGCTGTCTTTATTTTGATATAGATTCAATGCTTTAAATTGTATCTTTGAGTAGATGAATAAAGTGAAAATTATAGAATGTCCGAGAGATGCCATGCAGGGTATTAAAAGTCATTTTATTTCTACAGATGCTAAAGCAAGATATATTAACTCTTTACTGAAAGTTGGTTTTGATACTATAGATTTTGGAAGTTTTGTATCCCCTAAAGCAATCCCTCAGATGCGAGACACTGCAGCTGTTTTATCAAAACTAGACCTTTCACAAACTCAAAGTAAATTATTAGCAATTATTGCGAATAGGAGGGGAGCTAATGATGCTATCCAATTTGAAGAAATTAATTATTTAGGATATCCATTTTCAATTTCTGAAAATTTTCAAATGCGGAATACACACAAAACAATTCAACAATCCATTAAAGAATTAGAAGAGATTTTATCTATTGCTTCAAAAAAGAATAAAGAAGTTGTTACATACTTGTCTATGGGGTTTGGAAATCCTTACGGTGATCCTTGGAATATAAATATTGTGGGAGAATGGACAGAAAAACTATCTGATATGGGCGTTAAAATAATATCGTTATCGGATACTATTGGAAGTTCTAAACCAGATGTGATTGAATATTTATTTTCAAACTTAATTTATAACTATCCGAAAATTGAATTTGGAGCTCATTTGCATACTACTCCTGACTCATGGCATCAAAAAGTTGATGCTGCCTTTAAAGCCGGATGTAAGCGATTTGATGGAGCCATAAAAGGATTCGGTGGATGTCCAATGGCTAAAGATGAGTTAACTGGTAATATGCCAACAGAAAAGCTTCTTTCTTATTTTACTGCTCAAAAAGTCAATACAGGAATAAAACCAATGAGTTTTGAAAGTGCTTACAATCAAGCTTTGAAAACTTTCTAACCCCATAAGTAAAACCTATGAAATATTTCAAACCAATTTTATTTTTTTTATCTGCATTACTATTATTATCCTGTTCTTCAGATGATGATAAGATCTCATTTACCCTGTTGCAATTAAATGATGTTTACGAAATTTCTTCAATTCAAGGAGGGAACTTTGGTGGAATGGCTAGGGTTGAAACTATTCATAAAGAATTACTAAAAGAGAATGAGAATACAATGCTAGTGATGGCAGGCGATTTTTTAAATCCATCGTTGTTGGGAGGAATGAAACTAAATGGTGAAAAAATTCGTGGTAAACAAATGATTGAGGTAATGAATGCTATGAATTTTGATTTGGTAGCTTTTGGAAATCATGAATTTGACATTCCAAAAAAAGATCTTCAAAACAGAATAAATGAAAGTAGTTTTCCATGGATTTCAGCTAATGTATTTAATAAAATATTAGATACTATCAAACCATTTTATCAGGAGATTAAGGGTGTAAGCAGAAGTATTAAAGGATCATTTATCAAAGAGATTTCAGATGCTGATGGTACAAATATTAAAATAGGTTTTATAAGTGTTTGCATTCCATCTAACCCAAAAGAGTATGTGTTATATAAAGATATGTTTAGTTCTATTCAAAATGAGTATAACCTTATTAAAGAGGAAGTAGATGTAGTTTTAGGTCTTACACACGTTAAAATAGAACATGATAGAGAAATTGCTAGATTATTACCCAATATTCCATTGATTATGGGAGGCCATGAACATGATCATAAAAATGAAATGATAGGTAATGTAAAAATTACCAAAGCAGATGCTAATGCTAAAACCGCTTATATTCATACTATAAACTTTAATAAAAAGACCAAACAAACCTCCATTTCGTCATTATTAAAAACAATAGATACCAATATTGTAGATGATAAAAAAGTAAAGTTAGTAGTTGATAAATGGATGGAGGTCATGAATTCTCAAATATCAAAAATTGTAGAAAATCCATATGAAATTATTTACAACACAAAAATTCCTTTAGATGGAAGAGATATTCCAATTAGATCTAAACAAACGAACCTTGGACAATTGATAGCGAAATCTATGGCCTATTCATACAATAATGAAGTAGACTGTTCTATTGTGAACGGTGGTTCTATTCGAATTGATGACCAATTAGTTGGTGATATTAACAGCGTAGATGCTTTTAGAGTATTACCTTTTGGAGGGTCAGTTTTAAAAGTAAAAATGAAAGGAAGTTTATTGAATAAAGTTTTAGAGTATGGTAACAATGCAGCTGGTTCAGGTGCTTATTTACAACGTAGCTCTATTGAAATGAATGATACTCTATTTTCTATAAACAATAACACTATCAATCCTTCAAAAACCTACACAATTGCTATTAGTGATTATTTAATGAAAGGATTTGATATCCCTTTTTTAACATCTGAACATCCTGAGGTGCTTTCTGTGTACCATCCTAACTCAATTGAGATTTCCTCAGATATCAGAAGAGCAATGATATTGTATCTGAAAAATTTAAAAAAAAAGAGAGGTACATGAACCCCTCTTCCCTAAGTTAAAAAAATGAAAATTTAGAATTTAAATTGAATTCCTAGATATGCACCAAATGGATGACCAGGTCGAAGTCCTGCTGGAACTCTTGATGCCGCATAAACATTATCTAATAAATTAATGATGTTAACAGTAGTTGAGATGTTTTCAGTAATAAAATACTTTCCAGAAAAGTCAATCACAAAATTTGAATTTACTAATTCATCCTCTGGAATAGATCCTTTTCCTGCTTGAGTTCTAAATTTCCCATTAAAACGTCCATTAAAATTGAACTCATATTTTTCATGTTCTAAAGATATTCCAATATTAAATTGATGTTTAGATAAATAGGGTAATTCGTCACCACTTATAACTTCTCCCCATAGATCTTCATCGCTTCCAAAACTATTTTTAAACTCAGTATTTGTAAAAGTATATCCAAAAGTAAAAGGAATTTTAATAGTTGATTCTTGATCAAGTAAATCGTAATTTAAAAGAAATTCAAGACCGTTAACATTTACTTCTCCAGCATTAAATTGATCTAATGAGCCTGTACCACCAGTAGCAGCTAAATCACTACCTAATAAGTTACTATAGTCATTAAAAAAGAAGACAGCTTCTCCTTTTAATTTTCCTACACCAAATCTACTTCCAAGCTCATAATTGATACTTTCTTCAGGTTTTTGACCTTCCTGATTGCCTGGAGGTGAAAACCCTTTGTGTATCCCTCCAAAAATTGAAAAATTATTATTGAATTTATAATTTGTTCCAATACCTGGAATAAATACATCTACGTTATTTTCTCTAGTAGATAAATTATCTCCAGTTCTTGAAGGATCACTCCCCCCAAAGTTCTCTCTTTGTAAAGAAATATTTTCATAGCGAATTCCAGGAGTAAAAGTCCAAGCTTTATATTTTAATCTATAAGTTGCTGAAGCTGCAAATGCTTTGGCACTACTAATTCGATTGGCGTTTGACCCAGGTATTCCTGCATTTGATAAACTTAATACTCCATTATTTATACTATAATCATCTATCCATTGAAAACGATCTTCATCATCATAATGGTATCGTAAACCAATCTCAATATCATGAAAAACATCATTATCATACCAATGGTAGTCAAATTTTGTTTGAATTCCCTTCGAATTATACACTCTATTATTGGCTCTTACATTCATGAAATCATCGCCATCTGAATTAATTTCACCTTTTGCAAAAGAAAGATGATTGATGAAATTATTTTGGTTTCCAAAAACTTTACCAATAGATTGTCTATCCCCATCAAATGTGATGTAATCTGCTTTGTACCAATTTCTTCTAAAATAATTATGATAAGCATTCGTTGTTATTCTAAAGTTTTTTGTAAAATCTACAGTATGAGTAAGAACAATTTGTTTATGAATATTTTTCATTAAATCAACAGCAGACCCATCATATCTGTTGAATGGATTCGTATTAAAATCATTATCCGTTAACCCTAAATATGTTTCGTTAGATTCCTCATCAGAATATTGTAATTTAATATCTAAAGCATGTTTAACTGCTAACTTAGGAAATAAGTTTACTTTAAATTTTAACACAATATCGTTTTTATTAAAACCAGTATTTTGATCATTGGATAATTTTTTAAAACCATCTGAACCATAATTCAAATATTCTAAAGAATATCCAAAATTATTCATGTTATCACCAATAATTGCATGAAATTGGGAAGAATTAAAACTACCATAACTACTTCTTATTCTACCACTAAAAGATTCTGGAATTTGATTAGAAATCATATTAATAGCACCACCAGTAGTAAAAGGACCAAATTGGATTTGACTACTACCTTTTAAAACTTCTACAGCTTCCATCCTAGCTATTGTTGGAAAATAATACGCAGATGAAGCACTGTAGGGAGCAGGAGCAATTAACACACCATCTTCCATCATAGTTATTTTAGAACTTCTTTCTGGAGACGTTCCTCTTAGACTTATATTTGGTCTTAATCCAAAACCATCTTCTTCATATATATTTACACCGGGAACAGATCTTAATGCTCTATTTATATCAGTAAAACTGAATTTTTTTAATTCTTTAGGAGAGATATAATACGCAGATCCTGTTCTGTTACTCGCTACAAATTTATTTCCAAATATTAAATTTGAATTAATTATTATTTCATCTAATTTCTGAATTGAATCAATTTTATTATCAGTTTTTTTTAACTTTGTTTGAGAAATTATTTGATTACTTATTATACAAATTGTAAATATGACAATTCTTTTCACTTGTTTTTATTTAGATTAATTAAAAATAATTTTCATAATTTCATGTAAAAATACAATAGAAATTGTGTTATACAAAATTTATTTAGAATAAATAAACATAAAAATTCTAGGCATTTGATTATCAATAAATTATATAGAATGATTATGAATAAGAGAATTGTAAAATTAAATAATTTTTAAATTAAAGACTTTATTTAACTTTGTTATAACAAAAATTCAGTTATGTTAAAACCCATAGATATACACAAAACTCTAATTAAACAAAGAAACAAGGAAGATAAATCTTTTGATATTACTACATGGGTTAATTCAATTATCAATGAGATTTCTTCAGATAATAATGTTCTAAAAAGGCTTTCACTTTCACCCATAAACAGGAATATTAATAAGTTTAGTTTTGATATTTTAGATACAAATGCAATTTTTCACATTAGTCACATTGAAAAAATATGTGTTAATTATCGTCTTCGTTTTTTAGATACAAAATATTTTAAGGGAACTTACCCCGAAGAGGTTGTCGATAAGATAAATACTTTAGAAAAAACACACAATACCGTATTAGATGGTTTTAAAATTATAGCGCCCTCTAAACTATTTAGACTAGACAAGGCAGACGATCCATTGTTATTTGCTCCCATGGGGAACGGATATTATTATTTAATTCACAAATGGGGTACCGATTTACATCCATTAAGAAGAATTAAATATTGGGGTGTTAAAAATGTAGAAAATCTTGGAATTTCAATCTTTTTGTTAAGTTTACTTTCCACAATCCTAACAAAAAATCTTATCTACGGAGACACCAACCATGTAGGGTATCTATTTATGTTATTTTTATTTTATGTAAAAGGCTATGTAGGAATGTTGTTTTTATTAGGGGCTTCCTCTGGAAAAAATTTCAGTCAATATTCGTGGCTAAGTAAGTACGACAAAATAAGTTAACAATTCTTGCAATTACTGATGTTTACTATCTAGAAAATAAGTTGTAAATTTGGTCGCAATTAATTTTAATTTAATTGTACTATGATTGCTCACAATTCTAAGATTGTAGGAGAAGGTTTAACATACGATGATGTTTTATTAGTTCCTGCTTATTCAGATGTTCTTCCAAGAGAAGTATCTATCCAAACAAAATTCACCCGAAATATTACCATTAATGTACCAATTGTGTCTGCCGCTATGGATACAGTTACAGAATCTTCTATGGCTATTGCTATTGCCAGAGAAGGTGGAATAGGGGTCTTGCATAAAAATATGTCTATAGAGAAGCAAGCACAGGAGGTTAGAAAGGTAAAAAGAGCAGAAAGTGGTATGATCATAGACCCAGTAACACTTCCGCTTACTGCTGTGGTAGCTGATGCTAATAATGCCATGAGAGAACATAAAATTGGCGGTATTCCAGTAATTGATAACCTAGGTAAATTAAGAGGTATTGTTACCAACAGAGATTTACGTTTTGAACACAATAATGATAGAGCTATTGTAGAGGTAATGACAGAGAAAAATTTGATTACGGCTCCAGTGGGTACTTCATTAAAAGATGCAGAATCTATTTTACAATTAAATAAAATTGAAAAGCTTCTAATAGTAGACGATGAATATAAATTACGAGGGTTAATTACTTTTAGAGACATTACAAAAGTTACTCAAAAACCGATTGCCAATAAAGATAGTTTTGGAAGATTACGTGTCGCAGCTGCCTTAGGTGTTACAGCAGATGCAGTAGATAGAGCAAAGGCTCTGGTGAATGCTGGAGTAGATGCAGTAATTATAGATACTGCACACGGACATACAAAAGGAGTTGTAACAGTCTTAAAAGCTGTAAAAAAAGCATTTCCAGCACTAGATGTAGTAGTAGGCAATATTGCTACAGCTGAAGCTGCAACTTACTTAGTTAAAGCTGGTGCTGATGCTGTGAAAGTTGGAATAGGTCCTGGTTCTATTTGTACAACAAGAGTTGTGGCAGGGGTTGGTTTTCCTCAATTCTCAGCTGTTTTAGAAGTCGCTGAAGCTATTAAAGGCTCAGGTGTTCCAGTTATAGCTGATGGTGGAATTCGTTACACGGGAGATATTCCGAAAGCCATTGCAGCAGGAGCAGATTCTGTAATGTTAGGATCTCTTTTAGCAGGAACAAAAGAATCTCCCGGAGAAACCATTATTTACGAGGGTAGGAAATTTAAATCTTACAGAGGTATGGGGTCCGTTGAAGCCATGAAACAGGGTTCTAAAGATCGTTATTTCCAAGATGTAGAAGATGATATTAAAAAATTAGTTCCTGAAGGTATTGTTGGAAGAGTTCCTTATAAAGGAAATTTAGATGAAAGTATTCATCAGTTTATTGGAGGTTTAAAAGCAGGAATGGGATATTGTGGGTCAAAAGACATTGAAACTCTAAAAAGTATAGGAAAGTTTGTTAGAATAACTAGTTCTGGTATTAATGAGAGTCATCCTCATGATGTAGCTATTACTAAAGAAGCTCCAAATTATAGTAGAAGATAAATTCTAAATATATTCATAAAAAAGAGAGGCAAAAGCCTCTCTTTTTTATGAATATATTTTGTAATAATCTTATTTTTTTGAAGGTGGAGGCATTTTTATCCCCAATTTAGCCATTACCTTTTCTGTAATGTCAAATGTTTCATCTATATATGCAAATTCATTGCCAGAGGAGGTTAAAATTTGCGTAAAACCTTCAGATTTAGCTAATTCAGTAATCGCTTCACCTAAAATCTGATATAATGGATTCATTAATTGATCTCTTTTAAGATTAATTAAACTATTTCCATTTTGTTGACTTTTTTGTAAGTCTTGCTCCAATTCATTAATTTCTTCAATTTTAACTTTCTTAAAGTTATCTGATAAACTTGGATCAAGTTTTTGAAAAGCAGTAACTTTAGCATTATAATCTGATAATTTAACTTGGTAAGTTGAATCTAATCTTGCGGCATATATTTTCAACTCACTTAAAACCTCTTTAGACTCAGGCATTAATCCAACTATAAATTCTGAATTTATAGTACCAACTTTGGTTTGACCGTTAACAAAAAAACCTGCAAAACAAAAAACAACTATTAATAATTTTACTTTCATTTTATATATAATTTGAACAAAGATAAAAAAGGGATTTAATATTGAAAGCATTATATGCTTTAAAAAATATTTATATTTTTTTCAATTTTTTGATTAAATCACTAAGATCTGTTTCAAAATCAAACCACATTATATTGGTGTTTTTTTTAAACCAAGTGAGTTGTCTTTTAGCAAATCTTCGTGTGTTTTTTTTGATTTCTTCTACAGCATATTCTTTGGTGATTTTTCCATCAAAAAATAAAAATAATTCTTTGTACCCAACTGTTTGTAGTGCGTTTAAAGATTTTTGAGGATGTAATTTTTTGGCCTCATCCAGCAATCCTTTTTCCATCATTAAATCAACTCTGTAGTTTATTCGATCATAGATTTTTTGACGATCACCATTTAAACCTACTATAATCGATACAAAATCTCTTTTCCTTTTTCCTTTACCCTTAAAACTGGAATATGGTAAATTTGTACCTATACAAATTTCTAAAGCTCTAATAACTCTTTGTGGATTATCTAATGAAATTGTATTGTAGGTCTCTATATCTAATTTTTTAAGTTGTTGTTGTAAAGGAATAATCCCTTCATTTTTGTAAATATTATTTAATTCTAGTCTAATAGTTGAATCTATTTTCGGAAAATCATCTAAGCCTTCAATGACTGCTTTTACATACAAGCCGCTTCCTCCAACCATCACAACAATATTGTGTTTTTTAAACAAAGTATCTAATACGTTTAGTGCATCTCTTTCAAAGGCACCCACATTATAGTCTTCAAAAACACTTCTGTTTTGAATAAAATGATGAGGTACTTCAGCTAACTCCTCTTTTTCAGGCACTGCAGTTCCTATGGTCATTTCCTTATAAAATTGTCTAGAGTCACATGAAATTATTTCTGTTTTAAAATAAGACGCAATTAAGATACTTAGAGAGGTTTTTCCAATAGCAGTAGGTCCCACAATGGTGATTAGTGTCTTTTTTGAGTTGCCCATTATTCATTTAATTTATCACCACAATGATAACAAAATATAGCTTCATCTTGATGAGAGTCTCGCATGCAATTAGGACAACCCTGAGTATTGGTGTGAATTTTAGCATTTATCATTTCAGAACCAACAATTCCAGTTGGTATCGCTATGATTGCATATCCTAAAATCATGATAGCGCTTGCTATCAATTGACCTATTGGAGTTCCCGGAGCAATATCTCCATATCCTACTGTAGTTAGGGTTACTATAGCCCAATACACACTTGTTGGAATACTAGTAAAACCATTTTCAGCTCCTTCAACCATGTACATAATAGTACCTAAAATGATGCAAAGAATTAATACAAAGAGTAAAAAAACTGCAATTTTTGCTCTACTAGACCTCAAGGCTAATAACAATTTGTTAGAAGCTCCTATATAGCGAGTTATCTTTAAAATTCTGAATATGCGTAACAATCTTAATGCTCTTAAAACAGCTAAGTTATGACTATCCATTAGTATTAAAGAAACATATTTTGGAATGGTTGACAATAAATCTATAATACCATAGAAGCTAAAAATATATTTCCAAGGTTTTTTTACAGTTACAATTCTTAACACATATTCTAGAGAAAATAAGATGGTGATTACCCATTCTGCAACATCCAAAAAAGGACCGTATTTTTTATCAATACTTTGAACACTTTCAAGCATTACAAAGAGAATACTTGCCAGAATTGCAATTAATAATATGACATCAAACATTCTACCACCACTGGTGTCTGCCTCATAAATAATTTCATGAAGTCTGTGTTTTAAAGATGGTTTATTTTTTTGTTGAGAATTCAAATTATTGTTTTCTAATACGACAATATACTACATTACAATCTTATTATTTTTGAAACACTATTATTATTCAAATAATTTTTCACAATAGACTTAGCTAAATCTTTATTTTTAATTGGGGTTAAAATAGATTTTAATATTGATATTTTTGATTCTTGAAAAGCTAAATTTGTATATCCATACCCAACAACTTCATTATTTTCAATTAAAATAAGTCCATTTTCCTCAACTTCTCGACCATTTAGTTGAATTATAAAGTCTGGGTGAGAAAATTGTTGAACTGTTAATTTTTTCTTTTTTTTTAAATTGTATTTTGGCTTAAGAGTTTCCAATTCTATATGGTATTTTAATCTATTAAATAACTCATTTCCACTAAATTGGTAAGTTACTTTATCTACTCTTTCCTGAACTTTTAAGGCGCGTTTACTTTGCTTCAAAAAAAGTTTAGTAACTTCAGATTTAAGATTGTTTCCTTTACCAATAAATATAACTCTACCTTCATGATTGTGAATATAATATACCCCCATTTTAACAGGGATGCTATCTAGAATGGCATTAATTTTATTTTTGATATTTCTATTATCAAAGTATTTAATAGAGTTTTGTGTAATGTCTTTATTGATGTCTTTATTTAAAAGTAATTTGAATAGTTGAACTGTTGCTAAAGCATCTCCAGATGCTCTATGTCTGTCACTCATGGGTATACCAAGAGATTTACACAATTTACCAAGACTATAGGATTTTTCATCAGGAATTAACTTTCTACTTAATTCTATGGTACATATTGAATTTCTCTTATAGTCAAACCCTAATCTATCAAATTCTGTTTTTAAAATTCTAGTATCAAATTCTGCATTGTGAGCCACTAATGTTACATCTTTTGTAATTTCAACGATACGTTTAGCAACCTCATAAAATTTAGGAGCATTTCTGAGCATTTTGTTATTGATTCCTGTAAGCTTTACAACAAATTCTTGAATTGGTTTTTCTGGATTTACCAAGCTCACAAATTGATCTATTGTTGAATGTCCATCAAATTTATAGATGGCTATTTCTGTAATGCCCTCCTCATTAAATTTACCTCCCGTAGTTTCTATGTCTAAAATTGCGTACAAATTCTATGCGATATAATTTCTAGAACCAAAAATAGAACTACCAACTCTAATCATGGTACTTCCGTTTTTGATAGCTAATTTGTAATCTCCACTCATTCCCATTGATAGTATTGTGAAATCTAGGTGTTGTTTTTTATGAAGGTTGTATAAAGTTTCTAATTCAGAAAATTCTTCATTTAAAATAGCCTCATTTTTTGTGAAAGTTGCCATGCCCATAAAACCACAAATTTTTACATTAGTAAAGGATTTTAGTTCATCAGAATTTAAAATATCAGATACATCCTCTGGTGTTAACCCAAATTTTGTTTCTTCTTTAGCTATTCTTACTTGCAGCAAACAGTTAATTACTCTTTCGTGTTTAAGTGCTTGTTTATTTATTTCCTTTAAAGTCTTTAAGCTATCTACTCCATGAATTAAGTCTACAAAATGAGCCATATACTTCACTTTATTTCGTTGAAGATGACCTATCATATGCCACTCTATATCTTTAGGTAGAGCGTCATGTTTTGTAACCATTTCCTGTATTTTGTTTTCCCCAAAAACTCTCTGACCAGCTTCATATGCTTCAAACAAATCTACAATAGGTTTGGTTTTGGACACTGCAACAAGAACAGTTTTTTCTGAAATTGATGTTTTAATTTTTTCTAAATTTTCTTTAATATAACTCATAATTAAAATTCATACATGGTTAAACCACTCCTTAATTTAGGTTCTATATAACTAGTCTTAGGTGGCATTATCAATTGTGCGTCAGCTATTTTTTTCATTTCATCAATCGTAATTGGTAACATTCCAAAACCAATATCAAACTGACCATTATCAACCAAAGTTTTGATAGATAACATATCTAATTTATTATTTCGATATTTTATTCTATCATTATTATTTAAGTTATCAATTCCTAAGATAGGCTTTAAAATGGTTCTGTAAAGAATTTCTGCATCAAGTTTAGATAGTGCATCTTTATAAGCATAGACACTTTTTCTAAGATATAATGAATAAAACTTACCATCTAGATACATGCTAAAATGATGTTTTTGAGAGGGTTTATAAAAACGTTCTCCTTTTTCTTCTATTCTGTAGCTTTTATCCAATTCAATTAAAAATTCATCAATAGTTAATCCATTTAAATCTTTTATAAATCTATTAAATTCTGAAATTTTTAAATTTGATTCAGGAATGATATAACTCATGAAATAGTTATAGTTTTCTGTTCCGTTATGATGATTATTTTCTTTCTGTAAAGCTTTTTTTAATAGAGACGAAGACGCGCTTCTATGGTGTCCATCAGCTATGTATAGCGCCTCTTTTTTTTCAAAAAAAGAAGTAATTTTTTCTATATTAATTTCATCATCAATCAACCATAAACGATGTAGCTTTTTATCTGTTGTTGAAAATTCATATTCTGGTCTTTTTTCTTTTAAAGTTTGTAGCAATTTGTTGAAATTTTCATCATCTTCATAGGTAAGTAGTACTGGTTCTGCATTAAAACCAGTAGCTTTTAAATAGTTTTCAAATAATTTCTCTCTTTTTTTTATAGTTCCTTCATGCTTTTTTATATATCCGTTTGAGTAGTCGTCAACTGCTGTTGCTGCAATAATCCCACAAAATGAATTGTGAGTATCTGAACTTTCATAGATGTAAAACGAATCTGAACTATCTTTAATGAAAATTTTATTTTCCTTAAATTCTTCATATCTATTATGAATCATTTGGAAGCGTTGCTCACCAGTAAATTCTTGATGATATTTATATCCAGGATTAATGATGTGTAAAAAAGTAAAAGGGTTAAATTCTAGCTTAGCATCTAACTCTTTATCTGTATATGCATCATAAGATTTTGAAGATACTAAAGCAACTTTGTCTCTGTTTGGTCTTACGGCTTTAAATGGTTTTACAATGGCCATTATTACTAGTTATTTGTTCATGGTAATACTTGAATTTTTTATTAAATTCAATGATTGAAGTACTCGTTTATTCTTTTAATAACGAAATGATTTGTATAGCTAGTTCAGCTCCAATTCTATCCTGAGCTTCAACTGTTGCAGCTCCTATGTGAGGTGTTAGAGATAATTCAGGATTCATTAATAATTGTATTTCTGGTGAAGGTTCTTTTTCAAAAACATCTAACCCAGCAAATTTTACTTTATTTTCTTCTATCGCTTTTACTAAAGCCATTTCATCAACTACACCACCCCTTGCTGCATTAATAATACCTACACCTGTTTTCATTTTTGATATTTCTTTTGTACCTATAACATAATTTTCTTGAACAGGTACATGCAAACTAATGAAGTCGCTTTCTTTTAAGAGCGTATCTAAATCTGTAGTTTCAATTGTAATGGTGATTTTCTGACCGTTAAAAAACTCTATAGATATTGGTGCACTTTTAGTGAAAAGATCTGTGGCTAGAACTTCCATCCCAAGTCCAATAGCTATTCTTGCTACTTCTTGACCAATTCGTCCAAACCCTACGATTCCAATTTTTTTACCTCTAAGTTCTGAACCTAAACCATAAGCTTTTTTCAAATCTTTGAATCGAGAATCTCCTTCTAAAGGCATTTCTCTGTTAGATTGATGTAGAAAACGCACCATTCCAAAAAGATGTGCAAAAACTAATTCTGCAACAGAATTAGAAGATGCTTTAGGAGTGTTAATTACATGAATTCCTTGGTCTATGGCATAGTTTGCATCTATATTATCCATTCCAACACCACCACGACCAATAAGCTTTATACTTGGGCAAGCATCTATTAATTCCTGCCTTATTTGGGTAGCACTTCTTACTAAAATACCATCTATTTGATGTTTATTAATAAAATTTTCTAACTGTACCTGTGCTACTTTGGTAGTTATTACCTCAAATCCGTTATTTTGAAGGGATTCTATACCACTTTGTGAAATTCCGTCGTTTGCTAATATTTTCATCTTATGCTTTTCTTTCTAATTCTTGCATGGTATCAACTAGTGCTTGAACGCTATATAATGGTAATGCATTATACATACTTGCTCTGTATCCACCAACACTTCTATGACCGTTTAATCCATTTATTCTAGTTTCTTTCCACATGCTATCAAAAAGTTCTTTTAAAGACTCATCGTGTAGTGAAAATGTTGCATTCATAGTACTTCTGTCTTCTTTAGCTACAATTCCCTTAAATAGTGGATTTCTGTCGATTTCTTTGTACAATAAATCAGCTTTTCTATTGTTTACTTTTTCAATAAAAGAAATTCCTCCTATATCTTTTAACCATTCTAACGTTAACATAGATACATAGATAGGAAATACAGCTGGGGTATTAAACATACTATCTTTACCTATGTGTACTTTATAATCCAACATGGAAGGGATTGCTCTTTGAACTTTACCAAGAATGTCTTCTTTTATAATAACTACGGTTGTACCAGCTGGTCCCATGTTTTTTTGAGCTCCAGCATATATTAAATCAAATTTTGAAAAATTTAGTTGACGAGAAAAAATATCAGAACTCATATCACAGACTAATGGTATGTCTAATGAGGGAAATTCTTTAATTTGAGTTCCAAAAATAGTATTGTTACTGGTGCAGTGAAAATAATCTGCATCTGAAGGGATGTTGTATTGTGTTGGGATATATGTGAAATTTTTATCTTTTGACGTGGCTACTTCTACCAATTCACCAAATAGTTTTGCTTCTTTGATGGCTTTATCTGACCAAGTACCGGTATTTAGATAAGCAGCCTTCTTATTTAATAGGTTGTAGGCAGTCATTAAAAATTGAGTACTAGCACCTCCGTGAAGGAATAAAACTTGATATCCTTTGTTTTCAAGTCCTAATAATTCTAAGGTTAGTAGTTTAGCATTCTCTATAACATCTACAAAAGGTTTGCTTCTGTGAGATATTTCAAGTAAAGAAAGATCATCATTATTAAAATCAATGACTGCTCTTGAGGCTTGCTGCAATACTTCTTCAGGTAAGATGCATGGTCCAGCACTAAAATTGTGTTTTTTCATTATAACTATATTTTCAAATGGTAAATTTCTAATATTTTAATCAATTTTTTGTCTTTATAAATTAAATTTTAGATAAAAATTCAATGGTATTGACTCCGTCTGCATAGTCCCATAATTTTGGATGTTGTGTTTGACCAAATTTAACTTCATTTTCAATGAAGTTATTGGCTACAATGCACTGAATATTTTCTGACTCACTTATAATTTTTAATTTTAAATCAGTTAAATTATCATAGTATTCGTAAAAAACAGTGGCTATAGGAGATGCAAAGTTTGTGTCTTCTTTAATCATTAAAAATCCATTTTCTAAAATAGAAAATTCACTCATTAAGAATACTGCCTTATTATAATCATAATTGTTGGCATATTTTGCATTATTTATGATAGGGTGGTAGGTATACATGCCTTTAAAAAAATCATCAAAATTATACCCTTTTGGAACAAATAATTTTGATACACTTCTACAGCCTAGACCAAAATATCTAAAAATATCTTCACTAAGATTTTCTATATCCTCTTTGGTTTCTTTTCCAGTTATAACGGCAACAGAATTTCTATTCTTACGTATTATATTTGGTTTGCTCTTAAAGTAATACTCAAAATAGCGAGTTGTATTAGTGCTTCCAGTGGCTATTACAGCATCGAAATTTTTTAATCTTTCTTCAGTAAAAGAAATTTTTCCCTTTAAGTTTTCATCTACATACTCTAAGTATTTTGCCAAATACGGAATAAGTTGTTTATCATTTGAAGATTGTTTTACTAAAACTGAATGCCCACATATTAATACAGATAAAAAATCATGAAATCCAACCAAAGGGATATTTCCTGCCATAATTATGGCTACAGTTTTTGAAGGTTTTTCAACGATATTCTCATTAGATATCCATTGGGTTATATTCTTATGAGTTAAAGCATTAGCCCAATTTTCAATTGAAAATAATATTGCATCTTTAGTGAACCAACTGTTTTGTTCCTCTGCTAATTTAATTTGATGAATAAATCCATCAAAGAATAAATCATTGAATAAAACTGAGGTTTTTTTTGCAATTTTGATTGAATTAAATTGATTTAAAAAATCACCTAATGCTGCAAAAGCATTAATTCTATTTTGAATACTACTCATTATTTTTGGTTGCTACCTTTTTAGAGGTTATTTTTGCACAGCAAAGTTACACAAACTAAAGATAATAATAATGGCAATCATCATTACAGACGAATGTATAAATTGCGGGGCTTGCGAACCCGAATGTCCTAACACAGCTATTTATGAGGGTGCAGATGATTGGAAGTTTTCAGACGGAACAGACCTAACAGGAGATGTAATTCTTCCAAATGGGAATGCAGTCAAATCTGATGAAGAACAGGAGCCGATTTCTGATGAAATATATTATATAGTAGCAGACAAATGTACTGAATGTGTAGGTTTTCATGAAGAGCCACAATGTGCTGCAGTATGCCCTGTAGATTGTTGTGTGCCAGATGAAGACAATGTTGAAACAGAGGAAGAGTTGCTGGGCAAACAAAAATTTATGCATCAAGATTAAACCAAAAAAATAGTTCATATCAAATCCCGATTTTCGGGATTTTTTTGTGATAAAAAAGTATATTTGCAACCGAAATTATAAGATTTATGAAAGCTGGAATTGTAGGATTACCAAACGTTGGAAAATCAACTTTATTTAATTGTTTGTCCAATGCGAAAGCACAAAGTGCTAATTTCCCATTTTGTACTATAGAACCAAATATTGGCGTAGTTAATGTGCCAGATACTCGTTTGGAAAAATTAGAGGAATTAGTTAATCCAGAAAAAGTGATTCCTGCTACTGTAGAAATTGTTGATATTGCAGGTTTGGTTAAAGGAGCAAGTAAAGGAGAGGGGTTAGGAAATCAGTTTTTAGCCAATATTCGTGAAACAGACGCTCTATTACATGTACTTAGATGTTTTGATAATGATAACATTATACATGTAGATACTTCAATTGATCCTGTTAGAGATAAAGAAACAATCGATATTGAGCTACAATTAAAAGATTTAGAAACGGTTCAGAAACGCTTAGAACGTGTTAAAAGAACCGCAAAAACAGGAAATAAAGAAGCTCAGGCAGAATTACTTGTTTTATTAAAAATTGAGGAAACTTTATTACAAGGAATTTCTGTAAGAGCCATTGACTTTTCCGAAAAAGAGCAGGAATTTATAACTCCATTACAGTTTATCACATCTAAACCTGTTTTATATGTTTGTAATGTTGATGAAAGTTCTGCAGTGACTGGGAATGCATATGTAGACCGAGTAAAAGAGGCGGTAAAAAACGAAGATGCTGAAGTTATTGTTTTAGCGGTTGGAACAGAAGCAGATATTACAGAATTAGAAGACTACGATGAACGTCAGTTATTCCTAGAAGATATAGGACTAGAAGAAGCAGGTGTTTCTCGTTTAATTCGCTCTGCTTATAAATTATTAAACCTTCAAACCTATTTCACTGCTGGTGTAAAGGAGGTAAGAGCTTGGACAATTCAAATTGGAGCTACCGGGCCACAAGCAGCTGGAGTTATCCATACTGATTTTGAAAAAGGTTTTATCCGAGCTGAAACCATCAGTTATCAAGATTATGTAACTTTTGGAACAGAAGCAAAGGTAAAAGAAGCCGGAAAAATGAGAGTAGAAGGAAAAGAATATCTTGTGCAAGACGGAGATGTGATGCACTTTAGATTTAATGTTTAGTCAACACTAATCATTAAGTTTACTTAATAAAAGTAAAACCAAAAAACCTACAGCTATTCACTGTAGGTTTTTAGGTTTTTAGAATTTTTATGCTTTTCGATTAATTAACACCCATTAATTCAACATCAAAAATTAGTGTAGCATTTGGTGGAATAACTCCGCCAGCTCCACTTTCTCCATAAGCTAAGTTGGAAGGAATTACAAAACGTGCTTTATCTCCTACTTTTAACAAAAGTATTCCTTCATCCCATCCGGCAATAACCTGACCAACACCAACAGAAAATTCAATTGGCTGCTTACGTTTGTATGAAGAGTCAAATACTGTACCGTCTAATAATTGTCCTTTATAATGTACAGAAACATTAGCTCCTTTAGTAGCTTTATTTCCATCACCATTTTGCAAAACTTTATAACGTAAACCGCTCTGAGTTTCTTCATAACCTTTTGCCACAGTATCTAGGATCTCTTGTTGTTTTTTTCTTTCTTCTTCCTCTCGTTTTGCTCTCAAACCTTCAAAGGTTCTGAAGGACTCAACTGCATTATAGGCTTCAGCATCTGTTCCTACTCTGAGGATTTTTATAGACATTTCATCTCCCTGAGAAATAGTATCAACAACATTTTGTCCTTCAACAACATTTCCAAAGACTGTATGTTTTCCGTCTAACCATGGGGTTTCAATGTGAGTTATGAAAAATTGAGATCCATTGGTAGCTGGTCCTGAATTGGCCATCGATAATTTTCCTGGACCGTCATGTTTAAGATCTGGATGAATTTCGTCATCAAATTTATAACCCGGGTCTCCAGTTCCTGTCCCTAATGGACACCCCCCTTGAATCATGAAATCTGGAATTACACGATGAAACTTTAAACCATCGTAATATGGTGTTCCTTGTTTTTTTACACTGTTTTCTAGATTTCCTTCTGCTAGGGCAACAAAGTTTCCAACAGTACCAGGTGTTTTTTCATATGCTAAACTTACTAAAATATCTCCTTTTGAAGTTTTGAATTTTGCGTAGATTCCGTTATCCATTATTTAATTTATTTAATTTATTTTAAACTATTCTTTCTCTTAATTTTTTATTCGTATTCGCTAGTGAAATGAAGCTTTACGGTAGGGTATTTACTTTGTGTCATTTGGATGGTAAATGCTGAATCAGCCAAAAAAACCAATTGTCCCTGTTTATCTTTCGCTAAATAGCGTTGTTTTACTCTCTTAAATTCTTTAAACTCATCATTCTTTTGGTCTTCAGCTTGTACCCAACAAGCTTTATGAACATTGATATTTTCGTAAGAACATTTTGCACCGTATTCATGTTCTAAACGATACTGTATCACTTCATATTGAAGAGCCCCCACAGTTCCTATAATTTTTCTACTGTTCATATCTAAAGTGAACAGTTGAGCAACACCCTCATCCATCAATTGGTCTAAGCCTTTAAAAAGTTGTTTAGACTTCATAGGGTCTGCATTATTTACATACCTGAAATGTTCAGGAGAAAAACTAGGGATTCCTTTAAAATTTAATTGTTCTCCTTCGGTAAGCGTATCCCCAATTTTAAAATTCCCTGTATCATGTAATCCTACAATATCTCCAGGAAATGACTCGTCAACGATTTCTTTTTTTTCTGCAAAGAATGTATTTGGACTTGAGAATTTTACTTTTTTGCCATTTCTTACATGTAAATATGGGGCATTTCTTTTAAAGGTACCCGATACAATTTTTATAAAGGCTAGACGATCTCTATGTTTTGGATCCATATTTGCATGAATCTTAAAAACAAAACCTGTTAATTTCTCTTCTTTAGAATCAACTAACCTTTCTTCGGCTCTTTTGGGTTGTGGTCTTGGTGCAATTTCTATAAAAGCATCTAACAATTCTTTGACTCCAAAATTATTTAAAGCAGATCCAAAAAATACAGGTTGTAATTTACCTTCTAGATATTCTAAATTGTTAAACTTAGGGTAAACCTCATAAATTAGTTCTAATTCCTCACGAAGCGTCTCAGCAGCACTTTCACCCACAACTTCATCTAATTCAGTATTTTTTATATCATCAAATTCAATACCTGCAGAAATACCTTGTTTATTATCACCAGAAAAAATATTTAATTTCTTTTCATATATGTTATATATACCTTTAAAATCATAACCCATTCCAATAGGAAAACTCATTGGAGTCACACGAAGGCCAAGCTTTTGTTCTACTTCATCTAATAAGTCAAAGGCATCTTTACCTTCACGATCTAATTTATTTATAAAAACAAGCATTGGAATATTTCGCATTCTACATACTTCAACTAACTTCTCTGTTTGTTCTTCTACCCCTTTCGCTACATCTATGACAACAATAACACTATCTACAGCTGTTAACGTTCTAAAAGTATCTTCAGCAAAATCTTTGTGCCCAGGGGTATCTAAAATATTTATCTTTTTATCTTTATAAATAAAGGCTAGAACTGAAGTTGCTACTGAAATTCCACGTTGACGTTCAATTTCCATAAAATCTGACGTAGCTCCCTTTTTGATTTTATTATTTTTTACTGCACCAGCTTCTTGAATCGCTCCACCAAATAATAAAAGTTTTTCGGTTAAGGTAGTTTTTCCAGCATCTGGATGGGATATTATACCAAAAGTTCTTCTGCGGTCTATTTCCTTTAAAAAGCTCATCTTCAAAAATTGAGGTGCAAAGTTACGTTTTATTCTAAAATTAGAGAATACAAGATTTATAAATAGTTTTCAATGATTTTAATTTAATATGTCATATTTTTATAGCTCATAAGATTTAAATTTAAATGAAAAAAATTATTACTATTTGTTGTTTTACTCTATTAATGGGTTGTAATTCTAGCACTTCACAAAATTCAAATCGTAATAATCTTGAGTTAAATCAAAAAAAATCAATATATTTAGATTTGGAAAATAATGAAGTAAACTTGTCTTCATTTAAAGGCAAAAAAATTTTAATAAATTATTGGGCAACTTGGTGTGGACCTTGTATACAGGAAATGCCATCTCTTGTTAGAGCACAAGAACAATTAAAGTCAGAGTATGTTTTTTTGTTAGTTTCAGAGGAATCTACTCAGAGAATCACTAGGTTTAAAAGCCGTAAAAAATTTAATTTCAACTACATAAGATCAAGGGTCTCATTAGCTTCAATAGGAATATATTCTCTACCAATAACTATCATTTACGATGAAGAGGGTAAAGAAATAAAAACCATAGAAGGATCTGTAGTTTGGGACTCAAATAGAATGATTAAAAAACTTAAAGCCATATAATTTGAATAGAGTTGTTTTTTTAGTTTTATTTCTTTTTTTAGCTTCTTGTGCAAGAAAAGATTTTGTAGTTGAAGAAATACAATTTTCTTTCGGTAAAAATAACGCTCAGCCAAACCTTGTCTCTGATGGTGATAATTTAACCCTTTCTTGGATTTCATCAGAGGAAGAGGAAGATAAAGAGGCAATATTATTTTACAGCCAATATGAAGATAATAAGTGGAAAGAACCAATTTCTATAGCATCTGGTTCTGATTGGTTTGTAAATTGGGCGGATTTTCCTGCAAATGCCATAAGTGAAGATTTACTATTAACTAGTTACTTAAAAAAATCTGATTCAGGAACTTATACTTATGATGTATTATTAAACCTAGAAACTTTATCAGGAAAAAAAATCAAAGAAAATTTTTTATTACACACTGATGGAGTTAAAGCTGAACATGGTTTTGTAAGCATGGTTCCTTCTTATAAAAAAGGGTTTTATGTTACCTGGTTAGATGGAAGAAATACCGTTGTTAATTCTAAAGAAGCTCATCACAAAGCAATGACTATTAGATTTGCAGATATTACGAGTACTGGAAAAATAATAAATGAAACTGAATTAGATGCCACTACTTGTGATTGTTGTCAAACCTCCATTGCTAAGACAACTGAAGGACCAATAGTGGTTTATAGAAACAGAAGTGAAGGAGAGGTACGAGATATTTTTATCACTAGATATAAAGATGGTATTTGGGAAAAACCAAGACCTGTTCATAATGATGGATGGGTAATAAATGGTTGTCCTGTGAATGGTCCAAAAGTTGTTGTAAATTCTACAAATACAGCTGTAGCTTGGTTTACTGCTGCAGAAGGTAAACCAAAAGTAAATGTCTCTTTCTCTAAATCTGATGGTATTGATTTTAAATCTCCTATACAGTTAAATGATTTTAATGCTCTGGGTAGAGTGGATGTTGCTTTTTTAAATTCTAGCGAAGTATTGGTTAGTTACATGGAACTTGATGATGATGCTACTTATCTAAAGATAAAGAAAGTATCCATTGATGGAAAAGTATCTGAGGCTAAAACAATAGCGGTTATCGATGAAGGTAGAAATTCAGGTGTTCCTCAATTAGAAATAATGAAAGGAAATGTTTTTTTAGCTTGGACGCATAGTGTTGATGGTAAAAATCAATTAAAATCTGTGAAATTTAATTCTGATAGCTTTTATTGAGATAATAATTACTTAATTACTTCTGCCTTAATAAATACTTCTTCTAGCGGCCATTCTTTCTTATCTGTATCAAGTTTAGCTATATTTTCCATAGTTTTAAAACCATCAATAATTTCTCCAAAAATGGTGTGTTCACCGTCTAAATGATGACTACCTCTTTTATCTTGTATCATATAAAATTCAAAAGGGGATGATGTTTTATTTGGGTTGTTATCCCATTGTCTAGCAGCGGCAAGAGCACCGTATTTGTGTTTTCTATGTGTTTTTATTTCTGCTGGAATTCTGTAGTTGTATTTCATTCTGAGTTTCCGAGTTTTAGGATGATCGGAATTTCCGCCCTGAACAATAAAATTGGGAACAATTCTATGAAAAGAAGTAGTATTGAAGTACCCAGTTTTAGTTAAAAAAACAAAACTTGCTCTGTGTAAGGGCGTCTCATTGTATAATTTAATTTTTATATCACCTAATCTAGTTTTAAATAGAACAATAGTCTCTTTGTTTAGGCCTCCATATACTTTTAAAAATGATATTGCATTGCTTTTGTTTATGGTGTCTATTTCTTTTACAATAATTTTCTTGGTAACTTTTTTAACAACTTTTTCTTCTTTTATTATTGTTTTTTTTAGTTGAGAATTTTCTTTCGAACTACATGCCAAACAAACAATAATAAAAAAACATAGAAAAACTGCATTATATTTAGATATATTTAACATAATACAAATATAAATATTAGATTTTTGAATGTACATTTATTTAATAAAACATAAAGCTCAGTTTGATGATTTTTGTATTTTTGTGAGTATAATTACAATCAATGGAAGAGAATGTTATTTTGGTAGATGAACAAGACAATCAATTAGGGTTGATGCCAAAAATGGAAGCACATGAAAAAGCCCTTCTACACAGAGCCTTTTCAGTTTTCATATTTAATAAAGAAGGAGAATTAATGTTGCAACAGAGAGCTGCTCACAAATATCATTCACCATTATTATGGACTAATACTTGTTGTTCACACCAAAGAGATGGTGAATCAAATCTTGAAGCAGGAAAAAGACGCTTGGTTGAAGAAATGGGTTTTGAAACCCACTTAAAAGAGGTTTTTTCGTTCGTTTATAAAGCCCCTTTTGATAATGGTTTGACTGAGCATGAATTAGACCATGTTATGGTAGGTCATTTTGATGGACTACCAAAGATTAACCCTGAAGAAGTTGCTTCTTACAAATGGATGAAGTTAGAGGCAGTTAAAGAGGATATCGAGTTAAAACCAAATCTCTATACAGCCTGGTTTAAAATTATTTTTAAAGAATCATATTCAAAACTAACATATGCCTAGAATCACAGGATACAGAAAAGCACATTTTAATGCAGCACACAGATTATATAAACCAGATTGGTCTGATGTGAAAAACTCAGAGGTTTTCGGTAAATGCAATAACCCATACTTTCATGGTCATAACTATGAAATTATCGTTGCAGTAACTGGAGAAATAGATCCAGATACAGGGTATGTATTTGATCTAGGGATTTTAAAAAATTTAATTCGGACAGAAATCGAAGATGCTTTCGATCATAAAAATTTAAATATTGAAGTGGAGGAATTTAAAACTTTAAACCCAACAGCTGAAAACATATGTGTAGTTTCCTACAACAAACTTAGAAAACACTTACCTAACTCTCTAGACTTAGAAATTACATTGTACGAAACACCTAGGAATTTTGTAAAGTATTCAGGAGATTAATTAATAGATTTTTTTTAAAATAAGAATTCAGAAAGCATTTCCTTTACTTTTATCATCTGTTTTAAGGCTTTATTTGACTTGATTAAATAGCTTGACTCTATACCAATAAACTTAGCTAGTTTACTCTTATATTCATTAGAAAAGATAATTCTCCTATTATTTTCAATATCTTTTTTTGTTTTTTTATCACTTAAATATGAGCTGTAAATAATATTGGAATGAAAAAGATACAATTCATCCATTAATTTCCCATTCACATCAAGTCTATCATAATGATGTCCATAAACTAACCCAATTTCATGTGACAGTTTACTTACACCAAAGTAAGTGAGTCTTCCGCTAGAAACAGAGACATCATAAGCACTTGTAGTACCAAAAAAAGTATTTCCGGTACCAATTTTTTTAGATTTTTCAAGAAAACGATCATAATCAAAGGGTGTCTTGTTATTCAATATGTCCATTAAGTTGTGTCCTACTAAATTCTTTGAACTATGTTCACTAATGATTTCCTTTAATTGTTTAATGTCGTCATTAAGATCTTTTGATATAGCATTATAATCCTCAATTAATCTCTTTTTTAGTTGATTGTCTTGTCTCCACTCTTCGATAAAAAATGAGATTGAAATGGCTAAAAAAATCATAAATAGTTCAAGAATACTTTTTTTTATGTCTAGTTTGAATTTAGTCATTATTGCTTCTAATTTATTTTAAAAAAAATTACTTATCAAATGTATGTAATATTTATATCCGAAAAAAATCAGTTTTAATTCCCGTAGATTATAGTTTTCGTTAACTTTTAGAATTATAGTATAAACTTGCTAAATATGTATATTTGGAATTTGTTATTAATAAAATCTATATGTACGAAAACTGTAAAGTAATAGCATTTGATGCAGACGATACGCTTTGGGTAAATGAAACTTATTTTAGGGAGGCAGAGAAAAAGTTTGCAAAAATTTTATCAAAGTATGAGACTGAAAATAAGGTAGATCAAGAGCTTTTCAAAATAGAAATGAAGAACTTAGAATTGTACGGTTATGGTATTAAGGGATTTGTGCTTTCAATGATTGAATGTGCTTTAAAATTATCTAATTACTCTATATCTCAGCATGAAATAGATAAAATTTTGACTATTGGAAAAGAGATGTTAAATAAGCCAATTGAATTGTTAGATGGGGTAGAGGAAGTGCTAGGGGAACTTCATAATAAGTATAAGTTAATAGTAGCTACAAAAGGAGATTTATTAGATCAAGAGCGTAAATTAGAAAAATCAGGATTATTAAAATATTTTCATCACATAGAGGTAATGAGTGAGAAAAAAGAGGTGGATTACAGGAAATTAATAAAACATTTAGATATTAATTCAAATGAGTTGTTAATGGTTGGTAACTCATTAAAGTCAGATGTGTTGCCTCTTGTAAAAATTGGTGCATCAGCTATTCACATACCATTTCATATAACCTGGTCGCATGAGGAGGTATCGTTAGAAGAAACCAAAAATTCAAATTTTCACACTTTAAGTCAACTCAAAGATATTTTAAAATTATTATAAATTTTTCAAACATTGACCTAACTGAATTAATTTTAAAAGTTTGAAAAAAGATTGGATAAAATAGGCTAGATTTGTGCTTTAAAATAATTAAGTATGGCAAGTATAAAGAATTTAAAAAAAGACATCAACTATGTTTTAGGTGATGTAATTGATGAGTGTTTAGTTTCAGCTACCGGAGACATAAAAAAAATTGAAGCTATTGTAGATGAAGCTATTGTTATTTTTGATGAATTAATTGCTAAAGTGAACGCAAAAAATATAGAAAATAAAAAAGCTCATTTTAAAGCTATAGAGGAAGAATTAGAAAATAAAGCCACTAAACTTTTAACGAAAGTTAATAAGCTTTAATTCTTATAATTGACATACGAAATTTCAAGAATGTTCGTTATATAAATAAATTAAAGTTTGTTTATGGCAAGAGCTATGTTTGAATACTCTAAAACTGTTCTTAAAAAAGTTAGTTTTAGTTCTGATTTGTTTTGTAAAGAGTTAGAAAAAGCGTTAAAAAGATTATTACCTCACGAAATTAGTGAATTAACCATTTGGTTAAGACAGTATACTAGTAATAAGCCCGAACTTCACTCTTACTTAAATTTAGTCAGCTAAAACCTAAACATTCTAATCAAGGTTTTCCTCTTGATTGTTTTAGTTTTCTGAATAACTCTTTTCTAAATTCCCTTTCAGCTACTTGTAGTTTTAAAATCTTCTTATAAGATAAGATTGTAGCTACTTTGGCAAAAAAACTTTCTTTTTCTTGATGAGTTTTGTTTCTAATATTTGCAACTTCATTATAGATTTTTGTAGCTTCATTCTCATTGATATCATCAAAATTTTTCTGAGATAAAAAAGGCTTATTTGGATTTTTAATTATCGATTTCATAGCATTAACTTCTTCACGTCTATATTGTGACATTAATTTTTCATGTGCGTTATATATAGGCCAAAACACTTCAGCTTCCTTTACTGATAGGTTCAATTGATCGGTAATGAATGCAACTTTGTGAGATCTAACTCGGTTTTTATCGATTTTATTTCCTTTTTGTGAGTAGCTATTTGTATTGATAATAATAGCAACAATTAACATTAAAAATTTTATTGATTTCATATCTTAAATTATTTTGTATTTATATCTTCAATTAGATAATCCAAATCATTAGAATTCAATAAAGATTCAACAATATCCTCATTTTTAATTGCTAGATATGGATTTATATCGTTAATATTTAGTTCTGTTAATGCAAATGCAATGTCATCATTAGAAAGTGAATTGGCATTCACATCTAACCAACTTATAATTTCTTCTGAAGAAAGTTCAGTGTTATTGTTATTGAAAATAAAATTTGACCCAAAAAATAGAAGTAAAGCAATAGATGCAGCAACAGATATTAATTTTATTTTTTTTCTCTTCAAGGTTATAACTTTCCCTTTTTCAGTTTTTTTAATAATAAGATCTTCTAATTCTTCAAAATAAGATTTTGGGGTTTTGTAACCATTATGTTTTGGAAGCTTCTCTTCAATTAACTTTGAGAATAATTCGTCCTCGATACCCGTAAAATAACTTTCAGGAACTGTAAACCCTGTTTTAATATCTTCGGTTAGCTTCCAATCTTTGCTGTGATTTATTACTCGTTTCATTATTACTAAGACTTTACTAATGACTTAAGGTTTAATTGTGTTTATTTATTATATAATTTTCTATTTTTTTTACTGCTTGAAAGTAGGAAGCTTTTAATCCTCCAACAGATGTACCAAGTATTTCAGAAATTTCTTGATATTTTAAGTGGTCAAAATATTTCATGTTAAAAACTAATTGCTGTTTTTTCGGCAATCTAGCAACAGCCTCTTGAAGTATTATTTGAATATCATTTCCTGAAAACCAAACATCAGATTGCAAATTTGAAACCATTTCTTGTTTCATTTCAGTAATATCTATATTTCTTTCTCTCGCTCTTTTGTTGATAAAGGTGATAGACTCATTAGTTGCTATCCGATACATCCAAGAGTATAGTTTACTATCCTGTTTAAAATTATCTATTCCTCTAAAAATTTTAATGAAAGTATTTTGAAGTACATCGTCAGTGTCATCGTGTGAAATAACCATTTTACGAATATGCCAATACAAACGTTCTTTGTATTTTTTAATTAATATTCGGAAAGCTTTTTCTTTTGTTTGAATATTTTGAAGTTTTTCAACTAAAGCGATTTCATCAATCAATACTGGTTTTTTTTATCTAAGACTTCCTGCTTATAAAAAGGTTTAATATTATAAATTTTTAAGTCTTTTTTCTAGTTTTTGAGTATCCAAATAGACGTTTTTTAATTATTGTCTCAGCAACACCTTCAGGCAGCATTTCCTGCCAGCCTTCCTCTCCTTCAGAAATCATTTTTAATACTTTTCTAGAGAAAATATGGAAAATTTCTTGGTCGAAATCTGAAATATCAATAAGTTTTCCGTTGTTTTTGAAGAATTTATATAATTCCTTCATTCTTGGATGAACTTTTAAATTTTCACTAGTAATAAATTCGTTTTTTTCTTCGTCTCTATAAGGGTACATGTACACTTTTAGGTCTCTGTAAAACAATTTACCAAAGGCTTCTAAGATACCACCACTTAAATGGCGATAATATTTTTCATCAAAAATTTGAATTAAATTATAAACACCCATAGCTAAGCCCATCCTGGCTTTTGTAAACTCACTAAAATACTCAACGAGCTTAAAATATTCTTGAAAGTTAGTGATCATTACATTCTGTCCCAAAGAACATAATAATTCTGCTCTATCTAGGAAATCACGTTCATTAATTTCTCCCTCTGCTCTTAAATTACTGAGTGTAATTTCAAAAATAATTTGAGAGTTTTCAGGATCAACTTTTTTTTCACTAAAGAAAAATTCTTTAGCTCTCTCAAACATATCCATATTAACTTTAGTTACTGGTCTAAAACTACCACGTAATGCCAATATGTTTTTTTTATATAATACTTGAGCTGGAAGTAAATTATTTCCATCAGGACCAAACATAACCGCTGTAGTCATGTTGTTTTTCACTAACTGAAGGCTCATTAAACGATTATCTACATACATGAAACGTGGACCAGAAAAGTTAATCATGTCAATTTCTAATTGATCCTTATATAGGTTATCGTAAAAAGATTTTAGTAACTCTTTTGGATTGTCATTTAAGTAAAAAGCACCATAAATTAAATTCACACCTAAAACACCTAGAGTTTCTTGTTGGAGACGAGCATCAGTTTCTTTAAATCTTAGGTGTAATACAATCTCGTTAAACTCCTCAAGTGGATCTAGTTGAAATCTGATTCCAACCCAACCATGTCCTTTGAATTTTTTTGAAAAATCTATGGTAGCTACAGTATTGGCGTAGCTAAAAAATAACTTGTCAGGATGCTTTTTTCTGCTTAAGCGATCCTCTATTAAATCTACTTCGTGGTGAAGCATTCTTTTTAAACGTTCTTCTGTTACATAGCGTCTGTCCTCTTCGATACCATAAATAGCGTCTGAGAAATCTTTATCATACGCACTCATTGCCTTTGCAATTGTTCCTGAAGCCCCACCAGCTCTGAAGAAATTTCGAGCTGTTTCCTGTCCGGCACCTATTTCCGCAAAGGTTCCGTAGATATCGCTGTTTAAATTTATTCTAAGTGCTTTGATTTTTGTGGCAGGAACACTACTGATTTTTTGATCTCCTTTTAAAGAAATAGACATTTTGATAGATTTTGCTTCTAAACAAAGGTAACTAAATAGATTGCTATCAGTCAATTTTTATGTTATTTTTGTAAGATATGAAGATTACATTTCTAGGTACAGGAACATCTCAAGGCATACCAATGATAGCAAATAATGATCCTGTTTGTTTGTCTAATGATTCAAAAGATAAAAGGTTACGATCTTCTGTTATGATTTCTTGGGACGATACTTGTTATGTCATTGATTGTGGTCCTGATTTTCGCCAACAAATGTTAAGAGAAAATATTCAGGCTATAAATGGGGTTTTATTTACACATGAGCACTCAGATCATACAGCAGGAATTGATGATTTAAGGCCCTTTACCTATAAAATGGGTGAAGTACCTATTTATGCTCAAGAGCGAGTGATAGAGAGCTTAAAAGTAAGGTTTTCTTACATTTTTGAAACCGAAAACAGGTATGCTGGCGCACCAAAACTAACAGAAAATATTATAGATTCATCTAGCTTCACATTAAGCGGAGTAAATGTAACTCCTATAGCTGTTATGCATGGTAAGCTACCCATTATGGGTTACAGGTTTGGAGATGTGGCTTATATTACAGACCTAAAGACCATGTCAGATCATGAAAAAAAGAAGTTAGAGGGCTTAGATATTTTAATAGTAAATGCATTAAGAATAACGGCACATCCTACACATTTAAATTTAGAAGAAGCCCTGTGTTTTGTTAATGAAATTAAACCAAAGAGAGCATATTTTACCCATATAAGTCATAAGTTAGGATTTCATGCGGAGGTTCAAAAAAAACTTCCTAAAAACGTTTTTTTGTCCTATGATGGGTTAGAGATTAAATTATAAATATTAAAATATGTTTTTAATTTGACTCAGTCTTATAATTTTAATCTATTTTCAATCCACTTTTTGAAGCTGAAAAAATTCTGAGGCGCAACACCATGTCCAACAGGATATTCTGAATATTCATTTTTTAACTCTTTTGAATCTAGAAATGGACTTGCTTTTCTTGCCCAATCTACAGGTATTACTTGATCTACAGTGCCATGAGATATATAATAATCCGTGTTTATTTTTTGAGTATTTTGTTTAGGCATTAATTCTGTGTTGAAATACCCACTAAGTGCAATTACGTGTTGAATTTTATTGGGGAAATTAAAACTTAAAGCATAACTTAGAATAGCTCCTTGACTGAAACCAAGTAAAAAAGTATTATCTGGATTAGTAGTATACTTAGTTTTTATATAATCTATGGTTTCTGTAATTTTTTGTAAAGATTTTCTAGCTTGATCGAGATCTGAAAACTTATTGTTTTCACTGTCAAGATTTATGTCATACCATGCATATCCACCATAACCCATTTCGTATGGCGCTCTTAAACTTACTATTACTAAAGTATCTGGTAGTTCATTGGCAAATGAAAATAAATCAAGTTCATTGCTTCCGTATCCATGAAGTAAAATTAGTAAGGGAGGGTTTTTAATAGCTTGCTTTGGAAGTCTTTCAACAAAGGTTAAGATGTCACTCATATTGCTAGTTCAGAACTAATTTTTTATTTGCAAAGACTCCATAAACTTTTCCTTTTAATTTTTTTCCAAGGAAGGCCGAGTTTTTGGAAGTTGATAAAATATTTTGATTTAAAAAATCTGAAGCTCCATCAGGATTGAAAAGTGTTAGATTAGCGATGCTATCTTCTTTAATTGAAGTAACTTCTTGATTAAAAATTGCTCTTGGATGGATTGTCAAAGCTTTTATAATTGTTTCTAAATCTAATACGGAATTTACAGCTCCAAATAGACTCTCTAAGCCAATAGTTCCGAATTTAGCATGGCTAAATTCTATTTTTTTATGTTCTACATCTATTGGGTTATGGTCAGAAGTAATCATATCTATTACACCATCTTTTAATCCTTTCAATAATGCTTTTGTGTCATTTTTTGTACGAAGTGGAGGGGTAACTTTGACATTGCTATCGAACGAACCTAATTCGTTGTCAGTTAAAATTAAATGATGTGCTGAAACACTGCAGCTTACTTTAAGCCCTTTCTTTTTAGCTTCTTTGATTAATTTTACAGAAGCTGCTGAAGAAATTGTAGGGATATGTAATTTCCCGCCGGTATACTCTAATAAATATAAATCTCTAGCAATTTGCATGTGCTCTGCTAAAGCTGCTGAACCTTTTATGCCCAATTGAGTACTATTTATGCCTTCGTTAACTATTCCTTCTCCTGCTATTGAATTATTTTTCGGAAAACTTAAAATAAGACCCTCGAAATTTTGTGCATATAGTAATGCCACTTTCATTAAATTATCGTTAGTAATGGCTTTATTATAATCTCCAAAAGCAATAGCTCCAGATTGTTGCATATCAAATAATTCAGCCATATTTTCCCCTTTACTTTCTTTTGTTAATGCGCCAATAGGGTAAAGACTTGTGGCTGAGTTTTTGGCTTTATTTATTAAGAATTCTACATCAGACTTTGAATCTATGACTGGATTTGTATTTGCATTAACTGCAACAGATGTAAAACCACTTTTAGAGGCAACTTCTAAACCTTTTTTTATTGTTTCTCTTTCTTCATATCCGGGTTCTCCAAAAGAAACACTAGTATCAAACCATCCACAAGAAACATGAAGGTTCTCTAACTCAACGATTTTGTATGATGATTCTTGTTGAATAGAATTAGCGATTTTAAAAATCTTTCCATTAACAATTAAAATATCTTTTGTTTGATTATGATGTGGGCTGGAAGTATCTATGATAGTAGCCGATTTTAAAAGCGTAGTCATATGTTGAAGAATTTTAAAATTAAAATTTCCAACAACAAAGATACAATTGCAATTGCCAAAAACAACCTCCAAAGTGATTGAACTTTGTTTTTTTCGTTTATTTCTTTAAAATATTCTTTGATTGAACCGAAAACCTCAATATTTTTATTTTCTTTTTTAATTGTATTTAGGTTATAAAAAGCTAGTGAACTTTCACTTGAGGAACTGTTATAAGCTATGGAAGTCAAGGTGTCTTTATCGAGTAATATATCATAAAAACCTACTGTTTTAGGTTCATTAAGTGTTGAAAAAACAACTTTATTAGCAAAATTTACTTGAGAGGGAATAAACGATTTTTTTTGATTGGAGATTTTTAAAATTTCATTTTTTTCTATTTTTTTTCTAATCTCTATGGTGTTTTCTTTATGAAGTATGTAGTAAGGTTTATTTAATTCAAGGCTTTGTCTAGCTATGTTATATAGTGTTGGTACAACTAATGGTGAATTAACAAAATTAGAGGACTGAATATTTAATGGAGATGAAAATAAATATATTTTTGAAAAAGAGTTGGTAATTTCATGTAAAAAAGGAGTTTTATTTTCAAACAATAAAACAGCATTTCCTTGAAGGTTGTGATTATAGTTTAAAACCGTAGTTGGGTATTCAAAATTCTTGACTTCTTTAACAAAAACATCGTTAAACAAAGGATGTTCGAAATTTATGGTGGTAATTTTTAATGAATCCCTGTTTTTATTTATAATTCCACCAGTATTTATTTGTTTTAACAATGAATTATAGGAACTAACTTCAATATTTTGATTTGGTATAATTAGGAGGTTTCCTCCATCTTTTATAAATTTAAGAATACTATTTTCTATAACATTCGAAAAATCCTTTAATTCATTTAAGATAATAAGTTGTTGAGATGAAATTAAATTATAATTTACTTTTCGTAATGTTGAGCTTGTATAATTAAATTCATCACTATTAAAAATTTTTGATATAAATGGAAGTGTTTTTCCAATGTTTAAAATTGATGTTTTATTGGAGGTATTTATTGAAAAATAAAAAACATTATCAAACAAGAAACTATCGTTAAAAGTAAGTTGAATTTTGCCCTTAAATTTGCTAAAATTTTCAATTGGAAATTTTACTATTTTTTCTTCATCTTTTGGAATAGAGAAGGATCTTTTATTAATGAGTCTTGAGGAGTTATAAAGTGCAATTGGAATATTTTTTTTTGATTCACCTTGGTTTTTTATAACTACAGAAACTAATTTCTTTTGTGTACTTATTGTGTTGATGTATACACTGTCTATAGAGATGTTGCTTTTTGCTTTAGAATTTAATTTTATAAACGAAATTGGTCTAATTACATTTGTAAACTCATTATTTTTATTTTCATTAAAGTATTGAAAGTCAGATATTAATAATATTTTATTTAAATTTATACTTTTATTTATTAATTCTGTTTGAATTGTGTTTATTTTATCTTGTATTGATGTGTTATTATTAGAAAATCTTATGTTTTTAAGAGATTCTACCAATTCTTTTTTAGAAATATTTATGTTAAAATCATCGTTTGTAAGTAGAGAATACCTTTCATTTTCTGGTGAATTTTCAATAATATCTTGTGCTGCAATTTTTAGTAAATTTCCATTATTTCCATTAGTATTTAAACTTTCTGAATTATCTAAATAGATATAATTTTGTCTATTCCCTTCTTTTTTTTTATCTCCAAAATAAGGTTGTGAAAATGTAAAAATTAAAGCCGTAAAACTGAGTATTCTAGTTGCTAATATTAAGAGTTTTTTTAATTTAGAATTCTTGCGTGTTTCAAGACTTATTTTTTTTAAAAACTGAACATTTGTAAATTCAATTTTTTTAAATTTTTGTAAATTAAAAAGATGTACAAGTATTGGTATAATGAGAATAAACAAAAAATATAAAACAGCAGGATATTTAAATTGCATTTGCTATTGAGTATTTAATATTTTGCGGGCTTTCCGTTGGTGGAGCTATTTTTTATAAAATCTCTCAAATCATCATTAGATTTTTTTAAATCTTCACTCCTTAAATACATCATATGCCCACTTCTGTAGCCTTTAAAAAAGAAACGATTCCTCATTCTTCCACTTGGGTCAGTTTGCCACATAGTATATTTAGCGTTAAAGTAGGTAGTAGCACCATCATAATACCCAGATTGAACTAATACCTTTAAATAAGGGTTTTGAGCCATAGCCCTTCTTAAGCCTTCTCTTACGTTGTCGTTTCTATTATCCCATGGTCCAACCGGTCCAAATACGTTATAGGTAACGTCTGTTTTAAATTTTAAATGTTCTCTTATATAATAGTTTATAGCTGGAGTAAATGAATGAAGCCAGGATGTAATTTCTGAATTGTAATCTGGACTATCACCTGCTAATCTTTTGTCTAAACCTTTATATCTTGAATCCAATCGCCCAATGGTAAAACCATTTTTATCTCTTAATAGTTCTTTCCAGAAATAGTCTTTTGGAATATCCAAATTGTGTTGTAAAAGCACATTTTTCTTAATTCCTGAAAAATAAGACATACGTTCTGCTACTTTATTTCTCTCAGTATCTGAAATAAATCCTCCTTTTGCCATAGCAGGAATTAATTTGTTGATGGCGTATTCTTCAGATAGCGGTAAGATTTCTAATAAATCTTTATTTTGTAATTCATCAGGTAGCATTTTGTGATACCATGCAGCAGCTGTAAAATAAGGTAAATTTAATGAGGATGAAAGTGCAGATCCTGTTCTTAATACTTTGTAATCAGCAGGAGAAACCATAATCACTCCGTTTAAATACATCCATTGTTTATTTTGAAGTTCAGCCGCTAATCCCATTACACGAGTACCACCATAGCTTTCTCCTATAATATACTTTGGAGATCGCCATCTATTGTTTCTTGAAATAAATGAATTCAACCATCCAGCAAGATATTTTACATCTGCGTTGATTCCAAAAAACAAAGATTTATCTAATTTTTCTCCTTTTTTTACAATTGGTCTGGAATATCCAGTATTTACTGGGTTTACATATACAATATCTGCAACGTCTAATATTGAGTTAGGGTTATCTTTCACACCATAGGGCTGAATTGGATACCCTTCATCATCAATTCTCAATACTTTTGGACCTGTATATGCGATGTGCATCCAAACTGAAGCAGATCCTGGCCCACCATTAAAAGACATTATTATTGGTCTTTTTGAATAGTCATTGGGCTTTTTGAGGTTATTATTCAGATTGGTTCGTTTATAGTACGTGTAATATAATGATGCTATTATATTGCCATGATCATCCCAAACAGGCTGCATGCCAGTTGTTGCTTGATAGATTATCTTTTTACCATTTATAACCACTTCATTATTGGTAATAACTGTTGTGTCTAAAGGAATTCTTATGTCCTGTGCCTTAATGCCAATAAAGCTAATAAGTAGGGTGAAAATTAAATATTTCTTCATTTATTCTAGTTTTAAGAACCCCTAAATTAATGGAAATAAACGACTTTTTTGTAAAGGATTTAAAAATTAAAATTTTTCAAATACACCTAGACCAAAAAGTGCGAAGTCATATTTAACTGGATCTTTTTTATCAAAACTTCTAAGTTTTGTATCTAATTCGTAAACAGCTTTCCAATCATTTTGTTTACGGGTTAGTATTCCTAATTTTCTAGCTACATTACCTGAATGAATATCTAATGGGCAAGATAAAAAAGCAGGTGAATGAGTTTTCCAGAGGCCAAAATCCACTCCTTTAGTATCTTTTCTTACCATCCATCTTAAGAACATATGAATTCGTTTCGCTGCAGAATTTTTTTGTGGGTTAGAAATATGTTTTTCAGTTCTTACCTCATGATGAAGTTCAAAAAAAATGGTCTTAAACTTTGTGATGGAGTTCTGATAGTTTATTTCATTTTTTAACGGTTTTAAAATATCTTCTAATCCTCCATGATTTTCATAAATATTTTGAAGAGATTTTATAAAATACTGAAAATCAGTAGAATTAAATGTTCTGTGAACAAAATCAGTAATATTAACTAGATCTTTTTCAGAATGATTCATTATAAAATCGAATGGAGAATTATCCATAATCTCCATCATTTTATTAGAGTTTCTAATAATCATAGTTCTATTACCCCATGCAATAGTTGCTGATAAAAAACCAGCAATTTCAATATCCTCTTTTTTAGAAAATTGATGAGGGATTTGAATAGGATCTGATGCTATGAAGCTGATCCTATTGTACGTTTCTACTTTCAAGTCTAGAAAACTTTTTAACTCTTTTTTAGGGATTACCATGGCTAGCTAAAAGAAATAATGAAACTAATATACCATTATAAATACTGTGTAAAAAGATAGACCAAATTAAGCCAAAACGCACCCTTACAAACCCAAAAATTAACCCTATGAAAAATTGAGGTGCTACCAAAAGTGGTGAAAAAAGAATGACATTAGTTGTGATTTCAAAATTAAATATATGAACATAAGCAAAAATAACTCCAATGGTATAAAATGCCAATTTGAAAACTTTAGGTTGTTTAATATATATCAATGGCCCTCTGAAAATTAATTCTTCTATTATGGGGGCTAAAACAGCTGCAAAAAAAAGAATTTTGACTCCATTAGAATCATCAAAAAGCGAATCAGTAATATGACTAACTTCATCTAATGCCCCAACAAATACTAGTACCCTAGTAATGGTAGAGATAAAGAATGAAAATATAAACGATATGAATGAGAGATAGATTAGTATTTTAAAACGGTATAGGAAGCTTTTGTTCTTATCTTTTTCTAAAACAGGATTAAGTAGGTATTGAATGAGTTCATTAAGTATTTTTGTCATATGATTATACCGTCTCTCATGGTTAATTTTCTATCAGCCATATCAGCCAACTCTTGGTTGTGAGTTACAATAACAAATGTTTGATTATATGTGTCTCTTAATTCAAAAAATAATTTATGAAGACTTTCAGCAGAAGAGGAATCTAAATTTCCGCTGGGTTCGTCAGCGAGAATTATAGAGGGGTTGTTTATAAGTGCTCTAGCAACCGCTACTCGCTGCTGTTCACCTCCAGAGAGTTCATTAGGTTTATGTTTCATCCGATTCTCTAATCCAAGAAATCTTAGAAGTTCTTTTGCTTTTTGTTCAGTTTCTTTTCTATTTTTTTTACCAATAAAAGCAGGGATACAGATATTTTCTAGGGCTGTAAATTCAGGTAATAATTGATGAAATTGAAAGATATAGCCAATGTGTTCATTTCTGAATGCGGCAATCATTCTATTAGTTAAATTTTGAAGTCTAATACCATTAACCTCCAGTAAAAAATCTTCTTCTTTTGAAGGGGAATCTAAAGTGCCTAAAATTTGAAGTAAAGTTGTTTTTCCTGCTCCAGATGGTCCTACAATTGCAACAATCTCACCTTTATCAATAGTAAGGTTAACTCCTTTTAAAACCTCTGTATCACCGTAATATTTGTGTATGTTTTTTGCAATTACCATCAAATAATATTTATAATAACGAAAATATTAAAAAAAGGAATCAAATAATGAATCTTTATAAATTGTTTTCAATTTATTTTCAATCATAAATTTAAAATATTTAAAGATACTCTCTTTAATTTTTGATTTATTGCTATTAAAAAAGATTAATTTACATTTCTTATAAAGATTTTTTTTTCTGTATAATTTTACTGATTTTTATCAAATTGTTTAATCAAAAATTGAATTTGAATTTGTATTTTTGCTAGCGTTTTAAAATTTATAAATACATGAACTTACACGAATATCAAGGAAAAGAAATTTTAAATAGTTTTGGTGTTAGAATTCAACGTGGAATCGTTGCTAGTACTCCAAAAGATGCTGTTTCTGCAGCTAAACAATTAACTGCTGATACTGGAACTAGTTGGTATGTTGTTAAAGCACAAGTTCATGCTGGAGGTCGCGGTAAAGGAGGTGGTGTTAAGTTAGCTAAAAACTTAAATGAAGTTGAGTCAATATCTGATGCTATCATTGGAATGATGCTGATCACTCCACAAACTTCAACTGAAGGTAAAAAAGTAAATCAAGTTTTGATTTGTGAGGATGTTTATTATCCAGGAGATTCTGAACCTGAAGAGTATTACATGTCTGTTTTATTAGATAGAAATACTGGTAAAAATATGATTATGTATTCTACCGAGGGTGGTATGGATATTGAAACAGTAGCAGAAGAAACTCCTCATTTAATTTTCACCGAAGAAATTGATCCTACTTTAGGTTTATTACCATTTCAAGGGCGTAAAATTGCTTTTAATTTAGGACTTTCTGGTGCTGCATTAAAAGAAATGGCAAAATTTGTATCTTCTTTATACACAGCCTACATTAAATCTGATTCATCAATGTTTGAAATTAATCCAGTATTAAAAACATCTGATGATAAAATTTTAGCTGTAGATGCAAAAGTTACTTTAGATGAAAATGCATTATATCGTCACAAAGATTATGCTGCCATGCGAGATTTACGTGAGGAAAATCCAATTGAAGTAGAAGCCAAAGCGGCTGGTCTTAATTATGTAGACTTAGATGGTAATGTTGGATGTATGGTTAATGGTGCTGGATTAGCAATGGGTACTATGGACTTAATTAAACAAGCAGGAGGAGATCCAGCTAATTTTTTAGATGTTGGAGGTACAGCTGATGCTCAACGTGTTGAGGTTGCTTTTGGAATAATTTTAAAAGATCCAAATGTGAAAGCTATATTGGTTAATATTTTTGGAGGTATTGTTCGTTGCGATAGAGTTGCGCAAGGTGTTGTAGATGCTTATAAGAACATGGGTGATAAAATTAACGTACCTATTATTTGTAGATTACAAGGTACGAACGCTGTTGAAGCCAAAGAACTTATTGATAATAGTGGAATGGAAATTATTTCAGCTACAGAATTTCAAGAAGCTGCCGATAAAGTTGCAGAAGTATTGGGCTTATAGTATCCAAAAACATATAAATAAAAAACGCTACTCATCCGAGTGGCGTTTTTTATTTATATATTTTTATTTCTTAAGACTTTACCTTTTCGTCTTTTTCATCTAATACAATACGTTCTTTCCGATTTGCTATCTCCCATGCAGTATGAAAGATTAAACGAGATCTATTCTCTAATAAATCATAATTAATCTTATCTGGAGTATCACTTATTTTGTGATAATCAGCATGAGTTCCGTTGAAATAAAAAATAACTGGAATGTTATTCTTTGCAAAATTATAATGATCTGAGCGGTAGTAGAAACGATTTGGATCATTTTCATTATTGTATGTGTAGTCTAATTCTATGTTTAGATATTCCTTATTTACTTTTTCGGATATATTGTGTAAATCTTTACTTAGTTTATCACTCCCAATTAAGTATATATAATTTCGATTTCCTTCACGTTTTGGATCAATACGTCCAATCATATCAACGTTTAAGTTTGTGATCGTATTTTTCAATGGAACTAATGGCTCATAATCTGTATAGTATTTAGAACCCAATAATCCTTTTTCTTCTCCTGTTACATGTAAGAAAATAATTGAGCGTTTTGGTCTGTGGCCAAAATCTACTGCTTTTTTAAATGCTTCTGCAATTTCTAACATAGCAACTGTTCCAGAACCATCATCATCAGCTCCATTAAACACCTCTCCATTTGCATCCATTCCCACATGGTCTAGATGAGACGAAATGATAATGTATTCATCAGGTTTTTCAGAACCATGAATTATGGCAGCTACATTTTCTGAAGGTTTGGATTCAGAAGATGCCTCAAAAATCATTTCAAATTTTGCTGATTCATAAGAAGATTTGACAGACTTTTCTATATTTGCTATTAATGATTTCCCCATTTTATTGCTGATTAAAAACTGATACATATCGGCTTCAGCATCTTTTTTAACAGCCAATGACAAACGATTACTCACACCTCTTTTTTCTAGCTCTTTGAAGTATCGAGCATACTGATTAAATAAATCATCATTCATAAAGAATAATGCCTTTGCACCCTTATCTTTAGCTATATTTCTTTTTGCAGAAAGCTCCTGACGACCATTAGACCACTTTGAGACTTCTTTATTGCCAGTGATTATATAATTACCATTTTTATCTTTTGGTTCTCCATTTTTAATCACGACGATTTTTCCCTTTACATTTAAGTTTGTGTAATTAGAATATTTTTCATCATCAATACCATATCCTGCATACACAATTTCTGATGCTGAAACTGTTGTTGAATTAGCCGATCCTAGTGAAATAAAATCATCATAATAATTAAATGATTTACCATTGTTAGTTATGGCTACTTTTGGTGTTTTTACAAGATTTAATGGTACGTTTTGAAAATAATTTCCTTCAATTAGCGGTTTAATTCCTAAAGCTTCATATTGTTCTTTTATATAGTTAACAGCTTTCTTCTGTCCAAGATCACCAGTGTTACGTCCTTCAAATTCATCTGAGGCATATATATATAAATGCTCTTTTAATTCATCTTGAGTAATTGAACTTGCGTAGTTTACAACATCATCATTAGTTACTTCTTTTTGATAAGAAAATATCATCAACAAAGTACCTGTTAGTAATAGTATTTTTTTCATTTTAGATTATTGTTAGTTTTTATCTCAATATATATTTTGATAAGGATACAATAAGGTGGTTAAAACCTTAATTTTTAGTATGGTATTTTTATAACAAATCAAAATTAAACACTGCTACTTATTTAATTGCTTCTTTAACCAATTTTTTTTTCTTTTTTTATAAAAACTGCTTTGTATTAATTTTTTTACGTTGCTCATGTTATAATTATTAACCAAGTAGAAATCACCGTTTGGAAAAATTAAAATTGTGTTATAATTTTTCATTCCATCACTAAAAATATTTCTAAAAACAGGAATATTATCTTTATGATAGTTCATCTCTTTGAGGAATTTTTCAGGAATTCCATTGTTTTGCTTATATATATGAGTGAAGTCTATTTTTTTTGAAATTTTATTTTTTTCTTTTCTTATATTGTCTTGAAATTCATCATAACTCATGACATGTATGTGTTTTGAATTTATGTATTTCCTATAGTTTTTTTTAAAAACTTTTTTAGACAAAAAAAGTGATTTTTTTGTTTCTACAGAGTCATAAATAATAACGCCAGAAATTTTTGGCATTTTTTCTTTATTTGGAAGTGAATCTATATAATGAAAAAGACATTTTTTTGCAGAGTCAATCTTGTATCGTGAATTAAAAAGCTTATTGAGTTGACCTTTATTTTTTTTACTTAATCTGCCAAAATATTCTTTGTAGCGAAGTTTTTTATAGATTTTTTTATCTCTGGTAGTTTCTGCAATATCATATAAATTACTCTCAAGTAATCTATCAAATTTTTCTTTGAATATTTCATCATAACTTTCATCAACATATATAGTTTTTGTTTGTTGAGAAAATATATTTGTTACTATCAAAAAATAAAAAATAGGGGTAATTAAGTTTTTCATTTAATTTTTAGTTGTTTCTTTAACATTGTTATTTCATCTCTAAGTTGTGCAGCAATAATAAAATCTAATGCTTTTGCAGCTTCTTCCATTTGCTTTCTTTTTTCTCTAATACGTTTTTCAATTTCAGATTTTGGCAAATATTGTAAATCTTGCTCAGCTGCTTCTTTAATAGCAGCATTATATTGATAAGATGCTACAGCCTTTCTTGATAATGTATCATCAATTTTTTTATTAATTTGAGTTGGTGTTATGTTATTTTTTTTGTTGTAAGAAATTTGTTTTTCTCTTCTATTGGTTGTCTCATTAATTGTTAATTGCATGCTTTTAGTTATTTTATCAGCATACATTATTGCTATTCCATTTAGATTTCTCGCAGCTCTTCCAATAGTTTGTGTTAAAGATCGATGAGAACGCAAAAAACCCTCCTTATCAGCATCTAAAATAGCTACTAAAGATACCTCAGGTAAATCCAATCCTTCTCGTAATAGATTTACACCAATTAAAACATCAAATATACCTTTTCTAAGATCCTGCATAATTTCAACTCGTTCTAATGTATCTACATCAGAATGTATATACCTACATCGAATGGAAATTCTACTTAAATATTTTGTTAATTCTTCAGCCATTCTTTTTGTTAAGGTTGTGACAAGAGTTCGTTCATCTTTTTCAACCCTGATTTGAATTTCTTCAATAAGATCATCAATTTGATGTAGACTTGGTCTAACTTCAATCTCAGGATCTAATAATCCTGTAGGGCGAATAATTTGTTCTATAAATACACCTTCGGTATTTTGTAATTCATAGTCAGCAGGAGTAGCACTTACATATATGGTTTGATTTTGAATGGCTTCAAATTCTTCGAATTTTAAGGGTCTATTGTCCATGGCTGCTGGTAATCTAAAACCATACTCTACTAAGTTTTCTTTTCTACTTCTGTCCCCTCCATACATTGCATGGGTTTGTGGGATGGTTACATGACTTTCGTCAATAATCATTAAATAGTCTTCAGGAAAGTAATCCAAAAGGCAAAAGGGTCTTGTTCCAGGTTCACGACCATCTAAATATCTAGAATAGTTTTCAATCCCAGAACAATAGCCTAGTTCTCGAATCATTTCTAAATCAAATTCTGTTCTTTCTTTTAAGCGTTTAGCTTCTAAATGTTTTCCAATTTCTTTAAAATAATCAACTTGTTTAACCATGTCTTCTTGTATTTGATGAATGGCATTTTGTAATACATCTGGGGAGGTTACAAATAAGTTAGCTGGATAAATTGTAAGGCTCTCGTATTTTTCTAACACTTGATTGCTAACAAGGTCTATTGCTTCAATCTCTTCAATTTCATCACCAAAAAAATGAATTCTAAAACCATTTTCTCCATAAGAAGGAAAAACAGTTACTACATCTCCTTTTACTTTAAAAGTCCCACTTTTAATTTCAACATCTGTTCTAGAGTATAAACTAGTTACTAATTGATGTAAAAATTTGGTTCTGGAAATTAGTTGGCCAACTTCAATTGGAATTACATTTTTTTTGAATTCTACAGGGTTTCCAATTCCATATAAACAAGAAACTGATGCAACAACTAATACATCTCTTCTACCAGAAAGTAATGAAGAGGTAGTGCTTAATCTGAGTCGTTCAATATCATCATTAATGGATAAATCTTTTTCTATATAGGTTCCAGTCACCGGAATGTAGGCTTCAGGTTGATAATAATCATAATAAGAAACAAAATATTCTACAGCGTTTTCAGGAAAGAATTGTTTGAATTCTGAATATAATTGTGCTGCTAGCGTTTTATTATGAGCTAATACTAAGGTTGGTTTATTGGTTCTTTCAACAACATTTGCAATTGTGAATGTTTTTCCAGATCCAGTCACGCCTAAAAGCGTTTGAAATTTTTCTTTAGAGTTTAGACCATCAGTTAGTTGCTTTATTGCCTCAGGTTGATCTCCTGTTGGTTTGAATTCAGAGTGAAGTTTAAAATCCATCTTATAAAGTATAAATCCTTTTGATGTCTATAACGAACTAGTTAATTAAAAAAGAGTTATAATTACCTTCTCAACAGTGAGAAGTTTCCTTTTCTTTCTCTTAGGGCTCCATTTCTATCGACAAGCATAATAGAGAACCAGTAATCATCAGAGGCTAATATTTTACCGCCATAAGTACCATCCCATCCTTGAGTATCAATATCAATTTGCGCTACTATTTTTC
>OJFL01000020.1_pt1 | contig 83890 bp, 56 predicted proteins | sample 1594131 | NCBI WGS metagenome assembly OJFL01 (sample SAMN05416782, study PRJEB24817) | seawater metagenome | isolation source: Sea water | place: Canada:Atlantic | collected 2013-07 | reverse complement strand
GAGAGGTATACACACTTTCCAGGCGTGCGCCTTCGACCACTCGGCCACCTCTCTAATTCAAATACAAGTCAACTAAACCCTCCGGAGTTTTTACGTGTATTTGTTTGTTTTCTCTATCTATCTTTTTGATAAAATCATCAATCATTGGAATGAAAATCTCTACAGCTCCGTTCTCTATTTCAAACATAGGCTGAGCAGCTTTATCATTAATGTAAACTAAAACACCAACATCTCCATGAATTTCATCAATAACATGAAACCCAATAATTTCATGAAAATAAAATTGGTTCCCTTCTAGCTTAGGCAATAAACTTAATGGAAGATAAATTCCAGATTTCATTATAAAATCTGCTTCCTCTTCACTATTTACATCCTCAAAATGAACACGTAACATAGTGCCTCTACTCAACGAACTTTTTTTAATAAAAAATGGAACCAAATTGCCACCTAGGTCGACAAATACTGATTCCATATTTTTATACAATTCAGGTTCATCAGTATCTAATTTGATAACGACTTCTCCTTTAAAACTATGTTTTTTTACGATATTGCCTAAATAAAAACAGTCTTGTTTACGCATATCGATAAAAATTTTGCTTATTCAGCAGATTCCTCTTTTTTCTCTTCAGCAGCTTCTTCTGGAGCATCTACCTCTGGAGCAGCTTCTTCAGCAACTACTTCTGGAGCAGCTTCTTCAGCAACTACTTCTTCAGCAACTTCTTCAACAGCAGCAGCAACTCTAGCTTCATTCACAGCTTTTTCTGCTTCTAAGGCTTTTGCTTTTGCTTCTGATTTTACTTTGGCTACGTTTTCTTCTTTAGAGGCTACTTTACCTGCTTTTTCTTCTAACCAAGCTTGAAATTTTTCTTCAGCTTGCTCTTCGGTTAAAGCACCCTTTCTAACACCACCAACTAAATGATTTTTTAGCATAGCTCCTTTGTAAGATAAAATAGTTTTTGCAGTATCTGTTGGTTGCGCTCCATCTTGTAACCATTTTACTGTACTATCAACATCTAAATTAACAGTTGCTGGGTTTGTATTAGGATTATAAGTTCCTAATTTCTCTAAGTAACGACCATCTCTCTTTGCTCTTGCATCTGCAGCAACGATCCAATAAAAAGGTTTTCCTTTTTTACCGTGCCTTTGTAATCTAATTTTTACTGACATTTTTTTAATTTTTTAAGGTTCTCGACCTTGATTATTAATAATCTTACCATCTCGTGATAAGTGGGCGCAAATGTACGAAGTTTTTTGAAATTGACGAACTAATTAAACAATATCATTAAAAGGTAGTTGATAAACTAAAAAAGCCCCAAAAGGGGCTTTAATTTTACTCTGTAAATTCTTCAAAAGTTTTTAGTTTAATATCCTTCTTAGATTTTATTTTTTTTGAAATCTTATTGAAGTCTTCTTTTGCTTTTGAATAACGATTTTCAACTATAAATAAAAATTCTAATTCAGAATTTGAGGGTTTGTCATAACTCCCAACAATTTTACTAAATAAATCTGCTAGTTTTTCTCTCAACTCAGGTTCAGCACTACCAACATAATTATCTCCAGTTGTAATGACTAAAGTTTTCTTTAGTTCATTTAATTTTAATTTTAGTTTGCTTTTTGTCTCAGGCGCTTTAATAAAAGCATCAATTTGATACACCATGTAAGCTAATTCTTCAGTCATTTTATACATCTTAGAAATGATATCATGTTTCATTTTTCTATCTGCTGAAGTTAAACCTGATCTCTCATCATAAACAATTTCAAAGGTATGCTCGTATGCTGCTTTACCTTTTGTTATAACTGCTGTATATGAACCTGCCTGGACTCTTGGGGTTGTGAAACCACCAAATGCAAGGGTTTTTCCTTTAGCAACCTTAGGTTGTTTCATATTTCCAGACCAATTTACAATATTAATTCCTTTAGATTTTCCAGGAGATAATTTAGAAACAACCTCTCCTTGACTATTCAAAATTTCCATACTCATCTTTCCAAATGTGTGACGTTTAGGTAATAAATATTTTATTTGAGGTGATCTGTTTGCATTTTCTCCAACAAATTGGGTTTCAGCTCCGAAACTACCTGAAAATCCACTTTCATCAGATAACTTCATCGGTTTAGAGCTAAAAAAGTGAAGTTTAGCTTTTAAAGCCTCAGTAGTGATTTCACGTAAGGGTGAAATATCATCAATGATAATGATACCTCTTCCGTGTGTTCCAAGAACCAAATCATTTGTTTGTTTTTGAAGATCAATAAAATGAACGGCTACTGGTGGTACATTTTTTGTAAATTTCTCCCAATGATTACCTCCATCAGCAGTAATATATAATCCGAATTCAGTTCCTAAAAATAATAAATTTTCATTTTCATAATCTTCTTGAATGTTTCTAGAGGTGCCTATAACATTGTCTGTAATTATATTAGACCAAGTCATTCCAAAATCTGATGTTTTGTAAACATAGGGTTGCATATCACCACTATTGTGACCATCAAAAACAGCATATGCTATTCCTTTCCCGTGAACACTTGCCTCTATATGATAGGTCCAAGTATTACTTGGTAGTCCTTTAATATTACTTACAACATTTTGCCAGTTTTTCCCACCATCTTTTGTCACTTGAACATTTCCATCATCTGTACCTACCCATATAACATTCTCATCTACGGGAGATTCTGCTATTGTAAAAATTGTTGTGTGGTTTTCTGCTCCAGAATTATCCATAGATAACCCTCCAGAATCTGCCTGTTGTTGTTTAGTTCCATCATTAGTAGATAAATCAGGAGAAATTATTTCCCAAGTATCTCCCATATCTTCAGATTTGTGAAGAAACTGACTCCCCATGTAAAAACGATCAGGTTGATGAATACTAATAGCCATAGGGGCATTCCAGTTAAATCGTAAATCTTCATACCCTGCTAGCTCAAGAGGTTGAATTGTTTTAACTAATTTATTATCAACATCATATCTCCAAACATTCTCTGCACCTTGCATTTCTGAATAAATAATATTTTTTGTTGGGTGTTTTAATACTCTAAAACCATCACCAGCTCCAATTGATTTCCAATCACCTGCATTAATTCCTCCGCTCGATGAGGAGGGCCCATACCAAGAACCGTTATCTTGAAGTCCTCCATAAATATTGTAAGGTTCTGCGTCATCAACACTTATTTGATAAAACTGTGATAAAGGTAAATTTTCCACAATTTCCATAGTTACACCTCCATTCCAAGAACGATATACACCTCCATCTGTTCCTGCGTAAATTCTGTCAGAATCATGAATATCGAATACTACATCATGGATATCGCTATGCATATTACCTAACGATTTAAATGTTTTACCACCATCCTTAGAGATTGAACCAAAAAGACCACCTTTAACAACAACATCAGGATTTCTAGGATCTACAGTAATTCTTGAAAAATAAAATGGACGAACCGTAATTCCAAAATCATTATTTAATTGTTTCCAATTAGCTCCTGCATCATCACTTCTGTACAATCCTTTTTGTTTTGGGTCTTCTGCTTCAATTACTGTGTATAAAATATTAGCATCTGATGGAGCTACCGCAATAGCCAATCTACCTAATTGCCCATCGGGAAATCCGTTATGAATTTTATTCCAAGTTTTTCCTGCATCTATAGATTTATACAATGCACTATTCTCTCCACCAGAGGAAAAAGACCAAGCTGTTCTTCTGAACTCCCACATTGAAGCATAAAGAATAGAAGGATTTTTTGGATCCATAGTCATATCCGCGGCTCCTGTTTTCTCATCTATATACAATATCTTTTCCCAAGTTTCTCCAGCATCAGAAGATTTATATACACCACGCTCGTCACTATCTGACCAAAGGGCACCCAGAATTGCCACATACACTTCTTTTGAGTTTTTTGGATTTACAATAATATTTGCAATACGTTCTGATTTATCAAAACCAAGTTTTTTCCAATTAGAACCACCATCTATTGATTTATATAAACCGTCTCCGTACGAGACACTATTTCTTGTCCATGTTTCACCTGTTCCAACGTAAATTACATTATCAGGATCATTAGGGTCTATTGTCACAGCTCCAATAGATTGGCTGTGATCATCAAATATTGGATTAAAAGTAGTCCCTGCATCATTCGATTTCCATACACCTCCACCCGCTGTTCCAGCGTAAATAATTTGATTATTAGTAGGGTGAACTTCCATATCATTTATTCGACCACTCATTAAAGCAGGTCCTATATGTCGTGCTCTTAAATCTCCAAATAAATTTTTCAAATTAATGGAAGATGAGTTTTGAGCGCCACTGCTAAAAGGCATCAAAGCCATTCCCAAAACTAAGATTATTAGTTTTTTCATATTTCTAAATTTTTGTGATTGGTTGGTAAAAAAAAAAGCCTAAATAATTTCATATAGGCTTCTTTTTCTTAATCATGTATTTATTTTTTATTTCCTTCTTCAGTAATTTCTTCTGGAAATTTAAAAGCACTAGGATCTACAGTTGGGTTTAATTCAATTTTATCCATTGTAATAGGCTGGCCTCCTCCATCTTTAACTCCTTGAGTCATAGAAAACGGGAAATACATTCCTTCAACTTCTTGATAATCGCTTAGTTTTATTTCTGATATCATACCTTTACCAGGCCCCATTCTAATTTCAGAATGTACAACAATAGGAACAAAATTTTCAGCATCAAAAAAATAGATACTTGAATTTTCTACCTCTTTACCGTCTACAGTCATCGGTTTTTTAGTCAATTTAATTTTAAAGGTTTCTGTTCCTTCTAAATCTTCTTTACCTAACAACTCTAATGTATATCCTTTCTCTTTATAATTGTAAAAAGCATCAGGAAAATCTTGTGCTTGAAGCTTCATATTATCTGTAGACTCTTGATCACTTTTTTCGGCTTTTTGTGTTTGAAAATTAGTACTCCACAATACCTCACCATCAAAAACCCCTTGTTTAAGCTCTATACCCTGAAAATTAATTACTGTCATTTGATTCCCATTTTTCAACTGAGTAATTTCCAATGGAATCTCCATTCCTCCTTGGTTAACTTTTGCACTCATCTTAATTCCCTCTATCTTTGCCCAGTTTTCAATACCTCCTGTATTTTCAAAATAATTTGCTATAATTTCTTCAGCTGTTTGAGAGTTAACAGAAATACTTGCCGAAATGGTTAATACTAATAATAAAATTTTTTTCATTTTAAAGTTTTTTTAATTTATACTATGTTTAGACGTCTAATTTACATATTTGTTACAAAAAAATACTTGGTATTATAAACTTTAATTATTTTTATATACTTTATGAGAATTCTAAAAAACTTTCCAATTAAAGGTAAACATACCAAATCCATTATTACAGATTTGTATTTTAATAAAAATAATAAACAAAAACCATTGGTTATCTTTTGTCACGGATACAAAGGCTATAAAGATTGGGGAGCATTTGACTTGATGTCTTCCAACTTTTTAAAAGCTGGGTTGGCTTTGGTGAAATTTAATTTTTCTCATAATGGCTGTACTCTAGATCAACCCATTGATTTTCCTGATTTAGATGCCTTTGGAAACAATAACTACACAAAAGAATTAGATGATTTGGAAAGTATTATTGACTGGATTTGTACTACTGTAGAATTTAAAAACGAAATAGATACCAATAATATTACGCTAATTGGTCACTCTAGAGGTGGTGCAATAGCTATTATAAAGGCAGTAGAAAATCCAAAAATAAAAAAATTAGTTACATGGGCTGCAGTATCTGATCTTGATAGAACTATGTTTCACGAGAGTACCGAATTAGATAAATGGAAAGAGGATGGAGTCTTGTATGTTTTAAATGGAAGAACAAAACAAAAAATGCCACATTACCTTCAATTTTACTATAATTTTATAAAAAATAAAAAACGCTTATGTGTTGAGAATGCAGTAAAAAAAATGAGTATCCCACATCTAATAATTCATGGAGATAACGATTTATCTGTACCTTTTCTTCATGCACAAAATCTACACAAATGGAATACATTAAATAAACTAATTGTTGTGCCGGAATCTAATCATGTTTTTGGTGCTTCACAACCTTGGACAAAAACAAAGCTCCCTGAAGATTTTAAGTTTGTAGTAGAAAAAACTATAGCGTTTATTAACAGCCCTTAATTGTTAATAAAACCAAATAACTCTTAGAGTGTTTTTCTATCTCTTTTCACTATTTTTATTCTACTAATTTCTAAGCAAGAAATCCGCAACTATGTACTTGATTTTTGACACGGAAACCACTGGGTTACCAAAGAGCTGGAATGCTCCTATTACTGACACTGACAATTGGCCAAGATGCATACAGATAGCATGGCAGCTTCATGATAGTATGGGAAAAATAGTAGAGCATAATAATTTCCTACTACAACCTGAAGGATTTAATATTCCTTACGATGCAGAACAAATACATGGTATTTCTACAGATTTAGCTCAAGAACAAGGAATTTCTTTAAAGGAATGTTTAATATTATTTAACGAAGTTTTACAAAAAACCACTTTTATTGTTGGCCAAAATGTGAATTTTGATTTAAATATTATGGGTTGTGAATTTCATCGTTTGGAAATATCAAACAACCTAAACAAATTACCGGTTCTAGACACTTGTACTGAGCATACCGCACAATTATGTCAAATTCCTGGAGGACGAGGAGGGAAGTTTAAACTCCCTACCTTAACAGAATTACACAATCATTTATTTGGTGTAAATTTTGGAGATGCTCATAATGCCACTGCAGATGTTGAAGCTACAACTAGATGTTTCTTAGAATTAATTCGTTTGAGAGAATTTTCAAAAGAAAAATTAGATGCTGATGAAGATTATTTTAGAAGCTTTTCAGAAGCCAATCCAAAACCTATTGAAGTAATAGGCTTAAAGCACATCAATCTCAAGAAGGAAAGTGAAAAAATTAGAAAACGTTTAGCTTCTCTAAAAGAGAATAAAGCAACTACTAATACATCAGCTGGGCTATCTCAGTTAGAAAATGTTCAATTTGCCCACCTTCACAATCATACTCAGTTTTCAGTTCTACAATCTACTATCCAAATTGGAAATATCGTAAAAGCTGCAGCCAAAGACAATATGTCTGCAATTGCATTAACTGATACCGGAAACATGATGGCTTCTTTTCATTTTGTAAGCGCCATTTTAAAACACAACAAACAAGCATTTGCTAAAAATGAGATTTCTGAAGAAAATGGAGAAACTCCAAATGAAACAATTTTAAAGCCAATCCTTGGATGTGAATTTAATGTTTGTGAAGATCATTTAGATAAAAAAAGAAAAGATAATGGATATCAAATTGTCTTACTAGCAAAAACCAAAAAAGGGTATCATAATCTTGCAAAAATGTCTTCCATAGCATTTATCAATGGATTCTATTATGTTCCCAGAATAGATCGTAAAATTATTGAGCAATACAAAGAAGATGTTATCGTATTAACTGGAAATACTTATGGAGAAGTTCCAAATAAAATATTAAATATAGGAGAAAAACAGGCAGAAGATGCTCTCATCTGGTGGAAACAAGAATTTGGTGACGATGTCTACATAGAATTGATGCGACACAATCAAGAGGATGAACGTATTGTGAATGAAACACTTCTAAAATTTGCTAAAAATCATGAGGTTAAAGTAGTTGCAACAAATAATATATTTTATTTAAACAAAGAAGATGCAAACGCACATGACATTTTATTGTGTGTGAAAGATGGAGAAAAACAAGCTACTCCAAAAGGAAAAGGAAGAGGATATAGATATGGGCTGCCTAATGACGAATATTATTTTAAGTCTAGTGATGAAATGAAAGAATTATTTGCAGACATTCCTGAGGCAATATCTAACATTCAGGAAATTGTAGACAAGATTGAAGTTTTTTCGCTAGCTAGAGATGTTCTTCTACCAGAATTTGATATTCCAGCTGAATTTCAGTCTAAAGAAGACCTAGAAGACGGTGGAAAAAGAGGAGAAAATAATTATCTAAAGCACATCACTTTTATTGGTGCAAAAAAACGCTATGGAGAGATTACAGAAGCTATTAAAGAACGCTTAGATTTTGAATTAGAAGTTATTGAAAATACTGGATATCCAGGGTATTTCTTGATTGTAGAGGACTTTATTAGAGAAGCTAGGAACATGGATGTTTCTGTGGGTCCCGGGCGTGGTTCTGCAGCTGGTTCTGTAGTGGCTTATTGTCTTTGGATTACCAATATAGACCCCATTAAATACAATTTACTGTTTGAGCGTTTTCTTAATCCAGAACGTGTATCTATGCCCGATATTGATATAGATTTTGATGATGAAGGAAGAGGTCGTGTGATGGACTATGTAATTAATAAATATGGAGCTAATCAGGTTGCTCAAATAATCACCTATGGAACCATGGCCGCAAAATCCTCCATTCGTGATACAGCAAGAGTACTTGATTTACCTCTGTTTGAGGCAGACCGAATTGCCAAATTAATTCCAAACGTTAAACTAAAAAATATTTTTGGAACAGATGAAAAGAGCAAAGGAAAAATTGCTGCATTACGTTCTGAAGAAAAAGACATGGTTAACGAATTAATAGCCTTGTCAGAAGGAGACGGAATAGAATCTGAAACCATTAACAAAGCAGCTATTCTTGAGGGCTCTGTCAGAAATACAGGAATTCATGCTTGCGGAGTTATCATCACTCCTTCAGACATTACCGATTTTGTCCCAGTAGCTTTAGCAAAAGATTCAGACATGTATGTTACTCAGTTTGATAATTCTGTTGTAGAAAGCGCAGGGTTATTAAAAATGGACTTTTTAGGATTAAAAACTCTAACCCTAATAAAAGATACTGTAAAAATTGTAAAAGCAAGACATGGGGTTCAATTAGATCCAGAAAATTTCCCGCTAGATGATGTAAAAACCTATGAATTATTTCAACGAGGTGAAACCATTGGAATATTCCAATATGAATCACCCGGTATGCAAAAACATATGCGCGCTCTTAAACCTACTGTTTTTGGAGATTTAATTGCGATGAATGCATTATACAGACCAGGGCCAATGGAATATATTCCATCTTTTATTAACAGGAAGCATGGGAAGGAAGATATTCAATATGATCTCCCTGCAATGGAAGAGTATTTAGCTGAAACCTATGGAATTACTGTATATCAAGAACAGGTAATGTTACTCTCTCAAAAACTTGCCAACTTCACAAAAGGTGAAGCCGATGTTTTAAGAAAAGCAATGGGAAAGAAACAAGCTGCTGTCTTAGCAAAAATGAAACCTAAATTTATCGATCAAGCTAGAGAAAATGGGCATGAATCAGAAAAACTTGAGAAAATCTGGAAAGATTGGGAAGCTTTTGCATCTTACGCTTTTAACAAATCTCACTCTACTTGTTATGCATGGATAGCCTATCAAACAGCCTATCTTAAAGCCCATTACCCTGCAGAATATATGGCATCTGTTCTGTCTAACAATATGAATGATATCAAATCTGTTTCATTCTTTATGGAAGAATGTAAATCTATGGGCTTAGAAGTTTTAGGTCCAGATATTAATGAATCTTATTTAAAATTCTCTGTAAACAAACAAGGCGCAGTACGTTTTGGAATGGGTGCCATAAAAGGTGTTGGTAGTTCAGCTGTAAAAGCAATTATTAAAGAAAGAAAAGAACATGGGCATTTTACATCAATTTTTGATGTAACTAAAAGAATAGATTTACGAGCAGCCAATAAAAAAGCTTTTGATGGCTTGATATTAGCTGGAGGTTTTGATTCTTTTTCGAATACCCACAGAGCACAATATTTTGCTGAAGATGAGAAAGGTCAAACCTTTATTGAGAAAGCAATTCGTTATGGAAGTAAATATCAAGAAAACTTAAATTCGGCTCAAGTATCTTTATTTGGAGAAGCTTCAGATATACAATTTCCTGAACCAGATATTCCAAACTGTGAAGCTTGGGCTAACATGGAAGAACTTGCTAAAGAAAAGGAAGTTGTAGGAATATATATCTCTGCTCATCCATTAGATGACTTTACTAACGAATTAAAATTTTGTAATGCAAATGTGGGTCATTTTAAAAGTGATTTACAAAAGTATGTAGGCTCTAATTTAGTTTTTGCAGGTATTATTACCGAAGTTGAACATAAAGTTTCAAAGGCTGGAAAAGGATGGGCTTCTTTCTTTATTGAAGACTATTTAGACAGTTTTGAGTTTCGGATTTTTGGAGAAGATTACTTAAAGTTTAAACATTTTTTAGTCTCCAATTCTTTCTTATTTGTGAGAACTACAATTCAAAAAGGATGGACAAATAAAGAGGGTGTGGAAGGAGATGCAAGACTTAAATTCACTGAATTTAAATTACTACATGATGTAATGGATGACTTATGTAAAAAAGTGACCATTAAAATACCCATAGAAGATGTTCATGAAAAATCAATAAAGAATTTCAATACCTTGTTTAATAATCACAAAGGAAAACAATCACTAAAATTTGTAATTTATGATGTACAAGAAGAAATAGAATTAGAAGTTCCTAGTAGAAATACTAAAATTAAAATTAGTAGTGAACTTTTAAAAATACTTGAAGATCAACATATTAATTTCAAATTAAATTAAGATGTTAGTTTAGTGAATAGTGTTTCTAAGCTTTGATTCTTAGAATTTAATTCTAAAATTTTTAATCCATTTTCATGTGCAAAATCAAAAATCACACCTCTCATGTCTTCAGATGAATTAAAGGTCATATACCAGGTATTATCAAAATTATTTTTATAGGATATGATGTTTGGTAACCTCTGAATGAACTGTTCTTCAATCTTGTAATTAAAAGTAACCTCTATAATTTGTTCATTGCTTTCTTTTAATTCTTCGATAGATGTATCTATGAGCAACTCTCCTTTATTTATAATAATAACGCGATCACATACAGCTTCTACCTCTTGCATGATGTGGGTGGAAAATAAAATTGTTTTTTCTTTGCCCAGCTTTTTAAGTAAATTTCTTATTTCTTGGATTTGGTTTGGATCTAATCCTGTAGTAGGTTCGTCTAAAATTAATACATCTGGATTGTGAATAATAGCTGCAGCTATACCAACCCTTTGCTGATATCCTTTTGAAAGTTGACTGATTTTTTTATGCACCTCTGGAGATAAACCTACAGTTTCTATAACAGCACCAATTGTTTCTTTTGAAACCTTAAAAATTGAAGCTTGAAATTGCAAATATTCTTTCACATACATTTCTTGATACAGAGGGTTTTGTTCTGGAAGATACCCTATTTTAGCTTTTACTTCTTCCGGACTCTTTAATACATTAATGCCGGAAACAAGAACAGTCCCTTTAGTTGGTGAAATGAAGCCTGTTATAATCTTCATCATGGTAGATTTTCCAGCACCATTTGGGCCTAAAAATCCAATGATTTCACCTTTATTAGCTGAAAAACTAATTTCGTTTAACGCCAATTGATTTCCATAAGATTTTGTAACAGATAATACTTCTATAGACATATTACAAAAGTAATTTATTTAATTTTATAACATCAACTATTTAACGATTGTTAAAAAAGGTTGCCTCTTCAAACAACCCTTTAACTTGTTTTATTTATGATTAATAAGCTTACTCTATCACTAATTTTTTGGTCGTTTGATTGGTTCCGTTTTTAATTTTCAATAAATACACACCTTTCGCTGTATTTTCAAATGAAATACTTTCAGAAAATCTTGTAGCTACATTTGTAAACAACAATTCTCTCACCAATCTACCAGTGATATCAAATAACTGAAGTTCTATTCGATCTGATGATCTAGTGTCAAATTGTAAGTTGAAATTTCCATTAGAAGGATTAGGATATAAATTGAAACCCTCAAAAGTATCATTATCTAAAGAAGCTGTCTCATCGATTACCTCTATAGTGTAGTCCTCTACCTCAGCATCTTGACCTGTCATACAAGAAGTTGGATCTGAATCATATTTAGTAGATACTCTCATCCTTGTTGAACCTAATAAAGCATCAGAAGGAATGGTTACCGACAAGGGGCTTAATGTTGTTGCAATATCTGGTTGATCGGTTGCAGTTCCCAAGTCGTATTCTTCATTCTCATCATCAAAATCACAATCTTGATTCCAATCTATCCAAACCAAAGTGTGAACTGTATAATTTCCATCTGTATTGACCTGAACTGTTAAATCATGAACTTCGTCAGGTTTTACAGTTGTGCTAATATCTGTGTAGTCACTGTATGCTCCTGGTTTTCCAGAAGAGTTGTTTATTGTATTAAAAACAACTTTTGTTGTACTGGTAACATAATCAGTATTTCCAGTAGATTCGCACACTGAACAATTTTGAGTAACAAATGAATTTACTGCAGAAAAGTTTCCATCTCCACAACTATTCTTGGCTTTCACTCTCCAGTAATACATAGTTGATTGATTTAAAGTAGCTCCAGTATAAAAATTTGTAGTAACATTTTCACTAGCTACAATAGAACTAAAACCAGAATCTGTAGCAATTTCAATATCATAAGAACTTGCATTTGAAATTATACCCCAAGAAAAGGATGGCGATAGATCTATTCCACTAGCATTATCGCTTGGTGAAGTTAACGTAGGGACTTCAGTTAAAGTTGAAAATACTGAGAAATTTGCATCAGCATTCTTGACAATAGCTCCTGATGTACCAGTGATTTGAAAATCATATGTTCCTACATTTAAAGAACCTATATTACTTAGTGTTAATGAAACGTTTGTTCCATCTTGATCTGCTGAATCTGAACTAAAAGACGCATTTATACTTGCTGGAAGTCCATTAACAGAAAAAAGTGTAGTTCCTGTAAACCCAAGATAAGTGCTGTATACAAAGTCATAAGTTACATTATTGGGAGAACATACTTCAACAGAGGGTTCAACAATTGAGATTGAAAATTCTGATTGTTGCAATGATAAATTCGTTGAATTTACAGCATAAAAAATATTACCATTTCCCTCTACCATAATTCTCAGTTGATCTGAATCTCCGTCAGCTGAGGGTACTGAAAAGGTGTGACTTCCATCATTCGCTATATTACTTGCTGCTAAATAAGGAAATGTAAGCCCTCCATCTGAAGATAGATAAATATTAACCGTAGGAGTGTTTACACTACCTGTATCTGTGCCTGAAACATCCCAAGTTACGGTTTGGCTTTCACCCACATTCCATGTTTCATTTGTAGTCTGAGAAGTTACTGAAAATGGTCCAGAACTTCCGTCTACGGTAACGGTCATAAAATCGAAATCTGATTGTGGAAATTGTCCTGTTCCGTTAGCCTCTGATCTATCCCTTACGGTGAGTGCAAAATTTAAGGACCTAGCAACTGTTGATACAGTTTCCCATGAAGTATTATCTACGGTTTCTACAGGATTTGTTTCTGTTAATTGTCCAGATAAAACTCGAGACCTTATGGGCATATATCTTGTTGGGTTTGTACTTGGTGGTCTAGATCTCCAAACTGCACCTGAGGTTTTGGTAGGTCCAAAAGAACTACTAGTAGTTGTACCTGAATCTACTTGTTCCCAGGTATATGTTAAAACATCTCCCTCGTCTGAATCTGAAGCTGAACCTGCTAATTTAAAAGCAGTTCCTTGGGGAATTGTATAATCATCTCCAGCATCAGCTAGGGGTGGATTATTTGAAATTACAGTAGAAGTCCAACATGTTCTATTATCTAAATTATTCAAAACTTGATTGATTGTTCCGAAGTGAAAATAAGGGTCACTATGGTCTTGTACGTCATTAGATCCTGTAATACCTGCATAACCCATAATAGTAGTTCCACTCCCTGGCTCATAATTTACTCCAGTACCTTCACTACTTTGTGAAAAGGTGTGATTTCCTCCCATTTGGTGACCAATTTCATGGGGTACATAATCAATGTCGAAAAAATCATCCATGTTTGGACCACCATCATTATCAGTAAAAGAATGTGATGAAAAACCACTTCCTTTTTGACCATCTACACATACACAACCAATACAACCTGCATTTCCGTTATTTCCTCCATAATTAAATAAATGTCCAATATCATAATTAGATTCCCCAATCACAGAAGTTAAAGTAGACTGTAATTGACTATTATAGCTTCCTGTATATGGGTCTGTTGATGCTGAAGGATAAATAATTTCTATTCCTGAAACTAGTTGAAATGTTACAGCCATATCAACCTCAAAAACTTCATTTGATCTATTCAATGTAGACACTAATGCAGCTAGAGCATCAGCTTGGGCATCTCCATTTGTATCATCACCATCATCCCAAAAATTTGTGTACTCACCAGTTGTTGAAATTGCAATTCTTAATGTTCGTAAAATTTGATCATTAGCATCTCTAAAAGATGAGTTTATTTCCTTAATAGGAATAAGTTCGTTTTCAGTTAAACATTCAAAATCTTTTTTTGACGTTATTCTTACTCCTCTGTGATAAGTGATATAATCAGTTATATTTCCTTTTTCAGCAGGAACAGTAAACAAAGTAGGTCTATTTATGTATGAGGTCATAGTTTTTACTCCCTGAGGGGTAATACTAAAACGTATTCTAGCTCCAGGATTGTCTAAACTCAAGCCTATGTAGGTTTTAATATTTGGATGTTTTACTGCTATATCAGGAGCTAGCAAAAAGGTCTCATACACTTTAAAACGTTCCATATTTCCTTTACCATCAGGAAAGTTAACTACTACTGAAGATCTAGAACTCTGATCTAACCTTGATGGAGCATCTTCCAACTTAGATTTTAATTTATTGTAATCCAAAGAGAATATTTGATATTTATCTTCATATAAGTTTTTCAGATAAGAAGTTTCCTCATTAGATTTTAATTCTGTTTTTTTCCATAGATTAGATTGAGTAAAACATACAGAAGTGTTCAGAAATAAAATTAAGATTAAATTAAATTTTTTCATGGTTTTTATAATTTTAACTTGAGGGATGAGTGGTGTAAATATAATAAATAATTATCTTTACATTCGATGAAAACCAACAGAAAAATACTTTTAAAAGACCTTGGACTAAAGGATTATAAAGATATTTGGGATTACCAAACTTCTTTATTAACAAGTATTATAAATGTAAAAAGACAAAACAGAAAAAATATCACCAAAAATCCTACAAAAAATTATTTTCTTTTTGTTGAGCATCCCAATGTATACACTTTAGGTAAAAGTGGAGATCTCAGTAATCTTTTGATAAATGAACAACAATTAAAAGAAAAAGAGGCTACATATTATAAAATAAATAGAGGCGGGGATATTACCTATCATGGGCCTGGTCAAATCGTAGGGTACCCTATCTTAGATTTAGAAAATTTTTTCACAGATATACATAAATACTTAAGATTTCTTGAAGAAGTAATTATTAAGACACTTGCTGAGTATGGAATCAAAGGAGAAAGAAGTGATGGTGAAACTGGAGTTTGGATAGACACAGGCACTCCATTTGCTCGAAAAATTTGTGCTATGGGTATAAGAAGTAGTCGCTGGGTAACTATGCATGGTTTTGCTTTAAATGTTAATACTAATCTTGGATATTTTGATCATATCATACCCTGTGGTATTAGAGGAAAAGCAGTAACATCTTTAGAAGTTGAACTTGGAAGAAAAATTGAATTAAGTGAAGTAAAGGAAAAAATACTAAATCATTTTAAAGATCTTTTTGAGGTTGAAAAATTTGAATTAAATCTCTAGTTTTAACTGAGAGGGTAAGAGTTTAAAGGTTTTTCTGTGATACTTTGTAATTCCGTATTCTTGAATTGCTTTTCTATGTTCTTTTGTCGGGTATCCCTTATTTTTTTTCCAATTATATACTTGAAATTCTTTATGAATTTTTTCCATAAAATCATCTCGATATGTTTTTGCTAGAACAGATGCTGCTGCAATGCTCATAAATTTAGCATCACCTTTAACGATGGTTTTGAAGGGAATATCTTTATAGGGTTTAAACTTATTTCCATCTACTATAATATATTCTGGAGTTATTGACATGATTGCTATAGCGCGTTGCATTCCTGTTATTGATGCCTGCAATACATTTAATTGATCAACTTCCTTTTCATCTATAAAAGAAACACCAAATGCTAAAGCATCTTTTTCTATGATGGGTCTAAGTATTTTTCTTTTAGCTTCTGAGAGCTGTTTAGAATCATTTAATAATTCATTGTGATAATTGAATGGTAATATTACAGCAGCAGCAACAACAGGTCCAGAAAGACAGCCTCTTCCTGCCTCATCAGTTCCAACTTCGAGTTGATATCCACTATAATTATTTTTTAACATACCGCAAATTAACATTTTTTGAGGATAATTATTTGAATTCTTTTCCTTTAAAAGTTTACTTTTGTTTTACTAATCTTCTTTAATGAAAAGAATCATTTACTTTATTTTTTTAATGTGTTTGTCAACCACTTTAGTGTATGGTCAAAAAAACAGGCCCATCAACAAACAAAAAAAAATGAAGGAGATGAATAATTTTTCATTTAATGACAGTATTGTTCAAGATAATAGTGGAACTAAGAAAATTAATTTAAGTGCAAAAACAAAGTACACAGATTACAAAATTTTTTCGTTCCTAAAAGACACCTCCTATGTAGATACCACTCTAAATATAAAAAAACATTACAAATTTAATTTTTTAAGAAAAGATAACTTTGGCTTGCTGCCCTTTCACAATATTGGTCAAACTTTTAAGCAACTAACTTATGATTTTGATAAAATTAGCACTGTTCCTGGCATTGGTTTTACAGCCAAACAGTTTTCTTTTAACACGATAAGAGATATTAAGTACTATGAAGTTCCTACCCCAACCTCAGAGATTATGTTTTTAACTACACTAGAGCAAGGAAGATTTTTGGATTCTTTTTTTACATTAAATTTCTCTAGAAGGCTCAATGTATCTATTGCATATACAGGCTTACGTTCTCTGGGTAAATATAGAGCATCTCTGGTAAGTCAGGGTAATTTTAGAACTACGTTTCATTATGAGACTAAAAACAACCAATACAATGTTAGAGGACATATAGCAACCCAAGATGTTTTAAATGAGGAAAGTGGTGGTCTCACTTCTGAATCTTTGCTTGCTTTTATAGATAATGATCCTAATTTTTCAGATAGAGCAAGACTTGATGTTAATTTGGAAGAAGCAGAAAATTTCCTTAAAGCTTCTCGAGTATATCTAGAACAAGATTATCAACTTCTATACTCTAAAGATTCAGCCAATCAAAAAGACTTCACGAATTTAAAAGTTGGTCATGTACTTGTAAGCAGTAAAAAAGCCTATGAATTTTCGCAAAACTCTCCTAGTAATTTTATTGGAACTACTAATTTTTCTGGGAATATTAAGGATGACGTTAACAATACATTTTTAAAAAATCAGTTTTTTTTAGAGTTTAACTCAAAGTATGTTTTGGGAACATTCAAAGCAAAGTCAAGTATTATGAGTTATTCTTATGGATATGATAAAATTATTAATCAAACTAGTAATATTAACACCAGAAAATTAAAAGGAAGTGCAATCTCTTTTGGTGCTGACTGGAGAGCTAAAATAAATAAATTTCAACTTGATGCAACTGGGGAAATTACACCAGGCTCAGCAAGGCTAGCTGGAACTAATCTACTAGGGAATTTATCTTACAAAAAAGATAGTTTGTTTGACATAAAAGCTAGTATTTTATTAAATTCTAAATCGCCAAATTTTAATTACCTTCTTTATCAAAGCACTTACGATGCATATAATTGGGAAAATGATTTTGAAAATATAAGAACTCAAAATCTAGGGTTTCAGATTGATTCAAGATGGTTAAATGCAGCTGTAAATTTGACAAATATTGAAAATTACACCTACTTTGATGAAAACAATAAACCTCAACAATACTCAGAAAATGTTACTTACCTAAAGGTTAAAGCATCAAGAGAATTTATCTACAAAAAATTTGCACTAGATAATACTATTATGTACCAAAATGTAAGTGGAGGATCTGCTGTTTTTAGAGTTCCAGAGCTCATCACAAGAAATACATTATACTATTCAGATTATTGGTTTAAAGGAAAACCTATGCAGGTTCAAATTGGTGCTACATTTAACTACTTTACAGCATATAAAGCGAATGCTTATAATCCATTGTTAGCTGAGTTTACTCTCCAAAATTCTGAAGAAATTGGTTTCCCTACAGTAGACTTATTTTTTAACGCACAAATAAGAAGAACACGAATTTTTTTCAGAGTAGACAACGCACTCTCAGAATTTGGAAAAAGAAATTATTTCTCTGCTCCTAATTACCCATACAGGGATTTCACCATAAGATTTGGTTTAGTTTGGAATTGGTTTATTTAGTGGCTAACTGTCTTATTTTAATTCTTAACGCAGCAAATAACAAGGTAGTAAATGGAGATAACCAATTAAAAATTGCATAAATAAAATACTCTCCAACGCTTACTCCTAATACACCAGAATGATAGGCTCCACAAGTATTCCATGGGATTAATACCGAAGTAACCGTTCCAGAATCTTCTAGGGTTCTACTTAAGTTTTCAGGAGCCAAGCCTTTTTCTTTAAAAGCTTTAGAATACATTTTACCCGGCACAACTATAGCCAGATACTGATCTGAAGCTGTGAAATTTAATCCAATACATGTAAATACTGTACTGGCAAACAATCCAAAAACAGAATCAAAAAGTTGTAACATAAAACTACTAATCTTAGCCAAGGCTCCAATGGCATCCATAATTCCTCCAAAAACCATTGCACATAAAATAAGCCATATCGTTCCCATCATTTTTGCCATCCCTCCAGCAGTAAATAACTTTGCTAAAATTTCATTGTCTGTTGCCACAGCAGTATCTACTGTTATTGCAGTCATCAAACCTTTGTATGCTGAATTAAATGTTAATTCAGTTGCACCTGCTATGTTCAGGATAATTTGTGGCTGAAAAAATAAGGTAAAAACTGCCGCTAAAAGCGTTCCTGCTAATAAAGCTATTAAGGGAGGTGTTTTTTTTATGATAAGAGCAATTACCATAACTGGCACTAGAAACAACCAAGGATTGATGTTAAAAGCCTTATCAATATCTACTAACATCGCTGAAGTGTCAGCATCACCACTAACGCTGAGTGTGAGCCCTATAATTATAAAAATAATTAGGGTAACAATAAATGTAGGAACTGTGGTGTAAGACATGTACTTTATGTGTGTGAATAAATCTGTACCTGCCATTGCTGGAGCTAAATTAGTTGTGTCTGACATTGGTGACATTTTATCTCCAAAATAAGCACCAGATAAAACCGCCCCTGCTGTCATCCCTAAAGATATATCTAATGCTCCTGCAATTCCAATTAATGCAATACCCACAGTAGCTGAAGTAGTCCAAGAACTTCCCGTTGCAACAGATATAACTGCACAAATAATTAAACATGCCGGTAAAAATATTGTGGGATTTAAAATCTGTAGGCCATAATAAATCATTGTAGGTATAATACCACTAACCAACCATGTTCCTGCCAAAGCTCCAACCATCAATAAAATGAATATAGCACTAGAAGTTGACTTTACATTCTCTGCAACCTCATCCATCATTCTAGAAAAGGAAACCTTATTTCTAAAACCAACTACAGATGCTACTGCTCCTCCTATTAATAATATAAACTGATTTGAACCACTTAATGAATCATCTCCAAAAATAAAAACATTATAAGCCAACAGCCCTACTAAAATGATGATAGGAATAATAGCCTCAAAAATTGAAAGCTCACTATTCTCAACAATTTTTTGGTCTTGTATTTTTATCTCTGAAAGATTTTCTTGGTCTTGCATATTTTCAATTTTTGTTTTGTAATGTTACGATTTTAGAAGAAGCTATGCAAGTGAAATGAGTTGGTTACATTTGCACCCATGGATTCAATTACTCAAATTGTTTTAGGGGCTGCATGTGGCGAAATAGCTTTAGGAAAAAAAATAGGAAATAAAGCCATTCTATTTGGGGCTATTGGTGGAACAATTCCAGACTTAGATGTACTTATTGGAAGTCTTTATTATTCTAACGAAATAGATAGCCTGGCTTTTCATAGAGGATTTATGCATTCTATTATTTTTGCAATTTTAGGAGCCTTCCTTTTTGGTTTTATAAGTTCAAAAGCCTACGATTATGGGCCTCTAAGAAAAGGGACTACTAACTTAAAAGATTGGATCTGGTTGTTCTTTTTATCTATTTTTACCCACCCAATTCTGGATAGTTTCACTCCTTATGGAACACAATTGTTTTTACCCTTTTCAGATTATAGAGTTGCTTTTAACAACATTGCTGTTGCAGATCCACTTTACACACTTCCCTTTCTATTATGTATTATTATTGCTATGTTTTATAATCGGAAAAACCCTACTCGAAGAAGATGGACAAAAGCAGGTCTTTATCTTAGTTCTGCATATATGATTTTTACCATCGGCAATAAATTACATGTAAATCATATTTTTAAAAAGTCTTTTCAGGAGGCTAACATAAACTATTCAAAATTTAGCGCTCAACCTACAATTTTAAATAATATATTATGGTATGCAGTTGCAGAGACTGATACAGATTATAAAGTAACTTTTTATTCAATTTTTGATAAAAACACAAGATCTACCAATTTTATAAATATTCCTAAGAACCATACTCTTGTGGATATAAATCATCCAGATATAAAAACATTACGATGGTTTAGTAATGAATTTTATACATTAAGTTCTCTAAATAACAATCAAGTTATTTATAAAGATTTACGCTACCCATTACTAGATCAAAAAGATTCAACGTCCTCTCTATTTAGTTTTGAATTAATCAAAGAGGATAAAAGATGGAACACAAAAAGCCTTTCAGAGGAAAGATTTAAAGATAGCAACATGAAAAAATTATCTAAAGAATTATTCTACAGAGCTTTTAGAGATTTTTAATTTGAAACAAAATGTTCACTAGGTAAAACTCCAACCTCTTTCATGCACTTTTTTATGGTCTGATATGTTCTTTCGATATTGTTATCTAAACCAATAGAAAAACGAATTAAGCCATCAGATAAACCCATTTCAGCTTGTTCATCCTCTGGAATCTCTGAAGAAGTAGAAGTTCCAGGAGCAGAAAATAATGTTTTGTAAAAACCTAAACTTACCGCTAAATAACCAACATTATTTTGTTGCATAGCTTCCATGAGTGCATTGGCTTTTTCTAATGATCCAGCATCTATTGTTAACATACCTCCATATCCGTACTCAGAATTCATCATAGAAGTAAATAATGGATACGAGGGATGAGATTCTAGACCAGGATATACTGTTTTTATCCCATCTTCTTGAAACTTTGAAGCCAAATAAGAAGCGTTATAACTGTGCTGCTTCATCCTAATATGGAGCGTTCTTAAATTTTTCAAAATCGAAGAAGCTCTAAGGCTATCCATTGTAGATCCAAGAAGCATAGAAGCACCATCTATGACACTTCTTAATTGATTTATAAATTCTTGACTACCACAAACAACACCACCTACAGCGTCTGAAGAACCGTTAATAAATTTAGTTAGACTATGTACCACAACATCTGCACCTAATTGAATGGGAGAAATAGATAATGGTGAAAATGTATTATCTACTACTAAGGTTAGCTCATACTTTTTTGCTAATGCTGCTAATCCTTTAATATCAGCAACCTCTAATAAAGGGTTACTCACAGATTCACAATATAAAACCTTGGTACTATTAGTAATTGAAGCCTCCACTATTTCTAAATTTGTGATATCAACAAAAGAAGTTTGAATGGCTAACCTAGGTGTAAAGTTCTTTAAAAATGCATAGGTACCTCCATAAATAGTTCTACTAGATACAATATGATCACCTGCGCCACATAATTGCAATAAAACGGGAGTAATAGCCCCCATTCCTGATGCAGATACATTGGCTGTTTCTGTTCCTTCCATAGCAGCTAGTGCCTCCCCTAAACACAAATTACTTGGTGTGGTATGACGAGAATACAAATGACAACCATCTGTATTGCCCTCAAAGGTATCAGCCATGGTTTTTGCTGCCATAAAAGTATATGTTGATGAATCTGAAATAGAAGGGTTTACTCCTCCAAACTCTCCAAAGTTTTGAAGATCTTGAATATTATCTGCTGGACTGAAACTCATAATAGTAGTATTTTTACCAAATCTAACATTAATTAGATATATTATCAATAAAAATAAATAATATTAGTTTATTTTTAATTAAAATAATAAAATTTTAAACTTTAAATCTTTATTTTTATATTTTAATTGAAAGTTTTAGAAAATTTTTCGGTTACTCATTTTAAAAATAGAACAACGAATTAAAAACAGTTAAATGAAATTAGATCCTATAGATAAAAAGTTAATTAGTCTGCTTCAAAATGATAGTAAACAAACTAGCAAGCAACTTTCTTTACAATTGAATTTATCGGTTACTGCTGTATATGAAAGAATAAAGAAATTAGAAAAAGAAGGTGTTATAAAAAAATATGTGGCTATCATAGACAAGGAAAAAATCAACAAATCATTTCTTATTTTTTGCCACATAAAGCTTCTTCAGCATTCTAAAGAATTCTTGTCAAATTTTGAAAAAGAAATTTTAAAATTAGATGAAGTTTCTGAATGTTTTCATGTGAGTGGAGATTATGATTATATCATAAAGATTCATGTATCTGATATGAAAGAATATCGTGAATTCATGGTTACAAAACTAACCACCATTAAACATATAGGAAGTACTCATAGTACCTTTAGTATAGAACAGGTTAAGAGTACTACTGAAATACAAGTGTAAAAAAAAGCCCAAAACTATGTTTTGGGCTTTTTATTTAATTATTTGAATGTGAACCGTCACAAAATCCTTGTGAGTCTGATGTATTTCCACATCCACACTTTGGTCTATCAATTTTTAAAGTTTTCATATGTATTGGTTTTTATTATTATTTTGTTACTACTGTAAAAGACATCTCTACGAGATCATCAATAAATTTATCTTTCAACCCTTCTATCCATCTTTTGGAACCGTATTTTACATTAAAATCTGCACGATCTATATTGAATAATTCACTTTTGAAAGTTGTTGTGCCATCTGTAGTTGAGATAGACGCAGGAATCGTAATGCTTTTGGTTACATCCTTAATAGTTAAGTTTCCAGTAACTGCCAAGTTCCCTTCAACTTCTAGTGCTGATGTAATTACAAATTTTGAGGTAGGATATAGAGTAACATCAAAAAAATCTGATGCTTTTAAATGTTTTTCAATTTTTCCTGCTCCTTCACTACCAGCCATGTCAAGATTTTTAATAGTATTCATATCTATGACAAACTCACCTTCTTTTAAAACTCCATTTTCAACAACCATCCCTCCACTTAAAAGGGAAACTGTTCCATCATGAGACCCAGTTGGTTTTGTACCTTTCCATGTCATTACAGAAGCAGTTAAATCTACATTATTTACTATAGTGGTTTCTTCAACTTTAACTTCTTCTTTGACAACAACTTTTTCTTTCTTTTCTCCTTTACAAGAAAATAAAACAGCAGAAACAACTACTGCCATAATTATATTTTTCATTTTTTTAATAATTTAAATTAGTCTCGATGACAAATATATACTAATGTAATTTCCATGGAAACTAAAAAAATGTTAAAATTTGTTTTTTGTATCTATGATAATAGTAACGGGACCATCATTGTAAATTTCTAACTCCATATGGGATCCAAACTTTCCAGTTTGAATTTTTTTTCCAAGTTTAGATTCTAAAGTATCTATAAATTTATTGAACAAAGGAACCGCTATAGATGGTTTAGCAGCTTTAATATAACTAGGCCTATTCCCTTTTTTTGTCGATGCATACAAGGTAAACTGACTAACCACTATAACTTCACCATCACTATCATGCAAAGAATTATTCATGACACCATTTTCATCATCAAAAACTCTAAGATTTATAATTTTACTGGAAAGCCAATTAATATCTTCTTGAGTATCTAATTCCTCAATTCCAAGCAAAACAAGAACACCATGAAGAATATTAGCAACTTTTTTATTGTCTATAGCTACACTAGCCTTGGAGACTCTCTGAATAACTGCTTTCATTAAATTTTAAATTTTTTAAAGAAATAAAATTACTAATCCCAAATATCAGTTCTATAATTTTCTTCTTCACCTTCCAAGATTTGCAGATAACTTTTATAACGGGACCAAGATATTTTTCCATCCTCTAAATCCTCTTTTACTGCACATTGAGGTTCGTTAACATGTATACAGTTGTGAAACTTGCAACCACTTTTCAAAGCAAAAAACTCAGTAAAATAATCTCCAAGTTCTTCTTTTTCTATTTCTACAACACCAAACCCTTTAATTCCAGGTGTATCAATAATTTTAGCATCAAAACTTAAATCAAACATTTCTGCAAATGTTGTTGTATGTTGTCCTTGTTGGTGTTGAAATGAAATTTCCTTTGTCTTTAAATTTAATCCGGGCTCTAGAGAATTTAATAATGTTGTTTTGCCCACCCCTGAATGTCCAGAAAATAAACTAGTCTTTCCTTTCATTAGGTCTTTTATAATATTTAAGTTTATGTTTTTTATGGCAGAAACCTCTACACAAGTATAGCCAATTGTTTCATAAATATCTTTTAAGTAAAGAATCTCACTTTTTTCTGCTACTTTATAACTATCTATCTTGTTGAATACTAGAATTACTTTTATAGAATACGCTTGAGCAGTAACTAAAAATCGATCTATGAATGTGGTTAAAGTTGGTGGATTATTAATGGTGATTAACAGAAATGCTAAATCAATATTGGATGCAATAATTTGGGTTTGCTTTGACAAATTAACAGATTTACGAACTATATAATTTTTTCTGTCATGAATTAATTTAATGACTCCAATTTCTTCATCACCTTTATTTTCAATATCAAATTCTACAGAATCACCAACAGCAATAGGGTTGGTGCTTTTTATTCCTTTTATCCTAAACTTACCTTTTATTCTACATTGATAAAGGCCTCCTTCTTCAGACTTTACAAAATACCAACTTCCAGTAGATTTATAAACAGTTCCTGTCATATAGCAAAGTAAATCAATTCTAAATTAAAATATTGTACAATTAAAATGTAATTTAAAAAAACCTATTACTATGGGAAAAATTTATTTATTAATAGCGGCTTTATGTTTTGTTTTTTACTCTGAAGCGCAAACTTACAAATATCAAGTAATTACAAGTGTAGAATCTATTATTCCTAGTGGTGCTGGGAGATCTAGATTGATTAGTACTAATGAGTCTCGTAACTATAAAGACTTTACATCTAAAAGAACTGATGGAAAAACAGTAAAAGATAAAAGAAACAAATCTGACAGAGGTGATATTAGAGTGAAAAATTTTGAAGAAACTAAATTGTTAAACTTTTACAATATAGCAGGTATTCGTTTTCAAAATATTGCTGCTAATGATGCAGTAATTACTTCAAAAATAAACACCATGACAGAGGAAGGGTGGGAATTGGCTTTTGTTTCAAGTGCTGTAGAAAGTGATGCAGGTAAAAATGATGGAAGAGGTATCTTTATAACTCGTTATATATTTAAGAAACTAAAAGGATAATACAATTTAATAACAAAAAAAGCGGCTTTTCAGCCGCTTTTTTTTGTTATCCATTCATCACTTTTTCTTGATGATTAATAGATTCTTGGTGAATGGCTTTAAATACCCTCAAAATAAATTCTTCACTTAATTTATTCTGCTCGCCCTCTAGAATCATTTTGCCTAAAATTTCGTTCCATCGCTTAGATTGTAATACCGCTACGTTCTTATCTTTCTTAAGTGCTCCAATAGCATCTGCTATTTTCATACGTTTCCCTAAAATATCTATCAATTGATGATCTATAACATCAATCTGAGTTCTCAACGTATTTAATGAATTTCTATAGTCTGCTTCAGTATCGGTCTCTTTTCTAATCTTTAAATCTTCCATCATTTGAATAAGAGTATCAGGAGTTACTTGTTGTGCAGCATCACTCCATGCATTATCTGGATCAACATGGGTTTCAATCATTAAACCATTAAAATTTAGATCTAAGGCTGTTTGGGATACTTCAAAAATCATATCTCTTTTTCCAGTAATATGAGATGGGTCACATATTAGTGGTAAATCTGGAAATCGGTTTTGTAATTCTATGGCAATTTGCCATTCTGGATTATTACGATACCTAGTTTTTTCATAAGTAGAAAAACCTCTGTGAATCACTCCTAAATTTTTAATATCAGCAGAATATAACCTTTCTATTCCTCCAAGCCAAAGAGCTAAATCTGGATTTACTGGATTTTTTACTAATACTATTTTGTCCGTGCCTTGTAAAGCATCTGCAATTTCTTGAACTATAAATGGACTCACTGTAGATCTTGCGCCAATCCACAACAAATCAATATCATGCTCAAGAGCTAATTTTACATGCGCAGCGTTAGCAACCTCTGTTGCAGTCTTCATTCCTGTTTCTGCTTTTACTTTTTGAAGCCATTTTAACCCAAGTGCACCCACACCTTCAAAATTTCCTGGCCTAGTTCTAGGCTTCCAAATTCCTGCTCTAAAATAGTTTACATCAGAATCTTTTAATTCGTGCGCGATCTTTAATACCTGATCTTCTGTTTCTGCACTACAAGGCCCTGCTACTACGAGTGGATGATCTAAACTTAAATCATCCAACCATGTTCTTAATTCTTTTGTATTCTTCATCTTTACTTGTTAAATTTTGCTTCTTATTTTTATTTGTTATCTTTTATTATTACTCGATTTACTAGGTATTATTTAATGCCTTTAAGTATAGCTGCAATATGATTTGTTTCTTGCATCTCATCAAAAACTTGATCAAATTTATGCTCTTCCATCAGTTTTTTAAATTGTTTTAAATTTCCAATATATTCGTCAAGAGTTTCAATAATATTCTCTTTATTTTGTTCGAAAATAGGAGTCCACATTGCAGGAGAGCTTTTTGCTAACCTAACGGTAGACTCGAAACCACTTCCAGCCATATCAAAAATATCACGTTCATTTTTTTCTTTCTCTATCACTGTTTTACCCAACATAAAAGAACTAATGTGAGATAGGTGAGATACATATGCGATATGCTTGTCGTGTGAAACAGCATCCATATATCGAATTCTCATTCCTATTTTAGAGAAAATCTCTAAAGCCTTTTCTTGTAATTTAAAAGCTGTCTTCTCTACCTCACAGATGATGTTTGTTTTTTCTTTATATAATCCTAGCATAGCTGCTTTTGGTCCTGAAAATTCTGTTCCAGCAATGGGATGGGCTGCTAAAAAATTTCTTCTTTTTGGGTGGTCTTTAACAGCCTCACAAATACGTTGTTTAGTAGATCCTGCATCAATAACTAAGGCGTTATCATTTACAACATCTAATATCTTTGGCAATACACTTAAAGTAGCATCAACGGGTATGGTTATAAATACCACCTCTGCATCTTGTACATCATCAAGATTAGCTTCTTGATGAATTACGCCGTGCGCTATAGCTTCTTTAATATGGCTGTTATTTAAATCTACACCATAAATAATAGCATCTGGATATTCTTGTTGAATATCTAGTGCAAAACTCCCGCCAATTAAACCAGTACCAATGATAAAAACCTTCATCTTACAATCTTTCTAATGCTTCCTTAATTTTTTCTTCAGATACACACAATGAAAATCGAATATACCCTTCACCACTACTCCCAAAAATAAAGCCAGGTGCAATAAAAATATCTTTGTTATACAATAAATCATCTACCATATTTTCCGCTTTTACTCCCTCAGGAGTTTTTGCCCAAACAAACATACCTGTAGTGTTTTTATCGTAACTACACCCAAGAGTATCTGCTATTTTCCAAACTAATTTTCTTCTATTTTTATATACCTCATTCATTTCAGAAAACCAAGATGAACTAACTTTTAAAGCAGAAATAGCTCCTTGTTGTATTCCATAAAACATTCCAGAATCCATTTGTGTTTTCACTTTCAAAACTTCTTTTAAAAATGAGCTTGCACCCAACAACATCCCAACTCTCCATCCTGCCATATTAAATGATTTACTTAAAGAGTTTAATTCTAGTGCTGTTTCCTTTGCTCCTTTTACACTTAAAATGCTAAGCGGATTATTGTTTAATATAAAACTATATGGGTTATCATTTATAATTAAAATTTGGTGTTTTTTACCAAAAGCTATTAATTTTTCAAACAGAGCTTGAGTTGCTTTTGCACCGGTTGGCATGTGAGGGTAATTTACCCACATCATTTTTATATTGGATACATCCTCTTTTTCAAGTTCTTCAAAATCTGGCTCCCAGTTATTTTCTGAAGTTAACTCGTAAAAAATAGGAGTAGCCTCAACTAAATTGGTAACTGATGTATAGGTTGGGTACCCAGGGTTTGGGATTAACACCTTATCTCCTTTGTTTAAAAAAGCCATAGATATGTGTAAAATTCCTTCTTTACTCCCCATAAGTGGAAGGATTTCGTGATCTGAACTTACTTCAACATTATACTTATTTTTATAAAAATCTGCCACAGCTTCCCTAAACTCCGGTAATCCCTGATAGCTTTGATACTTATGAGCTCCTTCAATAACAACTGCTTGTTGAATAGCTTCAATTACTTTGGCAGGAGGCTGTAAATCTGGACTACCAATCCCCATATTTATAATGGGTTTACCTTCAGTTGACAGTGCTCTAACCTCTCTAAGTTTCTTAGAAAAATAATATTCTTGAACCGTATCTAATCTATTGGCTGCTTTCATCATTTTCTACCATTTTTATAGGTTCCTAAAATTTTGAAATCTTCAGCCATAATGTCAATAATTTTTACCAATTTTTGGTACTCTGTATATTCGTCAAAAGTTACATCTACAAAGAAGGAGTATTTCCATGGAGTTTCTATGACAGGTAAGGATTGTATTTTGGTTAAATTCATTTTACAATCACTTAATACATTTAAAACTGCAGCTAAACTTCCTCTTTTATGACTTAATTCAAATTTTAATGATGCTTTATTAATGTCATCATTTGAAATATTTGGCAGTTCTGTTTGAACAATCACAAATCTTGTTGAATTGTCTTTAATAGTCTGTATATCATCTTCTAATACCTGTAACCCAAAAATTTCAGCTGCAATTTTTGGAGCAATAGCTGCAATACCCTTAATATTTTCTTTTGCAATTCTTTTGGCAACCTCAGCCGTGTCTACATCTTCAACTAATTTAATGTGAGGGTGCTTTTTAAAAAACTCTTTACATTGTAATAATGCCATAGGATGAGACCAAACCTCTTTGATACTTTTTATTGTTTGCCTAGGTAATGCCATCAAATGGTGATGAATATTTAAATATTTTTCCCCTATAATATGCAAATTATTTGAGTCTATGAGTGCATAATTTGGTATTATAGAGCCAGCAATCGTATTTTCAATAGCCATAACACCATCAGTAGCTGAGCCATCTAATAAATGAGCTACTAAGGCATCAAAAGACATGCATTCTTTTAATTGAATGTTTTCACCATAAAAGTCTCTTGCTACTTTATGATGATTAGAACCCTCTGCTCCTTGTATGGCAATGATTTTTTTCATTTATATCAAAAAAAAAATCTCGAATTAGATTCGAGACTTTCAGTTATATAGTTTTTACAATATACGTAACGTCTCAACTTTTGCTAAAAAAGTAAAAGTAGAAAAAGAAGCTATTCCAAACGTATTGCATATTCATATTAAATTTATAGTTCTGACAAATCTAAGTATTAAATTTACATAAACAAATAATAGTGTCCTGATTTTTAAATAAATACGAAATCAATAAATTAGTGTCTGTTTTTTTAACATTTTAATAACCAATAAGTAAAAAAAGGATTTTTAGACAATAACAGTATTATGAATTTGTTATGTTTTAAATTGCAGATTTTTATCTTTATTTGCCTTACAAAAAAAGCAACTCTTTTAATTTAACTTTAGTTTATAAGACTAATTGTAGAAATTAGAAAAAACTGAAAAGCTTAAAGAGAAATTATTCTAAAGAAAAATAAAAACCAACATGAAACCGATTAATAGCTTCATTTTATTTCTATTTATTACTTTCACAAGTTTTGCACAAACTGAACCCTTCTTTAAAAATTACGATTGGGAATTAAAACCAAAGTATACTATAGAGTCATCTGATAAAGATATGATTGCTATAAAAGATAAAGTGATAACTGAATTTATTTTTGAAGACCAAAATTTAATAGAATACTATCTAGAACATAAAGTATTATGGTTAAATTCTGATGATAGAATTGAAGAGTATACTAAAGTTTATTTACCCATTGCTAACGAGGCATCTCAAGTGGTAATAAATGTTCGAATTATTAAGAAAACAGGAGAGATTATTGTATTAGATAAATCAAGAATTTTACGGTCTGAAGATGATGAAACAGGGAGGGATTTCAATTATTTTTTTGATGATATTGAGAAAGGGAGCATAATTGAATATTATTATGTTGCAAAAAGACGTCCAAAATTTCAAGGTGCAATAGTGGATATTGAGAGTGATTATGACAAACAAACTGTAGAGTTTGATTTGTACGCACCAAGCAATTTAAGTTTTAGCTTCAAAAGTTTTAATTTAGAAGCTACTGTAAAAAAAAATAAAAGTTTTAAAGAAAAAACACATTGGAAGTTCTCGGCTAAAGACATCAAGGCTGTAAGAAAAGAAGAAAAGGCTCCTTACAACGCTGCAATTGGTTTTATTATGTATAAATTACATGAAAATACCACCAACAATGCTATTATTAATTCTTATAATAATGTCGCTCAAAATTTATTTGATTTCTATTATTCAACATACAGCGAATTAGAAAAAAAACTCATACATAAATTTGCTAAAAATTTCAAATTTGATAATGAATTTAATGATGAATTTAATGATGAAAATAAAGCAAGAATTATTGATTTATATATTAAAGAAAATATATTCATCTCAGAAAATGATTCTGAAAACTTAACAAACGTATTAAAAACTAAAACTGCAAATGAAACAGGAATTATAAAACTATATATTGCTTTATTTGAAAAATTTGATGTTACGCATGAAATGGTTCTCACTACCAACAGATTACTATTGAAATTTGATAAAGATTTTGAGGCTACCAATTTTTTACAAGAATTTTTATTTTATTTTCCAGCATCAAAAAAATACCTTTCGCCTAGTAAATTTGGTACTAGATTTGGTTTTCCACCCCCATACTTCATGAATAATTTCGGTCTTTTTATAACTGGATATGATATCAATGGTAAAAGAAAAGCTTTTTCAGAAGTGAAATTTATAGAAGGTATTTCTGCAAGCTTATCTAGTGATGAAATGTTTATAGAGGTAAAATTTAATACTGAAGATTTGACTAAAAACACGATAGCATTAGAGAGAAAATTAAATGGATATTATGCCATGAACTTACACCCTTTTATGAATCTTATTCAGCCAAACCGTATAAATGAGATAATAGACCAATATTTTGTTCAGAATAGTGATAAAAATGCCAAGGTATTAAAAAGAGAATTTATTAATAAGGATCCAAGTCTTTTTGGAGTAAAACCCTTTGTGGTAAAATTTGATATTGACTCAGAGTATTTTGTTGAGAAGAAAGGTGATAAATACCTTTTTAAGCTTGGAGATTTAATAGGTCCTCAAATGGAAATGCAACAAGAGAAAAAAAGAATTTTACCTTTGGAAGCAGAGTTTAACAGAAGTTATTACAGAACGATAAAAATACACATACCTGAGGGATACCAAATTTCAAATTTAGAAGACATTACCATAAAAAATAGCTACGCTACAAAAGAAAAAGAACTCTTTATTTTTGACTCTTATTACACTTTAGAAGGCAATGTATTAACCGTTACTGCAGACGAACATTACAGAGAAACTTTTGTAGCACCAGAAATATTTGAGGCTTACAGAACTGTGATTAATAGTGCTGCAGATTTTAATAAAGTTACCCTTATTTTAGAACCTAAATAAATTTACCCTATGATTAGAAAAAAACAAGTAATCACATGCATTCTTCTTTTATTTATTAAATATGGATATTCTCAAAATAGATTTGAACCAGGGTATTACGTTAGTAGTAACGGTAGTAAAATAGATTGTTTAATTGAAAAAAAGGAATGGGCAATTTGGTCCAATGATTTTTTTTATGCAACTATAAATGGTTCCGTTAAACAAATCAAAATAGAAGATATAAAAGAATTTGGAATAGAAAATAAATTGAAGTTCATTACCAAAGAGGTAGAAATTGAGAGGTCATCAGATAACATTAATAAATTAGATAAATCGAGTGATTTCGTCTTTAATAAGGAAAGGGTACTTTTAAAAGTAATTGTAGAAGGGGATTTATCACTTTATCAATATTTAGACTTTAATGTAAAAAAATTATTTTTTAAAACTATTACTGGAAACATAACTCAATTAAAATATAAACGATATTCTAACGAAACTAATAAAACTATTAATGCCATTATTGAATATAAAAATCAATTGAGAGAAAACATGAAATGTTCTAATATTGATTTTAAAGAATTAAATTTTGAATTAATTTCTATTAAAAAATATGTTTTAAATCAAAATAAATGTTCAAATTCAAAAATAAACTTTTTAGAAAAACGTGTAACTCAGTCGAAATTACTCATATCTGGTTCAGTTGGACTAAATACTTCAAATCTAAATATTAATCGGTCTCAAAAAGTATTTTCTTTAAATTCAACTGACCCAACCTTCGGGATCGATTTTAATTTCTTAATTCCAACAATTAGAAATGAAATGGAAGTAAATTTTAAAACATCTTATAACGCATTTAAAATTAAAGAAGATGTCAACTTTGGCTCATCTTCAAGAGAAATAAAAGTTAATTATTCAGAGGTATTATTAGGTATTGGAGGTGGATATCGTTTTCACATTGATAATGATAAATCAATATCTTTTAGGAGCGGTATTAATTACCCTATACTCCTCACTAATACAACATATACAGAAACGGGTAGTAATTTGGATTTATCAACTAAAAAAGCAAATCCGTTTTTAAGTATTTCTTCAAGTATGCATATAAAAAAGATAAACTTAATGGCCGAATATTTCTTTAAACGAAATATTATAAAAGGCATCGACAATTTCCAAATGAATTTAAATAGAATTGTATTTAAAGTTAGCTACGAACTGTTTTAAAAAACTTGATACAATTCATTAATTTTGTGCAACACTGTAATAAAAAAATTACTAGGAATCTGCTCTAAAAAAATAGAATTTTAAGCCTTATATTTTACCGAAACTTTAATAACCCCAAATGAAAAAATTAGAAAAAGAAAAAATTAGCTTCATTTTTAAAAAAATAGCTTTCATGATTCTATTATGTTTGTGTTTTAACACCACTGCACAAACCAATTCTGACATGATCTCTATACCCACAAAAAACAATGTTTATTTTGATACAGGATTTTTTCCTGGTGCCCATATTTTTATGAATTATGAACGAAAAGTTTATGAGTCAGATAACATTTCATTGTATGGTAGAGTAGGTTTTGGTTATGCCGGAATGATTATGGTTAGCTCTGGTGGTGGTGTATTAGGTGCGGCTACCCTACTTACTGGAAAAGGAAATTCACATATGGAATTTAATCTTGGGATTTTTTCTAGCAAAGATAATAATGACTCTTTTATACTGCCTTTACTAGATGTAGGATACAGATATCAAAAACCTGAGGGAGGCTTAATGTTTAAGGTTAAAGCTGGTGTTTTAGGCATCTTTAGTGTTGGTCTTGGATATGCTTTTTAATTCGTAAATTTATTTTTACAAAAATATGTTTTTTAAACATTGACTATTTATGGAACTTAATATTTATGGAGACCCTCTTATTGCTTGCTGTTCAGATCCTATGACAGGATATTTTAGAGATGGCTTTTGTAGAACCATTTCAGAAGATACAGGAACGCATACGGTTTGTGCAGTTGTAACTAAAGCGTTTTTAACATACTCTGCTTCTAGAGGAAATGATTTAATGACTCCTATACCTCATTGGAACTTTCCAGGTCTACAACCTGGAGACAAATGGTGTTTGTGTATTTCTAGATGGTTAGAGGCTGAAAAAGTAGGGAAAGCACCCCCTATTGTTTTAGAGGCTACCCATCAAAAATCATTACAGTATGCTTCTTTAAAATTGTTGCAGCAATATGCCTATGTGTAGAAAGCCTCTTTTATTTGAGGGAAGCTATGACTTGCAAAGCAGCTTTTTCTCCAGCGATCATTGCCGCATTTAAAGAGCCATTTAGTTGCACATCCCCTGCTAAATAAACACCAGAAGAAAGCTGTGTTTCTGAGGATGAAACTTCATATTTTATATCTTTTAAATCTGGCAATGCTCTTTTTATGTTATAAATAGCCAAGAAAGTAAGGTGGTCTATAGTGCACTCTTCTTTTAATTGTTTGATAACAGCAGCTATTAATTTTTTTTCAGAGAACTGATGTGCTTTAACTACGGTTACTGACAATAATTCTTCAGTATTATTAGTATCAGTAGCTACACTCGTATGATAAAAAATATTATTAACTAGACCATGTGCATTGCACATTAAACCAATCATAGGTTTGTTTATCATCCTTTTTTTGGCCGTAAAATAAAGGGTTTGACAAGATTTCCAGATAAGATTTTTTGGAGGCGCATCTCTTACTAGTTTACTAGCATCTGTAGCAATAATTGTTGCAGCACTTGCTAACTTTTCTCCTGAATGTAGCAAAATTTCCTCATCAGAAACTGAGGTTACTTTGGTGTTATATTGAAAAGTTGTGTTGCTAAGATTGGCTACCAACTGTTTAGAAATTTCTTCCATACCTCCTTTAGGAAGAACAGCCAACCCTTCTCCAAACATTTTAAACACAAATTCAAACATTCTACTAGAAGTTGTTAGCTCATTTTCTAAAAATATTCCTGTAAAAAATGGAGTAAAAAACTGAGTTATGATTTGAGATGAAAACCCAAACTCTTGCAAATACGCTTTGGTGCTTGTTTCATCTGATGAAAAAATAGCCTCCATAGATTTGTTTTTCAATTTCATATTTAATTGAAAAATCTTAAACTTATCAGATAATGTTCCCACTTTTGAAAAGAGTGTAGAAAAAAGTGTAGAAATATCTCTTAAAGGATCTCCAATAATTTGTTGTTTTCCTTTTTTAAAAATAACTGCACCAGGCTTTAATTTTTGAAGTTTAAGCGCTTTAAAATCTAAATATTTTTGAGCTGCCGGATACGAAGATAGTAACACTTGAAACCCACGATCTAGTTGAAAACCATCTGTAATATCAGTTTTAACTCTCCCCCCTGCTCTGTCTGATGCCTCAAGAATAATTGGATAATAGCCTTTGTTTTCTAAAACTTGAGCTGCTACCAAACCACTTACTCCTGCTCCAATAATATATATTTTTGAATCTTTTTTCATCAACAGTTTTTAATTAAAAAGTTCTTTGTAAAACTACTATTTTATATTCTTAAATAATTATTAATTATTTTGCTTTTTTTCATTAAAATTACTTGTTTACTCCTAGACTTTGGTTTGTTTATTCTGGTATGGATGGTGCAATTAACTATATATACTAACTTTCTTTTTAAGACTTTAAAACAAAGGAACTCAGAACATGGTATTCGAAAAATACGAGTTAAATACAACAGATAAACTCATGGTGGACTTATCTAAAATATTATGATAAAAAAATCCTTTTAAGCACAAAGAGCCACCTCTAAAGGTGGCTCTTGATGATTATAAAAATAAATCTTATTATTTGATAATTCGGGTATAAGTAACTGTTTTGGGTTGGTTTTTACCATAAGCAACTCCTACATCTCTTGCTGCTTTTATTAGGGCAGCTGCATTGTCTAACTTTCTGTTCTTAATGGCTTGACCATCTTTATATTTCTCATAGTTTAAGTCCCAATCTCGTTGTTCTCTCTCATCTAACAAACCAGATATTTCTTGAGCTATTTGAAGACTTTCTTGATAACATGGAGAGCTTGCATTTATTTTTGCTAATGCATTTGCAGCAGAAGTAGAATTTCTGTTTGCCCAATGCCCTCTGGCTTCTCCTAGGTATTTAGAACAAAGACCCACATTAATTTCTTTTAGCAATGCTTCAACATCACTGTAACAATCCATGTCTTGAGTGAAAAAATTCAAAATTTGAGAGGCTCCTGAAAAATCTCCATTGGCAATTAAAGCTTTCGCCTCAGCAATTTTAGACTGACATTCAAATTCAAACTTTCTTTTTGTTATTTCTACTGCTAAATCCATAGATTTATCATAGCACTCTTTAGTTACCTCAGGCACCTGATTAAGTAAAAATACAGCTTCATCAAACTTCCTAGAATCTGCCAAGGCAGAAGCTTCTTTTAAAATAAAATCACATCTAGAATTGTAATATTCAATAATTTTTTCTTTTCCTTCTGTGATTGCTTGCTTAATCAGTTTATGTCTTGGATTAATCTTTCTGATGGCTGAAATAAAAGCTTTGTCTTCAGAAATACCAATTCCTTTAAATTCTATAAATTCTGAGCTAAATGCTTTTCCATCTATACCGTCACCTACTGCAAGAGTGGTTTCTATGGTAACCAGATATTTAGTTGGTACAGTTGCCGTAATATCCTTAGTTAGGATATTAATGTCTCCAGAAATAATAAATCTGTTATTTCCTGAAGCTCCACCTCCACCCATACCATTTCTACTTGCAATTTGTCCTAACTTAGTAACAAATAATTTTCGAGCACTGGGTGCATTTTCAAGTATGTCATCTGGAACAAATGTATTCAACACTATTCTTGCTTCATCATCACTCTTTCCAAGATCATTTTGTGAATGAATGGATAGTGATAATGATAATAAAAAAACTACTATTAAAATTTTTTTCATAATATTTATTTTTCTCCTATTGTTATTCTAGCCTTACCTAATCCAATGGTGGTTACTTTAGATGGATAACCAAATTGTTTTTTTATGAAACTGGAAATTTTCTTGGCAAACTTGGTGGCATCCATCGGTTCTAAAACAGGATCTCCCCCACCAAATAAATCCTCTACTTCTTCATTCATTTCTATTCTTAATTGAGTAATTCCAATTTTATTCTCACCAGGATTGTAAGAAAAATTTCTGTCTTTGGCAATAGACCCAACAAAACCTCTAATTAAAGAAGAAAATTCCATTTCTCTACCTTTAAATTCAACGTCGTCATTAAAGTAATATTCAAAACTATCAAATCTTCTAAAGTCTAAAGCAATTTCTCTACCATTTTCAGCTATCTTTTTAAAATGATCTTGATGTCTTGCAAGAAAACCATCCATTTTGTCTGTTACAGCTTGTCTAAGTAAAGCTCCTACTGAGGCACCCATAGACTTTGGACCCTCATCATTTGCAACACCAATTGATTTATTGGTATATGAATCTAAAGCATCTATCCCATAAGATACCCATTTTTGAATACCATTGGTCTCAACAGACCAGGTAACTTTCCAGGTAATATCTGCTTTAGCTACATTTAATAATTCATCCAAGATACTAGTTTCTTGAGCTCCACCATCTCTACCCTCTACTGCATTGTCTAAAGCGCTACCACCACTTATACTTTTAAGGGTTTCTGCTAATCTTACTGTTGGGTATCCTCTCTCAGATACCATTTTATCTAAAGTACTGATCGCTATATTTAAGTTTTTATCTAAAAGAGCTGAAGTATAATCAGGAATTAAAGTTTTAACACCTTGGTTATCTACAAATTTTGCATAACCATTATCCTTTAGCCAACCATCACTAGGAAAAATCATGATTGTGGGTTTCAATCCACTACCTCCACCCAATGCAGCACCCATGGGTTCAATAATTTTATCATATTCTAGTTTTTTCCTCAAATCATCTACATTTACTGAAATAATGAATGTTACTCTGTTCATTTTTCTTTTTAACTTTTCAGAGGATTCTGCAGAGCCAGAAGGTGAGGTAGCAAACTGGTTATATTGTCTGGTATTGTAAAAAAAATCTTCAAAGTATTCAAAATTATCATTGTATACCCCATTTTTTATTAATGGCTCTTTGGCAGTACATCCTAAATTATTTCCAGCAACCCCTTTGAATAATACAGCATGGATGGCATTTTTTTTAGCTTGGTTAAGTGCTAAACGTAAATCACCAACATAAGAGGTAACTTGAATTAAATAAGAACTTCCCGTTCCTCCGGATTCACTACAAATAGATTCATATTGCCAATTTCTTGTTCTTTCTTCAGTAACTTCTCTATTGCTATTAGTCTGGGAAAACAGAGAATTAATTGGTACTATTAATAAGGCAACTATACAGATTTTTATAAATTTCATGTTTATATTATTTTATTAGTCTAACAAAGTGTATTCCAGGGATATATTTTTTACTTCCTTTCTTAAAATAGGTTAATCCAGGTTCAATATCTTCTCCAGTCCAGGTATTGTCCCAAACTCTTTTTTTATCAACCTTCATGGTTCCTATCCTTTTATATTCTCCTTTTTTTGTTTCTAAAACTTCAAAAGTTTCTCCACCATCTATTCCTTCTTTTTTACCAGCAGCTAATGAGAAATCATCACGTAATGGGAAAATAGGCTTAAATATATCATTTTTCTTTTGTAATTTAACCAATACCTTGTCCATATTTCTTATGGTGGATAAATCAAATACATCTTGTTCTGTTCTTCCTTTATCCTCTTTTTTTAATGAAAAAGTAACTAGTGAAGTAGCTTTTTGTTGACTTATAAATTCCAATTCAAAGTTAGCAGCAGCAAATTTTTCTAAGTCAATTGCTTGCTTCTCTTGATCTATGGTAGAGAGGAATAAATTAAAAACATCTTGATCCCACTTTAATCTATACAACCAAGCTGTGGTCCAAACAGAAAAACCTTCAGAAGTTTTTTCAAAAATTTTATCAGCTACTTTATAACCTTTGGCTTGCAAAAGAGCAGGGAGTTTTGCAACTTGCGCGTAAGCAATCTCTTTAATCACTGAAGCGGCAATAGCATTACTTACATAATTTAATCTAGTGTACACAACAAATGTGTTATTAATTAATGAATTTACTTGATCAATTCCCCCTGTACCGGATGCACCTGCGATGGCAGACATTTCCATAGTTTTAGTTTGAATAGATCTAAGAGTTACTGTACCCATATTGTATGAACCATCCTCCTTAATATTAAACCACTTTTTAACAAGTTCGTGTGCTATCTTATTAGATGTATTATACTTATTTAGTTGTAGCTTAACCATAGAATTGTCTTGAGCTTTAACAAGCCCACCTGTACTTCCTTCAATAGCTCCTGATGCAACATCTGAAATAGCAGCACCTAATAAACTTTTTTTCTTTCCTGAAGAAGCTTTTTCCTCATCGGTAAGTTCGTATTCAGATAATTTAATTTTATTTAAAACTATACGGTGGTCATTGTAATTTTGAGGAAACTGAAACTTATTATAAGAATCTAATACTTTATCTCCATTGTCAAAACTAAAATCGTCAACTAAATGCATGTGAAGAGAACTTCGCACAAAATCTTTTTTTTGCTGAGCCAATAGTAAATTAGGAATAACCAATAATAAAATTAGTACTGTTTTTTTCATGATGTTTGTTTTTAGGTTTTAATTAATTAGTTGATATATATTCACACTACGTGAATTTAATGGGGTATTATAAATATTGCAGGGGTAATAACCTTTATCAGGTAACAGAATAAACTATTGGGGTAAGGAATTTTATTTTTTGGGGGGGGGAAGTATATTAAAAATATAAATATTGTTAAAAATAAAATAAAGTTATTTCTGACTTAGTACAAGTTTAGTACATTTTAAAAAACTTAAACATAAATTATTATTATTATAAATTATCCCTAAGTTCTGTAGGTAAAAACTCAAAATAATCTTTAAAACATTTAGTAAAATATGATGGAGAAGAAAAACCTACTTTATAGCACACTTCACTTATCGTATATTCTGTGGTTTCAATCAGTTGTTTTGCTTTTTCCAAACGAATCTTTCTAATAAACTCATTGGCTGTATCACCAGTTAAAGCCTTGATTTTACGGTATAATTTACTTCTACTTAACAATAATTCTCCAGCAAGGTTTTCTACATTTAACTTTTCATCATTTATATTTTCATTAATATAATTAAGAACATTATTCATAAACTCCTTATCTAAAGAAGTTGTATAATCTGAATTTATTGTTGTACTTACACTATTAAAATACTTATCAAATAAAACTTGTCTACTTGTAATTAATTGGTTTAAGTGAGATTTTAAAACCCTCATATTAAAAGGCTTATTTAAATAAACATCTGCCCCAGAATCTATTCCTTTGACTTTATCTATTTGCATTCCTTTTGCAGTAACCATTAAAATAGGTATATGACTAGTTTTTAAATCACTTTTAACTCTTAAGCATAATTCAAAACCATCCATTATTGGCATCATAACATCCGTAATGATAATATCTGGCATGTATTTATTTGCTTTTTCAACACCCTCTAAACCATTTTCTGCTTCTTTAATACTATATTCAGTGATCAATTCATTTTTAATATATGATCTCAACTCAGCATTGTCTTCAACAATTAAAACTATTTTTTTACTAGTATACTCCTCCTCTAACAATGGTTCAAACTCCTCTATATTTTTATTTTGAGATTCTGAGTATTGATTAATAATCTTATTATCTTCTTTATTAACATCTGCGATCTTAAGATGATGATACCCAAGCGGGAAGTAAATTTTAAATTGAGTTCCAACATTTTCCTTACTGGTTAAAACAATTTTACCTTTGTGCATGTTTACAAAGTTCTTAACTAATTCTAAACCAATTCCTGTTCCACCATAATATTGCTCATTCATTTCATCAGCCTGATAAAAACGGTCAAAAACCTTGGTTAGATTTTCTTCTTTGATGCCAAGCCCAGTATCTCTTATAATAATTTTCAATGCTTCAATAGGTTTATCTTCATTCACTAAAGGAAGATCTATTAATTCTGGAGATTTATTAACATGAACAGTTATTAACCCTCCTATTGGTGTTGCTTTAAATGCATTTGATAATAAGTTGAAAATGATTTTTTCTAACATAGATGGGTCAGACCATATCATGAGATCGTCCTGGTCATAATCAACAGTTAACATGATATTTTTAAGAAATGCTTCCTCTTCAAAATGACTAACCACCTCCTGAATAAATGGTACAATATTAATTTGAGAAGCATTAATAGTCATTTTATTGAATTGAAGCTTCCTAAAGTCCATAAGCTCGTTGATAAGTCTCGAAAGACGCTTAGCATTTTTAAAAATAATATTGTGTTTTTCTTTAATTTCTTTAGGTAATTTATTCTTTGTGTTTTCGATGATATCTTCTAACGGAGTTAGAATAAGTGTTAGAGGTGTTCTAAATTCATGAGAAATATTTGTAAAAAATTGTATTTTTTTTGCATTTAGGGCCTCAAACTGCTTGTACTCTTGTCTTTCTAAATGTAAAATTCTTTTTTCTTCTATTCTAGTGATTAGAAACTTGTAGATAAAATACCCTAACAACAATAAGAATAAACAATAACTCATAATTGCTATTTTAGTTGACCACCAAGCTGGTAGAATTTTAATCTTCAATGTTGTAGGAATATTGTTCCAAATACCATCATTATTAGATGACTTAACCATAAAAGTATAATCACCTGATGGAATATTTTTATAAGTAGCACTTCTTGTAGTTTCTACATAATTCCACTCATTATCATATCCCTCTAAAAAATAAGCATATTGATTGTTTTTACTTCGAGTATAATTGATCCCAACATAATCAATCGTAAAAACTCTTTGGTTGTGATTTAAGACTAATTCTTTAGTTTCAGAGATGACCTCTTTTAACGGACTCTGATCCTTATCTGGCTTAATCAAATCGTTATATATCCTTAAGTTAGATAAATAGACTATTGATTTTTCCTGATTATAGCTAATCTCATCAGGATTAAAGTAATTTATTCCCTTAGAGGAGCCAAAATATAATACATTGTTTAGATCTTTATATACAGCATTGTAGTTAAAACTATTGGATAATAATCCATCCTTTTTACTAAAATTTATAAAGGTATTTCTTTCTGTATTTAATTTTGTAAGCCCCTTATTACCACCGATCCAAATAGCTCCATTATGATCTTCAGTAAGTGAAAAAACAGTTTCATGAATTAAACCTGTATTTTTATCGTATTTTTTAAATGATTTCTCTTTAATATTATATTTAGAAAGACCATCACCTAGTGTTCCTATCCATAAATTATTTTTTGAATCCTCAAATAAGCTAAATACAATACTAGGTATTATTGAATTATTAAAATTTGCTTCAAAGTCGGCATTCATTTCTTTATTAAGAGAACTCACTTTAAAAGTATTATTCAAAGACGATTCAACTTTAAATAGGCCCGCTCTAGTCCCTAGCCAAACATTATCATTATGATCAACTAACACTTTTCTAATGTTACTTGTGTTAATATTATATTTTTGAAACTCTGATGAATCATGATGTTTAAAAATATCTTTATTTGGATCATATGAATATAGTCCACTTAAAAAAGTACCAATCCAAATGGTTCCGTTTGAGTCTTCATCAAAACTCATGATTCTATTGGATTTAAATACGCTATTAGCAGAAGACTTATTTATGTTTACAAACTTGTTACTTTTGCTTTTTAATAAAAACAAACCAGATTCCCAAGTGCCAACCCAAACATTATTATTACTATCAATAAAAATAGTTGGAATCGCTAAACGGTCTAATCCTTTAGAGATATTATTATTTTGATCAAATAAATTAACAAAAACTTTTTCTTTTGGATCATAAACATCAACACCCCCATCAAACATACTTATCCAAAATCTACCTTTTCTATCTTTTACGATACTAGTAACAGAGTTCTTGTTTAGTGAATTGGTGAGATTTAGTGAACTTTCAATGGTATTAAACTTATTATAATTATCGTCATGTACATCTACCCCTTGATTATAATAACCAAGCCAAATCCTATTTTTATCATCTGTAAATACTGTCCAAATAGAGTTAGATTTAACCCCCCTATCATTTAGCTTATCTTGTAGATAGTTTGTAACTTTTTTGGTTTTATAGTTAATTTCAAAAAGACCATCATTTTCTGTTCCACATAAAAGATCCCCATTTATTTTTTCGGCTAAAGACAATATTCTTTTTCGAGTTATAGAAAGCTTTTCAATAAAATAAATATCATTATTACTAGTTATTTTGTAGAGTCCGGATGAAGAAGTCCCAATCCAAATAGAATTATCTTTTCCTATTACCATAGTTTCTATAGACTTACCTATAGTTTCATATCCTTTTTGTGTATTAAATTTTGCTAATTGAAGAATTTCGTCATAGGGATCAAATGTCAACAAACCATGATTAGTTCCAATTAAAAAACGTCCATTAGAAGATTTAATAATTGTATTAATTTGAAGGGTTTTTAAGGTTTTTTTTTCTTGATATTTTATTAATTTTGATTCAAGTGAATTCTTATCAAGTTTATGTAATCCATTTTCGTGAGTACCAATAAGTAAGGTGTTTTCGTCATACTCTGTAATAGCATGTATGGCAAATTTTTGTTTTTTACCATCTAAATCTATATTCTCAAACTTATCTAGTTTATTATTATAAATATTTAAACCGAGCTGAGTTCCTGCCCAAATATTTTTTTGAGAATCTTGAAATATTGAAAAAACTATAGAGCTATTTAAAGATTTTTTATCTGAATTTTGTCCCTGATTATAGCTCTTAAAATCTACACTATTATATCTTACAATTCCATCACCATAAGTAGTAATCCAAATAAAACCCTCTGCATCTTTGTATATGGAAGTTATGGCACTTTGAGTTATATCTTCATTTATCGAAACAAAGTTATACTCATTAGCATTTGACTGCCCAAATAATGAATTAAAAGCAAAAATTAAAGAGAAAGACAAGAGATAAATAAACTTTCGTAAATCCATATTTTTACATTATTTTTAATATAAACGACACCAATTAAATTTTCATGAATTATTCATAAATATAATTCATTAATAGGAACTACCTCATATAATAAATAGTTTTGCTTCAAATGTGTTATTTATTTCTTCATAAGTTACAAATAGTAAAATACTTATAAACCTATATTTGTTACTATATGTGTCTTAATCAACCCATTTAAAACTAACTTAAAACAATAAATATAGAAACTTATGAAAAAACTTTTTTTTATTTTTTTTGTGTTACCCACAATGTTACTATCACAATCCAAAATAATTACTGGTAATGTTACCGATGATACTGGCGAAGGTTTACCTGGAGTAACAATCCAAATTAAAAATTCACCTAAAAACGGTGCTTTAACAGATTTTGATGGTAATTTTAAAATTACTCTAAGTTCAGAGGATGAAAAAGTTTTAATTTTTTCATATTTAGGATTTAAAAGACAGGAAGTTAACGTTTCTGATAGCTCATTTTTAAAAATACAACTTGAAACAGATGCAACACAATTAGATGAAGTTGTTGTAGTTGGTTATGGATCAGTTTTAAAAAAGGACGTTACTGGTGCATTGGTGTCTGTTAAAGTTAAAGACAATATTGCAAATCAATCTTTTTCTGTAGATCAAATGTTACAGGGAAGAGCTGCTGGTGTTCAAGTAACTCAAAATGCTGGTTCACCAGGATCAGGTATTAGCGTAAAAATTAGAGGAACTAATAGTTTAAGAGGGAATAATGAACCGCTATATGTTATTGATGGTGTTATTATATCATCTGCTGGTGAAGATGTTCTTGCAGCAGGAGGGGTTGGTAATTCTGGGCAAGAAAATCAAAATGGATTAAATGGAATAAACCCTCGAGATATTGAAAGCATTCAAATTTTAAAAGATGCATCAGCTACAGCAATTTATGGATCTAGAGGAGCTAATGGAGTAGTTTTAATAACTACCAAAAAAGGAGAAAAAGGAAAAGTAAAAATGAGTAGTTTTATCACAAATTCTATTAGATCTATTGATAAAACTTACGATGTGTTAGATGGAGTTGGTTACGCCAATTACCAAAATGAATTAGCATTACTTAATGGTAATCTTCCTAGATTTGATGTTGGTGCCTCTGGAGTATTTGGAGTGACCTATGATCCTGCTGGAAATCCAACTGTATCAGACACACCCGCTCAAATATTAAATTGGCAAGATGAACTTTACCGCCAAAGTTTTAGTACTAAAGTAGGTTTCACAGCTTCTGGTGGAAGCGATAATGGTAATTATTATATTTCAGCTGGATTTGATGAGCAAGAAGGTATTGTAAGTAGCTCCAGTCTCAAAAGCACTGATATTCGAATTAATTTAAATCAAGACCTTACAGATAAATTAAAATTAAGTGCAAGAGTTAGTGCTTCTTTCAATGATACTAACTTTGCTGAATCTGGAGACTTAATTGGTGCTAACCAAAGTTTTGTAAGAAATTCAATCTTATTTAGACCTGTACTTACAGGAGAAATTGAAGACTTAGGAGATGATTTAGAGTCTGGAAATCCTTACTCTTGGGTAAACGATTTTTTGGATGTATCTAAAGAGAAAAGATATATTGCTTCCATTGGACTTACTTATAAACTTCCTCTTAAAGGGTTAACGTATCAAATAAAAGCAGGTGGAAATATTAGAACAAAAGATCGAAGACGTTTTTATGGATTAACTACATGGCAAGGAGCTATTGGTAACGGAGCTTTACAGATATCAACTTTAAATGCGAAATCTTATCAAATTAATAATTTTTTAAGATTTAATAGAACTTTTAACAGAAAACATAGATTTAATGCAACTGTAGGTGTTACATATGATGTTAGAAATGTAGAAAATAGTATTTATGCTGTTGAAGATTTTGTTACAACTGAACTTACAATTCAGCAACCTTTTCTGGCTTCAGTTATTACTCAACCCTTAAGATTCTTGAAGTCAGATCAACAGATTTTTTCTATGTTAGGTCGATTAAATTATACTTATAATAATAAATATATTCTTACAGCGTCATTTCGAAGAGACGGTGTTTCTAAATTTGCAAAAAATAATAGATTTGGATTCTTTCCATCCTTTGCATTAGCTTGGAGAATGGATAATGAAAACTTTATTAAAAATTTAAATATTTTTGAAAACTTAAAGCTTAGAGCTGGTTGGGGGCAAATTGGAAACCATGGTGTTAGAGCATATGGAACCCTTTCTGATTATGGCATAAACGGACAACTATACGGAACCCCAGGAAATGGAACCAGTGTAGTTTTAACACTAAACAATATTGCAAATCCTAATTTAACATGGGAAACAACTGAGCAAATAAATTTAGGATTAGATTTTGAAAGTAAAAATAGTAGAGTTTCGGGTAGTATAGATTTTTATGAAAAAACAACAAAAGATTTATTACAAAACACTCCTATTCCAACTTCTTCAGGGTTCAGTAATATCCTTATCAATAGAGGATCAATGTCTAACAAAGGATTAGAAATTGCATTGAATTTCAATCCTATTTCTACCGATGATTTTGATGTAAATATTGGGGGAAATATTGCTTTTAACAAAACCAGGATAGACGAATTAGGAATTCCTCTGAAAGACTTTTATATTGATGGAGTTGCAGAGCAACGTTCATATTATTTTGGCGCCCAAATAAGTAGAGGGCAGTATTTCAGAACTCCAGCTAATGTATTTGTAGAGGGAGAAGAAACCAGTCTTTTTTATGGTTTACAAACCAACGGTATCTATCAAACCGATGATACAGATATTGTAGATGGTGCTCAACCTGGAGATGTTAGATTTGTTGATCAAAATGAAGATGGTGTAATTGACATTTTTGACAGGACCTTTATTGGGAATCCAAATCCAGATTTTATTTATGGTTTTAACCTAAATTTCAAATACAAACGATTTACCACAAACTTCCTTTTTAATGGTGTTTACGGAAATGATATTGCCAACGGAAATTTAATTAAACTTAATAATGCAGAAGGCTTACAAACAAACATAAGCCCAAATGCATACAATAACGCATGGAGGCCAGATGCTCAAACCAACCTATACCCGAGAATAGGGTATGAAGTAATTCCAAATCAATCCCTAGCAGTATCAGACCGTATCATAGAAGATGGTAGTTTTTTAAGATTAAATAATGTAACCTTAAGCTATGATATTCCTGTAGATAAAATTAAAATGCTTGAACGATTTAATATATATGTAGCAGGACAGAATTTAGTAACTTGGACAAGCTATAGTGGATATAATCCAGAAGTTTCAAGTTTCTTAAACAACGGACTGATTAACGGAGTAGATTGGAATGGTGCTCCAAATGCAAAGACATTTTTATTAGGGTTAAATATTAATTTCTAAGAACCATTGATTTATAAAAAATAAAAAATAAACACATGAAAAATTTAAAATTTATAATAGTAATTATTTTTGGTATTCTAACGAATTCATGCAACTTAGATGAAGATCCGATATTCCTTGACGAAACAATGTATGATAATCCTCAAAGTGCAAAAGCTGCATTAGATGGTATTTATGAAAAACTTACTTCATATGATTCTATGGAAAGACGTTATTGGATTAATAATGGTTTTTCAGGGCTCTTTATTACTCACAGACAGGGTAATAATGTTAACAATCCTCATAATAGTAATTTAATGGCATTAAAACCGGTTCAGGACTTAGATTCTGAACGATTTTGGAGAGGTATTTATGCTGCAATCGCACAAGCAAATGCAGCAATTAGAAATATTACAATAATTGAAAACCCAACGACAAGCGATGAATTACTTTTTAACGATATTCTTGGACAAGCTTACTTCGTTCGTGCTTGGGCATATTTTGATTTAACTAGACTTTTTAAAGATATTCCTGTATGGACAGAACTTTCTGATCAAGACAATCTTAATAAAGCTAAATCATTATCAAAAGAAGTATACGCTCAAATTATTAGTGATGCTGAAGTGGCTGCTAGTTTAATAAATGGTTCAACTGGACTAGGTTATCCAAAACAATACGCCTCAAACATGTTGTTAGCAAAAGTATATATGACATTGGCTACCAATTCTGAATTAAGAAATGAATCTATGTCTGAAATGGATTATTGGCAAATGGCATATAACGAGGCCAATAAGGTATATGGCCAATATTCATTAGTTTCTGATTACAGTAGCATATTTACAGATTCCAATGAAAATAATTCGGAGTCTATTTTTGAGCTTCAAACAAGTCAGGATGCCAGTAATTCTCAAATGGGAAGAAATTATACTCCACTCAACTATAAAATGTCTCAAAATTTCGGTTGGTTTAGAGTTAATGCTGATGTTTTTGAAATTCATAGAAATATGTATCCAAATGATCCTAGAATAGATGCTACATACATGTATGATTATACCCATGGAAGAACTGGAGCCCCCCAACGAACATATCCTGCTATTACTCATCGAAATAATGTTAGAGCAGCCCACCCATTTCTTTTCAAATTTGCTGAAAAGGATAAAACACATAGTAATCAATATAACAGTCAAAATATAGTGGTTTACAGATATGCTGATTTACTTCTTATGTTGGCTGAAATTTCTAATGAATTACAAAATGGTCAACAATTAGGATTTGTTACTGAAGTTTTAAATAGAGTTGGTATGACACCTCAAGATGGCTTTTATGGCTCTCAAGTTGATTTTAGAAAAGCTATAATGAATGAATATCGTTTTGAGTTGATCGGAGAGGGTGAAGATTCTCATAACAATAGAAGACGAGGATTTGATTATTTTTTAAACAATACTATTTTAATTCATAATAATAATTCTAACCCTGGTTTTAAACCTTCAGTTGATATTCTTTTGAGTACAGACCCAACAGAAACAATGAGTCTACCAATTCCTCAAATAGAAATTAACACTAATGAATTAATTAATGGATAATTAATTTTTCTTAAAACTTATGATTTATAACAAACCATAATCTTCAAGGTTATGGTTTGTTTGTTGTAAAGCGTTGATTTAGCTTCAAATTTAATACTTATTTCTTCAAAAATAATATTGAACCCAATTATCAAAATGTAAATTTGATTATATAGAAATAGTTCGAGTGTATATATTAAGAGTTTTTTTATTGATTAATCTCATATCTGTTTTCCAGTTGACTTCTCAAAATCAACTTCCAATTGAGAATGGTGAGATGGAAAGTATTGAAAATGGTTTTTTTTCTCACTGGCAGACTCAAGCAAATAATGGAGGAAATGCTAACTTTTCCATCACAACAAATAATCTTATCCCAGGAAGCACAAAGGCACTAAAGAGTGAGATTATTTCTTTAGGAGATAATAATTATGACATAAGTACCTCTAGTCAATATAATTTTGAGGTCATTGCAGGTCAAAAATATACAGTTTCATTTTATGCTAAAATAGATGGTGCTTCCTCAAGACAATTGAAAGTAATTTTTAGATCTGAAATTGACAATAGTTTTCAAGGTCAAAATATATGGATAACTGATTCATGGCAAAGATACACACACACATTTACCGTTAATGAGTCAGGAAACTCAAATCAGTTAAAGTTTTGGTTTTTAAATGATGGAGTTACCTATTACTTGGATGAAATTTCTGTAATACCTGGAAATTATGTAAACATAACTCCAATGAATACAAATCAAAGTATTGATGGGTTTGGTGCAGGTATTAAAAGAAGAACTGAAGACCTATATAACTTAGAGGATGATTTAAGAAATCAAATAGAGGCTTATTGTTTCCAAGATTTAGAGGTTAATATGATTCGTTTTTTTGTTTATCATGACCTTGAACCTTCAAATGACAATAACGACCCTTATGTATTAGATGACTCACAACTAGATTGGACACGTTATGATAGTGATCCTAATCAATCTAGAACTCGCTACGTTGCTGAAGCATTACAAAATGCTTTTAGTTTGAGTAATAATGGTTTTGATCATGTTATTGGTAATTGCAATTCAGCTCCGGGATGGTTAAAAACTAATGGACAGCATAATAATGGAGGTACGTTAATATCTGGTGGTGAGTCAGAATATAGTGAGTTTTTAATTGCATTTCTTCAAGGGATGAAATCAAGGTATAACATTGATGTAACTGCCATTTCACCAACCAACGAACCAGATTATGAAGTTTCATATGAATCTATGAATACTTCACCCTCTGAACTCTCTTCAATTATCTTAAATTTAAATGGAAGACTAACTAGCGCTGAATTAGACCATGTTAAAATTATTTCACCAGAATGTTTTAGAGTTGAAAACTCTAACAATAATTCAAATTCTACAACAAATTATATAAATAGCATGTTTACAAATCCGTCTGTTGAAGCTGCGGTTGATGTAGTCGCTACGCATACGTATGCAGATGCTCAACATAATGCAAATTGGAATAGTTTAAAACTAGCGGCTCAAAATAAACCTGTATGGGTTACAGAATCTGCAAACCTTAATAGTACAGATCAATCAATGACTGATGCTGCTAATTATATAAAATGGATGTTGAGAGGTTTTAATGAAGGAGGTATGACTGCATATATGATGCATTTATTTTACGAAGAAGCAGATGCAGGTGGATACTCTAGCTTAGTAGCTTGGGATGAAAATGGAACAATTATTTTACCTAAAAGATACCATGCTTTTAAGCATTTTTCAAATCTTATAAAAAAAGGATATAGAGTTATAGATAGTCAAACAATAGAGGGAGATATCATGGTTGGTTCATTTATATCTCCTGACCAAACAAAAATTATTCTACAATTATTTAACGAAGGTAATTCTCAAGATTTTTCCATAGATGTTCCTATTGGAGCTACAAATGTCTCTCATTATGTGACCTCAAATACTGAGAATAATAATTTTAGTATTTACAATGATATTTCATTTGACATAGGTTCTAGGTATACAAGTATCAACATCCCTCCAATGTCTTTGCACTCAGTAATTTATACTATAGATCCTTCAGCTCTATCTATAAATGATATTGAAAATAAATCTCAATTAACTCCTTTAGCAACTGCATATCCGAACCCCACAAAGAACAAATTAACACTTAAGTTTCATGAAGAAGCCGAATATTTAATAACTCTATTTCAACCTGATGGGGGAAAAATATATGAAACAACATCAATAAATAAACACACACAAGAGATAAAAACGTCAGCACTATCCGAAGGAGTATACTTTATAAAAATTAAATCAAAATCATCAAATACAGTAATTAAGTTTATCAAAAATTAAAATAAATGAAAAGATTATTTTCAAGTGGTTTTACAATACTATTATTTTTTGTTTTTTTTTCAGGAAAAAATAGTACGAATATTACGTTCACAAAAACAGTTACCGAAAAAGAAAATTTAGAAAAACCTAATTTCATTTTTTATTTGGCCGATGATCAAGATCAGTTAGATTATGGTTGTTATGGAAATCCAAAAGTAAGTACTTCTAATGTAGATCAACTAGCCAAAGAAGGAATGAGGTTTACTAACTTTTATACAGCTCAAGCTATTTGTGCTCCTAGTCGTTCTCAGATTTTCACAGGAATTTACCCTGTAAAAAATGGATGCATGGCAAATCATATTGGTGTAAAACCAGATTTAAAGAGTGTAACAGACCGTCTACAAGACGCTGGCTATGAAGTTGTTTTAGCTGGAAAAAGTCATGTTAAACCAAATTCTGTTTTTAATTGGAATCATTATTTTGGATCAATTAAGCATCGTTATTTACCTCTAGAAAAAATTGATGATTATTTAAAAAACTCAAAAAAACCTTTTTGTTTATTTATTACTTCAGATTATCCTCATGGTCCTTATCCTAAAGCTACAAAATATTCTAAAAAAGATATTTACAAACTTCCTTATCACAAAGGAAATGTTAAAAATCATATGCCAGGATATTATAAAAATATAGAAGATGATAATATTCAATTAGGAAAGATTTTAAAAATGGTTGACACCTACGGGCTAAGAAATAACTCTATGTTTATTTATGCATCAGATCATGGTATGTCTGGTAAATGGGGGCTTTCAGAACAAGGTCTTAAAGTACCTTTTATTGTAAGATGGCCTAATCATATTCAACCCAATACTACATCGAATACGCTACTAACCTTTGTAGATGTTTTACCAACTTTTTTAGAAGCATCTGGTTCTTCAATTCCAAAAAATTTAGATGGCAAGAGTTTTTATAAGACTTTAAAAGGGAATGAAAAGGATGTTCATCAATACATATATGGAGTTGCAACTAAGCAAAATATTCGCGCTTGTACTGTTTTTCCTTCAAGAATGGTCAGAGGAGAAAGATATAAACTGATAAGAAACTACAATGCACTAGAAGTAATGGAATCGAACTTAGGCGAAAATGAAATTATAAATCAATTTATTAAGATAGGAGCTCAATCATTTCCGAATATACCTTATGAGGAATTATATGATTTAAAAAATGACCCTTACCAATTCAAAAATCTTGCAAATGATAAAAAGTATGCAAAACAAAAGGCACTATTGTCAAAAGAATTGCAAAACTGGATGATATTACAAAATGATTTTTTAATTACAGATAAAATGCCCTTGATAAAACCCACACTTCATCCTTTAGACAGACTATCAAAATGGAATGATGTTAGTGAAAAATTACAAGGAAAATTAACTTCGAAGGATTATAAATCTATTCATTATTAAAAATATAAGAATGAAAAATATACACCTTCTATTCATACTTTTTTGCTGTCTTTATATTCAAGCTCAAGAGAAAACTGAAAAGCCATTAAATATTATTTGGATTAGTTGTGAAGATATTGGCCCAATCCTTAGTACTTATGGTAGTGAAACGATCAATACACCTAACATAGACCGAATAGCTGCTGAGGGTGTAAAATACACTAATGCTTATTCTACAGTAGGTGTCTGCGCACCAAGTCGATTTTCTATTATTACAGGAATGTACCCTGCTAGATTAGGAGCTCACAATATGCGGACAGGAAATCATAATAATTTCAAAGCACCAGAAGATGTTTTCCACAAACTCGACAAAGGAATCTTAGATAAATTTGGAAAAAATGTTCCAGAATATGAAGTTGTAACTCCATCTTATGTAAAACTTTTTCCAGAATACCTGAGAGCAGAAAATTATTATTGTGTAAATGATAATAAATGTGACTATCAGTTTAATGCACCATTTACAACTTGGGATGATGTGTTTGGTGGTGGTTCATACAAAAATGCTCCTAAAGGAGCACCATTTTTTTATGTGAAAAATTTCTACACAACCCATGAATCAAGAATTTGGCTAAGGAAAGACAAACCTATGACGGTAAATCCCTCTGAAGTACCTATCCCAGATTATTATCCCGATATTCCTGTGGTAAGAAGAGATATTGCTCGAAAATATTCAAATATTGAAGCTCTTGATAAAGAAGTAGGTCAATTGTTAAAACAACTAGAGACCGACGGGGTACTGGATAATTCTATAATTTTCTTTTGGAGTGATCATGGAGGGAATCTTTTAAGACAAAAAAGAGCTGTAGGGAATAGTGGTCTTCACGTTCCTCTTTTAATTCGCTATCCAAATGGTTTCCGAGCTGGAGAAGTAGATGATCGTTTAGTCTCTTTAATGGATTTGGGACCTACTGTGATGTCACTTTTAGGAATAGCACCTCCAGAACATTTGGATGGAAAAGCTTTTGCTGGTGAATACGAACAAGCTCCAAGAAAGTTAATTTTTGGCTCTGCAGATAGGTTTGATGAATCTACAGATATGCAAAGATCTGTATTGGATGGTCGCTTCGTATACATTAAAAATTTTATGCCTGAATTACCTTTAATTTATAGGAATAAATACAGAGAGCAAATTCCTATGAATGCAAAATTAATTGCATTAAATCAAGAAAAAAAATTAAAAGGGAATGCTTCATACATATTTATGAATACCAAACCTAAAGAGGAGTTTTATGATTTACAAAACGATCCTTATGAAGTTCACAATCTTGCTGATGACCCTAAATATTCGAAAAAAATTGAAGGATATAGACTGGCGCTTAAAGACTGGCAGTCAGAAATTGGAGATAAAGGCTTTATTCCAGAACATGATTTAATTAAATCTTTTTGGCCAGAAATGAAACAGCCTATTACGGAAAATGTAACTTTTGAAAAAGATAAAACAGGAACTTTAAAATTGAACTCTTCAACAACTGGTGCTTCTATAGGTTATCAAATTGGAGATGGTATAGGGACAAATTATTGGAATCTATATTACAAACCCATAAGGATCGATAAAAATCAAAAGGTTGTTGCTAGAGCTATCCGAATAGGTTACAAGACATCAGAAATCACATCATATTAAACTTATACTAATGAACGAATCAAATTTTTATAAACTAACACTTTTTACTTTTTTTATAGCATTTACTATAATGGGATATAAAAATAAAGAAAGTGATATATCAGTCGCTAATCTGTCACTTAAAAAACAAAATATTCTTTTTATTTCTATTGATGATTTTAGACCAAAAATCAGTTCATATGGAGAAACAAAAATGATTACTCCAAATATTGATAAACTAGCCTCAGAAGGACTTCAATTTAACAATGCTTATACAAATATTGCCGTTTGTGGCGCTAGTCGGGCAAGTATTATGACTGGAATACGTCCTAGTGAAAAAAGGTTTAATGATTTTTCAACAAGAGCATCAGTAGACACTCCAGATGCAATTCCATTAAATCGGATTTTTAAAGAGAATGGGTATGAAACCATATCTTATGGTAAAATTTATCATCATAAAGATGATTTTCAAGAGTATTGGACTGAAAAAGATGGAGGACAAATACAGTCAGACTTTCAAGATCCGATATCAATTGCTAGAATAGAAAATGCGGAAAGGGGAGAATATGGAAAAAAACAACCAACATTTGAATATCCTGATGTTGATGATTATGCATATAATGATGGAAAAATTACAAAAAGAGCCATCAATAAATTAAAAGCTTTAAAAAGTAAAAATAAACCTTTCTTCATGGCAATAGGTTATGTATCTCCTCATTTACCGTTCATTCAACCAAAAAAATACTGGGACATGTATGACCATGATGCTATTAAATTAGCGGATAATTCATTTCAACCTAAAAATTCACCAGACATAGCTATTGAGGCACAACATAACTCTGCTGAAATGAGAAAAAATTATTTAGATATTCCAGAGAATGGACAACTCGATGATAGTCTTGCACGTAATCTAATTCATGGTTATTATGCAAGTGTGACCTATATGGATGCATTAATTGGAGAGTTAATAAAAGAATTAGATGACTTAGGTTTGAGAGAAAATACAACAATTGTATTTTGGAGTGATCATGGTTATTTTTTAGGTGAGCATGGTTTTTGGTGCAAGCATAGTACCTTTGAAGAAGCGGTTAAAATACCCTTTATTATTTCTTCACCCAACCATATTAAAAATAAAACTACTACATCTTTCACTGAATTAGTTGACGTATATCCAACATTGTGCGACATAGCAAATATAAAAGCTCCCTCATACCTTCAGGGTGAAAGTTTAATTCCTGTTTTAGAAAATCCTTCAACAATTCTTAAAACTGAGGTTTATACACGCTATAAGCAAGGTGAAGCAGTTATAGATAAAGATTTTTCTTACACAGAATTTTATGAAGGTGAAAAATATTTAGGAAATATGCTGTATGATAATCTTAATGATTATAAACAGAATACAGATATTTCTAAGTTATCCTCGAACAAATTAGTTGTAAAAAAGTATAAAGAAAAGTTAAAAGTAATGCGTGAAAAAGTGAATAAAGATCCTTTTCATGATTATAAATAAATAATTATGGTAAACATGAAACTATTTCATACTCCTCGAATAGCTAAAAAAATAGGATTGTTTTTCTTCTTGTTTTTTACAAGTATCCTATATTCTCAGAATAATTATTATGTTTCATCTACAAATGGATCTGACTCTAATGATGGCCTCTCAGAATCCTCTCCCTTTTTAACTATTAATAAAGGTATTTCTCAGGTTTCAGAAGGGGGTACTGTTTATGTTATGAATGGAACTTATCGAAATGTGGGTTATGGAACAGTAGATCCCTCTTCGAATACCAATATGAATAATCCTCATGTTGTTACCATTAACAAGTCAGGATCTGAGGGTGCATATATTACAATCAAAAACTTGGATGGGCATGAGCCAAAAATAGAATTTGATGGAAGAGGTGGCATTATCATATCAGACTATATGAATTATATTATTATAGAGGGATTTGAAGTTGAAGGACCAGCAGCTAACATAACCTATGATCAAGCCATCGCAGATCGAGAGTATAAAGTTTTAGCAGCATCTGATGAAGATGATAATATAACCTATAACCACACCTATTTTTCAGGAAAAGGAATTTGGGGAGGTTATAAGGCACACAACAATATAATTATTAAAAATAATAAAGTTTACAATTGCACAGGTTCTGGAATCCGATTTAATGATTCTGATCATATAACCATTGAAAATAATGAGGTTTACAATTGTACTTGGTGGACATCATCAGCATCTAGTGCCATTGTTTACGCAGAGACAATTGCTGAAGATGGAGACAACACTACAGATGTTAAAATGATTATGCGTGGAAATCTAGTGTATAATAATTGGAATCGAATTCCTTTTTATGTTACTCAATTACCTGATAACTCAGGAAATACAAATCCCAACTATGGAACCGCAGATTATAATAATATTTTAGATGGTCAAGGATTATATGTTACCAGAAGTGACCCAAGCTATGTAGGAACCTTTTTGTTTGAGAACAATGTATGTGTAAATAATGGTAAAAATGGAATTAATTTTGACAATTCACTTAGTGCCTCAGCTATTTATCAAAACAATACTCTTTATTACAACGGAGTTCATGAAATTATTCAAGATTTATCTGTAGCCGAGGGTAACCCTCCTCACCGTGGTCAAAAAGTTGGAGGAATTAAAGCAAATAAAGTTCAAAATGCTACTGTAGTAAATAATATTGTGGTTACAAGAGATAATGAATTTTCAGCATTAAGCTTGAATAACATTGATAATCCTAATACTGAAGAACCTACAAACGATGGAATAAAAATAGCAATAAATAATATTTTCTTAAATGGAACCGTTGCCTATCCGGGCAACCAAGAACCTGCAAATTTAATTAATATAGATCCTGGATTTATTAATGTACCTGCAGTAGTTGACGGAGCTATAGATATCAATCAAACTAATTTTAAATTAGCAGAAGGCTCACCAGCTATTGATGCAGGAAACCCAAATTATTCACCTGTAACAGATATTGATGGAGAACCTAGACCAGCAAATATTACAGATGCAATTTCATATAGCAGTTTTGAAAATTCTACAGATGGATGGACACAGTTTAGTGCATCAATAGCAATATCATCTGATGAATCAGTTACAGGAAATAATAGTCTTTATACAAGTGATAGACAATATAATTATTCAAGCCCAAGACTTTTTCTTGATGGCTTTCTAACTATTGATGAAACTTACACATTTTATATAAACGTGAAATTAGCAGAAAATGCTACTGGAACGTCAGATATTACAATTAAAAATACTTTAAATGATGTTGTTACCTATACAAATTTACTTGAATCGCCAACTACAGTTACAGATAATGAGTGGACAGAATTGAGTGGAGATTTTACGTATGTTGGTTCTGATCAAATATTTGTATACATTAAAGGTCCAACTCTAGCTCAGGGCGGTGGGAATTTTTATATCGATGACTTTTCTTTGGTTCCTCAGGGCTCACCACCTGTAAACTTTAATGACATCAGTGATGTAGTTGACATAGGTGCTTATGAATATTCGTCAGCATTATCTTTAGATGACACAAATTCTTCAATACCCCTAGTTATTAAAGCCTATCCAAATCCGGCTACAAATCAAATTACACTTTCAGAGAAATTCAGTAAAAATCAACTTATACTATTTGATTTATTAGGTAAAAACTATCCAATAAAACTTATGGATAATTTTAATTCCTCAACCAATATTGATATAAGTAATCTTTCAAGTGGTCTTTATTTCGTAAAAATTATAAAGGATAACAGAGTTAAATCAATAAAATTTATTAAAGAATGATATTTGATTATAAAATAAATAAAGTGAAAACATTGAGTAAAGTAATAAGCCTAATTATAATTCTATGTCTGTTTAGTAATGGAAATTTTATTAAAGTATCAAAAAACAGTTCACTAAGTGAGAAATTTAAAAACTATTTTTTTGTAGGTGCTGCTATTAATAAAGATCAAATTCTTCAGAAGGATGAAAAATCAAACTCAATTATCAAAAAAAACTTTAATACATTATCTCCAGAAAATGTAATGAAGTGGATGTTTATTCAACCAAAACCAAATATATTTTATTTTGATGATTCAGATAAATATGTACAATTTGGATTGGATAACAATATGCACATTGTAGGCCATGCATTGATATGGCATTCACAAATTGCTGACTTTATGAATTCTATTAAAGATAGTACTGAAATGATGCAACATGTTAACAATCACATTAGTACCCTAGTAAATCGATATAAAGGGAAAGTAGATACCTGGGATGTTGTCAACGAGGCTTTAAATGAAGATGGAACCCTTAGAGAATCTATATTTCTAAAGGTTTTAGGAGAAAATTATTTGGAAACTGTTTATAAAATGGCTGAAAAACATGATTCAAGTGCAGATTTAGCGTACAATGATTACAACTTATGTGAACCTAAAAAGAGAAAAGGAGCTATTAAACTAATAGAATCACTTCAAAAAAATGGAGCTAAGATTAATAGTGTTGGTATTCAAGCTCACTGGCAATTAACAAGTCCTTCTCTTGAAGAAATTGAAACTAGTATTCTTGCTTTTTCAAAACTCGGTGTAAAAGTAATGTTTACAGAACTTGATATTTCAGTACTTCCAAGCCCCTGGGATCAAAATGGAGCAGAGGTTTCTCAAAATTTTAAGAATTTTGAAGGAGACAAAAAAATGAATCCTTTCCCAAAAAACTTACCAAATTCTATGAAAACAAAGTTAGCAGAACGCTATGAAAATATTTTTAAATTATTTTTAAAGCACAAAGAAAAAATAAGTCGTGTGACTTTTTGGGGCGTAACAGATAAGTTTTCTTGGTTAAATGATTGGCCAATTAAAGGGCGTACAAATTATCCATTGTTATTTGACAGAAACTACAAAGAAAAAAAAGCATATCACCGAATTATGAACTTAAATATGCCAAATAATTAAATACAATACCTTACACTTATGACTTCATATTCGCAAAAATTATCTATCAGAGAGAAAGTAGGTTACAGTCTAGGAGATCTAGCTGCAAATCTAGTGTTCCAGACATTAATGACCTATCTCGCTTATTTCTATACCGATATATATGGCTTAGAAGCCAATGATGCAACTGCCATAATGTTTACTGTTGGAACGATAGCTGCCTTTGGATTTAATCCAATTGTAGGCGCTATTGCGGATAGAACAAATTCTAAATGGGGGAAATTTAGACCTTGGATATTGTGGACAGCAATACCATTAGGTATTATTTCTGTTTTAGCATTTAGTACACCAAATTTTGAATATCAAGGCAAAGTAATTTATGCTGTAATTACCTACACATTGTTACTATTATTATATGCAGGAAGTAACCTGCCCTACTCTGCTCTTAGTGGAGTTATTACAGGCGACATGAAAGAAAGAAATAGTATTTCTTCTTATCGATTTGTTGCGGTTATGTTTGCACAATTTTTTGTACAGGTTTTTATGCTACCAATAATTATTTATGCTGGTGATGGAGACAAGGCAATTGGAATAGAAATTGTAATGACGTGGCTAGCTGTTATAGGAACAATTATGTTACTCATTACCTTTATGACTACGAAAGAACGAATTGTTCCAAAACCCGAGCAAAAGTCTAGTGTAAAAGAAGATTTATTAGATTTAGTAAAAAATAAACCTTGGGTAATTATGTTAATTCTTACAACGTTAACATTTATAACTCTAGCCATGAAAGGAGGGTCTTATATTTACTATTTTGAAAATTTTGTAGATGAAGATCACCTTACAATCTTTATAAGTCCAATATTAGATTTCTTATCTTCTATAGGCATTAACTTTTTTGGAAATGACCCTACATCAGCAGGATTTGGATTATTTAATGCTGGAGGTATTATTTTCATGATTTTTGGTATTGGTTTATCAAAAAATCTTGCAGATAAATATGGAAAGCGAAACGTATTTGGCTTCTTTTTGTTTATCTCTACACTTTTTATAATTTTATTTAATTTCCTAGACAAAACCTCTGTTCAACTTATGTTTGCAGCTCAAATTTTACATGGTTTCTTTTACGGAATCACAATTCCTTTATTGTGGGCTATGATTGCTGATGTAGCTGACTATTCTGAATGGAAAAATAATCGTAGAGCAACTGCAATTATTTTCTCTGCGATGATGGTGGGTTTAAAACTTGGACTTACTATAGGGAGTTCATTGGTTGCAAAAATTCTTAGCGTATATGGTTATATTCCAGGTAGTGAAAATGTACAAACAGAATTTGCAATACAAGGAACAAAAATGCTAATCAGTATATACCCAGCAATACCTTTTTTAATTGGAGTTTCCTTATTATTCTTCTATGAAATTAATAAAAAAATGGAATTGCAAATTGAATCCGATTTAAAAGCTAGAAGAAACTAAAAATATAAGAAAATGCCCGAAGACAGTATAGAACACATCAATTTTGAAGATTTAAATAATAGAGCCATCTCAAAGCCATTAGTTGACCATATCTTCACTGCGGACCCTTCTGCTCATGTTTTTAATGATAAAATTTACATATATCCATCTCATGATATTGATGCTGGAGAAGCATTTGACGATCTTGGAAGTCATTTTGCCATGGAAGACTATCATGTTTTTTCTATGGAAGATATAGACAGTGAAACTAAAGATCATGGTGTTGCTTTGCATGTGGATGATGTTGCGTGGGCAAAACAACAAATGTGGGCTCCTGATGCTAATGAAAAAAATGGAACCTATTACTTATTTTTTCCAGCAAAAGATTACGAAGGAATTTTTAGAATAGGTGTTGCCACAAGTCAATCTCCCGTAGGTCCTTTCTCAGCAAGACCAAATCCCATTGAAAATAGTTTTTCTATAGATCCTGCAGTTTTTAAAGACGATGATGGAGAATATTATATGTATTTTGGTGGTCTTTGGGGTGGTCAATTACAACGATGGAAAGAAGGAGTATTTAACAATAAAGAGCCCAATAGCCCAACGGCTCATATCCCAAAAGACAATGAACCCGCTTTACTCCCTTTTGTTGCTAAAATGACTGCTGATTTATTTGAATTTGCCGAAGCTGCAAAAGAAATTAAAATTCTAGATGAGTACGGTAATTTAATCTTAGCGGGAGACCATAATCGTCGTTTTTTTGAAGCAGCATGGCTGCACAAACATAATGATTTGTATTATTTTTCATATTCAACTGGAGATACCCATTTTATCTGTTATGCCATTGGAGATAATCCATACGGACCCTTTACTTATCAGGGTAAGATTTTAAACCCTGTAGTTGGTTGGACTTCTCACCACTCAATCTGCTCTGTTAAAGGAAAAGATTATTTATTCTATCATGATTCCTCTCTATCAAAAGGAATTACTCATTTAAGATCTATAAAAATGACTGAAATTAAGTATAGAGATGACGGAACTATTGTAACAATTAATCCGTATGGCTAAAAAAAGAAAATACAATTAGTGAATAGTTAACTGAAACTATTGTATTAAAAATTTGTAGGATGTTTTTGAAGAATAAATCTCACCTGGACCTAAAACAACAGATGGAAATTTTTTTTGATTAGGGGAATTAGGATAGTGTTGTGTTTCTAAACAAAATCCTGTCCTTTTTTTATAATTTCCATTTAAATGATTTCCCGTATAGAATTGAACTCCAGGTTGATCAGAAAATACCTCCAAGAGTCTACCGCTTTTTTTATGGTATGCAGAAGCAATCTTTCTTACTCCTTTATTTGGGTTATTTAAGCACCAACAATGATCATACCCTAAACCTAAATTTAGTTGTTTGTTGTCAACGTCAATGTCTTTTCCAATAGGTTTAAAAGTCCTAAAGTCAAATGGTGTATTTTCAACCAGAGCCATATCACCAGTTGGAATTAAAAACTCATCAATTGGCAACATTTTAGTAGCATTGATTTGTAATTGGTGGTCTAATATATCATTACTGAAACTTCCAGATAAGTTAAAATAAGCGTGGTTTGTTAAATTAATAATAGTTTTTTTATCTGTTTTTGCCTTGTAGACAATTTCTAAGCTATTTTCTGAAGTTAAGGAATAGCTAATTGTAGTATAAAGATTTCCTGGAAACCCTTCTTCCATATCTTTGCTAACGTAATTGAGTATTAAAGTAACAGAATCTTTATTAGTTTTTGAGGTGGCTTCCCAGATCCTTTTATTAAACCCCATATGACCACCATGTAAATGATTAGGAGGATTGTTTTTAGCTAAAGTGTACAAAACACCCTCTAAGATAAATTTTCCATTAGCGATTCGATTTCCATACCGCCCAATTATAGCACCTAAATAGGAATTGTCATCAATATAGTGTTGAAGCGAGTTATGTCCTAAAGTAATATTCTCTATATGTCCACTTTTATCTGGTGTTTTTATAGAGGTAATAATTCCACCGAAATTCAAAATTTTCACTTCAACACCTCGTTTATTTTTTAGTGTAAAAGAATAGATAATTTCATCATCGTTAAATTGAGCATATATTTCTTTTTGTATTGTCAATATAATTTTCTTAAAATGTTTTAGAAATTAAAACAACTAAATTTATTCAACTTATAAATTTTTAAAATCTTTGAAAGAATAGCCAAATATCATCGATCATTTGAGAATTTAAAAGTCCATGACCACCATTTTCAACTCTCAGATACCTAATTTCTTTTCCATTGTTACAATCTTTAAAAACATACAAAGTATCTTCTCCTATAGTTTCTATATCTGGTGTTGAGGTACAACTAAAATGATTAGACCACAATTCAGCACTCTCAAGGGCATCTAAAAATAAATGTCCAAACCTTGGACCTCCCCCAATTGGAATTACTGAATCTGCTGCCCCATTAATTTGAAATACAGAAATAGGCTGAGTATTTGATAACAAAGGACTACTTTCCATTAGCTGAGAGACAACAGGAGCAATAGCTTTAAAATGGGTGGTTTCTATTCCTAGTTTATTGACCATTCCTGAACCATTTGATGTTCCTATTGCATACATTCTATCAAAATCTAAATTATTGTATTTTTGTAATTCCTCGATAATTAAATTTACAAAAGCAACATCGTCTGCATTAGAAGCTTCTTGTCCTAAATTCCATGATTGAAGAAAGCCTTGAGGATATATTCCAACAAATTCACCACTATTCGTATAACTATTAAGTCTGTTCACCCAACTTCTGTTAGTTCCTCCATTTCCATGAAAAGCAAAAACAATAGGATAGTTAATCGCAGGATTAATGACACTAGGTGCTTGAATAATTACGGGCCTTATTTGCTCAATACCATCTATAACTTGAGAAATAGTGATCGTTTTTGTAGATAATGAAATATCTATAGGATCAGGATCTGAATCATTCATAGAATCTATACCTTGATCACATGCATAAGCAGAAATAATTAATGAAAAAATAAAGAGTTTAAAATTAATTTTCAAATTCATAAAATTTAAAATTATTTACACAAAATAGTAATTAATTTGACTAGAATTAGGTAAAATATGCTAAAATTCCAATTACTAAGATGATAAGAACTATAGATAATAGTATATCAATTGTATCATAACTATTCTTATGTTCTGCTTTTTGCTCCTCGGTTAGTGTTCCAAACGATAAGCCAATTATTCTTTTATAGTCTGGTGGGCTGAATGCTAAACTAACTGTTATACAAATTATAACAGAAAATAAAAACATAAAAATAGCCATATGTGCAAAATTTATTGTCGCAAAAGCATAAGCTATATTATCTATATTTTGCCCTAACAAAATTTCTTTTTGATAATAAATTTCTGAACCTAACCTTAAAATTAAGAGACCAAGACCCGTTAATAAAGTTGTAATTGCAGCTTCTGAATTAACTCGTTTCCATATAATACCAAGAAGAAATACCGCTGTTACTGGGGGTGCAATGTAAGATTGTACATTTTGAAGATATTGATACATAACCCCTCCTCCAATTTTTTCCATAATTGGAATCCATATAATCCCCAAAACAACAATAAAGCCTGTGGCGATTTTACCTGTGTTAATAAGAGTTTTTTCAGATGCATTTGGTTTCAATTTCTTATAAATATCAATCGTGAATATGGTAGAACAAGAATTAAAAACTGATGCAAGCGAACTCATTAAAGCAGCCATTAAACCTCCAGCAACTAATCCTTTTAATCCAACAGGCAGCAATGTTTTAACCAACATTGGAAAGGCACGATCTGCTTTTTCAATAGAAAATATTTCAGGATTTTGAATTGATAGTGCAAATGCAATAATTCCTGGAATTAAAAAAATTAAAATGGGCAATAATTTCAAATAAGCTCCAAAAATAGCACCTCTTCTTCCAATTTTAATATTATTTGCTGCGAGTGTTCTTTGAACAATATATTGGTCTGTACACCAATACCAAATTCCAACTATTGTTCCGCCAAATAAAAGACCGGTCCAAGGAAATTTAGGATCATTCATAGGTCTCCACATGTTAAAGTGATCTGGACTTACAGAAGTAACTGTCTCTCTAAGTTGATTCCAACCACCAACCTCTTGTAATCCTAAATAAGTGATAATCAAAGAGCCTAAAATTAATATGACAGTCTGTAAAGTTTCTGTATAGATTACTGCTTTTAAACCTCCTATAACAGTATAAATTCCTGTAAAGATTACAATACCAATAGCACCGTACCAAAAAGGAATTCCAATCAATTCCGAAACAACAATACCTCCAGCGTATATCGTAACTGATACTTTTGTTAAGACATAAGCTAACAATGAAAATAACGACAGAAACCATCTAGATTTAGCATCAAATCGTTTTTCTAAAAATTCAGGCATAGTAAAAGCGCCACTTCTTATATAAAAAGGAAGAAATAACCACCCTAATAATAAGACAATCCAAGCGTGTAATTCATAATGAGCCATAGGGGTTCCAGATTCAAAACCAGTACCAGCAAGCCCTACTACATGTTCAGATCCAATATTAGAGGCAAAAATAGAAGCACCAATAACAAACCAACCTACGTTTCTTCCTGCAAGGAAATAATCTTCAGTATTTTTGTTTTTTTGTAGAAAAACCCAGACTGCAACAGCAATTAGAGCTAAAAAATAAATTCCTAAAACAACCCAATCAAAACTTTCTAGAACAGAGGCGATGTTTCTTATAAGGTAGTTCATTTATAGTAGCTTCTTAAAATTAAATATATTGATTGATAATGTTCTCAAATAATTCTTGCTTACCACTTTGAAGTATTAATTCACCATTATCTCGAGCAATGTCATATAAATCTGATAACTCAAGCTTCCCTTCTGCAAACGATTTACCTTTTCCAGAGTCAAAAGAACTATACCTTTTTGATCTTAATGCACTATATGGAGAAGACGTTATTATTTTATCTGCAGTAATTAAGGCTCTTGCAAAAGTATCTGCCCCTCCAATATGAGCATGAAAGATATCATCCATATCTGTTGAATTTCTCCTAATTTTTGCATCAAAATTAACACCACCTCCTTGTAAACCACCTGCAGCTAAAAATACCAACATGGCTTCTGTGGTCTCCTGTATATTATTTGGAAATTGATCTGTATCCCATCCGTTCTGATAATCACCTCTATTTGCATCAATACTTCCTAGCATTCCTGCTTTTGCAGCAACAGCTAGTTCATGTTGCATGGTGTGTTGAGCTAAAGTTGCGTGATTTACCTCAATATTCATTTTAAAATCTTTTTCTAGACCGTAAGCTTTTAAAAATCCTATAGCAGTTGCAGAATCAAAATCATACTGGTGTTTCATAGGCTCCATAGGTTTTGGCTCAATAAAAAATGTCCCTTTAAATCCTTGAGCTCTTGCATAATCTCTAGCCATGGTTAAAAACTGTGCCATATGATCTAATTCACGCCCCATATCGGTATTTAGTAATGACATATAACCTTCTCTACCTCCCCAAAAAACATAATTTTCGCCACCTAATTTAATAGTTGCATCCAATGCTAATTTTACTTGGCCTCCTGCTCTTGCAACCACATTAAAATCTGGATTAGTCGAAGCACCATTCATATAACGTGGGTTTGAAAAGCAGTTAGCGGTTCCCCACAATAATTTTATACCACTTTCTGATTGTTTCCCTTTTATATAATCTGTAATGATGTCTAATCTTTTTTCTGATTCTTCAAAAGTTGCACCTTCTTGAATTAAATCATAATCATGAAAACAAAAATAATCGAAACCCATTTTAGTAATAAATTCAAATGCTGCATCTGCCTTATCTTTTGCAGCTTGTATTGGGTCTGAAGATATATCCCAAGCAAAATTTTGTGTACCTGGGCCAAAGGGATCACCTCCTTGACCACAGAATGAATGCCAATAAGCAATGGCAAATTTAAAATGCTCTCGCATTGTTTTTCCTGCCACTATATGATCTGGATTATAATACTTATAAGCCATTGGGTTGTCTGATTCTTTTCCTTCAAATTGAATTTTATTAATTCCTTTAAAATATTCTTTATGTGCCATTTAATTAATTTTTTAGCGTGCGGGCTATTAACGATTTATTTTTATTTTCTTAAAGTAAGTTCTAATTCTTTTTTCCAGTTTTTAAAGGCATCTATATAAGGTTGCTTCTCTTTAAAAGGCATAAAAGTCATTACGTGATCATTATCCATAATTGATTTCCCAAAAGATTCAAAATCACCAGTGTGTAAATTAGCTGCTCTAGCAGCACCTATGGCACCAGTTGTATTAAAAATCTCTATTTCTTGCTCTATTAATGTAGCCACTGTATTTGCAAATATTTCAGAGCGAAATAAATTATCATTTCCAGCTCTAATAACACGTGCATCAATACCATCTGATTTTAAAATTTCCATTCCATAAACAAAGGAGAAGGCAATTCCTTCAAGAGCTGCTCTACAAATATGTCCTTTGTGATGATTATTTAAATTCATATTAACAATTCGAGTTCCAATTTCCTTATTGTTAAGCATACGTTCTGCACCATTTCCAAAAGGAATTAAACAAACACCGTCTGATCCCACAGGAATTTCTGAAGCCAAAGTATTCATTTCTTCGTAAGAGCTAAGGGCCAAATTATTTAGTAACCAACGATACTGAATTCCGGCTCCATTAATACATAATAGTTTTCCAATTCTTGCAGACGTCCCTTTTTGATAATTAACATGGGCAAAATTATTAACACGAGAACTTTCCTTAACTGATAAGTTGTTTGTAACAGCATAAACAACTCCTGAAGTTCCACCTGTAGCAGCAACTTCACCCGGGTGAAATACATTGAGAGATAATGCATTGTTGGGCTGATCTCCTGCCCTGTAATAAATTGGTGTTCCAGCTGCAATCCCACTTAGCTGCTCTCCTTTTTCATCAACTTTTGATTGTTCACCGAAAGTGTCAACAATATCTGGAACCAATGAGGTATTAATTCTATAACTCTCAAATAGAAAATCAGCAATTTTTTGTTTTTTAAAATCCCAAAAAACACCTTCTGATAATCCTGAAATAGTTGTGTTTATTTTATTTGAAAATTTAAATGCTATATAATCCCCAGGTAGCATAAATTTATAAATTTGATTGTAAATTTCTGGTTCGTGTTGTTGAACCCATTTTAATTTTGAGGCAGTGAAATTGGCTGGAGAATTTAATAAATGTGTAGTGCAAATATCTTCTCCTATTTCTTTAAAAGCATTGTTTCCAATATCAACAGCCCTACTGTCGCACCAAATAATACTTTTCCTCAAAACCTTACCAGATTTATCAACTAACACTAAACCGTGCATTTGATAAGAAATACCAATACCTTTAATTTGAGTTCTACTTACATTATACTGCTGCTTTAGACGAGCAATCGCATTACAAGTATGCAACCACCAATCTTCAGGTTTTTGTTCTGCCCAACCGTTTTTTTGAGCAAACATGCTCATTTCTTCGCTAGGTTCTTGAACAACTCCTATAGATTTACCAGAGGAAATCTCAACCAATGCTGCTTTTACGGAAGAACTACCAATGTCTAGTCCTAAATAATACATAATTCAATGCTTGTCATATATACAATCAAATATATTTTAAAATTAAAAGCATCATTGTCAAAAATGAGGCATTAAATAGTAAACTTGAAGCAATATTCTATTAAATAAAATCTAACTTTCTAAAAGTTTTATTTAAAATAGATACGTCATCAACTTCTAACCATTTATCTAATATTGATGCATAAATTGATCTAAAGTCTACTGTGTGAATTAAATCACCATTTTTATCTAAACTTAAAAGGTCTGGAGCATTATTATAAAAGCCATTCTTTTTTAAATTTTCTCCTATAATATACACATTATTAGCTGCACCATGATCTGTACCACCTGCACCATTCTGTTGAACACGTCTTCCAAATTCCGAAAAAACAAGAATTAGAGTGTCCTTAAAAGTATTATTTTGCTTTAAATCTTTTACAAATACATCCATGGCAGAACTAAAAGTACTCAATAACCTATCTTGCCTATTAAATTGATTTGCATGAGTATCGAAACCACCCATAGAGGCATAGTATACTTTACTTTCTAGATGAGAATTAATAAATTCTGCTGTAGTTTTTAATTGTTTACCAAATGGATTTTTAGGGTATTCTAGATTACTTTTATATGTTTTAGAAGTTTCATAAATATATTTAGCCGATGATCTTGCTTCAATCATTGTTTTGTATAAATATCCTAAGTTATGTTCACTCAAATGTTGGTCACTTTGATATTTTAACACTTTTTTGAAATAGGGGGTTTGGGTATTAGTAAATAAAGTTCTTGGATTTTTTGTGGCAATACCATTCATCTTTTTTCCTTTCATTATCAGAGATAAACTATCATCAATCTCTATTCCTGAATAAGGAATTTTTCCATATTTTTCAATATATCTCCCCAACCAACCTGTATCTAAATATTCATTAGTATCACTACCAGTTTGCCAAATATCTGTTGACCTGAAATGTGATCTGTTTGGATTAGGATAACCTACATTATTAATAATTGACAAATAACCTTGATCATAAAGATTTTTTAAAGGTGCTAGACTTTTATGAAATCCCAGTTCATCAGTAGCCTTGATAAGATTATTTTTTTTAATAGAAATTTGCGGTCTATTTTTATAATAAATATCATTGGTGTAAGGAATAATACTATTTAAACCGTCATTACCTCCAGATAATTGAATAATTACAAGTTTTTTAAACCCCAAATTATTTATAGACTCATTTTCAATATTTTTAATGAAATTAGGTACAAAAAATAAACCACTAGCTAAACTACTTCGTTTTATAAAATCTCTTCTTTTCATGATATAAATTTAACAAAGTTGATATTCTGGGATAGACATTAATTGGATACAATAATCTTTATTAGAGGCAACTCTCAGTTCCTCTAATAAGACAGCAGTATCTTTGTCTAGCTTTGAAACAATCAATAAATCTCTTAACTCATTAGGTTTGAGGTTTAAATGATTTTTTGTAAAAAAATCCCAATTCTTAATCGTTTTAATGTATTTATTTTTTTTTCTTTCTTTATTGTAATATTTATTAAATGAATCCTCAAAAGCTCCTTTTTCTTCTAAATTAATAACGGCATCATTTAAAATTAATGAGGCTAATTTCATCCTAAACATAAGTGTATTAGAATCTATCCAGTTTTTACCACCCTTCCAACCCGAGACATTTTCAGGGTATAATAAAACTTGACCCATCATTTTTTGTAAATAATTGAGCTGATTTTTTTTCGTAAAAGTAACAGGAACAACTCTTCTAATTCCGACTAACAGCTCTACGGGTGATTTTATCTTAACACCTATGTTTTCATCATTATAAAACCATTTAGCATTAAAAATATACAGCATTAAATTATTAATATCATAATCTTTAAAGAATATCGTTGTAATTTCATCTAAATGTCTTTGGTCAACGATAGGATTAACAAAATACCTGTAAACCTTATCACAAATGAATCTAGCGCACTGTTTTTTCTCTAAGATGAGATCTATAATATCATCTCCACCAAAATAACCACTCTTATCAAAAAAAGTCTTTACACCCGCATCATGTTGTTTTTCCCTCAACACAAAATCTCCATTCAATTTAAATGACCATCCTGTAAAAGCTCTTGCAGCTTCTTTAATGTCTTGTTCTGTATAATTACCGATACCCAAAGTAAAAAGCTCCATTAATTCTCTAGCAAAATTTTCATTAGGACTTTTTTTCCTGTTTTGCCTATTATTAAGATACTTACTCATTGAGGCTTCTTTGGCAATTGTTTTGACAAGTAATCTAAAATTACCTAGGGCATTTTTTCGCAAAGTATTATTAAAATGTTGAATGTGGAAAATATGGTTATCTCTACAAACAAAAACATTTGACCAAAATAAAGTCATTTTCTCTCTAAGGATAGAAGATGGTTCAGTTAATCTTTCTAGCCAAGCATAATTTAAATCTCTTACTTTTCTTTGACTTTTTTGACGAAGTTTTCTATAGGCTTCTTCTCCCATTTCAATTTTTAGAGCCTTGGAACTTTTGTTTTTTATCAAATCAAATTCTGATAGATCTAATTGAATAAGGTTTACCTTACTGGCATCATGAAATAAATCTTTAATAATCTCATTTTTAGATTTAGATTTTAATTGGTCTATTTTTTTAACACCAATACCAAAACCTGCTCTCCAATATAAATGCTGAATATGCCTTTGTTTCATTGTTGTGTTTAGTATTGTAGACCTTAAAAAGATAAAAAGGTTTAATTATTAATTTTGATTATTTGGTGAAAAAACAGTTCGAAACCCAACATGATCAGAACCTGAATCTATGCTAACACCCATTTTTGCTGAAATTCTAAAACTAGCACAGTATGAAGCGTGACATAAGAAAGAGCCGCCTTTCATTACTCGCTCCTCTTGATAAGGATTGGATGGGTTAAACCATTTTTTAGATCCAGTCGGATTAATTATTTTTTTAGACTTATCCAATTCATTGTAATAATTTACATTAAAAAAATCACTTGTTATTTCCCACACATTTCCTAACATATCGAATATACCAATACTATTGGGTTGATATGATCCTACCTCAGCAATTAGTTCAAACCCATCAATACTTTCATTTTTTACTGGAAAATTTCCTTGCCAAGTATTTGCATTTTGATTCAGACTCTCTAGATTATCACCCCAGGTAAAAATAGTTGAAGCATTATTTCCTTGTGCCGCTGACTCCCATTCTGCCTCAGTTGGAAGCCTTCTGTTTGCCCAATTACAATACGCTAATGCATCTTCATAGGCAATATGAACAACAGGATGGTTATACTTCCCCTCAATTGTAGAGTTGGGACCCTCAGGATGCTGCCAGTTTGCTCCAATTTTCCATGTCCACCATTGCTGATAATTATTCATATTAACAACTGACTTTACGTTTTTATTAAAAATTAAACTCCCTGGTTGTAAAATTGAATCATGAGGTTTTGGAGTTCCTTCAGGTAATTGTTTTTTTAGCTCATTCCAATCAATTTCTTTTTCTGCAATTGTTATATATCCTGTTGCGTCGACAAAGTTTTTAAATTGCGTGTTAGTTACCTCTGTAGCATCAATAAAGAAACCATCAACAGTGACTTCATGAGCCGGTTTTTCTCTCGGCATGGCATACATGTCTGAGGACTTAGCTCCTTGTATAAATGTTTTTCCCTCTACCCAAATCATTCCTTCTGGAGTTTCAACATGCTCAAAATTGTTAGATTTTGTATTGTTTTTACATGAAAAAACCAATAACAAAATAATAGAAAAAAATAATGGTGATTTTTGCATAAATTTTTTATAAACAATTAAGATATAAATATAACTTTTTTTGTGAGTAGAGATATTATGATATATAAATTATCCTCAAATTTTATAGATTTATCCTCAAAAATAATAGTTAATGATTTTTATGAAATTTAACTTTGATGTGGAAGTTTTTGCTCTTAATTTTTCATACAATCTTCCACAAAACAAAAATATTTTTATGAAAAAATACTTATTTTTATTTTTATTTTTTTTGGGCATCATCAAAATTCAGGCACAAGAAACGTCAAAACCTAATATCTTATTTATCGCTATTGACGATTTAAAACCAACTATAGGAAGCTATGGTGATCAATTTGCAATAACACCAAATATTGATGCTATAGCTAAAAATGGAACAACATTTTTAAATAATCACACGCAACAAGCAGTCTGTGGACCCTCTAGAGCAAGTTTACTTAGTGGAAAAAGACCAGATTACACTAAGGTTTGGGATTTAAAAACAAAGATGCGTGATAAAAATCCAGATATTTTAACCATTCCTCAATATTTTAAGCAAAATGGATATGAAACCATTGGTGTTGGGAAAATTTATGACCCAAGATGTGTTGATAATGACAGAGACAAACCCTCATGGAGTATCCCTCATATTAAAGAAGGAAATCTTGAATATCCTAGCGGATATTACCAACCTGCATTAGGATTTTATCAAAATGAAAAAAACTTAACGGTAATTAAAGGCATAAAAAATAAAGCAATAGCAAATAACATAGACAAGAAAAAAATTAATAAATACATTAGAGATCGTTTTAAACCACCTTATGAAATAGGAGATGTGCCTGATGGAGCCTATATTGATGGTGCAATCGCTAATAAGAGTATACAGATATTAGATGAAATAAACACTTCTAAACCATTCTTTCTGGCAGTAGGTTTTAAACGACCTCATTTACCTTTTGTAGCTCCAAGAAAGTATTGGGAACTATATGATGAGAATAAAATTGAAATAGCTCCTTATCAAAAAAAATCAAAAAATGCAGTTGATATTGCCTATCATAAAGCAGGTGAAATGCAGAGCTATAAAACCCCAGAAATAATCTATAAATTAAATAAAGATGGTTTACTAGAATTAGATGAAAAGCTTCAAAAAAAACTAATTCATGGCTATTATGCCGCCACTAGTTATATTGATGCCCAAATAGGTAAAATCAACGAAAAGTTAAAAGAAAAAGGATTAGATAAAAATACTATTATTGTGATTTGGGGTGATCACGGATGGCACCTTGGAGACCACAGCCTATGGAACAAGCATTCTAATTTTGAACAAGCAACACGTTCACCATTAATTATTTATGATCCAAGAATAAATAAAGGATATAAAATAAATACCCCTACAGAATTTGTAGATTTATTTCCAACATTAAGTGATTTAGCAAATTTAAATATTCCTAAGAACCTAGATGGCCTGAGTCTCAAAGGACAACTAAATGGAGAAGTAACTACTAAAAAAATATATGCAGTAAGTCAATTCCCAAGAGGAAATAAAATGGGGTATAGTTTTAGAACTAATGATTACAGATATACGGTTTGGATTAAAAATAAAAAAAGTTTCGAGCCAATCTTCAAGGAAGATATCCACGCAGAAGAATTGTATGATTACAATAAAGACCCGTTAGAAACCGAAAACAAAATTAGTAATGAAAGTTATCAGAAAGTAAAAGCAACTTTTCAATTATTAGCCGCTCGTTATTTTAATGACCATGTTGTTAAATCTACAACAGACACTAAAAAAGTTGATGTAATTAAATATCAAAATACAAATAAACGAGCACAGCGCATTTCAGAATTTATAACTAGAGAAATGAAGTTGACTGATGAAAGAAGTCAACTTTTATTAGAAACTTTATCCGAAAAATACAACGATAATACATCAAAAATTAAAGGGAAAGACCTTTCTCAAGAAGAAAAAAGAAAGATATATAAAGCTACATTTTTAAAAACAAAAAATAAACTTTTAACAAAATTCTCAAAAAGTGAGTTTGCTCAAATTAATAAATTAGAAAAAAACAAAAATTCATCTACTTTATTAATTGGCGCAACTTTAAATCATAATGAGTTGAATACCATTAAACAAAAACTTTTCTTAAAAGACTTCAACTATCTAACACCCGCTAATGCAGCTAAACAATCAAGAGTTCATCCAAAACCAAATGAATGGGATTGGAAACGAATAGATGATTTTATCGAATTTTCTAAAAAACATAATATAAAGGTTCGTTTACACGGTCCTGTATCACCTCAAGCTTCAAAATGGGCGAAGCAAGATCACAGAACATCACAAGAATTAGAAGATATAATGATTGAATTTACTACAGCCTTTGCTAAAAAATTTAACGATGAACCAACAGTAAAATGGATGGATGTTGTAAATGAAACCATACTCCCAAGCGGAAAGTGGTTTGGCCCAAAAGAAGGAACTAATAAGTGGGAAAATCCATGGTTAAAAATAGGTTTAGATGAAAATGAATTTCCAATATATATCTTAAAATCCTTTGAAATTGCAACTAAATATGCTAAAAACATAAAATTAGTGTACAATCAGAATGCAGGTATGCAGTCAAAATTATGGGAAAAACTAAAGAAAACAATACTTTATATAAGGTCTAAGGGCTATCGTGTAGATGGGATTGGTTGGCAAGCTCATATTGGATTGAGTTCTTCTACTAAAGCACTTGTTGAAAATACCGACAGAGAGCTAAAGAAGCTTTCTAACTTAATTGATTGGGCTCACCAAAATAATTTGGAATTTCACGTAACAGAGTTAGATTATTTTATTGATGACAATAATAAATTGGCTGAAGGTCGAGAAAAACAAGCAAATTTTTACAAAAAACTTATTGAGGTTTTAAAGAAAAAAACAACATCAGGAGTTGTTACTCTGAACCTATGGGATCTTGGAGTACGAACAAAAAAAGGGAAACAAGGAGCTTTTCAGTCTATTTATGATCTTGACTTTAATCCTACACCTGCCTATGAAATTATTAAAAAAGCAATACAAAACTGAAATTTATAATGAACTTAAATAGCATAACAACACCTATTTTATTTTTTTGTTTAACAATGGTATTCACCTCATGTGAAAGAGATAAAAAAATAAATAATCCTAAATACTTAAACCCAATACTATCAATTGAAAAGAGAGTTGCTGATTTAATGCAAAGAATGACATTAGAGGATAAAGTTTCTCAAATGAACCAGTTTGTTGGCTTAGAACATATGCGATCTGGGAATCCAAACGACGACAAAGCCAATAACGATGCACAAGGTTTTTATAAAGACTTGTCAATTAATGATGTAACTAAGTTAACAATTGAAGGAAAAATAGGTTCTTTTTTACACGTTTTAACCGCCAAAGAAGCTAATTATTTGCAAGAATTAGCGTTAAAATCACCATTAAAAATTCCACTATTAATTGGGATAGATGCAATACATGGTAATGCTTTAGTTTCAGGAACTACCGTATACCCCTCACCTATTGGTTTAGCATCTACTTGGGATGACAGTTTTTTATATTCTGTAGGAAAACAAACTGCTAAAGAGATGCGAGCTACGGGAAGTCATTGGGCATTTACTCCAAATATTGATATTTTAAGAGACCCTAGATGGGGTCGTGTAGGAGAAACTTTAGGAGAAGATCCTTTTATGGTTGGTAATATGGGTGCTTCTATGATAAATGGATTTCAACAAGGTGATTTTACAGGAACACAAAAAGTAATTGCATGTGCAAAACACTTAATTGGTGGTGGTGAATCTATCAATGGATTAAATGCAGCTCCTGCCGATATTTCTTTACGAACGCTTAGAGAAGTTCATTTACCTCCTTATAAAAAGGCAATAGATGCTGGTGTATATTCTATCATGGCTGCACATAACGAATTAAACGGTGTTCCGTGTCATATGAACAAATGGTTAATGACAGATATACTAAGGGATGAATTTGGTTTTAATGGTTTTTATGTAAGTGATTGGTTAGATATTGAGCGTATAAACACGTTACACCATACTGCCAACGATATGAAAGAAGCTTCCTATTTATCTGTTGATGCTGGAATGGATATGCATATGCATGGGCCAAAATTTACAGAAGCAATTATTGCTTCTGTTGAGGAGGGTAAGCTTTCTATAGATCGTGTAAATGATGCATGTCGTAAAATTTTAACAGCAAAATTTAAGCTAGGGTTATTTGAAAATAGATTTGTTGATTTAGAGAAAAAAGAAGAGCTAATTTTTACGGAAGAACATAAAGCTACCGCTCTAGAATCTGCAAGAAAAGGGATTGTATTACTTAAAAATAATGGAATATTACCCCTGCAAAAAACTACCTTAAAAAAGAACATATTTGTAACAGGCCCAAATGCAAATAACCAATCTATTTTAGGGGATTGGCACGCGGTTCAACCTGAAGAAAATGTGACAACCATTTATGAAGGAATTAAAGCGTTGGGGGAAACCAAAGGGTACTCCGTAAACTATTTTAATTCAGGGGAAAATATTAGAAAAATTAAAGATTCTAAAATTAAAGAAGCTACTAAGAGAGCAAAAAATGCAGACATTGCTATTGTTGTCGTAGGAGATAATTCTATGCGTTACAAATGGAAAGATAAAACAGCTGGTGAAAATATGGCTAGAGCATCTTTAGATTTATTTGGAAAGCAATTAGATTTGATTCAAGCAATTGAAAAAACGGGAACACCAGTCATTATTGTTTTGGTAAATGGAAAACCCATTTCAGAACCTTGGCTTCAAAAAAATATTCCAGCTATTATAGAATCTTGGGAACCAGGTAATTTAGGAGGTCAAGCGGTCGCAGAAATAGTATTCGGAGATGTAAATCCAAGTGGTAAATTACCTCTAACTGTTGCAAGGAGTGTTGGTCAATTAAGAATGATTTACAATCACAAACCCTCCGCTTATTTTCACAAATATGCCGATGTAAAAAAAACTCCTCTATACCCATTTGGATATGGCTTAAGTTATACTAATTATAAATATAGTAAGCCTTTATTATCAAATACCACTCTAAATGCAGAGGATAAGATAATAGTTACCACAGAAATCACAAATACGGGTGAAGTTGATGGTGAGGAGATTGCACAACTTTACATTAGAGATAATGTAAGTAGTGTAACTAGACCTGTAAAAGAATTAAAGGGATACCAACGAGTTTTTCTGAAAGCAGGAGAAACAAAAAAAATAAAATTTACAATAAACTCAGAAAGTTTAGCCTTTTATGACATAAACATGAATTATGTTGTAGAACCGGGAACTTTTACAATCATGACTGGTTCTTCTTCAAATGATAAAGATTTAAAAAAGATAATTTTATCAATTAATAAAAAAATTAAATTATAAATGAAATCTCATAAACTCATCGTATTAAGTCTTGTTTTGGTTTTTTTAAGTTTTAAAACAACTAGAGAAAATGAAGAGAAATATTCTGCTTCAAAAAAGAAAAATATTCTCTTTATTATGATAGATGACCTACGTCCAGAACTTAATATTTATGGAGAAAATAAAATCATAAGTCCAAATATCGATGCATTAGCTAAATCTGGAGTAGTTTTTAATAGAGCTTATAGTAATGTTCCTGTTTGTGGTGCTTCAAGAGCTAGTTTGCTTACCGGAATTAGACCTACTTCAAAACGTTTTTTGAGATTTAATGCTAGCATCAAAAAAGAAACTCCAAATGCATTAAACTTAGTTAAACATTTAAAAAATGAGGGCTATACAACGATAAGTAACAATAAAATTACACATTTAAAATACGATATTGAAGAATGGGATGAAGAATGGTATCCATCTTCAAAAAAATGGAGAAATTATATCACTGAAGAAAATATATTATTGGAAAATAATGGCAAACACGGGTACGCTTATGAAAGTCCAGATGTAGATGATGATGCATACAATGATGGTGAAACAGCAAATAAGTCAATTCAAGATTTAAAAAATTTGAAAGCAACTGGAAAACCGTTTTTTCTGGCCGTTGGATTTGTAAAACCACATTTACCTTTTAATGCGCCAAAAAAATATTGGGATTTATATGATTCTAAAAAGATTGAGCTTCCTAAAAACAATCAATTTCAATCTAATGTACCAAATAGAGCAAGACATTTATGGGGGGAATTACGATACTATAAAGACATTCCTAAAAAAGGACAGGTATCTAATGAAATGGCAAAAAAGTTAATTCATGGCTATTATGCATCCGTAAGTTATGTTGATGCACAGGTAGGAAAGCTCATCAAAGGATTGGATGATCTTGGTATGAGAGAAAATACAACCATCATATTAGTAGGAGACCATGGCTGGAGTTTAATGGAGCATGGTTTGTGGGTTAAACACAGTAATTTTGAAGTAGCACTTCAAGTACCTCTAATTATTAGTGGTTCTGATATTCAAAAAAATAAAAAAACAAACTCAATAGCAGAACTGGTAGATTTATATCCTTCAATTTGTGATTTAGCAAATATCTCTAAACCTGCTCACTTGGAAGGAAATTCTTTGACTAATGCGTTACAAAATCCTTCAAAAGTTTTTAAAAACAAGGCATATGCTCGTTATCAAAAAGGAGAGACATTAATTGCTGATAATTTTTTCTACACTGAGTGGCAAATAAACGATAAAACCGTTGCTAAGATGTTATATGATCACAACACAGACCCTGATGAAAACAGAAATTTGGCTATTGAAGATCGCTATAAAACAGTCATAGATAGCCTAAGTAATATTTTAAATAAAAAAATTAAGAATGAAAAATAGAACTCATAAAACCATTATTATTTTAACTTCTTTAGTATTTGCAATTACATCCTGTAATTCTGACAAAAGACTCCCAGTAAAAAAGCCAAATATTATTTATATTATGGCTGATGATTTAACTACACAAGCTATCAGTGCTTATGGTGGTATTTATAAGGATATAGCTCCAACTCCGAATATAGATAAGGTTGCAAAGGAAGGTATGCTGTTTCAGGATGTATTGGTTACTAATTCTATTTGTGGCCCTAGTAGAGCTGCTATTTTAACGGGTAACTACAGTAATTTAAATGGCTATTATAAGAATGAAAGTGGTGGGAAATTTGATGACTCTAAATGGACTTTCCCACAAGAATTTCAAAAAAACGGTTATAAAACTGCTCTTTTTGGAAAGTGGCATCTAGGAACGGAACCTGTTGGATTTGATACATTTAAGTATCATAATGCTTCAGGACAACAAGGGAATTATTGGAACCCACTCTATAACGATAATGGTAAAAATATAAAGGAAAAAGGATATGCAACAAATCTTAGTACTGATTTTGCATTAAATTGGTTAGGAGCTACAGAAACGACAGACAAACCATTTTTAATGGTATTACAATATAAAGCACCTCACAGGCCCTGGCATCCAGACACAAAGTATGAAAAACTTTGGGATGATATAGAAATGCCCTACCCCTCTACCTTTAATGACGACTATAAAGGACGAGAAAAAACTGCTGGTGATACAGAAATGACTATGGAGTATTTTAGCAGAAGAGATATGAAATTAGAGCGTCCAAAAAATCTAAAACGTAAAGAAAGAATTCAATGGGATTTTTACGGAGCCAAAGCAGGAGAAATAGTTCAGCCAAAAGGGATGACAAATGAGGAAGGTAAAAAATGGAGATATCAAAATTATATCAAAGACTATTTAGCATGTGTGAAGTCTGTTGATGATAATATTGGACGTGTCTTAACTTACTTAAAAGAAAATAATTTAGAAGAAAATACCGTCATTGTAGTAACCTCTGATCAAGGCTTTTATCTGGGAGACCATGGTTTTTTTGACAAACGATTTATTTATGAGGAATCTTTGAGAATGCCTTTTATGGTAAAATATCCTGAAAGAATTAAAGCAGGATCTGTTAATGAAGATATTATTACCAATATAGATTTTGCACCTACTTTACTTGAATTAGCAGGTATTACAACAACTCAAAAAATGCAGGGAACTAGTTTTGTTCCAGTCTTAGAGGGTAACACACCTAACAACTGGCAAGATGCTATGTATTATCACTATTATGAATTCCCGTTTTGGCATCATGTTCAACCCCATTATGGGATTAGAACCCAAAAATATACCCTGGCCCACTTTTATTATAATATTGATGTTTGGGAACTGTATGACTTAGAAAAGGATCCAAATCAAATGAACAACATCTATAATGATCCTAACTACACTTCTACAATTACTGAATTGAAAGCAAAACTAAAAAACTTGATGATAAAGTATGAAAATGATAAAAGTTTAGTTGATTTTAGAAAAATAACAGATACTGATTTTGGGAGAATCGTAGATAATATTAAAGATGAAGAATCTGTTCAAGAAATTTTAAACAAAAAATAGTGATGGTGCTGTCAAGTTTATTTAGGTTTCGCCTCTTTTTGCTTATAATATTCTCATTAATTCTGAATAAAAATAGTTTTAGTCAACAAAGTAAAGTCTTAATTTCAGCAGAGAAAGTTGTTTATAAAAAAATAGATTCAACACTATTAAATCTTCACATCTATAAACCATTAAATTTCCACAAAGACAGTATTTATAATTGTATTGTATTCTTTCATGGTGGAGGTTGGAATAATGGAAGCCCAAAAATGTTTAAAAGACAATCTATGTATTTTGCTTCTAGAGGTATGATTGCAATAGCTGTTGAGTATAGAATTAAAAACAAGCATAATACCACCCCTTTTGAGGCTGTTGAGGATGCAAAATCTGCAATTAGATATGTGAGAGAAAATGCAAAAGAATTAAACATAAACCCAAATATGATTGTTGCAGGTGGTGGTTCTGCTGGTGGACATTTAGCTGCTGCTTGCGGCAATATTGAAGGCTTAGACAACCCAAAAGAAAACCTAAAAATTAGTTCTGTACCAAATGCTTTAGTATTACTAAACCCTGTAATAGATAACGGTCCTAATTCTTTTGGTTATCAAAGATTTAAAGATCGATATCCAGAAATTTCACCCATTCATAATATTTCAAAAGATTCACCTCCAACCATTATACTTATTGGTACAAAAGATAAAATTATTCCCGTCAGTACTGTAAAAAAATATCAAACTAGCATGAGAAAAGTTGGAAGCAGGTGTGATTTAATTCTTTATAAAAATGTGGGGCATGCCTTCTTTGCAAAACCCCCTTTAAAATATTTTATAGAAACTACTTTAGAAATAGATTTATTTTTAAATTCTTTATCCTATATCATAGGAAGCCCTACTATTAAAAAGCAATATAACTTTTAAGGAATAAAACATGAAATTTTATCTACTTTGCTTCAAAATTTACATTTTTTGGTTTATTTCTTTCAATATATTATCAATTGAATAAATATTTTTGTTATAATAAATTATCAACACCACAAAAATAAATTTATTATTATGAACAAAAAATTACTATCCCTTCTATTTTTGGCTTTTATAAACCAAAGTATTTTTTCACAAGACGTTTCAAATGAAGCAAATACAGATCTTGATTCCTTCTTAGCAACAGACGATGATTCAATAACGTATACATCTGGTGGACCGCTCTACAATCATGCTGATTACGTAACAACATCTTCTAACAAATACCACCAAGCTATTTATAACAATGGTGCAACAAATACTGTTGGTAGGGTTACAATTAAAAGTCAATATAAAAGACACCAAAAAAAAACGGCCATAACAGGTGCAAGCGGTGAGATAATCACCATTAAAATGAAATTCAAAACAGTAGGAACGCTTATTGCCGACAATAACGTATTTCTTTTTGGACTAAAAAGTCTGCTTGATGCTACCAATACAGTTGCACCAGTATCAGGAAATGATCCAGATGTCAGAAATGGAGAATGGGCCATAGTGCACGTAGATACTGACAATAAATTAAATTTAAGGTATAAAACAAATTTAGCTACGGAAGCTTCCGATGATGGAAATACATGCTATGTTACCTTAAAATACTTTATAGGAGATTCTAGGGCTAATTCAAGAATTAAAATGAAATTAGAAAATGGTGCCTCAAGCTCTGGATGGGTAAATCAATCTTGGACATCACAACTGCTTTACGATGCTCTTACAGGGAGTGGTGCTTATATTATATTTTCATCTGAGCCAGCATTAGGCACAACAAATGATCAACCACATATTTATATTGATGATTATGAATTCACAACTTCTGGAGATAGTGGGTTGATTCAATTGGGTACGAACGATATAAATGCAGCAGCAGCTTGGTCAACCGGATCACTTCCAACGAGTACCGATAGATTATTTATTTTCGATAAAACAGGGTCATTCATTAATAGTTCATCTGAAAGTAAGACCTATGATTATCTTTACATTGATGAAGATTCAAAATTAACGATCAATGCTATCGATAAACTTACAATAAACGAACTCGATAACGATGGACAATTAGATATTTTAAGTGCTGGATTTATTGAAGGTAATGTAATCGTTGGGTCATATGCAACAAACGCATTTGATGAAAACATAACTTTAGATGATGCTCAAAGCGAATTAACAGTTGCTTCTGGTGGCCTATTATTACGTCAAACTTCGATGCTTTGTAGATATTACACTCCAGTTGGTGGTGTCCCTGGTCCTTATTGGGATAGTTATGATGGTTCCTCTTGGTCTCGTGATGCTGCTTTTCCTGATGGAACAACAGATTATAGCGGTAAAAACTTAGTTTACAGTACGCAAGCCCAATCGGCTACCTTGACTGGAACAAATTCATTTAATGACGTTTATATTTTAGACGGCAAAAAAATGATAATTGCTTCTAAAGATGACACAAATAGCATTACTGCGGGTAATATTACAGTAGAAAATATCTATGCACAAGATGCTTCTGATGCTGAATCCGGAATAATGTATACAGGAAGTTCTTTAATTGTTAACGGTACTTCATCAGCAAACATCACCTACAAAATTTATTTAGGAACCAACAATTGGTATTTAGTTTCATCTCCAGTAGTAGGAGAAACATATGATGATGCTTATGTAACTGCTAACAGTATAGCTTCAGGAACACAAAATCCCAATTCTAGAGGAATTGCACCATATGTAACTACTGATGATTCTTGGGATTATATGCAGGCTGGAGAAACTACTAGTTTTTCTACTGGAACAGGGTATTCTGTTAAGAGGAGTTCTTCAGGAAATGTTTCTTTTACAGGTTCGCTAAATGTTGACAATGCTGGTGTTGATGTTGTTCTTTCTTCTACTGGAAATCGTTTAAATCTTTTAGGGAATCCTTACACATCACATATTGGAAGTGCAACTTTTTTAGCTAATGAAGCTGCAGTTTCAGAAACAAAAACACTCTGGGTTTGGGATCAATCTCAATCATCAGGTTCTGGAGCTTATGAAGTAAAAACACTTGGAGATGCTATGGTAATCGCACCTGCACAAGGATTTTTTGTAAAAGCTAATGCCGCCGGCGGTACTTTTAACTTTACTGAATCTAACCAAGCTAGCAGTGGAGGTACTTTTCAAAGAACTGACACTAGACCGGAAATATATCTAACAATCT
>OJFL01000017.1_pt1 | contig 87572 bp, 69 predicted proteins | sample 1594131 | NCBI WGS metagenome assembly OJFL01 (sample SAMN05416782, study PRJEB24817) | seawater metagenome | isolation source: Sea water | place: Canada:Atlantic | collected 2013-07 | reverse complement strand
GGCAGCGTCAGATGTGTATAAGAGACAGTTAAAACAATTTATTATATTTGCCCGCTCAAATTCATTAGCTTGTAATGTCAAACTTGAAACAATTTACTATTCCTTTTATAGGATTAAAGCAAGGAAAGCATTTATTTAGTTATGATATTGAAAATACGTTCTTTGAAGCTTTCGGTTTTGATGAGTTTAATAGTAGTGCTTTACATATTTCATTAGTCTTTAACAAAAAAACAACTTTTTTTGAATTAGACTTTAATTTACACGGATATGTTAACGTTGATTGTGATACCTCACTAGAGCCATATGAACAAGAAGTTAAAGGTAATTTACCTTTAGTTATTAAATTTGGGTCAGAATATAATGATGATGATGATGATATGGTAATTATCCCTAATGAATATCATGAGATAGATATTAGTCAATTTATATACGAATTAATAATACTTTCTGTTCCAACAAAAAAAGTTCATCCAAAAGTACTTGACGGTACTATGAATTCAGAAGCTTTAACTAAATTAAAAGAATTAGAGATAAAAGAAAATAAATCTTCAGAAAATGAAGAAAGTACAGACCCAAGGTGGGATAAATTAAAAAGTTTAATCACAGAAAAAAACACATAAAATGGCACATCCTAAAAGAAAAATATCTAAAACTAGAAGAGATAAAAGGAGAACACATTATAAAGCTTCTGACCAACAAATAGCAGTAGATCCAACAACAGGAGAAGCTCATTTATATCACAGAGCTCATTGGCATGAGGGAAAGTTATACTATAGAGGTCAAATAGTATTAGAATCAGCAGCAACAGAAGTATAGTTTTTTACTCCAAAAACACAAAAAAGCCCTCTTTTTGAGGGTTTTTTTGTGTTTTTGGACAAAAAATCATTTTTTTGACGTGTTTTATTGAAAAAAACTAAAATAATTTTTACTACTTTAGTCAGCCGATTGAAGGAGGTAAATAAACATCAAAAATCCTCCTCATAACAAGTTATCATATGTCAAAAATAACTGCAGCTATTACAGCAGTTGGGAAATATATTCCTGATTACATTTTAACCAATAAAGAACTTGCAACTCTTGTTGAAACTAATGATGACTGGATTACTTCAAGAACAGGAATCAAAGAAAGAAGAATATTAAAAGAGCCCAACCAAGGGACTTCTTTTATGGCTGTAAGAGCAGCCAAAGATTTACTAGAAAAATCTAATATAGACGCAAAGGAAATAGACATGGTTATTGTTGCAACAGCAACACCCGATATGCCTGTTGCATCCACCGCTGTTTTTACTGCAACAGAAATAGGAGCTACAAATGCATTTGCCTATGATTTACAAGCAGCATGCTCAAGTTTTTTATATGGTATGTCTACAGCAGCCTCATATATAGAGTCTGGAAGATATAAAAAAGTATTACTAATAGGAGCTGATAAAATGTCTTCTATTATTGATTATACAGACAGAGCAACTTGTATTATTTTTGGAGATGGCGCAGGTGCTGTTCTTTTTGAACCAAATTCAGACGGTATGGGATTACAAGATGAATACTTAAGAAGTGATGGTTCTGGAAGAGAATTCTTAAAAATAGAAGCTGGAGGATCTATTCTTCCTGCTTCAACAGATACATTAAAAAACGGACAACACTTTGTACATCAAGAAGGAAAAACTGTTTTCAAGTTTGCTGTTTCTAATATGGCAGATGTTGCAGAAAAAATGCTGACTAGAAACCAGCTTACTAATGATGATATTAGTTGGTTAGTTCCGCACCAAGCCAATAAAAGAATTATTGAAGCAACAGCTAAAAGAGTAAACCTAGATGCTGCTAAAGTAATGATGAATATTCATAAATATGGGAACACTACTTCAGCAACCTTACCGCTGCTTCTTGCAGATTATGAACATCTATTAAAAAAAGGAGATAATTTAATATTTGCCGCGTTTGGTGGAGGCTTCACATGGGGGGCTATCTATTTAAAATGGGCTTATAATTCATAAAATAAAACAACTAAAACTAAGTATAATGGATATTAAAGAAATTCAAAATCTTATCAAATTTGTTGCTAAATCAGGCGCTAGTGAAGTTAAGTTAGAAATGGAAGACATAAAAATCACCATTAAGACTGGTTCAGAAAGAACTGAAGTTACTTACTCACAACCAGCTCCCATGATGGCAGCTCCACAAGTTTTACAAGCTGCTCCAGTTGAGTTGCCTAGTGAAACTCGTAAAAATACAACTACTAATGATTTGGCAGATGACTCTAAATATGTCACTATCAAATCACCAATTATTGGTACTTTATACAGAAAACCATCTCCAGAAAAACCATTATTTGTTGAAGTTGGAAGCGTCATTAATGTTGGTGATACTGTCTGTATAATTGAAGCAATGAAACTTTTCAATGAAATTGAATCTGAAGTTTCTGGTACCATTGTAAAAATTCTTATAGACGATTCATCTCCAGTAGAGTTTGATCAACCTTTATTTTTAGTAGATCCTTCTTAATTTTTTAGTTAAAAGATTTCATTATAATCTTATAACGTTAAGAATAAAACGATACAATTATGTTTAAAAAAATATTGATTGCCAATAGAGGGGAAATTGCTTTAAGAGTAATTAGAACCTGTAAGGAAATGGGAATAAAAACTGTAGCTGTTTATTCTACAGCAGATGCAGAAAGCTTACATGTAAAATTTGCTGATGAAGCTGTTTGTATTGGCCCTCCTCCAAGTGTAGATTCTTATTTAAAAATGTCTAATATTATTGCGGCGGCAGAGATTACAAATGCAGATGCAATTCATCCTGGATACGGGTTCTTATCTGAAAATGCAAAATTCTCTAAGTTATGTGAAGAGCATGAAATAAAATTTATTGGAGCCACTGGAGAAATGATTGATAAAATGGGAGACAAAGCTTCGGCAAAATCAACCATGATTTCTGCAGGAGTTCCTTGTATACCAGGTTCTGAAGGAATTTTAAAAGATTTTCAAGAATGTGAAAAACTAGCAACAGAGGCAGGATATCCCGTAATGCTTAAAGCTACTGCTGGTGGTGGTGGGAAAGGGATGAGAGCTGTTTGGAAAGCTGAAGAGCTTCAAGATGCTTGGGACTCGGCCCGTCAAGAAGCAAAAGCATCTTTTGGAAATGATGCCATGTATTTAGAGAAACTAATTGAAGAACCAAGACATATTGAAATTCAAATTATAGGAGACTCTTTTGGTAAAGCATGTCATTTATCTGAAAGAGATTGTTCTGTTCAAAGACGTCATCAAAAATTAACTGAAGAAACTCCTTCTCCATTTATGACCGATGAATTAAGAGATAAAATGGGAGAAGCTTCCGTAAAGGCTGCAGAATATATTAAATATGAAGGCGCTGGTACTGTTGAGTTTTTAGTTGATAAGCACAGAAACTTCTACTTTATGGAGATGAATACTCGTATTCAAGTAGAACACCCAATTACAGAAGAAGTTATCAATTATGACTTAATTAGAGAACAAATCTTAGTTGCAGCAGGTGTTCCTATCTCTGGAAAAAACTACTTACCAAAACTACATTCTATAGAATGTAGAATAAATGCAGAAGACCCTTATCATAATTTCAGACCTTCACCGGGTAAAATAACTACTTTTCATGCTCCTGGAGGACATGGAATCCGACTAGATACTCACGTATATTCAGGGTATATGATTCCTCCAAATTATGATTCTATGATTGCCAAACTTATTGTAACGGCTCAGACTAGAGAAGAAGCTATTAATAAGATGAAAAGGGCTTTAGATGAATTTATAATTGAAGGTGTAAAAACTACCATTCCTTTTCACAGGCAATTAATGGATCATCCAGATTATATTGTTGGAAATTATACGACTAAATTTATGGAAAGTTTCGAAATGAACCCTAAATAAGGCGTACTACTTATAAAAAACAATTAAAAGGAAGAACATACAGAATGTACTTCCTTTTTTTTATATTTGATACTTACACATTAAACTAATACACAACACTATGGCTTCTAAAATTAAAATTGATGGGATTGATAAAATTATCATCAAAAGACTTGTTGAAGATGCTAGAACACCTATTTTGGCTATTGCAAGAGAGGTAGGAATTTCTGGAGCTGCCATTCATCAACGTTTACGTAAATTAGAAGGTTCTGATTTAATGGCTGGCTCAAGATTAATTTTAAACCCTAAAGCATTAGGATACACTACCACTGCTTTTGTAGGTATTTTTTTAGAGTCTGCTGCCATGTATTCTTCAGCTATAAAGAAACTAAAACAAATTCCTGAAGTAGTTGAAAGTCATTATACAACAGGTAATTGGGCTATCTTAATTAAGATTTTAAGTAAAAATAACGAAGACCTTATGTACTTACTTAATAATGATATTCAACGAATAAAAGGCGTATCTAGAACAGAGACATTTATATCTTTAGATCAACAAATTAATAGACAAATTACATTATAAGAAAAGCCTTAGCAGTAGTGCTAAGGCTTTTTAAGTATCTAACGTTTGATAACTACTGTTTAATTATTTTGCGTAGTAAAATAATTTTGTTTTTTCGTCTATACCACCAATCCACATTAAAATCTCATCTTCATGGGAAGTAACAGAAGACCAGTATTTATTTGCTGCTTCATCCATTGGCCCTCCATAACTACTTTCTTCAAAAGCAGCAAAATCTGACCAAGTTTCGTAAAACATATATGAATGCCAATCCATTCCAGTACCGTACAAATGTCTACTTGCATACATAGCTACTGTTTTCCCACTGTCTTTGTTATCTTTTAAACTTCCAGAAATTAACCCTTCTGTAAAGTCTTTATTTCCACCCCATTTAGTACTGTACTTACTAAGAACAACTACTTTTTTGGTAGACCAGTCCATACCCTCACTTTCAAAACCTAATTTTTCCAAGCCTTCAAAAGTTCTAATTTGATCTGAATGACCTTCTATATACATTCCTAGATAACTCATATACTCTTCTTGCATTTTAGCTTGAGCTTCTTCATCTAACTTCATTGCTTTGATATTTTGATCAAGAATTTTATTACTAATATCTGCATCTATAACTAGATCCTCTGCTGAATTGTAAAAATCATAGATTGCATAAGTATAATCTCCTGCAAAAGCATGAGCAAACATTCCTGAGTTTACGAGAACACGCTCTTCTCCAAGAGATAAGTTTGTAAACTTCTTATGTAATTCAAGAAAAGTTTCTGAATCCTGTCTTGGAACAGTCACATAAGTAATATTAACTACGTTCTGAGCAAATAATGCGAAAGAAACGGTTAATAGTAAAAAAGTAAATAGATTTTTCATCATAATAATTTAGTTAGTTAGTTAGTTAGTTAGTTAGTTAGTTAGTTAGTTAGTTAGTTAGTTAGACGCATTATCTACCCATATGTAATTTAACCCACCGATTCACCATATTAATTCTATCGAAATGGTGGTTAAGCTTGATATGTACAAGTTTTGTATCTTTAGACAACATCATTTGCTCTCTTTTATAATCGAATCCAGTTTTATTTATATCCAGATTACTTTCACAAATTTCAGTGCACGTGATGTAGAAGAAACTATGAAGTTTGTTCAGAATGAAAATCAGATCATCAGTACTAATCTTCATTCTGTATTTCTGTGCAATACCTAATAGACTTTGCTTGTCTGCCGATTCAAAAGTCTTTGTTGTATCAGAAATAGACCGCACGTAAATGAGTCCATCCTCTCCAACTCTGCTCATATGAAAACTATCTGCGACTAAAAAAATCGGATCACTACATTGCTCTTCAATCAACTCATAAAGCAAATATCCAATCCTAATCTCATCAGCATTTAAATTAGGGTTCCACAAAAGATTGTAAAGATACAGATCGTATATTCTTTTGGGAGCTTTGATTCGGTTGATGGCAATCACAACGTCTGGACTGCAATCGACATTAGTACCTTGCTCAAACAACGTTCTTTTTGAAACATCTGGGGTAAGTCTGATTGGATTTTCGCCACTACCAATTTTACTCATTTCAATCCTCCGTAGTTTTATTATTTATTAAGAGATAAATCAGTAAAATAATATAATTAAATCAAACACTTAAATCCTACCAACTCGAAAACTACAACCAATCGTTGCAACTTTCGAAAAAACTCAAAAAGCGACCCCGTAAACCACTGATATTTAGATGTTTATTGAAAATTCAATGTATTCCTAATTTTTGCCAATCTACTGAGTATTTGCATGGCTCTTTCTCCTAAAATTATCAAGTCTTGTGGGGTTAGTCGCAAGCAATTGAAAATAAATTTATCAACGGAGAACGATCATGAAAAAAGATTCTAAATCACGTACTTCTACCAAAGAGAATAACTTGGTATCAAAAAAACGTACAGAGAGACTTAGAGAAGGCAAACAGTCAACACAACGCAAAAGAAAATCAGCAAATAAGAAAAAAAAGAATTTGAGTATTCTTCCACCAAAACTAAATTCGAAAAATGTGGATAAAGCACATACTCAGTCTTTAGATGAGCTAAATGCTTTAAGCAAACTAAACGGCACATTGACCGATGAGGACATTCAAGAAATATCTAAGCTTTTATCAGCTGGAGACCAATTCAAAATCTGTCTAATCAAGGTTTTGATTGATAATAAAGTAGCTAAAAAACACGGTATGAGTGAGTCACAATTTTTCGGAAAAACACTACAAATAGAGAAATCAGTACTATCAAGGATCAAACAATGTATTCGCATTTTGAGAACGCTATTCGGAGATGACTATACAACTTATCCGACAGTTTCTAGAGACACTCTGCTGACACTGTCTAAAATATTGAAGCTATCAGAAAAAACCAACATCGAAGTCGATATAAGGGAAATCTGGGAAGATGCCAAAGAAATCAGCGAGAAAAATGGTAACAAAAGGGTAGTCGCAAAAGATATTCGTAGTGTCGCTCTCAGTAAATTGCCTGAAGAAATCTTTGACCAGAAAATCTCTGAGGAAAATAAGAGCGAATTAGATAACTATCTTGAGAGTTCAGAAAGCGAGATAAACTTGCTCACTATTAGTTTAGAGCTAGATGTGGACGACTTTTGTTATGAAGAGGCGAATAAGCAGGTAAAACAGTGCAATTGCATGCAATCTCTCAGGCATAACCTTGTAAATATTAATCAAGAAATAGAAAGCTACGACACAAAGCTTGATGACGATAACTCACTTAGTCCGTTTCATAGACTTTTAGTAAAGCAAGATGAAGAGTTTGAAGATTTATTTAAAGAGCACCAACAAGAGTTTGACGAGCTAGTGGATGGTGTATTCACTCACCTTGATGGCCTAGAAAAGTTACAAAGCAATATTACAGAGCGGATTTCATTAGCAAAAAAACAGTTAATGAAGCCATAGATTGGCACTACTTACAAATGCATCAAAAAGTTGCTGACCAGCAACTTTTTGATGAGTACTGTCAACATGTGGCATCGCACCTAATCCCTCGTGCAATGTCCTTGTTGAATAGATTTAGTTTTATTGCCACCGCCAAACAATTAATAAATTATCGCTGATTTGCTAAGAATTACTATAACGTATGTACAACGCGGTTTAGTGTAAAGGTGGTTATAAGCGATATTTGAGTAAAAAGGTGTAGGATTAAAGCATGTCTGAAGCGAATTTAAGTTTTGAAGATATTCATTGGAGTAACAAATTTGCAGCTCACAAACATGCTGCTAGCTTCAAAAGACACAATAAAATAATACGATCACTAATACAGACTCGTGATTTTTCTTACGGTACTGACGCTGAAAAACTTCTGAGTGTCGTTCAAGATAAGCAAGTGGCTGCTAAGCAGGCTCGTTTACTAGAACGTTACCTTTGCAATCCAAAACAGTATCTCACATTAGACATCGACCACATCTCAATTTTTGCTGATTGCTCAAATAACTCTGTAGTTGAGAAGCTTCTCGATAAGGACTCAGTATGTAATCCAAAGATGAAAGCAAGAGCAACTGTACTCACGGTAAAAGAAGAACCTAACGTCGGTAAAGTAGAAAAGAAGCGATATTATGACGGTAAAACTGGCGTTAAATATACGCATCGGTTTTCAATGATATTATTCGATAACATTTACAAACGCATTCAGCTTTACTTAGCGGACGGAACAACTAGCAAGTTCAATCACAAAGCCATACGGATAGACATTATTCCCAGTAGGTTTAGTGACTTTGAACTACAAATATTCTTCCAACACTTGAGCTCAATTCTGGGTAACCGACAGTACAAGCAAATCATTAAACAGTCTGTGTGTCAGCGACTGGATATCGGCTTTAATATGCCCGGAGTCAGTCAGTTATTTTTATTCGTAGATCATGCTGAAAATCGAAACATTAAAGCTGGAGCATGCTTTCCTAAAGGACGCGCTTTTGCAGAAACAACCTATATCGGTGATAGGAAGCAAGCAAACCACTACATTGTTTACGACAAGCTGCTCAAGGAGCTTAAAAAGCATGCAGAGCGTTATGGATGGGCTCGCAGACGCAGCAGTAACTTACTTAAAAAGTGCATTGTTACTAGTAGAGTTGAACGTCGTCATTTCTTTGGTGCGAAACCTTTAAATCTGACCAACCTTCATGATGCAAAAATTGATTTTGAAGGGCTCAGATTTTTCAATCCTAATCTCATTTCTGAACTAACAAAGCCTAAGTTAGTGAGACTTCTTAGAAACAAAAGCCGTCGAGAGAAAGGCAACGAATCTAAACAGTTCAATGGTTGGCGTGCTTTGAGGGGAATCTACTGTGCGCAAAAACTACCGCCGTTTAGGTTGAACAGTGACTGGTACATGAGCGAGAAAACTAAGCTGATTAATCACTTTCTAGCGACAATAACACTTTCTAAAAGTAGTCGAGCACCTGATTCTAAAACTTTAGAACAGTACCGATACTGGTGGCAACGTTCAGATACCAACAAGCTGTTCTCTTGCAATGTGAGACCAGTAAGAACATTCGACCCAATCAAACCAGACAGAGCGTGGCAAAGAGCTGTTGAATCATCAGCTTCGCTTACTGTTGTATACGGCGGTGCAGGAACTGGTAAAACTCGGCTCATCACAGAACGTGCCCAGTACCTAAGTGATAATGAAGTGCGAAACAACGAAATAACCTGCGTGTCATTTACTAATACGGCAGCTGATGAGCTTAAACAAAGGTTCCAGTCGAAGTTCACGGTAAGGCCTAATGTCTCTACATTTACTGCTTGGTGTGGTAGACAGTTGAAAAGTCTATGTTCCGAATATGAAGGCTACAGGTACATTACAAAAACTGATGATGAAAGCGAAAGAATTAAAGTACTGAACAATATAGTTGAAGAACTGAAGGCTCCTATCTCGGCCCAGAAAGTTAGTGATGTAATGTCAATTGCTAAAAATGATTGCAAATCAATATCAAAATGTGCGGAGCAGGTGCTGGGGGAAAAAAGCGTTAACTTTTGCCTTGTTGTAGTTAAGAACTACGAGAAATATAAAAAGGAGAATAGGCTTTGGGATTTCGAAGATGTTGTTACAGAGCTGAGAAAAAGGATAGAAAACAAGAGCAAAGCCAAGGTGATCGGCAGAAAGCACGAACACCTATTACTTGATGAAATGCAAGACACCAACCGCGCGCAAATCAGGTTACTTAGCAAGCTGCTAGAAAGTGGGATAAAGCTCACTATTGTAGGAGACATATCTCAGTCTATCTATGGTTTCAGAGGAAGTAGGCCGGAATTGCTGACCAACTTTTCGAAAGACAACAGTGCAAATGAGAGCTATCTCACGCGACAATATAGAGCATCGAAAGCACTATTGATGCTGACTAATTTTGTTCGTCAGTTCACAGGTACCTATGATATAGGTTTGCGAGTCCAACCAGACTCTGATGGTACACTACCGTATATCTGCCACATTGATAAGCTAGACGAGGTACTAGAGCCGATAAGTACTTTTTTAAAATTTCACCAAAATACTAATACGCTAGTTCTTGTCAGAACAAACTCAATGGTCAAAAAACTTAGAATAGTGTTGAAAGGGCTTCTTGAGCCTGAGCAGATTATAACAATGCATAAGGCTAAAGGTCTGGAATGTCAGAACTGTATTGTGATCGATCCTCGCTTGAGCGGCACAGTAATGGATACCAAAGAAGAGTTTAACCGTCTTATCTATACCTCTGTGACAAGACCAAAAGATGCTTTAATGCTTGTCAACTCGCTGTCAAACTCACACTATTACAAAGACGGTAATGATTACGAAGATATTAACATTCTTGATGTTCTAGCGAACCTAAATGGTGTTATCGACGCAATCAGCTGAACAATATGTTGTAGAAAAGCAGTTTTTAAATAGGAAATTTTAAACCGATAGCTTGTTTAAAGCGCGTGCACAGAGCAGCAAGCTATTTTTCATACATAGAAACAACAAAGGCCCGCATAAATGCGAGCCTTTAGGATAATGGTGCCTCGACCCGGGATCGAACCAGGGACACGCGGATTTTCAATCCGCTGCTCTACCAACTGAGCTATCGAGGCACATAAAACAGTGCTGTGTAAGCTTAAATATTTCTTTGCAAAACTTTGCAAGTGAAACCTAAGTGCTTACTAACTTTAAAACATATACTCTAACAGCTTTTGGTAAATCTTAAACTGAATAAGCTTGCGCTTTTCAATCCGCTGCTCTACCAACTGAGCTATCGAGGCAAAATCTTTTAGCGTTTGGGCGTTTGCTGCCTGTCTCGCTGTGGGTGCGTATTAAACGGATTTCCGACTAACAAGTCAACCGTTTTTGTCGGTTTTTTTTCGGTTTTGTTACCGTTTGCACATTGTTTATGCAAATTACGCTTTTTTGATTACTTTTCAGGCGGAACATAGCCTTCAATTGTCGGTTCTACGCCGTCGAACAAGTAAGCCGACATACTTTGCTCTAAAAACTGTCTGGCGGTCGGTTCCATCATATTTAACTTATTTTCGTTAATCAGCATGGTTTGTTTCTTTTGCCAGTCGGCCCATGCTTCTTTCGAAATGTTGTCGTAAATGCGTTTTCCTAGCTCACCGGGGTAAAGCTGAAAATCTAAGCCGTCGGCTTCTTTTTGTAAACGTTGGCAAAATACCACTCTACTCATTGTATGTCCTTAACCTTTTCGATGCGCTAAAGCACATGCACTAATTGTTGAATGATTTTCTTAGTAGGAGCTGCTAAACCTACCTCAATAGGTTCATTAAACATAAACCATTGGGCTTTTTGTTCTGCCACCTGCTTTCTGGGTACAGAGTTTACCACGGCAAACACCGGTGTTATATCCAAATGAAAATGGCTAAAGGTATGCCTAAACGCCGTTTGGGTTTCAAATGAACTGGCTTCAATACCTCGTTTGGCGAGCTCTGCTTCTGCACTTTCTATGTCTTGGACTTCAATAAAACCATATAAACCGCCCCACAAGCCGCTAGAAGGCCGCTGTTCCAAATAAACCTGCTGTTGGAACAATGGCACTATAAGTAACGTACTTCGCTCTGGAATGGCTTTCTTAGGCTTTTTACCGGGAAATTCAGTTTGTGCCCCTTGAGCATATGCTAAGCAATCGTGTTGTAACGGGCATTCATCACACTTTGGCTTACTGCGGGTACATACCATAGCCCCCAAATCCATCATCACCTGAGTGTAGTTGGCACTGCGTTTTTCAGGCGTATTCTTTTCTGCCACTACCCACAACGCATTTTCTACCGCTTTTTGGCCAGGCCAGCCGCCAATAGCATAGTAGCGAGCAAGCACGCGTTTTACGTTGCCATCTAATATAGGGTGGCGCTGATTTCGTGAAATAGACAATACCGCGCCAGCAGTAGAGCGCCCTATTCCCGGTAAGGCAATAACATCGTCTATATTGTCAGGAAACGTACCGCCATGATCTTCTACTATTTGCTTCGCCGCTTTATGTAAGTTTCTAGCGCGGGCGTAGTAACCTAAACCCGTCCAATGATGCAGTACGTCATCTTGCGCTGCATTGGCAAGCTCTACCACGCTGGGGAAAGATTGCATAAACCGCTCAAAATACGGAATGACGGTGGTGACTTGCGTTTGCTGTAGCATAATCTCAGATACCCACACTTTGTACGGGGTAATATCTTGTTGCCATGGCAGATGCTTGCGGCCATGAATGTCGTACCAAGCAAGTACTCGCTCAGCAAAAGTATTTGGGGTAACCGTATTTGTCATAAAAACTGCGCAGTGAATGACCGTTAGCTACATTTAATAGCCATTAGGTTTTATTGATAAATGGCCTGCTATGTTAGCATGTGAAGGTATAAATGTATTTTAGGAGTCTTTGTGACCACCAGCGCCCCTGTTCTATTTTTACCCGGAACCTTATGCGATGAACGTGTTTGGTTGCCCGTTTGGCAACGCATGAAAATTTCCCAACGTCGCTATGTCCCCTTACAGTGGGCGGCGACTAAAGACGACATGCTAGCGCTTACTTCCGATCGCGTTATTCAAGATGAAAAAGTCCATCTGGTTGGCTTTTCCATGGGTGGCTACGTTGCCGCGCTATGGGCATCGCAGAATATGGAGCACGTGGCGTCTATTACGCTTATTGGATACGATGCTAAAGGCTTATCGAAAGAAGAAATAGCAAGGCGCAAGCAGCTGGTCACTATGCTAAACAGTGGCGACTTTAAGCCAGAAAACCCAGCTTATTTCACGCGTTTTGTGCATCCAACTCATCAGGAAAGCCCTGATGTAATGGGCGTTGTACAATCTATGGCAGAAGATTTAGGTAAAAATACTTTGCTGGCTCACACACAGGCCACATCGCCAAGGGAAGACTTTGTAAAAGCACTGGCGAAATCGAAAGTGCCCGTCAATATTATTGCAGCTGCTGACGATGAAGTTGTATCGCTTGCTTCGCTACAAACTGTGGCAGATAACATTGCCACAGCGAACATGTACAAGGTTGAAAATGCAGGTCATATGATGCTGCTGGAACAACCCGAAAAGCTTGCTACACTGCTTAGCAATTGTATAGATGTATAAAAAAACCGCATTTTATGCGCACTTTATTAAATATAGCGTTGCATAACATGCCGCTAACTGGATAATGCGCCACCAGTAAATTGGGGCAAGAAAGGTATTGCAAATGAGGCAATTCAAAAGCCAGGCCGAGGCTGAAGCCGCTGGTGTTCACGTAAGTAAAGTTAAAAGCTTTGTAAAGCGCGAAGGCCGCTTAACAAAAGCGCAAACCCGTGCCATTGAAGAATTTTGGCCAACCATGGGTATCGACTACCAAAATGCCGAACTGAATTTATCAGTGCTATTTGGCAGAACCGCGCCTGTTGTCATTGAAATTGGCTTTGGTATGGGCAAATCCTTGGTAGAGATGGCAGCAGCTGCCCCTGAGAAAAATTTTATTGGCATTGAAGTGCATCGCCCAGGCGTTGGTGCTTGTTTAGCTGAAGCTGGCGAACAGGGTTTAACCAACTTGCGTGTGATGGATCATGATGCGGTTGAAGTGCTTAAGAATATGATCCCAGATGGTGGATTATCTCGGCTTCAATTGTTCTTCCCCGATCCTTGGCATAAAAAGCGTCATCATAAGCGCCGTATTGTTCAACCCGAATTTGCTGCCCTTGTGCTAACCAAATTACAAAAAGGTGGCTGTTTCCATATGGCTACCGACTGGGAACCTTACGCAGAACACATGGCCGAAGTAATGAATTCAACTTCAGGCTATGCAAATACTGCACAAGAAGGTACCTATGTGCCTCGCCCTGAATACCGACCTATCACTAAATTTGAAACCCGTGGCCAAAAGCTAGGTCATGGTGTTTGGGATCTTATTTACGAGCGAGCGCAGTAATGATTTTAACGCCCCAAAGCCAACTATTAGAACGCAATATCAACATTTTCGAGCAAGGCGAATGGTTGTTTATCAATCCTTCAGATGCCTACTTCCTTGATGCCCTTAAGCATAAAAATGTAACGGTAATGCACCAATACTTCGACATATTTTCTGAATGTGTTCGTGTGATATCTTCATCCAGCTTTGATAGCCGAGATATTACTAAAGAGGGCTTTGAGGTAGTGCAAAAAGTGGGGGCGCACACTCATCACTTTACGCCATTTATGTGTAATGAACATACCCACACTGACGTGCTCATTTTTCTGCCTAAAGCGAAATCTCATTTCCAAATGTTATTGCGTATGGCAGCAGGTATGGTGGGTCAAAATGGCCGTATCCATGTAGTGGGCGAAAATAAGGGCGGTATAAAAAGCGCGGCTAAACTCATGCAACCTTACGGGGTTACGCATAAAGTGGACTCTGCCCGTCACTGCAGTTTAATTACCACCATTGTTGAACAGCCTCACTTAGCATTTGAACCAGAAGCTTGGCTTGAAACCGACACTTATGAGATTGGCAATACAAGCTGGCCTGTGTGCTCTTTACCTGGCGTATTTAGCCATGGCGAACTCGACAAGGGCACTAAACTACTACTAGAAAAACATACCTCGGGTATGAGCGGCAACGTATTAGACTTTGCTTGTGGTGCTGGGGTAATTGCTAGTTACTTAATGCTGACCTACCCTCACCTAAAAATGCAGCTGTCTGATATTAGCGCGCTTGCCATTTATGCCAGCGCGATGACATTAGCGGCCAATGGTCAGTCAGCCACCTTGCATGCTGCGAATGGTTTGTATGGCATCGAGGGTAAAGTTCAACATATTGTCACCAACCCACCATTTCATACTGGGCTTAAAACCGACTACACCATTACTAAGCGGTTTATTGAAGATGCTCGTAAAATGCTAAGTCAAAATGGCACTTTGCAAATGGTTGCCAATCGTTTTCTGCCCTACCCGGGGCTATTATCTGAACACTTTCCACGCGTGTTAACCACTGCACAAACCACACAATTTTCGTTATATCAGGCTGCATAGTAATAGCACTTTTGCTAGAGCCTGTGCTAACGTAAATAGATTCCCCCTATATTCGATATATGGGGCTGAAGATATGTCAGCCCTAATTCGCGCAACAGCTATAGAGCCCACTCAGAGGCCATAGGCGCGTTCATATAATACGAGGCGTTCGTGTGAAAATTGTATTCGCTATCTCTGAAGTAGAAGAACTGGTAAAAACAGGTGGCTTAGCAGATGTAGGCAAAGCACTTCCACTTGCATTAAAAGACGCAGGAGAAGACGTAGTTATTGTTATGCCTTACTACAAGGTATTGGCAGACTCGTTAGATTTACCCTCGGCATGTGAAACACAAACGCTGTTCACCGAGTACAAAGTATATAATTTCGAAGTGCGTGTTATGGACTGGCATGGCATACCCGTATATTTTGTCGATTACCCTGAATACTTTATGCGTGAAGGCTTGTATTCCAACGCATACGAAGCCTATGAAGATAATGGCGAGCGCTTTTGTTTCTTTAGTGGCGCAGTATTGGCTACCCTTCAAGCTATCAATTATTCGCCAGACGTTATCCATTGCCACGATTGGCATACGGCCATGCTGCCTTACCTGACTGCTTACGATAACACAGGCTTTTTTGATAAAACCCGTACCGTGTTCACTATTCACAATGCCGCGTTTCAAGGGGTAAACCTACTAGAAAAAGTACCGTTTCTACGCCACCACCCCGGCATACTGGCACAGGTTCATGGCGGTTATATCAATATGCTGCAATCGGGGATCGAGTTTGCGACAAAAGTAACTACGGTAAGCCCCCATTACGCGCAAGAGCTGTTAACCGACCTAGGCAGCCATGGCTTACACGAGCGTTTGGTTAGACGCAAAACCGACCTTTCTGGCATATTAAACGGGTGCGACTATACGCAGTGGAACCCCGCTACAGATTCGTTTTTGCCAGAACATTATGACGTAGACAACTTACTGCCTAAACAAACCTGTAAGCACGCCCTACAAGAAAAGTCCGGCTTGCCGATGAATGTAAGCATTCCACTTATTGGTATGGTGTGTCGTCTTACCGAGCAGAAAGGGTTTGGCTATATTCTGCCTATTCTTGATGAACTGGTTCAGCATAATGTGCAAATCGTTATAGTAGGTACTGGCGATCCTAAAATGTGTATGGATTTAGGTGAATTTGCACAAAATCACCCTTCTCAGTTCGCTTTTATTAATGGGTTTAGCTCAGAGCACGCTCACCTAGTTGAGGCCGGCGCTGACTTTTTCTTAATGCCATCGCAGTTTGAACCTTGTGGGCTGAATCAAATGTACAGTTTGGCCTACGGCACCATTCCTATCGTGCGAGCGGTAGGTGGCTTAAAAGACACTGTGGTGGACAACCGCCATAGCGAAGACGCTACCGGCTTTGTTTTTGAACAACCACGCCCTGAAGCCCTGCTTGCCTGTATTCGTCGCGCTTTACTGTTTTATTACGAGCATCCAGTGAAGTTCAGAGAAATGCAGCAAAGAGGCATGAACACCCGCTTTACGTGGGAACGTGCAGCGGGTGAATATATAAAACTTTACGAATCTATGTTCGTTTAAGTATTTACCCTTTAGTGGCTTGTATGGCGTTTCTTTCTTTTTGTTAAAGAATGCGCCACTATTATTGAGCGTTCATTGAATTAGAAAATCTGATAATCAGCATGACAGATCGGGCTATAAAACTTTCTATACGAAGTTTATTTTTGTGGGTGGTAATGACCATCGCCGCAATTTCGCTGGTAAGTACCTCCGGTTTGTCCATCTACACCCAAATAAATGCTTATCGATACGAATTGGATAACCGCGCGAATCTACTATCTAAGATGACCGCCAATGCGGTTGCCAGCCCGCTAAGAAATTCTAGCCAAGCATTGGTGGAAGAGTCTTTGCAATTCTTAGATGCTGCTGACAAAGTGTTAAACGTTCATATCTATAAAACCTTACCGGATGACTCTAACACCTTAAGCGCCGTTGAACGTTTTGCTTCATACAACAAAGGCGGCCAGTTACTTATTCCTGGAAAGCAAAAACAGCTAGTCAATCTAGATCAAACTCCCTTACTTACTGAAGATAATGATTATCTAGAAAGTAGTCGGGAAATTTTTGACCAAGAGACCAATGAAGTTTTGGGATGGGTTTATCTTCGCATGTCTGCAGACGGGTTTAGCCAGCACGTTATTAAAACGGTTCTGGTTAACCTTGGGATTATGCTTTTCTTACTCGTATTCAGCTTTTTGCTAGCATTGCGTTTTCAGCGCCGTGCCACCGCGCCTATTGAAAAGCTTTCTTTTTTCTTACAACGCACTTCTAGGCAGCGGGACTATTCAGCACGCGCAGAACCGTCGAATATTAAAGAAATAGACGTGCTGTCTGATGATGTGAATATTATGCTATCTCGCATACAAGAATACATGCACAAACAGCGTCAGGCTGAAGAGCAGCACAGAAAGCTGAATGCCAGCTTAGAAGAAATGGTAAGCCAACGCACTAATGCATTGAAAGACGCGAACCAAGAATTAATTCAAACGCTTGAAAAGCTACATGAATTTCAACGTCAAATTGTACAAAATGAAAAAATGGCGTCGTTGGGTGACATGGTTGCCGGGGTTGCCCACGAAGTTAACACCCCCATCGGTTTAGGGGTTACAGCCTCTACGATGATGCTCGACCGACTTGCGGTTATTGAAAGGGATTTTGAGAACAAAACCTTAAAAGCCAGTGCCATGAAACGCTTCATGGATGAAAGTCATGAAAATTTAAACATCATTTATCGCAATTTGAACCGCGCAGCCGAGCTAATTTCCAGTTTTAAACAGGTTGCAGTGGATCAATCGAGCGAAAGTAGCCGAACTTTTTGCTTTGCACAGCTAGTTAATGAGATACTACTGTCGTTACAGCCTCGCTTAAAAAAATTACAACACAACATCAACGTAGATTGCGACCCTACCTTATGCGTTGAAACGAAGGCTGGTCCTATTAATCAAATCATTATTAACCTTATTATGAATTCGGTTATTCATGGGTTTGAGAACATAGAAAAAGGCCAGATTGATATCTGTGCTGAATTAATTACAACAAACAAGCTAAAGTTAGTGTATCGGGATAACGGCATCGGGATCCCATCAGATATTCGTAAACGTATTTTCGACCCTTTCGTAACCACAAAACGTGGACAAGGGGGGTCTGGATTAGGCATGCACTTAGTGTACAATTTAGTCACTCAAGCGCTCAATGGCTCTATCTCAATTACCAGTGAAGTTGGTAGTGGTGTAGAATTTGTTATTGTTTTTCCTGTTTCCAGTGCGAAAACGTCATAATACCTGTATAACTATTGAACTTTGCTTGAAATTTGTTGGCTAACCCCAATACCTTGAATTTAGTAATATTCGATAGTAACTTGCATATAAGTAAACGAATATTAAAATTTAATCAGTAATTGCTTAAACCGATTTTATAAAGAGTGTAAAACACCATGCAGACGCCAAATGTGTTAATTGTTGAAGATGAAGTGGTCACACGTACCACGCTAAAGAGTTTATTCGAAGCAGAAGGGTACAATGTATTTGAAGCTGAAAATGGTGATCAAATGCATGACTTCTTTGAAAATCACGCAATTAATTTGGTTATTATGGATATTAACCTGCCAGGTAAAAATGGCCTAATTTTGGCGCGTGAAGTACGTGATCGTAAAAATGTAGGTCTTATTTTCCTTACTGGCCGTGATAACGACGTTGATCGTATCTTAGGTCTGGAAATTGGCGCAGATGACTATCTAACCAAGCCTTTCAATCCTCGTGAACTGACTATTCGTGCGCGTAACTTATTATCTCGCACCACAAACTCTGCAGAAGACGATGATTTACCAAGCCGTGTAAACTTCAATGGCTGGATTTTGGATGGCGACAGCCGTTCACTTATTTCACCAACAGGTAAAGAGTTCCGTTTACCACGCAGTGAATTCCGTGCACTACATTTATTCCTTAGCAACCCAGGTAAAATTCTTACCCGTGAACAGCTAATTATGGAAATGACAGGTCGTGAACTTCGCCCTAACGACCGTACAGTAGATGTAACTATCCGCCGTATTCGTAAGCACTTCGAATCAGATCCTTCTGATGAAGAATTGATTGTAACCATTCACGGTGAAGGTTACCGCTTCTGTGGCTCTGTCGACGGCTAATTAGCCCAAGTAGAGACACCAACGGTAATTACCGTTGTAAGTAATAGCCTGATTAAATACCAAAAAGCCGCTCAATAGAGCGGCTTTTTTACGTCCAAGATCGATAATGTAAGTTTTGAACGCACTTAAGCTTAGCTAGCGTGCGATGCTCTTATGAGCATGCAGTAAAAGATAAAAAATACCGATAGGCTTTTTTCTCTAACAAAAAGGCTTTGTGCGTACTTGGGCTCCACGAGTCATCGCCGCCTACCCCCATGTGAGCATGGTCGATGTACACGTAAGTACTGTCGGCAGTAGTTAAGTCGCAGGTGTGCTTAGCTTCATCAAGCTGCTTTTGCCCGTACGGGCTTACAGCAAAGTGAAAATCACCCGCTACTTTTACAGCGTTAATACTAAGCTCTCGACAATCACTACGAAGCCCATTGTCGGTAGGAAAGATGTAAGGTGTATGCATACTTGCAATACTTTCACTGTAACTACCAAACCTTGCTGCTGCTAGTCGGTCGGGATAATTTTCAAATGGCCCTAACCCCTTCCACTGAATATTAGCTTCAGACTGACTTGAATGAGGTACTGCCCACTGTAAACCGATACGCGGCATAGGTGGCAACGTATCGGCTAACTTAACCTGAACATCTAATGCTAATGTACCTGTTGCATCTACGCGGTAACACCAACTTGTAGCAGCGACTAGCGCATTGTTGTGATGGTAGTTAAACAGTGCCGTAACACGCACATCTTGTGTGCTTTCAATCACATCTACACCTGCACAGCTGCGTTGCCACTGGCCTATTCCTGCGCGGCGCCAGCGCGACTCCCATGCATTTGGATCGGGGTTATCCACTTCACTTACGCCAATATCATTATCTAACGGTGCCCTGAAGAAGTTATCTTCAAGTGGTGCACTAAGCTGCTCTTCGCCATTGGCTAACCAAGAAGTAAGTAACCCAGTGTTAGCATTAATAGCAAAACTAGTATTCGCGACTTGGATATTCACGTTAGATTCGCTGCGCTCTACCGTGACTCTATCTTGAGCTTTGTTCTCGCCTTTATTTTCAGCATTGGTAGCGCTTGCTGATGTCAATACAGATAAACCTGCGGTATTGGCAATCTCGAACTGCTCTGTATCTAATACATGCCCAGCATTCGCCCAGTCACAATCATTTTTAAGCACCACATCAATATTAAGGTGGTACGTCGCATCAGGCACAAACTCTATTTTAGGGGTTATCACAAGTGTTTGTGACGACTGGGGGCTAATACTTAACGTTTTAGTGCCGTTGGCAACGCACTCGCCGTTTTTAAGCCATTGCCATTGCAGAGCTTCGTTATCGGTTGAGCGGAATACATAGTCGCTTGCGATGGTTAACTGATAACTGCCAGCTTGTTCGTTCTGTAAAGATTTAAGCGTGAATGCTAAATGCTGTTGGCAGTATTTCGCTTCAAATAAAGCAGGGTGCGGCGTGCGATCAGGAAACAGCAAACCATTAATACAGAACTGACGGTCGTTATCGGTATCATCAAAGTCGCCTCCGTAGGCCCAATAGGCCTCACCGCTGTCTGTATGCTTCACTAAGCCTTGATCGACCCAATCCCAAATGAAGCCACCTTGCAAACGTGGATAGTCTTTAAATGCCTGCCAGTAGTCCGCAAAGCTTCCTAAACTGTTCCCCATGGCATGAGCGTACTCACACAAAATAACAGGGCGGGTTTCACCAGGTAGTGATAACCATTTTTTAATCGCCCATTTAGGTACGGCATCATCAAGTACATCGGTATCTACCCGGGCATACATAGGCGCGATAATATCGGTTGCGGTAGTATTCGCACCACCGCCTTCGTATTGCACAGGTCGTGAAGGGTCAAAGGCTTTAGACCAACCGTACATAGCATCTTGGTTTGGTCCATGACCACATTCATTACCTAATGACCAAATAATAATAGACGCGTGGTTTTTGTCCCGCTCTACCATTTGCGTATAACGGGCTAAATAAGCTCCTGCCCACACCGCATCTCTCGATAAACGCCCCATCGGGAACATACCGTGGGTTTCAATATTGGCTTCATCTACTAAGTACAATCCATATTCATCACACAGTTCGTACCAACGCGGATGATTGGGATAGTGGGCGGTGCGTACCGCATTGAAGTTGTTTTGCTTTAAAAGCTTAATATCTTCAATCATGTCGGCTTCATTTACCGCATGACCTTTGCTTTCATGATGCTCGTGTCTATTTACACCACGAATAAGAATAGGCTTTCCGTTCACGCACAACTGGCCATCAAGCATATCTACCTGACGAAAACCTATGTTGTAGCCTTCGGCAACAACCACCTCACCTGCGTCGTTAAACAAAGTGACAACTAGGCGATACAAATAAGGAGTCTCGGCCGTCCATTTCTTTGGTTCTGTAACCGCTAGCGATTGAAAAATCACATCATCCCACCCGCCTTTCTCATCTATACGGCGGTTGTTGGTGCCTGACACTGCTTGTTCGGTAACGGCGGTTTCACCATCAAACAACTGAATGCCCACGGTATAGCTTACTGGTGCATTAATCGCGGTACGCACTTCTAAGCTGCCGTCCCGATAACACGCATCTAGTTTTGGTGTGGCAAATACATCTTGAATATGATGCTGAGGTTTCGTTACCAATACCACATCGCGGAATATACCGCTTAACCACCACATGTCTTGATCTTCTAAATAGCTTCCATCAGACCAGCGAATAACCATTACCGCTAAGCGATTTTCACCCACCTTTAAAAAAGGCGTTAAATTAAATTCGGCCGGTAAACGGCTATCTTGCGAATACCCCACATATTCGCCATTGCACCATAGATGAAAGGCACTATTAACCCCTTCAAACACAATATGATTACGCAGCTGTACTGTTTCTTCGCTTACCGTAAACGTTTTGCGGTAGCAGCCTGTGGGGTTATCGCTAGGTACTTCTGGCGGGTTTACCGGAAAAGGATATTTAACATTGCAGTAAATAGGCTTATCAAACCCCTGCATTTGCCAGTTTGAAGGCACGACAATAGGCTGCCAGTTTGCAGATTCAGGCAGTGCGTCAGACAATACCTCGCTCAATAAGTCTTCTGTAACGGCCTCAGGTTGGGGATATAATCTAAAATCCCACTCGCCATTCAAACTTTGTTTTTGCGCATTAGCGTTATGTTTAGCATCTTCTTGAGTTAAAAAACCGTTTAATGGACTATGTCCATTCACGCGATTTCTTTGAAATACGACAGGGTTTTGCCAATCTTTTTGCGCAACAACTTGAGCAACATTTGCCATTACTGGCTCCTTTTACGATAAGGTTTTTTAATAACAGGTGAAATATAGCGGAAACACGCGCAATCCTTTATGCTTGTTTCTCTCTTTAATTTATCCAAAACTCTCATTTTACAATTATGCAACCTACTAGCTTAGCTTCTTCTGGCTCCCAAGATATGTATGCGCAGAGAACCTTTCGCGATATCGTGAATATTGGGCCACACTGCCTTGAACGCTTTATAGACAGTACAAATGCGCCAGAAATTAAAGCGCTAGACATTGAGTTGGCGGGTTGCTCGAATTTATCGGGTACTTATCAAGTAGGCAGAGTTACCCCTCCTAACCACACTATTTTTTATTCATTAAAAGGCAGCGGTAAAATACTCACCCCGTCTGGCGAGTACGCTCTACCAGCTTCAAGTGTGATTATTTTGCCAGCGCACCAAAGTTTTGAAGTACAAATTGATCAATTTGATGAAACCAGCGCAACGCCGGATGCAACTGAAGTAACGAAAAACGAAGCCAGTGAAGTACAAGATAGAGTTAACGCTGAGAAAGCGCCGCAAGCTCAAATAGAGCAAAGTTCAGAGCCAGCGCCGCGTGCGGAGCAAGAGCAGTGGGACATTATTTGGCTTAATTTATCTGACTGCCCTCGATGGCAGCATTTTTTTGATGTAGAACACCCTGTTCAACACAACATTGAATTGTCAGGGCTGCATCACGCGATGGAATTACTGTATTTAGAAACCAACAGCCAGCATCGACAGGCGGTTATTCCCATTATTCAGCAATATTTGCAGCATATTGCCACCCCGGTGAAAAGCACGCATCAAGTACGATTATCGGCCCTATTTGCTGCGGTAGAAAAGCAATTGCAGTTCAATTGGGATATAGACGCCTTGGTAGACAAAGTACACTACTCGGCCCCTCACCTACATAGGCTATGCCTTGCACAGTTTGGTCGAAGCCCCATGCAGCATGTTATTTATCTGCGCATGGTAAGGGCTAAAAATTTACTGATAAGCACGCAATGGCCCATTGCTTATATTGCCAACTATGTGGGCTACAGCAATGTGTTTACGTTTTCGAAGCGGTTTAAAAAGTCACAAGGGATGCCGCCCAGCGAATTTCGCCAGCGGCAGTCTTTACATTAAGCAAGTTCGTTCAAACGCGCTAGATAAACCGAGAGGGTTTGAACGACTTAAATCGAAACAGAGAAACTAGCTTCCTGCTATTTTCATCTGATTAATAAGAATAGAACCGGTATGCACACTACCGCGCAAATCTTTGTCTTTACCTATTGCTACAATGCCTGCGAACATATCTTGTAAGCAGCCTGCAATGGTGACTTCATGGACTGGGTATTGAATAACACCATTTTCTACCCAGAACCCAGCTGCACCGCGAGAATAGTCGCCGGTCACTGTGTTCACGCCCTGCCCCATAAGCTCGGTAACGTATAAGCCAGTGCCCATTTCTTTTAGCAAGTCGCTGTCGCTATGACCTGTGTCGCCCACTAACCAGTTGTGTATGCCACCTGCGTGACCATTGGTTTGAGTGTTTAGCTTACGAGCCGAATAGGTGGTGTAAAGATAAGTAGAAAGCTTTCCACCATCAACTATTGTCATGTCTTTACAAGCAACGCCTTCATTGTCGAAGCTAGAACTCGCTAATCCCGACTTTATAAATGGGCGTTCTTCAATGTTTAGCCATTCAGGAAAAATTTGTTTACCTAAACTATCTAACAAAAACGATGAACGACGATACAAACTACCACCGCTAATAGCCCCCACATAATGCCCGAATAAACTAGACGCTATGTCTTTGTGCAACAGAATAGGCACCTGAGCCGTATTAATCTTACGAGCCCCCAAACGCTCTACAGTGGCTTTTGCCGCTTCTTGCCCAATAGATACTGCAGATTGCAACAAAGGCGCTTGACGGTCTACTGTGTACGCGTAATCGCGCTGCATATCACCGTCTTGCGAACCAATTACCATACAGCTTAAGCTGTAACGGCTACTTGGATACCCAGCATTAATACCGTGGGTATTACCGTAAACACGCATACCAAGGTTAGCGTTATACGATGCACCGTCTGAATTTGTAATGCGAGGGTCGTAACCTAATGCCGCAGATTCCGCTTCAATCGTGGTGGCAATGGCTTTCTCGGTATCAAGCTCTTGCGGGTGATATAAATCTAAATCGGGGAATTCTGTGGCCATAAGTTCAGCATCGGCAAGACCAGTACAAGGATCTTCACTGGTGTACTTCGCAATATCTACGGCTTTTTCCACGGCCCGGGTAAGGGCTTCTTTGCTTAAGTCAGCCGTTGATGCGCTGCCTTTTCGCTTACCTACGTAAACACTAATGCCCAAGCCGCCATCGTTAGTAAACTCTACGTTTTCAACTTCTTGCATACGTGAAGATACCGCAATACCTTCCACTTTTGACATGCTTGCTTCTGCTTGGGTTGCCCCATTTTTTAGGGCTAATTTCAGTACATCATCGACGACATTCTGAATTTCTGATAACTGTTGCTCAATTTGCATAGTAAGTTTCGCTGTCTAAATCCGACTGTGATAGTTACAATTTAGCTAAAGTGTAACACTTATGAGTTTGAAATGAGCGATCAGAAATCTAAATCACGACAACAATCTAAGTTAGAAAGCGCCGAGCCAGAAGAAGAGCTCATTAGTAAAAGCGAACTAAAGCGCCAATCTAAAGACTTACAAAAGCTAGGGCAAACCGTAGTAAACCTTACCCCTGCCCACTACGCCACCATTCCGCTTGATGAAGAATTGAAAGATGCGCTAGATATTGCACGTGTCATCAATAAGAAAAAAGACGGTTACAGAAGGCAACTTCAGTTCATTGGTAAGCTACTTAGACAAAGGGATAATTCCCCTATTGAAGTCGCCTTGGCTAAAATAACCCATCAACATCAAGCAAATAACGCTGCGTTCCATGAATTAGAACGTGCTCGCGAAGATGTGATCACTCGTGGTGACGATGCCATTCAGGGGCTTATTGAACAATACCCTGAGCTAGATAGACAAAAATTAAGGCAGTTCCATCGCCAAGTGAAAAAAGAGCAAGAAAAGAATGCTCCTCCTAAAGCTTACAGGGAGTTATTCCAATATTTAAAAGACGTTACTCAAAAAGAGTAGCAACATAAGGAGAGGTATATGGGGCGGCTTTTAGCGGCATGTGCTTTCGTTTGGGTATTGTCGGGATGTAACGGTACCTCGGGGGCAAACGGCGACGACCCCTTTGGCAGTGCGGATGGCGACGATAGTACCACCTCCCCAGTTGTAGCACTCTCACTTGAGATAGGCGACGCAGACTGTAATACGGTTAATCAGGCTAGTTTCAATATTGGTGATACTGCCTGCATTACTGCGACCATTACCGAAGATGGTACGGTGTTAGCCGGGGAAATAGTCAGTTTCACAAGCGGTATAGGCACACTCTCTGTTAGCGATAAGCTCACTGACAGTAACGGTGAAGCCAGTGTGTATTTAGACTCAGATAGCGCTATCGCTGGTGCTAGCACGATAACCGCTACATACGACAGCACCTCGTCAGAAGCAAATATTGAGTTTTTAATTGCCGACACCGATACCGTATTTTTACCCACCCTTTTGCTCACCTTAAGTGACAGTGCAGGCAATCAAGTCAGTAGAATTACCGCTGATGAAACGGGCACCCTTAGCGCGTCGCTGATAAATATCGATGACACCCCAATTACAGATGCCATTGTTAGCTTCCAGGTATCTCGCGGCTCGGTAAGCATAGATGATGCGCTAACTACTAGTGACGGCCTTGCCAATAGTCAGTTACTCCCTACCGACGATGACCTAGGTGCTGGCACCGCCACTGTGTCATACGTTTATAATGAGCAAACCCTAACCGCTACACTCAATTATGAAATTCAGTCTTCTGCGGTAACCGATGAGGTTATTCAAATTGGTACGTTTGATAACGGCGAATTTGTCGCTGGTTTATTAGGGGTAGACGGTTACACCACGGACGAAGACGTTGTCATTGCCGCTGGCGCAACCCTGGGTATTAACGTAGCACTGGTTAATTCTGAAGGCGAAACTTATGCCACCAGCATTCCCGTTACCTTTAGCTCTGTTTGTGTGGCGAACGATAGTGCCGATATTGATGAAACCGTATTTACCGCAAGCGGACAAGCCCGCTCTACATTTCAAGACAACAGCTGCGCGGGAAATACCGGCTTCGACGACGAAATAAGTGCAACGGTTACTATCAATAGCAGTACGTTAAGTGTGTCCCGCTCTATAGAAATTCTGCCTGAAACCGCAGGTAGCATCGCCTTTATCGATGCGTCTCCGTCATCGATTGTAATCAGTGGTACGGGCGGTCAAGATGCAAGCTCAGTATCAAGAGTAACTTTTCAAGTTAATAGTGCGCTGGGTAACCCGCTTGCTCAACAAGAAGTGGCGTTTAGCTTAAACAGTAATATTGGTGGCCTGGCGCTTTCCCCTGACACTGCACTGACTAACTCTGAAGGCCAAGTCAGCACTTTTGTGACAGCAGGTAGCGTACCTACTGCCGTTCGCGTTACTGCTGTTACTGAAATTGATGATACTAGCATTCAGTCTCAGTCTGACTTGCTTAGCGTGAACACTGGGTTGCCAGATCAAAACAGTATTAGTTTGTCGCCATCGAGTTTGAACCCTGAAGCGCACACCATTAATGGCAACGAACTGACCATTACCGCTAGCGCGGCTGATGCTTTTAACAATCCAGTGCCAGACGGCACCACGCTAAACTTCACCACCGAAGGCGGGTTAATTGAACCAAGCTGTACCACCCAAAGCGGCAGTTGCAGTGTGACTTGGACAAGTGCCGAGCCAAGAGTCGCCGATCACCGAATTACGGTAATGGTGACAGCGGTAGGCCATGAAACCTTAATAGATGCTAATGGCAATAACCTATACGACGATGCTGATGGCGGCGCCATTACCGGCAGCACGGGTAACGGACTTTCCATTTTGCTTCCTGATACCACCGGCTTTATCGATTACCCTGAAGCATGGAGAGACGATAACGAAAACGGTAGCTATGACGCCACAGAGCCCTTTTTCGATTACGACAGTTCAGGTGACTTTACCCTGGCCAATGGACTATTTGATGGCCCGCAATGCGATGCCACAAGCTGCGGAAATAGCGCGCTGCATGTGAGGCGTGCCATGGTGATTATTATGTCATCGTCATCTGCATTACTCACGTTTAACAGCAGTACCGATGAACTAGCGAACAATACTAATCCGCCTGGGTTAACGCCTGTGTTGAGTATCCCAAGAGGAAGCAATGCGTTGCTATCGTTAGCGTATTCAGATACCGCCAATCAGCCACTAGCGGAAGATACCGAAATTAGCATTACAAGCTCTGAAGGAGGTATTTCAGGTTCACTTGAAGCCACAGTCCCTTCTACCAACGCGGCAGGTAACAGACAACTATCCTTCGTACTGACTAATCTATTAGATGAGTCGGAAGCCAGCACCAGTGCGATTGTAAGTGCGCTAGTGACCTCTCCCAGTGGTGTTACTACCAGTCTTGATATGGTAGTCACTTTAGAATAGAAGGCTCTTTCGCAGCTAACATGCTGCACTGACCGTATATAGACAGTCATAAATATTGCAATAAAAAAAGGCGCCAACCGGCGCCTTTTTCGAATTCTCACACTAGCGTAACGCGTAATTTACGCCGTTCCGCCCACAGTAAGCTCGTCTATTTTCAATGTAGGTTGGCCTACGCCAACAGGCACGCTTTGGCCGTCTTTACCACACACGCCAACGCCGTTGTCTAATGCCACATCGTTGCCAATCATGGAAATCTTCTGCATAACTTCAGGGCCATTTCCAATCAAAGTAGCGCCTTTAACTGGTGCGGTAATTTTACCATTCTCAATGAGATATGCTTCTGCACTAGAAAATACGAATTTACCTGATGTGATATCAACCTGCCCACCCGCAAAGTTAGGCGCGTAAATACCTTTTTCGATAGAGGCGATAATCTCTTTCGGATCGTACTGCCCTTCTAGCATGTAGGTATTGGTCATGCGCGGCATAGGTAAATGCGCATAAGACTCGCGACGACCGTTTCCAGTTGGCGCAACACCCATTAGCTTAGCGTTATGCTTATCTTGCATGTAGCCTTTAAGAATGCCATCTTCAATAAGTACATTGTGCTGTGTTGGTGTACCTTCGTCATCTACCGACAACGAACCACGACGATCAGCTAATGTGCCATCGTCTACTACTGTTACACCCTTTGCAGCTACTCGCTGACCAATCTTCCCGCTAAAGGTAGATGCACCTTTACGGTTAAAGTCGCCTTCAAGACCATGACCCACCGCTTCGTGTAACAATACACCAGGCCAGCCATTACCCAATACTACCGGCATAGCACCCGCTGGTGATGCCACCGCTTGCATATTAACCCGGGCCATATGCAAGGCGTCGTCAGCTAATTGCTCATAGTAGGGGCGACCGTCTTTATCTGACTCGAAAAAGGAATAGGCGTATCTACCGCCAGCACCCGCGCTGCCACGCTCACGACGATCACCGTCTTCAAGCAACACAGAACAATTAAGGCGAACCAAGGGGCGGATATCGGTGGCAAATGTACCATCACTGGCAGCCACTAAAATTTCTTCGTATACACCACTAATGCTCACTACAACCTGATTGGCTGATGGCTCTTGCTGCCTAACATACGCGTCCACGGCTTTTAGCAAAGAGATTTTCTCTGCATCTTGCATGGCGAGAATAGGGTTTTTCTCACCGTAGCGCGCTTGATAGTCGCTACGCCCTAACGATGATACTTTTTGCGAACCGCCATCCGGGGCAATACTGCGCGCAGCGTTGCACGCCTTTACCAAGGCATCTTCGCTGATTTCATCTGAATAGGCGAAACCGGTTTTTTCACCGCTAATGGCGCGAACGCCAACACCACGTTCAATGTTATAGCTACCTTCTTTTATAATGCCATCTTCGAGCACCCAACTTTCGTGTTGGCTCGACTGAAAATAAAGATCAGCATAATCGGTATCGTGACGATGGATACCCGAAAGGGCTTTTTCTAGCGACGCTACATCTAGTCCAGAGTCAGACAGTAAATGGCGTTCAACAGATTTAGACAAAGTGACTCCTGAATCGGTTATGTTCGGCAACCGGCATATTTTGTTTAATGGCTTGTCGCGTTTCAATATTAACACTGGTTTGAATGACACCAATATTTTGAGGTAGCTCGCTCAAGGTTTCACCCCACGGCGAAACCACTAGGCTGTGACCAAAGGTTTCACGGCCATTTTGGTGCTCACCGGTTTGATTAGCGGCTACTACATAGCATTGTTTCTCAATGGCTCGCGCTTTCACTAACGTGTGCCAGTGCGCTTCACCTGTTCTTTGCGTAAAGGCAGCAGGCAACACTAAAATATCGATATCCCCCATGGCGGTAAACAAGCCTGGAAAGCGCACATCATAACATACCGCTAGCCCAATGTTGCCAATTGGGGTTTTTACCGTAACAACTTCACTGCCTGGGTTTGTAAACTTAGATTCTTTGTAGCTGCCCGTATTGTCATCAACCGACACATCAAAAAGGTGAATTTTACGATAGTCTGCCAATACTGTGCCGTCTGGGCCAAACAATAAACACGCTGCTGAAAACTTTGACGCATCATTGGTAGCCATAGGAAATGTGCCCGAAACAATGTAGCACTCATGGGCTTTGGCTAGCGCCGATAAACGTTGCTGAATCAGCCCTTCATCTTTGACTTCGGCGGCATTGAGTAGCTCGCCATCTTTGGTACCAAAACAGGCAAAGCATTCTGGCAATACCACCAAGCTGTCTTTTGGGACTTGTTCGTTGGCAAGCGCCTGCTCTACATGATTCAAATTGTCTTCTACACTGGGTGTAGATGTCATTTGAACTGCAACTAGATTAACCATCGATAACCTCCATTTTTACTCTGCGTAAATCATCTTCGGTAAGCGGCCGATCTAATGGCGAAGTGCTTTCTGGCGACACATTCGCCGGTAAGCTTATATCTTTACTATGTCGTTCTACTTCTTCGAACTGCGGATTAGTAATGGTACCAGAAACCTTATAGTTCACGTTCGAGATAACTTTAGCAGATGTTAACACTTGATCTAACGCCAGCGCAGCCAATGCGGTTGGAGGCGTAGCTAAAAAGTACACTAAAAAGGGCAAGTTGCCCGTTACATTAGGGGCAAAGGTTATATTGTAATTAAGGCCACCGGTATTTAAATTGGTATACCCTTTAATTTCAATCTCACCTGCACCGCCGTCTATTTCAGTATCGTCGGTAAAGGCGGTACCGTCCGCAATTTGTAGGCTTCCACCCATTTTGTCGTAGAAGAAACCCGTGGCAAATACATCTCTAAAATCTAGGCTTAACTTACGTACTAATGAGTTTAGGCTGAATAATGTGAATATGCGCGACCCTTTATCACTGACCTCAGTGAGATAACCATCAGTGAGGGCCCAATCTACGTCACCACTTAGTTTGTCTAACGAAAAGTCGAATGGAGCGGAAGGCCAACCCAAATCAAATTTAACATCGGCTTCAGAGTCTTTAATACCCGACGTTATTCCTCGTTGCTTTAACATTTGGCCTACATCAGGGGAAGAAAGCGTGCCGTTTAAACGGGTGGTGATGTCGCCGTTTTCATGCTGCCAGTATCCGGTTGCAGTTACATCGGCACTGGAAGAGCGCGTGAGTAATTGTCTTATTTGCAATCCTTGGTCTGTTTTCGCTACATCAAGGGTGACTTCGCCTAAATCGAGACCATGAACACTACACACATTGCAATAAAAGTAGATAGGTGGTACATCTAGCGGGTCAACCTCCACGACTTCAGCTTGCTGCTTAGCAATTTCGATTTCTTCTACCGGTGTCTCGTTTAATTCAGTTTCAGTCGCAGGTTTATCCAGTACTAAGTAATCAGCATTAATATCGATACCTTGGTTATTAATATCGTTATTCACCCTAATAGTTGCTCGCGCTTTTGCCGCATCCACCTGTAGCAGCCAATCTTTGTCTTGTTCTCGAGCGGTTAAAGACACGTTATTCAGTGAGTGCCCCCACCCTGTTAAGGTATCTGCAGTCACAAATATGCGTGATGGCACCCCGAAGATGTTTTGCTTTTGGGCACGGTTTTGTGTGGATAACGTATCGCTATTGGTATTCTTATTTGTTATGCCACTGGTGCTTGTATTAGCGGTTAAGCTCGCACTAGCATCGTCCATTTTGCTCGGCATAATCAGCGTCTGCAAAGTAGTGAACCATTCAACAATGTCGGCCTGCTCTAGGTTTGCAGCAATACTAAATCCGGTGCCTCTATCACCCACATTTGCGTCGCCCAGGGAAAGGAGTGCTCGAGAAAATTGCATTTCTTTATGGGGCAATACGCCGTCGAAATGAATGTTGTCACCGAGCCTTGCCTCTATATTGGACGCTTGTAGATTACCCTCACTGTTAATTTGTAGTGGCAGACTGGTGCCTTGAACAGTTGCAAACGGCGCTGGCAACAAGCTTTGGGTTGCCGTTAAATCGGCGTTAATTTGGGCATTATAGGAAAAGTCACTATTAGATAAGCTCAAATTAACATCGGCCTGCCAATGGGTTTCACCGTCTAGGTAATCAATAAGGTCGGTTTTCACATACTTCACTAGCGGGTGAACATGCCATAACCCTTTAAGGTTCACATTAACGTCGTAGCTATCGTTCTGACGCCCCTGGATTGACATTTCCACAGGCTGGCCCAATAAACTCGCAGTTAACCCGTTAGCGTCAATTTCTGCGTTGTCGAAGGTAAGCGTTCCGTTAGCATCATCGAACTGCATACGTGTGCTAGTAATATACACATCATTGTTGTTTAACTGAGCTTCGCCTCGAACACGTATATCTTTGCCTTTAAGCGGTATATCTAATGTTAAGCTTGCGGATAATGGTCCTGAAACTTGCACATCTTTATCGAGCACTTTGCCTAGCGAGCTGGCAATTGAAGACTGTTTCATTAACGAGGTTAACTTTTCCCCTGTTCCAGAACCGTCTGCTTTAATCGTTAACATTGAAGATGGGTGTAGACGTGGAATTTCTGCCGACATAGCCGCCACATCTATACCTGCTAACGTTCCTTTGTCACTTTCCATGACTAAGCCGGCATTTTCAAAACGTACCGACAAATCAAGTTCATTTAAAGCAGGCCATTTTGATGAAAACACAAAGTCGCTATCTTCAATATCGACATAAGCTTGAAAAATGCCGCTGTTGTCGTTAAACGGATAGTTTTTAGGATTACCGTGCCACAATACTTGCGCTTTGCTTATGCTACCTTCGCCAGCGAAGGCACGGGTAAGAAATTTATCGGTATTCACGCCCATTAACGAGGCAGGAAAGAAGTTATTTACGGCGTTTAACGCCAGAGGCTCAATATTGGCAAATATGTCTAGGTTGCCCGTGGTTAAATTGGCACGAAATGCGGGCTCTAACACTAACTGTTCACTGTCGAACACGAGCTCTTTACCCGTCATCACCCATTGCTTTTCGTCACCTACCGCTAGGGTATGAAAGTACAGGTTGGCGTTGAAGGCATTGATATCCAGATTTTGCTTAATAATATTGTCAGCAGATAAGGTACTGTTTTCACTTTTTAAGTAAACAGCGCCAGAATCTTTATACCAATAAATGTCGGCATCTAGCGAGGTAAGACCTGGGGTTTTGCCGGCTTGCTCCCACGACAAATCAAGTATTTTAGCGGTTAATTCCGGTTGGCGATGTCTGAATTGAAGTTCCAACGTGGCAAGTTGCCCAGTAGGATTTAACGCACGAATTTCCTCTTCGCTGGTGTCATCCATAAACAAGGGTAAAAGCATCAAGAATGGATTTATCTGAACCGGTTTTACAATGCTGACGACGGCGTCACCTGCATTTGTTACTTTACCTACGAAGTCAGCTTCAATGGTCTCGTGGCCAGAATCTACTACCAATTGATCTACCCTAACGCTCCACCCATCTTGGGTAGGTACAGCTTCAATGCTGCCACCACGAATACCTGTGACTAGCGTTGAGTATTCTTCTCCGCCCCATTCCAATAAACTTTCTTCAAACTGGGCTTGAACACCCGTAATGCCATTACTTTGTACATCGGCCCATATTTCAAAATTTGCTCGGCTTTCAGTCAGCGGACGTTTGGTTTTGATTAAGTCGCTCACCCAGGGTGAAATATCTAAATCTTCAGCGCGGGCATAAAACACCCCTTCAAAGGCATCTTTGTTGCCAGTCACATCAATAATGAAAGAAGCAGAATTCGACGATACATCGGCCACCTTCATTTGCCCTAAGCCTTGGTGACGTTTACCGCTGTTGTTCCAGGTTAACTGGTCGATGATGAAAGATTGAGTCTCGCCATTTTTAGAGAGGAGCACTTCCCCTTCTTCAAGAGAGAAGCTTTGAAGTTGTTCTAGAAATAAGCTTTTTAATGCATCAACAACAGGAAAGTTGTTATCGCCTGCACGCTCGAACCTATCGGCATCAACATCGAGCTTAAGGCCGCGAAGTTCAAAACGCGTAGATGAGATCATTTGTCGTCTCAAAGACTGCCAAAAATCTAATTCAACATAGACTTGACGAATATTGAGTCCGACAGGAGACGCATCACTTTGCGCCATGGAGACCGAATTTAAGACAATACTCGGCCCAGCGCGTTGCCATACTGCATGCACGCTGTTAATAGTAAGATTTACGCCATAGCGCTGGCTGATATAGTCTTCCAGCAGATGCTTGTTGTGTTCAATATGCGGCAGCGCATAGCGAGCGGCGCTGATTAACAGCGCGAATAGAACAAGCAGGATGGCAAGCAGCAACCATATTTTTTTAACTAAATAGGCTGCTACCGACGTTAAATTTGTCACACTTCGCCTTCGTATAGTTAATGCATTACATCATGACGACGTCGTACTTATCCTGGTTGTACAAGGTTTCGGTTTGTACTTTAATTTGCTTCGATACAAACACTTCCAGCTCTGCAAGCATATGCGATTCTTCGCCCATTAATGCTTCAACCACTTTTGGGGAAGCATAAACAACAAATTTATCGGCATCATATGCGCGGTTTACCCGAACGATTTCACGCATAATTTCAAAGCAGATGGTTTCAACGGTTTTCACCGTACCTCGGCCCTTACATACGGGGCATTCGCCACACAGTATGTGCTCAATACTTTCACGGGTGCGCTTGCGGGTCATTTCTATGAGCCCTAGCGACGTAAACCCGTGAATATTAATCTTGGCCCTGTCCTTACTTGTCGCCACTTCTAGACTATGTAAGACACGTCTTTTGTGGTCTGGTTCAATCATATCGATAAAGTCGATTAAGATCATACCGCCTAAATTACGTAACCGAAGCTGCCTAGCAATGGCTTGTGTTGCCTCGGTGTTAGTATTAAAGATAGTTTCTTCTAGGTTACGGTGCCCAACAAATGCGCCGGTATTTATATCAATGGTGGTCATGGCTTCGGTTTGATCGATAATCAAATAGCCGCCTGATTTCAAATCGACCCTACGTTCAAGTGCTCGTTGGGTTTCATTTTCAACATCGTGCAAGTCGAATATGGGCCTGTCGCCCGTGTAATATTCCAACTTGCCGTTCATTTCGGGCACGTATTCTTTCGTGAACTGGAACAGCTCCTGAAAAGACAACTTAGAGTCTATTCGAATTCTGTCTAACTCGGTGCCGACAAAATCACGAAGCACACGGCGCGCCAGCGGTAAATCTTCATACAACACATTAGACTTACGCTTTTTCATCCGCGATTGAATTTTGTCCCACAGTCGGCGTAAAAAGGCAGCATCTTGCTGTAATTCGGCTTTACCTACCCCTTCAGCTGCGGTACGTAAAATAAAACCACCGTTTTCATCGCAGAATTCCTGCACCAGCGTTTTTAAACGCTCTCGCTCGGCTTCTTCTTCAATACGCTGAGATACGCCAACATGGGTAACACTTGGCATAAACACCAAATAGCGACTAGGAATAGTAATATCGGTAGTAAGGCGGGCGCCTTTGGTGCCAATAGGATCTTTCACTACTTGCACAACAATATCTTGACCATCTCGAACAAGCTCACGAATGTCTTGTTTTTGAATGTGACTGGCAGATACTTCCTCTGCTATTTCATTATGAATAACAATATCCGAGGCATGAAGAAAAGCGGCTTTTTCAAGGCCAATATCCACAAATGCGGCTTGCATTCCAGGAAGTACCCGACTCACTTTACCGCGATAGATATTGCCCACTAAGCCACGCTTAGTATGACGCTCTACGTGAATTTCCTGCAATATCCCATTTTCAATGAGAACAACACGAGACTCTGACGGTGTAACATTGATTAGTAGCTCTGCACTCACTACACGACTCCAAATTCTCTAAGTAACTGCCTTGTTTCATACAAAGGCAATCCAACCACTGCGCTAGCACTGCCATTTATTGCTTTTACAAATTGACCGCCAATACCTTGAATGGCGTAACTGCCTGCTTTATCTGCAGGTTCACCTGTGTCCCAGTATGCGTCAATTTCATCGTTCGTCAATGCGGCAAAAGTTACCTTGGTGGTAATAGTTTGTGTTACTTGCTTGGTGGTAGACGCCACACTAATGGCCGTCAGTACTTCATGCTCGTTGTTCGATAGCATTGAAAGAATACGTCTAGCGTCTTCTTTATCTTCAGGCTTACCTAAACTAACCCCGTTAAAGGCAATAAGCGTATCAGACGCTAATACACGCGTATTTTCATTAAGTGCATCTTCATCGTGTAACCGTGCAAGTGCTGTTTTCGCTTTTTGCTCAGCGAGTCGAGCTACCTGGGCTTCAGGCGTTTCATTAGCAAGGGCTGATTCATCAATATCCACTGGCTTTACTGAATGGGCAATGCCCATCTGATCTAACAGCATGGTACGACGAGGGGAAGCAGAGGCTAAAACCACTGAGTAATTCACGATAAAAGCCTCACACTTTAACTAATGGAAAACTGACGACGGGTTTTACGAAGTAGCCAAAATACCCAAGGCCATAACAGCATAGAGGTAAGCACGGGCCACAAGTAATCCAATTGGAAATAGATATCAGTAAGTAAGTGCTGTACCCAGAATGTTAGCAAGTGGTACAGCGAAGAAAGCAATCCTATAACAATAGCTTGTTGCCATACCGAGTAATTTCGAAGCCGCTGATAGTTCGCGGCTAAAATATAGATTGAAATGCTTAAGCTTAAACTGTGGATGCCCAAGGTAGTGCCGACTAGTATGTCAACCGCCACACCGGTTAAGAAGGCCACGCCCACATTCACTCTGTGGGGAAGCGCCATGCTCCAGTACGCAAGCACAATCAAAACCCAATCAGGACGGTATAAATCAACCTGAATAGGCAATGGCACAATTTGAAGAACTAGCGCAATCAAAAGCGTAGTGACGATAACCGAATGACGCTTACGAATCATCTTCAGCCTCCTCCTTGCTTACCGTGTTGCTTTCATCTTCTTTATCCGCTTCACTTTCACTATCCACATTACTGTCGATAGGTTTGCCTTCATCAGACCACAAGAGTAACAAATACTTTAACCTGTCTAATTTAGCCATAGGCGTTACGGTTACAATAGAAAATGGACGACTTTCATCCCGTCGTACTTCTTTCACTGTACCTACGGGATAGCCTTCGGGGAAAATTTTTCCTAAGCCGGAGGAAATCAATACATCTCCCGCTTTAATATCAACGCTGTGGGGAACATGCTCTAAATACAGCTCGTTTAGCGCGCCGCTGCCAGTAGCAATAAAGCGGATATCATTACGCTGAGAGCGGACAGGAATAGCATGAGTCACATCAGCCAGTAAAAGTACGCGGCTATTGGTAGTGCCCACTTCCATAACCTGCCCCACTATGCCTTTTTCATCAATAATGGGCTGAGATAAATAAACTCCATCAATGGCGCCTTTGTTGATGACCACCTGCTGGCTATAAGGATTTTTATCAACCGCCATCAGCTCGGCCACCATTTTACGTAAGTCGTTACGTACAGGTGCATCCAGCAAATGTCTTAATTGTTTATTTTCTTGAGACAAGGCATCAAACCGCTGGAGCTTCTCACTCATGAGCAACAGTTGATTCGTGAGCTTGTCGTTTTCTTCGAGAAGATCTTCATGTGAGGTCAAGCGCTGGGCGCTTTCGCTTAGCATTAGCCGAGGTAAATTGGCTAAATATTGAAGGGGGCTCATGAATGAATTTAAATAGACCCGAGTCGATTTAAACCCTTCTACTTTGTGATCCACAAAAATAAGTAACGCTGACAAAACAATTGCCAGCGCTAATCTATTATTCAGTGAGGGACCGCGAGTAAAAATAGTATCCATAATACAAAGAAGGCAACCTTAAGGCTGCCTTTCCTGTTTACTCATAGCTAAACAGGTCGCCACCGTGTAGGTCAATCATATCGAATGCCTTACCACCGCCACGCGCTACACAAGTTAGCGGATCATCTGCAATAACTACTGGAATGCCCGTTTCTTCCATTAGCAAACGATCTAAATCTTTCAGTAATGCGCCACCGCCGGTAAGTACCATGCCGCGTTCTGAAATATCAGACGCGAGTTCTGGTGGAGATTGCTCAAGGGCAACCATAACCGCAGAAACAATACCAGTAAGCGGCTCTTGCAAGGCTTCTAAGATTTCATTGGAGTTCAATGTGAAGCCACGAGGTACACCTTCAGCAAGGTTACGACCACGTACTTCAATTTCACGAACTTCTTCACCTGGGTAAGCTGCACCAATTTCATGCTTGATGCGCTCGGCCGTTGCTTCACCAATAAGTGAACCAAAGTTACGGCGTACATAGTTAATGATAGCTTCGTCGAACTTATCACCGCCGATACGTACCGATGACGAGTACACAACACCGTTTAGTGAAATGATAGCCACTTCGGTTGTACCACCACCAATATCGACCACCATTGAGCCGGTTGCTTCTGATACAGGTAAGCCTGCACCAATAGCGGCGGCCATAGGTTCATCAATCAAATACACTTCACGTGCACCTGCACCTAGCGCAGACTCTTTAATGGCTCGGCGCTCTACTTGGGTAGAGCCACATGGAACGCAAACTAAAACACGAGGGCTAGGGCGAAGGAAATTGTTGTCATGCACTTGTTTAATAAAGTGCTGAAGCATTTTCTCTGTTACATAAAAGTCGGCAATAACGCCGTCTTTCATAGGGCGGATAGCGCGAATGTTACCAGGCGTTCTACCTAGCATTCGTTTGGCTTCTGCACCTACAGCGGCAACGCTTTTAGGTCCAGCAGCACGCTCTTGGCGAATAGCCACTACAGAGGGTTCGTTGAGTACAATACCTTGGTCTTTAACGTAAATCAGCGTGTTAGCTGTTCCGAGGTCGATGGACAGATCATTAGAGAACATGCCTCGAAGCTTTTTAAACATGAAAAGTGTATTCCTGTTTCTGTGTTATCGCGTGTTAGCAAGGGTGAGATGACAGCGCTTTAACGTGAAGTCGATGTTTATCCGCACACTTTAACAATGGGGGCATATTTGGGCAAGCAGAGAACCATTTTTTAAACAATTAGGTGGCGATTAAGTGGAAACCCACTGCGCCTTCTACTCACTTCCAACCAACTTCTTGTTAAGTGGCTATTTTTAAACCAGTAAGAGTAGACAAGCATTTGAACCGGAAGTTTCACATTAATATAATATTTATTGTTCAATCATCATTGAATCGGTCTGTGTATGCGCTGAAATTAACTCACTAGCGGTGCATTGGGCGGTAGAGGCAAAACGATAGAAATAATAGTTTACGCCTGCAATAATCGTAGTGCTTGTTTGACAACTGGCTTGGTAAGCACACCCTTCAAGGCCTCTTACTTGGCCAAACGAAGCGGGGCTATTAATGGTGCCATTACAAGATAATGGGGTGGCACCTGCAGGGTTTGCAGTGGCCTTTATATGCTCCATGCCCGCTTGTGTTGCCAGCTGAGCGCGAAAACCTAGATTATCCGCAGCGACTTTGTTGCCCGTAGAAGAGAGTGACGAGGCTAGGGTTAACCCTAACAGAGCCAGCACTATCATAATAAACAACGCCATGACCAACATACTTCCTCGCTGATGTTTTAGCGAGGCAGTAAAGAACGAACGGCCTAACGTTGCCGTACTAGGATGTGTTTTCTCTACTCTATTTCTATCAGTTCTTGAAAGCGCTTTATGTACTAGATATTGTTGGGATAAAGGTTCACGGCTCATTTTCAATTGCCACCTCAGTCGTCAGACTTAATACTTCATCGCCTTTTTGGGCTCGTAGGCGCAACATCACCATATTATTAACCCCACCGTTCACACTACGAACCTGAAAAGGGTCATCGTTTGAGGTACCGCTAGCAGGTGAGGCAGATAAAACATTAATGAAGTCCACCCCAAGCCTCGGGCTACTTGCCAAAGCCAAAGGCTGCGATGTGGTAAACCCAGACTCAATCCGGTGAAGTACCGAACCTCTTAAGCAAAAGCTCACCGCTTTTGAGGCAATATAAGCACGGTTAGCTAGTGAGGCTTCTGCAAAGGCATCACTTACCGTAATCTCGAGGGTATCGTCAGTGCTGTCTCTCGTTGCACAGTCGCCATCGCCGTCATCGGTACAACTTACTATAGGTTGGCGGTAATCATTAGCGGCGTTATAGACATCTAATACACTAGGTGGTGCAACAATCACAGATGCACTAGCGGTAAAGGGCTGAGTATTATCAAGGGCATCCGCAGGAAATAATATATCGATAGTATTTTCAGTGGCTGGCTGAACAGAGATATCACTGTAACCTGTTACCACATCAGCGGGAACGAATTGTAGGCAGTGTTGAGACGATGATCCCCTTACTCTCACACTGGCAGGCACGGCGTTTTGTAGTTCACGAGCCATACGATTTATGGCAAAAGACGTTTGGGCAACAAGCTGCTCTCTTTCACTAACACCAACAAATACAGACATGCTACTGGTAACCACTTTTGCGATCCCTGTGGCTATCACCCCCATAACCACCAGGACGATGACAAGCTCTACTAACGTAAAGCCTCGAGCCTTGTTCATTGGTGTGCTATTTGCCATCAGTAATTCCACCGATAACCGCTAAAGACTATGGTTTTATCGTTAGGGGTAAGTACAGACACGCGAACCAATTTGGTGTTGCCCGTATAGCTACCCACGCCAGCATCATCAATACCGTCAAGGTTATCATCATAAAACACTACTACGTTGAGCTGGTAACCTTGATATAAACTTTGCCCACCTTGCGTGATGGTTTGACCCGCACTGTTTCTAATAACGCTGTAGCCGTGGTAATCATCCACATCATCAAAGGTAGAACGATTTTCTCCACTATCAGGCCCCAAGTTTGCGCTAGTCGTACAGTTAATAGTGTCGCTACATCGTTCACCGGCGTTATGCCCACTGCTATTTTCGTCAAATGCCTTACTCAGTATTTCTCGTTGTAATCCTTGGGCTAAAATATTAGCGCGGGCTTGCGTTACAGGCGCCACGCTTTGTTGCGCTTGCGCGCCAAGTAAATCGGTAACAATAAGCATGACAATACTGGTCACCACTAACCCAATCACGATCTCAAGTAGTGTAAAACCTCGCTCAGCACGCATAAATAAGCCCCTGAGCTTCAATACAGACACCAACTGTTGCTGTTCCCACAAAGGTCACTCTGCAAATATCTGATGCACAACTGCCGGTGGCGGTTATTGGCCGACCAAGGTAATCGAAGTCAATATAAGAAGGCGAAGCAACACCTTCTGAAAAGGTGATAGATACCCCTTTAGCACCAATTTCATCACCCCGCGCCGCTAAAAATGTGGGCGCGTTGGCGGCAATACTTGCGCCACAGCTGGCTGATTGATTTGCACTCCCGTAGTTAACAACAGTAGGGCCGTAAGCACCGTCACCAGACGAACTCACAATAGTGCGATAACAATAGCCTGCGCGGTTATCTTGCATGGCTTTGCTTTGAATATTTCGTAAGGTAGAGAGAAAACGTATTTGAAGGGAGTATTCTGTGTAGCCGGTATCATCTTGTATTCGCGCAGAAGCGACCACGCCTATAATACCAATAACGACGATGACAATAATAAGCTCAAGGAGCGTAAAGCCAGCGCCTCGGGCCTGACGCTGGCCAGGAACGAAATGCCTGGCCATGTGCTAGGTAATATTTAACAAGCAGTCGAAGTCAATGTGATAGTAGGAGAACCACCCGCTGCCGCATTTCTGTACTCAACATAGCAGTTAGCACCTTCAAAACCGTCGGGGTAAATGCGAGCCCAAGTACCGTTAGCACTCACATACCAATCTGTAGTACCTTGGTCTGCGGTAGTGTTTACTGCACGAATATCTAGGTTCATGTATGAATCTAGCTGCACAGTGGTGGTATTGTTATTGTCATCGAAGTATGTGCTGTACGGGTAACCATAACGAACATTGATATCAGTGCCATTTACGTTGATGGTCGTATTTGACGATGCAGTCGCGCCAGCAATAATTGCTTTTGCATGAATAGCTTCCGAAGCACTAATCAGTGCGCCTTCCACTCCTTCTAATGTGGCAATGCGAGCATCAGTTTGGAAACCTACAAACCGAGGCGCAGCGGTAACCGCTAAAATACCAAGAATTACGATAACTATGACTAGCTCAATAAGGGTAAAACCGCGTTGCTGCATAAAAAATGTCCTTTTGTTTCAATTACGTTTATTATTGCAAAAATGGCGTAATTGAATATAAAACTTTAGTTTAAAAATCACCAGTTTACGTATAAAACTCAATACATAGTTATGAGTTCGAATCATTACTAAAAACGATAACTTGGCCTATCCGTGGGTCGTATAGAAACCCATCGCCTTGCGCATCATTGGTAGGGCTACTGTTCAGATTTTTTATAGATTGGCTAAGGTAATAATAGCAAAGGTCATTACCACTTGCGCCGCCACCACTACTATTTGTAGCAAAGTATCGGTAACCGTCAAATGGTGATTCTGAAAAACTCGATGTAATGGAGGGGGCACTTTGCATTATCAGGCTAAAGATACTTTCGCAGTCTAATGCGGTAATCGCTGTGTCTTGACTGTTACCGTCACCGTTTAGCAGGCCTGTGGGATAGCCGGTATCCTGATCAACCGCGACATTAATGCCATCAAGTGTCACAAAGGTCTGATTGGTAGACGCATTCTCTTCTGGCCGACCTTCTATTTCCCATTGTGCGCGCACAAGCCCAACCCCTGTGGCGAAACCACCGGCAACACCCTCAACCGTGGCATCTTCAGCTTGTTCAGTAATATCAAGAAAGCGTGGAATGGCCACTGCCGCTAGTAGCCCAAGTAATACGACTACAATCACAAGCTCTATTAGCGTAAAACCCAGTTGTTTTCCCGCTATTTGATGTCGTTGCTTTTTCATTTGGACCACCCCAGTTTTCTCATTATTAAAATTCAGTTTGTTTGTTATTGTTCGTTTTCTGGAACCACATCACCACGAAATACAAAGTAGTCAAAGTAATCCCCCGCGCTTAAGGAAAATCGGCAGCGTGCATTCACGGCCTCATCGTCGACTAACTCACCACGAAAATATTCACCACGCACATTAAAACCATTAACCATCATAGGCACGGTTAGCAATGCGTTCCAAAGGGTTTTACACCCTTGCTCAGAAGGAGACACTTCTGGCCATCCCTCATGACTCATTAGCACGGGCGTACGTCCAACTTCATTACCCTGCCTATCATAGTGCGTAAGCAGAATACGAACCGGCCGCCCTTCTGACTGCCACTTCCAATGAGCCGTTACTGCAGATTCTTCCAACTTGAGCGCTAGCTGCCTAAGCATCTGTGCTTCAAAATTAACTTCGCTGGTATTCAGTCGCACGATAAAAACAGCCATTAGTGAAGCAAACAACGTGATCACAATAATGTTGATAAATAAGGATCTGTTCTTACTTTTTGCCGCTTCGCTTTTCGTCACCATGTTACTACCCTTGCTGCTATTACTTTTTCGCAGTCATTAATTGCTCTTAACATACTGTTATAACACATCTTTAAGCTAGGGAGTTATACGCCTTTTATTGCGTTCATCATATCCCACATGGGGGTAAAAATACCCAGCGCGAGCACCAGTACCATGGCTGCCACCACGACAATTAAAAAAGGCTCTATCTTTGCTGTTAAATTTTTAAGATCGTAGTCAACTTCACGCTCATAGAACTCCGACGCCTCAACCAGTAATTCATCTACGCGACCGGTTTCCTCACCTACACGAATCATCTGCATCACCAAAGGTGTAAATAGTCCGCTTGCTGCGCTGACTCGTGCTAGCCCCTCACCTTTTTCAATTCGCTCGCGCATCGCAATAATCTTTTGCCCCATGTACACATTTCCCACCGCTTCTGAGGTTAAGTTTAGTGCACTGGTTAAGGGAACGCCCGCGCGCAACATCATTGAAAAACTTCGACAATAGCGGCTTAGTAAAGAACGATTAAAAATACTGCCCACTATAGGTAATGAAAGCTTACGTCTATCCCAATTTAAACGCCCGACTTTCGTATTTAATGAACGCCTAATCATGTAGGCAATGAATATCCCGCCAGCAATTAGCAGGTACCAATAGTTCAGCAAGAAATCTGATGTGCCTATGAGCGCTCGGGTCATTAAAGGCAATTCGGCATTGAACTTAGAAAACATGTCGGCGAATTTGGGGATAACAAAGATATTGAGCACTACAAACGCGCCCGCTAAGGCGATAAGCACAAAAATGGGGTAGCGCGTGGCGGCTTTAATTTGTTTGCGAGTTTCTTGTTCGCGCTCTAAATACACCGCCAGTTGAGCGAAGGCATCTTCTAATTGACCGGTGTTTTCGCCCACATGAATAATACTTACAAATAATTGATTAAAAATTTTAGGGTGCTGGTTTAATCCGGAAGACAAGGTGCGGCCTCGTTCTAAACTTACGATAGCGTCTTCAAGGGCAAGTTTAAGGCGAATAGAATTACAGGATTCAGCTAAGCCGGACACCGCTTTTAGTAAGGGAATACCCGCTTTGGTTAGCGAGAACATTTGGCGACAAAAAATAACTAAATCGTCCAAAGTGACTTCGGGGACAAACCAGCCTTGCCAACCAGACACGACACTTTCTTTTTTATCACTCATGGGGGCAATAGCAATTGGCGTTACACTGCGAGCGCGCAACATTGCCGCTGCACTTCCTGCATCGTTCGCGTCTAACTCGCCTTCTGTCAGGGCGCCATTTCTTTCGCGCCCTTTGTAGCTAAACCGTGCCATCTATCATTGCCTTATTGCACTGTTGTGTCGTCAGTGATTTCAGAGGTGGGAGCATCTTGGGCTACCATCTCAACCAGTTTTAACACCTCTTCTACACTGGTTACGCCCATTTTTGCGTAAGTCAGAGCAGATTGAGGCAAAGAGCGATAGCCTGCGCTTTTAGTCGCGGCATCACTAAAGCCTTGAATATCACTGGATTTTAAATAATTCATCATGTTTTCAGTCATTTCGAGTAACTCAAAAACCCCAATTCGCCCTCTGTATCCTGTTTGATTACATTTCTGACAGCCACGCCCTTGTTTAAAGGCAACGTCTGCGGCATTTTCATCAATACCGTTCAACCACACCTTTTCATCATCCGTTGGCGTATAAGAGGTGGTGCAATTATCACAAATTCGGCGTACCAAGCGCTGAGCAATAATGCCTCGAAGAGAACTTGCCACCAAGTAACCTGGCGCGCCCATATCGAGTAAGCGCACTACGCTAGATATAGCGTCGTTGGTATGCAGTGTCGATAGTACTAAGTGACCGGTTAATGCACCACGAAGCCCAATTTCTACCGTTTCTTGATCACGCATTTCCCCCACCATAATAATGTCGGGGTCTTGTCGTAGTGTGGTTCTAAGTACATTTGAAAAAGTCAGGTTTATTTTAGGATTCACTTGAACCTGATTAATGCGCGGTAAGCGGTATTCCACCGGATCTTCTACGGTAATAATTTTCGACTTTGCCGTATTTAATTCGCTTAATGCACCATACAAAGTGGTCGTTTTACCCGAACCTGTAGGCCCGGTAACCAAAATCATCCCATGAGGGCGTCGTAACAAATTTCTAAAGCGGGTTAACTGTGCTGAAGGCATGCCGGTTTGTTCAAGGGTCAGTATTCCTGCGGACTGATCAAGCAAACGCATGACCACAGACTCGCCACCTTGCACTGGCATGGTAGACAAACGCACGTCTATTTTGTGCCCTTTAACTTTAATTTGAGTACGGCCATCTTGCGGTAGCCGCTTTTCGGAAATATCTAACCCCGCCATTAGCTTTAAACGCAACACTAACGCGGCCGCTATACTTTTCTCGGGTATCACAGTTTCTTGTAAAACCCCATCTACCCGTTGTCGTATTCTCAACTGATTTTCATCAGGTTCTATATGAATATCAGACGCTTTTGCTATCACCGCATCTTCAAAAATAGATTGCAGCAACCGGGCGACTGTTGTGTCTTGATCGCCCGCACCACCAAGTTCTATATTAAAGTTATCTTCAGTATCGTATTCTTCTGCTAGTTCTTGGGCAAAACTCGCAATTTCTTGGGTTTTTCGATAAAAAGTATCGTAAGCGGTGAACAGCTGTTGCTCGCTAACTACGGCAAGTTCAATTTGTCTGTTTAACGTTTCTGAAAGATGATCTACCGCGGTTAAATCGGCGGGATCTGACATGGCAACTAGCAGGCTGTCCCCCTTATCATCAATAACGAGTGCGCGATATCGCCTAGCTTGAATTTCAGGTAAAAGCAGCACAGCTTGTTGATTTACGCGGTATTGATCGATATCGATAAGCGGAACATTTAAATGCCGAGATAACAATTCAAGCATTTGGTGTTCAGTCACCAACCCCATCGAAATTAGCGTAGCACCTAACTTACGGCCTGTACTTTTTTGCTCAGACAATGCCGTCATTAGCTCATCAGCACTAATCAAATTATGCTGAACAAGAAGGTCGCCAAGGCGAACTCTAGGTTTATTCATTTTACTACTTCCCGAAGCCTAGCCATGCGCTCTTGCGCATAATGATGTACATTTGGTGATAGGGTCTGCTGCGTATCAATCTTTACTACTTGGGAGAACGCGTGAAACGCCAGTGCAGATTGATGCAAATTGTCAGCACTTATCGCAGCACCTAACCACCATTTGGGCTCGAGAGGTCGCCGCTTAGTTAGCACTAAATAATCATTAAGTGACTTGTCGAACTCGCCATATTGCTGCAGTAAATTCGCTCTAAAACTAAGTAACTCTACAGACAGTGGGTTGCGGGGTGAAGAAACAGCCCCGTTCGCGTTTTCTATTGCTAACGTTGTTAGCCCTTGTTTCACATACAACCGCGACAACATAAGGCGAACACTGTGATCATCCGGTGAATTCACAAGCATACCTTGTAATAAGGCCTGGGCTTGTTCTACCTGGCCGCTGGCAAACAGCAAGGACGCTAGCTTCTTCTTAACACTAATATCGGTTGGATGGCTTTGCGCTTTCTGCTGCATTAACCTGATGGCTGTGTTGTAGTCGTTATTATCAAGAGCCAAGCGCACCTGCTCGTCTATCGCAGGGGCGTTTTTATTGTTATCAATCTGCTTTGAGAAACGTGCCACTGGTGCAGACTCGGCTGTTTTTACGCTGTCTACCGACTTTGATACAGTCTTCGCTACAAAGATGCCAGTAGGGCTGTTGTCTGGGTTGGAAGTAGGGTTAATGCTTGCATCAGAAGCAGCACGCGAGCTTGGGCTTTTTATGTATTCACCTTCGGTGGCTTTCGCCTTTTCTGAAGAGGTATCCTGTGCTACTTGGGCAGACGTCTGCATCGGTTTTGATAAATTCTGCGGCGTATTCGTGTCGTCGTTTTGCGAGATGCTAGCTTCAACACTTCCTTGTCCCGCACTTCCTTTTTCAGCAGTTTCTTTTTCAGCACTTTCTTTTTCGGCAGATTCAGTACTTGGTTGAGCACTTGCTGTCAGGGAAGCCGGCAATATAGCTGGGCGTTGTTCGGTTAATGAAACCTCGTTTGTATCTGTTATCGGCATTGATTCAGAGGGCAACACCGCAGATGAAACCGATGGCGCGGGGTTAAGCAGCACCCACACAGCTAACGCGATGGTGACGATAACTAACAAAAGCACAACGATAGTAAGCGCACTTACTGACTTTTTTTGTGGGGGCTCGTATCGAGCTTGCGGTTGTTCAACGCCTTCGCGAGCTTCTAGATCTTTCAGCATTTTATTCACAACACTCATGCCATGCCTCCAAACTCGAGTACACTGGCAAGGGTAACCGAAACCACCACACCGGCCGCTACCAAAGAAGGCCACAGGGCAAAAGAAGCGTACCAAGGCAATGTAGTGGCTTCGGTGTCAGCAATAGCCAACTTAATATGCGATACATCCACGTTGTACTTGCCTTCGCCATACGCCAGCATCATGGCCTTATGACACAGTACGTTGACCAGCCTTGGCGTCCCCTTCGTAGCCATAAACATTAATCGGCAACACGCTAAGTCGAATACCTCTTCTCCTGTGTGCCCTGCTACCACTAAACGATGTTTTACATAATGGTAAATTTGGTCGGTATCCATGTGCGATAACGAATAACTGAATGTAATGCGCTGCTTTAACTGCCGCAGCTCCGGCATTGAAAGCTTTTGATTGAGCTCTGGTTGCCCAAATAACACCACCTGCAATAATTTACGGCTTTCTGTCTCTAAGTTAGTCATTAACCGAAGTGCTTCAATACTTTCTACCGGTAACGCTTGCGCTTCATCAATCACCAAAACAGCACTGCGATGCTGGGCATTAATATCGATAAGTCGCTCTTGAATACATTGGGTGAAACGCTGCTGATCGCAGGTTTGCCCTATATCTACTCCTAACTCACTTGCCACTGCACGGCGCAACTCGTCTGGGCTTAAAAGAGGGTTAGGAATATAGGCTGATTGAAAATGCGCGGGCAATTCATTAAGAAATTTCCGGCAAATAAGGGTTTTTCCTGTACCGACTTCACCAGTCACTTTGATAAAGCCCTCACCAGATTTAAGCGCAGTGAGTAACACCTCACTGGCTTCAATATGACTGGGTAGGCCATAAAAAAAACTGGTGTTTGGCGTTAAAGTAAAAGGTAGCTCTCTAATGCCAAAATGATACAAATACATACTTAATCCACATACAACCAATCAACCATATTTTGGCGACTGGTTTCAAGTTGCTGTTCGAACGTGTCGTGTCCTACAACAGTGGGTTTGAGTAAAATAATAAGTTCTTTTTTTGTTTCGCTAACTTGGCGATTTTTGAACAATTCACCAAACAAGGGAATGTCACCCAGTAATGGCGTTTTTGATACCACATCGGTTTGACTGGTTTGCATTAAGCCACCTATCACCACAATTTCGCCAGAGCCAGCACGAATTATAGTGTCTGACTCTCGAATGGTGCTTTGTGCCAATGGCAATACAATTTGCTCATCATCCATAGTCACAACTTTTTGCTGCTCAGCAGTTTCAATCACCGATGGGTGAACATGCAAAAGTACCGTGCCTTTGTCATCAATTTGCGGTGTTACATCTAGCGCAATGCCCGAGAAAAAGGGGGTAAGTTCAATATCCGGTGATATAGACGTTGTAGTGCTGGTTACCGTGCTGTCGCTTGACACATCAGTGACAAAATATTCATCGTCACCTACTTTTATAACCGCTTTTTGATTATTAATAGCGGTCACCCGGGGGCTCGAAAGTACTTGTACATTCCCTTGAGTAGACAGTAATGACAGCACGCCTGAGAAGTCTTTGTTCAAAAAAGCGAGGCTTGTCACGCCACCCAAAGTAGCGCTGATGTCATTGCCTAACGTGCCAGCAGTGGTTGAAAGCGAAAAGTCTGTATTGCCGGTGTTGGCCAATATTTCATTCCAATTAATACCCTGCTGATAACCGTCATTCAGTTCAACTTCTAAAATACGGGCTTCCAAAATAACTTGCTTAGTTAAGTTCGCTTCTGAGGTCTTCAAAAAGCGGCGTATATCAGACAATTCATCAGGCATAGCCCGCACAGTAACTAAGCTTGCTTGCGGAGTAACAAATACAGCACGGCCGTTTTCCTTACCTACCATAGCTTCAAGACTAACCTTCAAGTCGGCCCAAAAGTCGGTTTCAGTGCGAGTGTTTATCGTTGTGCCGTTAGTATTGCTGTTGTTTTGACTTCCGTAGCTTTCGGAACTGCTGAAGTTGCCACTGTACGAGCCCGAAGAAGAACCATTGTTGTTATTTTGATTATTATTTTGCGTTACACCGCCGGAGGTAATACTGGTTTGAGTTGCCCCGTTTCGCTGCATGTAGAGGTAATTCACGGCAAAGGTTTCAGTACGCATACCTGCAGCGCGCACTTTAAACACCGTTCCTGAGCGCGCAATGTCATAGCCATATAAGTCACTGAGTAGTGACATAACTTCATCTATTGTAACTTGCTTGAGTTGCAGCGATACCGACCCAGTTACTTGCGGATGAATAGCAACACTGTAAGGCGTACCTTCAACCAAGCCTGCGAAAAAGGCGCTGATAGGCACACTTTGCGCGTTAACGTCGAAACGTTGTGGGCCGAACAAGCTGTTAGTTGAAGACACACTTTCGGGTGCTGCCAATGCAGCTGATACCGCAGAGGGAATGGGCACTGGGGTATTTAGTTGTGAAGATTTACGCGCTTTTTCTGCATCAATTTGTTCTTGTAAGTCTTGTTCAACTTTTGACACAAGCTGCTGCTGAGGCTCTGATGTACTCTGACAACCGGCCATCGCTAAAGATATGCTTAATACTCCAAACAGACGGGGTAACTTGCCCATTTTACAGATCCTCTGATACATTTTTTTTAATTGTTGTTATTGGCGCTAGAGACAATACAGTTCGTACAGGCTTGGCATAACGGTTTTTCAAAATTACTACGGTATTCTTAGTGATGCTTTCTACTTTGCCGTCGGCGATATCATCCCCTTCCCTGACCACTTTATTATTAATAATGGCATGCTTACTTTGCGCAGAATACATGATGGCGCTTAAGGAAAACTCCCCTTGCTGCGTAGCACCAATGCCTGTCATTTTGGTATTCCCAGGACGAGTTGGGTCTTGCTGTGCAAACAACAAAAATGAGCTAAAAGTGAGCACTATTGTTAGTATTAGTTTAAACACGGATAAATGTCCTTTGCGTGCTAACGGTATAAAACTCTATTGTCACTTTTCCGTTAGGGTAATCGCTGACTTGGTAATCCATCGCTTCCCAATAAAGCTTTATATTTTCTTTTTGAGCACGTTGAAGAAAGTCTCTGATATCAAAATAGCTACCGCTGAACGTTAAGGTTAGGCCGTGTCGATAAAGCGTAAGCGCCGATAAGTCTTCACGCCCTGCAAATATATTAACAGGCGCAATAGTTGCCATAGATTCCAAGCGCACTTGTTGTGCATCATCAAACATACGACTAACCAACGCTGGCATTTCATCAGGGGTGACTAGGGTCTTAAGTTCATCTCTAAATCGCCGTTCCAATATCGCATCTTTTTCTTCTAATTCTGCAATGCTTGATATCAAGGCCTTGTCGGGATCCTCTTCTAGCGCTTCGAGATAAATTTGCAATTGCTGGCTTAACGAAGAGGTTTGCGTGGCTTCAGACGCAAGCCTTCTTTCCATCGATTGCGACTTTTTCCAAAGTGGTTCGATGAAAAACGTGAAACCAACAAGTACTATCACCACTAAGCCCGCGACGAAGAGCATGATGAGTTCTCGAGGGCTCATGGCGGCCAGTTTACTGTTCAAGCTATCTTTGCTCATTCTGGTGCCACCTCAACGTCTTCATCAGCTGGCTCACTGAGTAACTCAAACGACAACACGCCATTTGGATTGCCATCCTTGTTGATATCACGGCTTAATTTAATGACTTCAAATTCTTTTTCTTCAAAGTAGGTAGCGTTTCCTAGTCGTTTTAACCACGCTGGCAGCGCACCTGGGTCGTTTACTTTGCCATATAATGACAATCGCTCACTGCGCACTACAAATCGCGTTAACCATAGAGAACCGTCTGCAACATCGGCAAAACCATTTAAGGCTTGGTAAAATGGCGCCTGCTCTCGAGTTTCTTGCCCACTCAATTCTTCTATAAGTAATGTTTTTTGGCTGACCGAAAGGTTTAACGTTTCGTGTTCTTCAGATAAAACTTGTGATGGCTTTCGTTCAGCTAATTGAGATTTCGCCATGGCTAACTCTTCATCAAGCTGGATAGTTCGCTCTTGCGCTTGGTTTAACACTGCACTTTGTTTTTGAACCGTCACGCTCAACCTCATGGTAACTAGCACGACTATCAGCAATGTAAGTAACCACACTACGAGCATTGTGCCTACGTTCAACCAGCGAAACTCCGGTTTAAACTCTGGCCAATAGAGGTTAATCCGCTGTCTCATTTTAGCTCTCCTGTAGTACTCATAGTAGGAGGTGCTATAGGTTGTGGAACCAATGCACAAAACGCAGCACTTAAGCTCACCAAGTTCAGCCGATAAACATCAATGTCTTCGCTAACTTGAATAGGCGAAATTAACTGGTCGATTTGTGCCGGAATTAACTGGCTGAGCTGCATCTTAACCGTAGTAGAATGCGGGGAGTCTAACCGAAATAAAACCGAACGGATGGGCGGTTGGCGCAACTGACTTTCAAAGTGGTCCATAGAACGTTGAATTTGCACACCCAAATTATCAAGCAGTCCCATTTCCAATTCTTCTTGGGAAAACGAGCCAATATTTTCAAAACCTTTTAACCGCCGAGAAGAATAAAGGTTTCCATCTTTAACCACATTTAAAACCACTTCTTCACCGGCTTCTTGTGTTAACAGTACGGTGGCGCTTTCCATTGACGGCATGAGCTCGCATAGCGCTAATTCAGCAGTCGTGATTTCTTTTAAAGTGACATCGGCAAATTGGATATGGCTGACAACATCAGCAATGACAGAGCGAGGTAACGCGAATACGTTTACCTTGTTAGTGCCTGCAAGAGGCACGGGCAAATCGACATAATCAAATACATAGGCTTTGTCGCTACCCAATATTTCGGCAACAGACCATTGCAGTGCGCCGTGAACTTCGTTGTCCTCAACATTTGGCCGGTCTAGCTGTAACGCATTGTACCAACTGTGAGACATACACACGCACGTTGAGATACCAAGAAGGTTTTTTTCCTTTAGCCAAGTATGAAGCTTTTCACCCCATTTTTCTGGCGTTACCGTTTCTTCGTCAACTAAAACTATTGAATCTTGCTCACGTTTTACGATGCAGAAGGATACAGACTCAGCGTCTACAGAAACGCCGAGCACATGGTGCTTGGAAACACGTCTAAATTTCTGCTTTAGGTATTGGCGCCATCCAATGTGCATTGTAAAATCTTTGGCCATGAATAATTGTGTTATTACAACAAAGTAATAACAATAGCACCAGTAGACGAAAGTTGTTTATTTTTAAGAATATTTCAATTTTTTATTAAACGCGTCACACCCCAATAACCGTTATTTTTCTCCGTTATTTCCCAGCCTCTTTTAGCCAGAAGAATGCGAATATAACGATTACTCATGCCGTGTCCAAACACAACAATTTGAGCGTGCTGTTCGGCTTTCTTTTCGAGTTCCTTTGCCGCTTTACCCACGCGATTTTTAGCCTCAACGAAAGACTCAAACCGCCCCGCTTTCCCGCAAATCCACATTAGCCTGTTTAATAAAACCCAATGCCACGCTTTTAATCTTAGCGGTAGCCTGTAGTAGGGTATATCCATTTCTTTTAATTCGGGAATAACGTCAACTGCGGGCTCGCCCATATAATAGTTCGCCGAGAGCTGCGCTCTTTTAAGCGGGCTAGCAATGATGTGATGCGCGGCAAATTCGCGCTTTTCATTTGGGTAATGGGCGCTGTCTAAAGGTGACTGATTGTACTGGCGAACCCAATTGGTAAATTCACCCGCACTTAATTTATTGTTGTGAGCAGACAACGGCTTTCCGTGCCGAATTAGAATTATTTCCTTCATCCTATCTTCCTCTATATGAATAGCTTTAAAACCAGTAGACCAACTATATCGCTGTAGTTAAGTATTTTGGACATAAAAAAGCCCGCACTTTGTGAAATAAAGATACGGGCTTTTTAAGATTCTATATTGAATATCTACGCAGATTGCTGCATATCGACACTTTTAGACACTTGAGTCGTTATATAGCTTTCTAAGTTGGTTTGCTCGCTCTGGCTTAAACGTAAACCATGCTTAGTTCGGCGCCAAATGACGTCTTCAAGAGACATTGCCCATTCGTGATCAATAAGGTAGTCCACTTCTGCTTGGTACATGTCGGCACCAAAGTTCTCACCCATGCTGCCTAAATCTGCTTTTCCTTCAAGAAACTTAACGCACAACATGCCGTATTGACGCGCATAGCGAACCCCTACCGATTCAGGTAACCATGGGTAGTCTTGTTGTAGCTGTTTAATTAAATCTGCTTTATTGGTGAAAGCGCCACCCGGAAGCGCTACATTTTTGGTCCAGGCTTTACCTGCCTTTGGAAACAGGCTAGTTAACTTATCTACTGCATGCTCAGACAATTTTCTGTAGGTAGTAATTTTTCCACCGAAAATATTAAGCAATATTGGCGAAGACTCAGTGCCGCTTAGCTCTACTTTATAATCGCGCGTTAACTCTTGCGCAGACGCATTTTTTTCTTCAAGCAATGGGCGCACGCCACTGTAGCTATGAACAATATCACTTTCGTCAATTTTGGTTTTAAAATACGTATTAACAACTTCAATAAGATATTCAGTTTCAGCTTCAGAAATAGCGGCTTGCGATGGCTCACCAACATAGTTCTCATCGGTAGTACCAACGAGTGAAAAGTCATCTTCGTAAGGAATAACAAAAACAATACGGCCGTCTTTATTTTGAAGAATATAAGCTTCTTCTGTGTCATACAATTTAGGCACAATAAAATGACTGCCCTTCACCATACGCATCGCATTTGGGTTTTTAGTGTCGGCAAGTCTATCTAGGAATGAAACAGCCCATGGCCCAGCAGCGTTAACCACAGCCTTGGCATTGATTGTAAACGTTTTCCCTAATGCGTCTTTTAAAGTCACTTTCCATAACTTGTCTTGCTTCTCGGCACTAATACATTCAGTGCGGGTATAGATGCTAGCACCTTTATCTTGCGCTGCTAACGCATTCAATACCACTAAACGAGCATCGTCTACCCAACCATCTGAGTACTCAAAACATGTTGTTATATCATTCACCAAGGGGCCTGTCGGTGACGTAGACATTTTCTTTGAGCGCGGCAATACATTACGTTTGGCTAGTGAATCGTACATAAACAAGCCAATTCGTATCATCCATGCGGGACGAAGATGCTTTTGATGAGGTAAACTAAAACGTAAAGGCCACATGATATGTGGGGCTTTTTCCAATAGCACTTCACGCTCAGCGAGCGCTTCTTTCACAAGGCGGAACTCATAATGCTCTAAATAGCGTAAACCACCATGTATTAACTTACTGCTAGAGGAAGACGTTGCACCTGCAAGATCGCCTTTTTCACATAGTGCTACCGAAAGTCCGCGACCGGCTGCATCTAATGCTACTCCGGCTCCATTGACACCGCCGCCAACCACTAAAACGTCAACGGTTTGTGTACTATTTGTATTCTGATTCATGTTCTCGCCCCTTTCGGCTTCACTAGCATGCTGGCTATTTGACAACCAAAAAGAAAACATGTCAACACAAAACGAACATTAACGAACATTCTTGCTCATTTTTAATCTACGCAATTAAAGCACTGGTTCAACATAGCCCCATGGTTTCAGATAAAAGTTTGATGTATAGCTTTTGCAGGTATTAGGTATGCCTACTGTTATGCATAGCCCCATCTTTTCAGATAAAAGTTTGATATATAGCTTTTGCAGGTATTAGGTATGCCTACTGTTATGCATAGCCGTAAGCTTACTTAACCATAGCAGTTAATACATGGGTAACAAGGATGGCGCGCCGTTACAACAATGCTGGGCAGCATGCTGTTTTGGAAGTAGATAGTAAACTGATAAGTGACTACTAAGGTTATAAGTTGGCCGTTTACGCCTTAATGAAACTGATGTTGTTTTCATCAATAATTTTTCGAATAGCAGGGGGCGGTGTTTGATCGCATACCAGGCAATCAACCTGAGAAATATGCCCCTGCTCTACCATAGCTCTTCGTTCAAACTTACTATAATCTGCTGCAAGAATAACGTGCTGGGTATGCTCTAATATCGCTTGTGATACCTTTACTTCCCTAAAATCAAAATCGAGCAGTGCACCATCAGCGCTAATTCCACTGATACCTATAATGCCGTAATCCATACGAAACTGGCTGATGAAGTCGCAGGTTGCTTCCCCAATAATACCGCCATCTCGGTAACGTACTTCGCCCGCAGCGATAATAACTGAGAAGTCTTCTTTAGCAGAAAGAATGGTCGCGACATGAATGTTATTCGTTACCACGTGCAAGTTTTTATGATTAAGTAACTTGCTTGCTATCATTTCAGTCGTCGTGCCTATGTTTATAAATAATGAAGCCCCGTCGGGGATCATGCTAGCCACTGCCTCAGCAATTCTTTCTTTTACTTCACTGTTTTGTGTTTTGCGTTCTTGATAAGGCGTATTTTCCCAACTTCGATTAAGTCCAGCGCCCCCATGGTATCGACTAACAATACCTGCCTCGGCGAGCTGGTTTAGATCGCGACGAATAGTTTGGGGGGTAACATCACAACGAGTAACCAAGTCGTCAATAGACATGAAGCCATTTTGTTTGATAAAGCTAACAATTTTTTCGTGTCTTTGCGTTTGGTTCATTGGGTCATTCCTTGTGGCGATTTAGCTATTATACGTGGTTCACCTTTGCCTGCCTACGGTAATTCGAACACTGAAATGTTCGTTTTCGAAAATATAGCATTGTTAAACTGGTGTAAATGGTGCAAACTCTTACCAAATTATGTTCAGGAGACGTGTCATGGGCCAATATATTCTTGCCATAGACCAAGGAACCACGAGTTCACGTAGCATTATCTTTGCAGCGGACGGCGCTATCGTAGCTGTTGCACAACAAGAGTTTTCTCAAAAATACCCACAAGATGGTTGGGTGGAACACGATCCAGAAGAAATTTGGGAAAGCGTAACCACTACCATGAAGCAAGTATTCGATAAGTGCTCTGTATCACCTGAAGATATAGCCTCTATAGGTATTACCAATCAACGCGAAACAACCTTAGTTTGGAATAAAAACACCGGCAAGCCTGTGTACCCGGCTATTGTTTGGCAAGACAGACGTACCTCGCAGCAATGTCGCGAACTCGACGACGATGAAAGTTTAGTGGCGCATATTACTGAATCTACGGGGCTACTGCTTGACCCTTATTTTTCGGCCACCAAACTAGCGTGGATCTTAGACAATGTAGAAGGTGCAAGAGCGCAAGCCGAAGCCGGTGAATTGCTTTTTGGTACAGTGGACACCTTCTTAATTTGGCGTTTGACCAACGGCGAATCACATAAGACCGATGCCACTAACGCTTCTCGTACCATGTTGTTCGACATTAATACTCAGTGTTGGGACGAACGATTACTCGATACCTTTAATATCCCTAAAGCCATGCTTCCTGAGGTCATGGACTGTGCTGATGAATTTGGTGTTGTAAGCAAAGATATTTTGGGCTGTGCTATCCCTATTCAAGGTGTAGCCGGCGATCAGCAGGCTGCGCTTGTTGGCCAAGCCTGCTTCCAGAAAGGCATGGCAAAAAGTACTTATGGTACGGGTTGTTTCATGATTTTGAATACAGGCGACAAGCCTCTTCAATCTAAGAACCGCTTGTTAACTACCGTAGGTTATAGGTTAAACGGAAAAACCACTTACGCCCTTGAAGGTAGTATTTTCATGGCCGGCGCTACGGTGCAGTGGTTACGTGATGGCTTGAAACTGATTGACGATGCTTCCGAAACCGAAGCGTTGGCGCAAAGAGCGCGACAAGATAATGGTGTTTTTCTTGTGCCAGCCTTTACCGGACTAGGCGCTCCTTATTGGGATCCCGATGCGCGAGGTGCGATTTTGGGCCTAACTCGAGACACCGGCATAAGCGAAATTGTTGCCGCGGGCTTGCAATCAGTATGTTATCAAACCAAAGACTTACAGAAAGCCATGGAAAGTGATGGCGCACGGCCAACCACTATCCGCGTAGATGGCGGCATGTCTCGAAACGATTGGGTAATGGGTTTCTTGTCTGACATATTAGGCGCAGAAGTTGAACGCCCCGAAATTACTGAAACCACCGCACTTGGCGCCGCATTCCTTGCTGGCCTTCAAGCTGGTGTATTTACCTCTGTTGATTCCCTTACCGAGTGCTGGAAAAGTGACAGTATTTTCACTCCTCGGCTTTCAAAAGAAGAGCGTGACAAGGCCTATGACGGTTGGAAAAACGCCGTTGCCCGTATCCGCTGTAGTTAATTTTACCTCTCCATATATAGCGCGGTAATAAACCGCGCTTTTAATATAAAAAAATATTTTTATAACATTGTCATTACAATGTAAATTTGTGTTACTATCAAAAATTAAGGAAAACGTTTACCTTTTTTCTTAATTTTTAAAAACCTTTAATTTCAACATCTTAATAATAATAATTCGAAATTTAGGTTATAAGATGTGTAAAAAGAATGTTAATAAGCTTGATCCGAACATACTTATTACGCTATTTGTACGCTAACTAAGTAGAAAATAGCCTACTCACGGAGAAAACACAGTGACACATAAAATTAATCACATCATTATTAGGCCCAATGGCCAAGCGCTCACTATTAGGCGTTGCTATTGCGACAGCCTTACACACCCCGTTGGTATTCGCTCAAGAAGAAGCGACACCATCTGAAGACCAAGTTGAAGTTATTGAAGTTAAAGGTTTTACCAGTTCACTTAAAGCATCAATGCTAGATAAGAAAGCATCTGATGTTGTTTACGACGGTATTACTGCTGAAGATATTGGTAAATTCCCAGATCAAAACGTTGCAGAGTCACTGCAGCGCATTACTGGTGTTGCTATTGATAGAAGTGGCGGTGAAGGACAATTCATTACAGTACGTGGTTTCGGCCCAGAATTTAACACCGTATTGGTAAATGGTCGTCAAATCGCTACTGAGAACCAAGGTCGAGCGTTCAGCTTCGACACGCTTCCTGCAGAATTAATTAGTGGTGCAAAGGTATACAAGAGCCCGCTAGCATCAATGCAAGAAGGTGGTATTGGCTCGACTGTTGAAGTTACCACTGCACGCCCTTTCGCATTTGATGGCTTTAAAGCTGTAGCAAGTGTTAAAGGCATGTATGAAGACATTTCTGAAGAAACAACACCACAACTATCTGGCCTTGTTACCAATACCTTTATGGATGGCAAGCTAGGCGTTTTAGCTGCTGCTTCCTTCCAACAACGTAAACTTCAAACAAATATGTTGGAAACACGCTACTGGCGTCCAGGTGTTAGCATCACAGATCGTTCAGAACTGGATAACCCAGACTATGCCGATAGCTCGCAATACAATGGCGTTTACGTTCCACAGAACTTTGACCAAATTGTTGACTTGGTAGATCGTGAAAGAACATCTGGAAACTTGGTTGTTCAATACGCTCCTAACGATGATATGACTCTTACCTTAGACGGTCTTTACTCAAAGTTCGAAGTTGATTCAGACGCCCACAGTGTTGGTCATTGGTTCACCGATAGCAACTTAGACAATATGACCTTTAATGACAATGGCTCACTAACTAGCTTAGACAGTACATTAGTTGAAGGTGTTGGTGGTGCAACTGACTTTATCCGTCGTCGATACGGTCGTGACGTTGAAATTCAAGCATTTGGTGCGAACTTCGAGTGGTTAGTAAATGACAATTTAACTGCCGTTATCGATTTATCAACATCAACGGCTGAAGACAACAGTGGTGGCGATAACTTCTTTACCGTTGTAGGTTACAACAATGCCTACAGCGTAGATTATTCAGGGACTACTACACCAACACTAACTGTTGATGGTGGTGATGCAGCCTTACAAACACCATCGTTAGGCCGCATGCATTACAACGAACGTAACGGCTTCGATACTGAAGACACTATTTCAGAATACCGTGCGGATTTCACATGGGTGCCAGATTCGGATAATGCCTTCTACAAAATGGATTTTGGTATTTACTATCAAGACCGTGAAAAAGACAACACACGTCGCTTCGCTTCAGCATGTAATGTTTACTGTGGATACAGTTTCGATATTCCTGATGAGCTACTTACTGTTTTCACTGCCGAAAACTACTTTGCTGGCGTACCTAACCAATGGTTGACGTACAACCCGGAAGCGTTCTTCGATTATGCAAACTCTGACGTCGCTGCACAGCAAATTGCTGATGCAACAGGTTTATCATTTGATGATGTTCGTGCAACCCTTGATGCAACAAATATTAGTAACCCGCAAGCAAGTGCCGACTCTTACGTTGTGGGCGAAGAACTATTAAGTGTTTACACGCAGTTCTACTTCCAAACTGAAATCTCAGATTTACCTTTAGATATTAACTTCGGTTTCCGTTACACAGAAACAGATACATCTGTAGATGGAACTGTTCAACAGGTTCAAGATTTAGAGTTTATTCCTAACGACCCATCAGACCTTAACGTTGTTTATGCGACCGATGTTGGAACGCCGATTAATGAGAAAAACAGCTACTCTTCGTTGCTGCCTAATGTAAACGTTAAACTTCAACTAACTGACGATTTGTATCTACGTTATGCTTATTCAGAAACACTTACTCGCCCAATGATGGACGACCTAGTACCTGTATTTAACGTAACGGTATCTCGTCCAGGTAACTTGCAAGCTCAAGCGGGAAATACCGAACTTCAACCATACCAAGCTTCTAGCTGGGATGTGTCTTTAGAGTGGTATTACGATGACACGAGTTACTTCTCAGCGGCTGCATTTAATAAGGAAGTTGAAGACTTCATTTCTTCATCTACTGAAGAAGAGTCTTTATTCTTAGATAGCGGTGAGTATGTATTTAGTGTGCTTCGTCCTCGTAATGGCGAGACACTGAATGTTGAAGGTCTTGAACTAGCTTGGCTACATACTTTAGAAAATGGTTTTGGTATTCAAGCTAACGCCACTATCGTAAATTCAGATGCTGAATTTAGTCTGCCAGGTTTGGGGAACTCTCAAAACATTACGCTTTTCTATGAAAAAGATGCGTTCCAAGCCCGTGTAGCACTGAACAACCGTGAAACTTTCATGCAAGAAGCGGTAAGTTCACTAGGTGGTACTGAGCCTCTGTTCACAGAGACATATACCCAAGTGGATATGAGCGTAAGCTATGATGTTAATGAAACCGTTACCGTGTTCTTCGAAGGTATCAATATTACTGAAGAAGAGCTAACGCGTCGTGGTCGCCTATCTGAACACTTTGTACAACAAGTGAATGATGGTGCTCGCTATGCAGTTGGCGTACGTGCTAACTTTTAATTATACCTAGAATGAAAGAGGGGGGCATTCGCCCCCTTTTTAGTTGTTTCTTCTGCTGAGGAGTTTTTTGTGTCAGGCAGCTTAATCCAAATCATTGTTTTCTTCGTTATTACTGCGCTTATAGGTCTACTCACCTACATTAAGTGCCGCGGACATGGACACAGTAAGGCAAGTGAAACTAAAGAATACTTTCTAGCTGGCGGTGGTCTTACATGGATCTTTGTCGCGGGCTCTATTACGTTAACTAATTTAAGTACCGACCAATTAGTAGGTATGAACGGTAACCAAATGGCGTTACTGGCATGGTGGGAATTTGCAGCCGTTATAGGCTTAATAATCTTAGCCCGTATTTTCCTTCCTGTTTATTATCACTATCAATGCACAACTACTACCGAGCTTTTAGAGAAGCGTTACAACAACAAGCATATTCGTGCGCTTATTGGGCTGCTTTTCTTCTTAGGTAGCAGCCTTATATTTATGCCAGCGGTTATTTATTCTGGCTCTTTGTTCATGATTAACATGTTTAACCTAGACCTTCCACTCATGTATGTAGCTACAGCTTTTGCCATCATTGGTGCGTTGTATGCAATTTTTGGCGGGTTACGCGCGGTTGCGGTATCAGATACGTACTCGGGTGTTTTGTTGCTGGTTATGGCAATAGTTGTAGTGATATTGGCAATGGTAGCTATCGATTTTGATTTCTCAGGCATTCCTACAGAACGCTTAACATTAATTGGTGATGCAGACTCTCCTCTTCCATGGCAAACCCTATTAACCGGTATGATCTTCATTCAGACGTTCTACTGGAGTACCAATCAAACCATTACACAACGCGCTATGGCTGCCCCTAATATCAAAGAGGCACAGAAAGGCGTGTACGCAGCAGCGATCATTCGCTTTATCATTGTTCCTAGTATAATTGTTGTCCCTGGCATCATCTCATTCAAACTTTACGGTGACATAAACGATGCAGCCTACGGAACACTAGTTGGCGACGTTTTACCTGATTGGTTGTCGGGCGTTTTTGCAGCTGCGCTAGCGGCGGCGGTACTCACAACATATAACAGTAACTTAAACTCAGCCACGGCGTTATATGTATGCGATATACACGAAGCTTACGTGAACAAAAAGCCTGAAGTGGCCAAGTTAGGTGGAATTGTTACCGCAATTCTTACTGTAGTTTCACTGGTAATGGTGCCAATCTACGCGCAAGCCGAAAGTATCATTAACTTGTTACAACAACTCTATGGTTTGCTTAGCATGCCTATACTTTCTATTTTTATAGTCGGCTTGTTGTTTAATAATGTTAACCCGTATGCAGGCATTACTGCTGTTATCTTCGGCGTGTTACTTTATTCATTCTTTAGCTTCGTGCACGCACCTTTTGGTTTGCATTATATTCACCTTATGTTGGTTACCTTAATTTGCTGTATTGGTGTAGCCTTAGGTGTAAATAAACTCGTATTTAGACAGTCGGCGCAATGGCGTGGCAGATTGGTAGATGCAGACTAGGTAGCGCAGCGTATGACGCCGGTAAATAGTGTTGTTATTGTAGGCGGAGGCACGGCGGGTTGGCTTACTGCTGGTCTGCTGGCGGCTACCCACTCTAAACAAGGCTCCACCGGCGCACGCTTGTCTGTAAAGGTTATTGAATCTGATTCGATTCATCCTATTGGTGTGGGCGAAGGCACTTGGCCTACTATGCGCAGCACCTTAGCTAAAATAGGAATTGAAGAAGCTGCACTCGTCCAACAAGCGAGTGCGACCTTTAAACAGGCGAGTAAGTTTGTTCACTGGCACACTGAAGGGCAACGCACTGGATACTACCACCCCTTTAGCGCGCCTCAAGGCTCGGCCAGTGTAGATATAACCCCGTATTGGTTACACAACGACTCATTAAACGAGTATGCCTCAGATGTATGTTTTCAACCTAGCCTGTGCGAACAAGGTCTAGCCCCCAAATTAAAGGCCGATTCAAAGCAAAGCTTCAGTGCCAATTACGGCTATCATCTTGATGCCGGTAAATTCATTAACGTAATACGTGAACACTGTAAGAAAGTGTTAGGCGTCGAGCACATTATTGATGATGTCACCGATGTTGCTACTGATGACGCAGGCATAAAGCATGTCGTGACAAAAAATAATGACCATATTCGCGGTGATATTTTTGTTGATTGCACAGGTTTTAGTGCACGTCTTATCGAAAAAGCACTAGATGTTCCCATGGAAGACGCATCCTCTGTATTGTTTTCAGATTCAGCTTTGGTGCATCAAATTGCATATTCTGATGAACATCAGCCTATTGCTTGTCACACCCTATCTACCGCGCAAGAAGCTGGTTGGATATGGGACATTGGTTTGCAAAATCGCCGGGGCACGGGTTACGTTTATTCGTCAGAATTTCAATCAGATGATGAGGCAACTCAAACGTTTATGGCTTATCTAAAATCGATAAACCCTAACGAAGAGTTACCTTCTACTTTTAGAAAAATTAACTATAAAACTGGCTATAGAAAACGTTTCTGGGAAAAAAATTGCGTAGCTATAGGTTTATCTAGTGGCTTCTTAGAGCCCCTTGAGGCCTCTTCACTGATGTTAATTGAGCAAAGTGCAATTCAACTTGCTGAGCAATTACCCGCCTACACACAGGTAATGCCCCACGTGGCAAGCCGCTTTAATCGGGCGTTAACTAATAAGTGGCAAAGCACTATAGAATTTTTAAAACTACACTATGTTCTTAGTAATCGTAACGAAGACTTCTGGTTAGCAAACAGATCACCACAGAGCATTCCACAACGGCTAGCATCCTTGCTTGAAGAGTGGCAATACCGCCCTATTCTTGATAGCGACTTTACTGATACAGATGAGGTATTTAGCGCACAAAGCTATCGCTATATACTTTATGGAATGTCACATAAGACCAACTTGAGCCAGTATGTGCGTTCAATGAGCAAATACGAGGGTGCCGATAAACAGTTACAACTTAATAAAGCCTTAATCGCTCAGTTGAAAGCGCGCCTTCCTTCTCATCGCGGCTTAATTGATACAATGCTTAATAAGCATTAAGCCTAGTACACCTTAATTTAATCAATCAGGTATTGTTATGTCGTCATATACGCCGTTAGATAGCCAAGCTCATCGCAACCTTCGTATTAAGGTAGATAAAAATTTCGGTCACAGCGCCGAGTTTAACTTAGTGTCTTTAGGCTTCAATGAGATTGCCAGTATTGCCGGCTGTATGCCTATAGTGGTTACTGCAAATGACACAAACCATTCTCACACGTTAGCGGCAGTGGTTGGCTGGCCCGAATTTGGTAACGTATATTGTAGCGACACTGAATGGATGGGTCATGCCGTGCCGCTGAGCATCCAAAGCTACCCATTCAATTACGCTGTTGAACAAGACAAACTCACTGTATTGTTTGATGAAGACAGCCCTTTGGTTTCTAACAATAGTAGCGAAGGTGCCAGCGCTTTATTTGCATCAGATGGCTCCCCATCTGCAAGTCTTAAACAGTATCAAAGTATGCTATCTAACTTAGCGAGCGGCTCTCAACAAGCAAGTGCTTTTATTCAGCTTTAACCGACCTTGAGTTGCTATCTAATCTATCAATCACCTTACATTTTGAAAATGGCGAACCCCGTGAAAGCACAGGGCTTATGACTATTAATGAAGATAAGCTAGCGCAGCTAAACGCAGATATTATTCACCAATTGCATACCCAAGGGTTACTGATGGCAATAAATGCCATGATGCTTTCACTTAGGCAATACAACCGCTTGGTACAACTCACTAAAAATGCGAACAACCCTGTGGTTAAAATCGGGCTAAAAACTACCAACTAATTATTGGTGGAGAAGTAAAGAGCATGGTATTTTACACGCAATGTAAACGCTTTACCCAATTTAGATAAACGTCTTATTCCGCATCTTTTCTATGTTATACATGCGATATAAATGGGTGTGCGGTATTCAATCATATTTAAAACCTGAGAGGTTAACATGTCATCACTCACGGCTTTTGTCCGCTTAGACAACGCAAAAACGACTTTAATTTTCGACTGCCAAGGGCGCATGCCTACTCTGATTTACTATGGCCAGCAGTTGAAGACTGCAACGACGCCAGACATGTTAGCGCTGCTTAACACTCGCCAAGAAGCGAAATGTGCGCCGGTTATCGAGCCACCTATCTCATTAGTTCCCACCCATGGTGAAGGTGTTACCGGTTCACCTGGTTTAGAAATTTCAGGGGATGCAGATCAATGGTCTGCTGGCTTTACCTTGTCGGATATTGAGCAAACCGATACCAGCTTAACGTTTACTGCGGTTGATGCCGACAGGCAAATGCAGTTGATTACACGGGTTGTATTAGATGCTGAAACAACCGTGGCCACATTTACCTCAAGTATCGAAAACCAAGGTGAGAGCACTTTACAGTTAAACTACTTAAATGCTGCTAGTCTTGCCTTACCAACGACCATGAGCAAGATTAAAAGCTTTGAAGGAAGATGGTCTAATGAATTCCAAACTGCCGACCATGACTTGTTCTTCGGTAGTTATGTACGTGAAAACCGCCGCGGCAAAACTTCTCACGATACTTTCCCAGGCTTAATCGCGTTTGCTAATGGAACCGGTGAGCTAGTTGGTGAGTGTTTCGGCTTCCATTTAGGTGCTTCAGCTAACCATAAATTCCGCGCGGAAATGATGGCTGATGGCAGAAGCTACGTTCAATTTGGCGAACTATTGTTTCCAGGTGAAGTAACCCTCGGTGCAGGTGAAAGTTATACATCACCCGTGCTTTACGCAGGGTTTGGCGACGCTGGCTTTTCATCCCTTTCGCAGCAGTTCCATAACTTTATTCGAAACAATGTGTTAACCCACAGCGCTGATATCACCAGTGCACAGCACAAGCCCCGCCCAGTGCACTACAACACATGGGAAGGCATTTATTTCGACCATGATGAAGCCACGCTTAAAGCCCTTGCTGACAAAGTAGCCCCCTTAGGGATAGAGCGCTTTGTACTAGATGACGGCTGGTTTAAAGGCCGAAGAAATGACAAAGCTGGCTTAGGCGACTGGACAGTAGATGAAGCTATCTACCCAGAAGGGCTAGATGGGCTTATCGACCACGTTACCGATAAAGGCATGGAATTCGGCATATGGTTTGAACCTGAAATGGTTAACCCAGATAGCGATTTGTACCGCGCACATCCTGAATGGGCGTTACACACCAAAAATAACCCCCATGTACCCTTTCGTAATCAGTACGTACTCGATTTAACGAACCCTGAAGTGGTTGAGTACCTTTATAAAGTCATCACCGACGTACTAAGCACTTACCCTAAAATTAGTTACATTAAGTGGGACATGAACCGCGATGTAAATCATCCTGGCAACCTACATGGCAAACCAGCTATGCATGGCCAAATGGCGGCTTTGTATACGTTAATCGATCGCGTTAAAGCGGCACATCCGGGTATTGAAATTGAAAGCTGTTGTTCAGGCGGGGGGCGTGTGGATTTAGGTATATTACCTCACACCGACCGTTTTTGGACGTCAGACTCTAACGACGCGTTAGACCGCTTGTACATACAGCGCGGCTTCTCTTACTTCTTCCCTTCTGAAGTGATGGGCGCACACGTAGGCCCTCGCGATTGCCATATTACTGGCCGTAATTTACCGATTGAGATCCGCTCTGCGGTATCGATGTTTGGCCACATGGGTATTGAGATGGACCCCCGTGAGCTTACTGAGCACGAGCAAGACACCCTGAAATCGGCTATTTCGCTATATAAAAAATACCGCCATATTACCCACGGCGGCGATTTATACCGTATGGATGATGATGGCCTTAACGTGAAGTTTGGTTATGTATCAAAAGACAAAGCCGAGGGTATTTTTGCCTACAATAGCGTGAAAGAAACCGGGCGTACTACACCATCTCGTTTCTATTTTGCCGGGCTTGATGCCGATAAGTCCTATACCCTTGAGCGGGTTTGGCCGGGTACATTGAAAGAATACTCACCGTCTATTTTGCAAAAAACAGACGGGCAAGTATTTAGCGGTGAAGCGTTAATGAAATACGGTATGCAAATGCCGGTTTTATTCCCGCAAACTTCGCTTATCTATACCGTTAAAGCAGTGTAGTTCGATAAAAATACGCTGCATAAAGCTTAAAGAAAGCGAACCACTAGGTTCGCTTTTTTATTTGTTTTTTGAGGCTTTTCATTATTTTTGCCAAACGTTTATCACCGTCTTTTGTCACTTTCTCAAGGGTGCTAGATGCCATTGAAACATCATCAGCATTTAGGAACAGCTCGGCTAAACGTAAGTTAGCCCAATTCTTACTTGGCAACTGATGAGTATCAATATCTGTCGCCTCTAATTCAGCCAAGTAATAGTTAAGCGCATCAATTCCCGACTTAGTATATTGGCTGGTTTCTACTGCCACCCAGCCTATACGATAAGTGCCATATAGTTGGGTAAACTTACTTTCAGAATACGTGTTCCATGCTTGTTCATCTGCTTTCTGTGCTTTAACTACGTTAGTGTTTAATAGAGGGGTTAGCGCTGCTATCGCGTCATCGTATTCTTCACCATCTATATGCAATCGACCAAGCTCAAAACGTGCCCGAACTTCGAATTCAGGCTTTTCGCTAAGCTCAATTAACATTGCTTTTGCTTCAGCAGCTTTATCGTCTGCAGCGTAAATTGTTGCTGTCGCAAACTTGCCTTCTAGTGCATCCATTTGCGTAATTTTGTCAGCAAGCTTTTTGGCTTCATCTATATCGCCACCAGCGATAGACGGCGCGACTATGTAAAATTGCATTAGCGCCTGATAAACCTCAATTTCATCTGGTGCCACTTCAATTGCTTTTTGTAGGCTCGCTTTGGCTTTTTTGGCATAACCTAGGGCGGAAAAAACACTATCCATTGCTTGCGCACCCATCACGTTAGCCTGCATATGGTAAGCGCGGTAATTGTCTTTATGCTCGTCAACAAATTGAGCCGCCATATCCTCAGCGTCATCTAAATCTGTATTCATTAACGCCGAAATTAACACGTTATATTGCTTCGGGGTTTTCGATGTTATGGGCTCAAGTGCGCTCACTATACTTTCATAATCCTGCGCTTGAAACATAGCGTCTAATACGTCGTCAGAAGGTAATGCGCTAGCGTTCGCAAACGACACAAAGAATGATAAACACAGTAAAGCGGCTATATTTGCACCCTTAAACGCAGTAATAGCAGGCAGACACAAACAATGGAGAACAGTTAATTTGTTTTGATTTCGCTGGATGAACATTCCTTTGCCTTAAGTAAATAAGCGTTAAGTAGTAAATTAGCATGCTTAATATGACTTCTCTAACTGAATAAGTAACAAAGCATGTCTTGCCAGAATGAAACCTTGGTCTGTGGGTATGGTATGGGTATGCGTATGGGTATAGCACAGCGCGAAACAAAAAAAGGCCTAACACGGTTAGGCCTTTACGGTATTTTTTATTGTTGGAGATAGTAAAGGTTACGCCTATTTCTTAGGTTTGCCTTCCATTATTAAGCCTAACGCATAGCGATTGTCGAAGCCTTTCCAGACTTCTGGCACTTTGTCGTCTACGGCAACTTGCCCACTATCACCTTCAACATTTAAATAAGCACAAAAGTCAGCTTTTCCTTTCACATGGCATTCCATCATAGCCAATGCAAAGTGTTCGTTTATGTCATTCATAGTTTCTGAACGCCAAGCCGGCTCTAAGTAATGGCCAATATCGAATTCGTTGCCAAATGCTTCTTTAGGAGCGGGATGGGGTGCAATATTGTGTCTGGCATTTTTGTACGTAAGCAGTTTACTGTCTTCGTTACCTGTATTTTCAAATAACCACTGTATACCTTGGTAACCAGCAATATCATCATGATCACCAGCGACATATAGCATGGGAACGTGAATATTATTAAGTGCATCTTCTGAAAACGCTTTATGTTGACCGCCCCAAGGCGCTAACGCCATCGCCGCTTTCCAGCGCGTATCTACGCTTTCAGCGTCGGCATTACCACCGGCACAGGTGTTAAGTACATTTTGTAGCGCACTGAGAACCGCAGGGTCTGTCACGCCAGTAAAGCTAGCAGTAGCTTCAGTTCCAAAGTTATAACAACCACCAACGGTATTCACCGCACCAAAACCACCCATGGAATAGCCAATAAGCCCGGCATTTTGGGTATCAACAACATCTTTAAATAGCGCATGTTCACTTACCGCATTCAACGTTAACACTTGATCTCGTGAGCGGTTTAATAGCGTGCTAGGGAATCCAGCATAAGGGGCATTGGTAAAATCTACATCTTCGTTAGTAGAGTCGGTATGATCTATCCCAGCCACAATATAACCATGAGATGCTAAGTGCTCACCAAGGTAATACATTATTGTGCGATAACCCGTATAGCCGTGTGACAACACAACGACAGGGTAACTGCCTTGCGGTTCTGCCACACTGGCATCGCGAATAGCATCAGCTTGAATACTAAACTCATTACCACTACGGGTTTGATTTTCATACGTTGTGGCCGCGCCGCTATCAGTGGTGGGGTACCAAACTTCCAGTTTCAATACTCGGTCAACAACTTGCCCTTGTAAGGTAACTACGGGCTTTGGATAGTTAACAGTTAAGGTTTTAACGCCCACTTGATAGGCGCCTTTTTCACTTAGCTCGGGCGTAATATCACTAGGATAGTCTTGATAAAGCGTCTGCGCTGAATATGCCGGTGTGGCTGCTAATAATGCTGCGATACATAACAGGGATAACGTTTTCATAATTTGCTAATTTTTTGTTAATTATTGTGCATAGCCTATATTACCTCTATGACCTCAATAAACAAGGCATAGCCCATTGATTAAATGAATTGTCATCAATAAGACTGGTAAATTAAAACGGCAATTTTGAAAGTAAGAAATGTAAACGTATAACCTAAAGGCTATTTTTGTACTCTGAATACAGCAAAGCACACGATAAGAATGAGTGCGAGGGTAGCGCAAGAAGTTACCAACGAAACAGTTACCCCTTGGACTAACAAGGTTCCAGCAACTAAAGCCCCTATTGCGCCTGCTCCCACCTTAGCTGCGGCAACCCACATGTACGTTTGCGCCGCGCTGTGCGCTGGGGCAAACTCAGTTCGTGCCGCTAGGCTGGAAGTAAAGAATATGGCATTGGCTACACCACACAACCAGTAGCCCGCCGCCCCAAGAACGAAAGATGGACTTAGGCTTGTGGCCAGTAACGCCACCAACAAAAAACTTCCTGCCCGCTTTAATAATGTTAAGGGCTCTTTCGAGAGTGGCCTAAAGATGAGAAATAGCGCACCACTTAAATTTCCTACCCCGTATGCTGTGACCAGATAAGCGCCGTGATGCTCTGCGTGCTGCCAATGTTCGCTAAGATAAACAGCCAATACGGGCAAGGCTGCAATACTAAATGCTGCTCCCGATGTCATCACCATCGTGCGTACCAGTGCGCTCGAGTTTTTAAACGCATAAAACACGCTTTTAAACCCTATATCTAACGAGGCGTCAGTCTTTGGTAGTGCATGCTTTTTAGGGAAGCTTAAAATGAGTATGCCGGCTAACAGAGGTGTGAACACCAGCACACTGACAGCCACCTTGGTCGAGAACAGGGCGGATAAAGAAGCGACAATAAACGGGCCCAATGTGTGCCCTACCCCATAGGTAATGGTGTCCCAGCTTTGCGCCTTTCTAAGAGATGTATTGCTTGCGCTAACTAAACTTGGCAGCTGAGTGCCCAAGCCCCCCATAATAAACGAACTGCAAACACCACTTAGCAACAACGAAAACGCCAACAACCAAGCCAAATGCCTTTCAAAACTGAATATAGCCAAAAGAAAAAAGCAGGTGTAACTCAGCGCCGCCCCGCTAATAAGGTACTTAGGCTGCGAAACCCCATCCAACCAACGCCCGTATACTGGCCCTAACAAGTGGGGCAGCGTTAAACACGCCGCTAAAATGCCTGCCGCTTTTCCATCAAGCTCAAGGTTTCTAGCAAGCAATACGATGGCCACAATAGCGCCACCTGTTGCGGTGCGCGCGATAATGGCGGCTACAACATATTTGAATAATGGTGAAAAATGTTCTTTATTCAACGGTGGGCTACTCTTTGGGCTCAAGGCTACTTATTGGCTCAGGGCTGCTTATTGGCTCAAGGCTACTCTTTGGGCTCATGGCTGCTCTTGGCGCTGGGCTTTTGCGTTAGCATTGGCAACAGATTCAACCTGAGTCAGGTATAACTTAATCCAATGATAATTGCGTTAAAATCGCTTCGAGTTTTTGTTTATCTTCGGCCTGAAGGGGCTGTAGCGGATGAGGTAAACAGTTTGCTTCTGTGTACCCCAGTATTGCCGCCGCGGTGGCCATTACGCGCATACCGCCTTTATTGCGGGCGAATAAATCCCACAATGGGGTTAAGCGTTCAGATTGTGCTATTGCTGCTTGCGGCGATGTTGATTGACTCGATGCAATCATGGTTCTCACCGCATTAGGGAATAAACCTCCGAGTACAGATAACCATAAATCACATCCCGCCTGCATCCCCAAGGCACCAAATTTATCACCACTTACCCCAATGGCGACATGCTCTGGCACTATATTTCGCAGGCTCGAAAGTCGTGCTTTCCCAGCCGCATTACCATCAGCATTAGTATCAGCAAAAGGCATTCCGGGGATTTTAATCGCGCCAACGTTGGGAAGCTGGGTAACTTGGCGATATAGCTCGTCGCTGAAACTAAACTGGGTCACTCCAGGGTTCTCATAAATACATAAGGGAATTGAGATTTCAGCGGTAACCTTCTCGTACAGGCCAAATACTTCAGCTTCGTGTAGCGGGTGATAAGAAACCGGTGCTAACAGCAGCGCTTTCGCACCCGCTTGTTGCGCGGCTTCTGCGTTCTTCAATACATCATAGGTACGCAGTGAGCCAATGCCTACCATTACCGGCGTGTCGCCAGCTATTCCTACTGACGATTCAGTCACCTTAACTAGCTCATCCCTTGATAAATAGGGATATAAACCTGTAGACCCCATTGCACAAATCGACTCAACATTGGCCTGCTTCAGGTTGCCAATCAACTTTTCAAAAGCGTGAAAATCAATTTTTTCATGGTGAAAGGGCGTAAGAGGAAAAGCACACAATCCGGTGAACATGGAGGCTCCTAATGCGAAGGGCAAGCGATGTATTTAAGCGATTAACGTTACTATACATCAATCATACACTTATCATTCGTCCACATACATCTCGTTACCTTCTAAACTAGAACAACATTTTATGCTTTTGAAAAGCTGATCATAGATTTTTCATTACGGTATCTGCCCATAACGCGCCGTCTTGTTGGCAACGACCATAAAGACAAATATCTTGGTTTGATAAGCGCTCGAACGTTTGGCTATCAAATCGCTCAATACCAATCACATTAATAAGCAAGGAACCTAGCGCATTGTCATGTGTTAGTAACGCTTGTTTTAAATGGGCTTCTAGTTTCAAACTGCCGACTAATGTCTCCATGTTCACTTTAAAAATGGCATCTACACCTGATAGCAATCCCACTAGAAAACATTCTAAGGGGTGAAGCGAAACCTCCTCATCCTGATTATTAAACGCAATAAGTTCGAGGGTTTTTGCCCGTGCTAACAATGACCGGAATAATTCAGTTGGGCTAGTAGAAACAGACATTAGCGACATAACAATTGCCCACTGCTTAACAACATCTAGCCCTATGATAACAACGGCTTCCCGTACACTGTTTACATCTCGAACCAGTTGATAAAGCGGGCAGTTAATTAACAGCAAAATTTTAGTAGTCAGCACAGGATCTAATGAAATGATTTCTGCGACCTTATCAACCTCTATGTCGTTTTTACTGAATTCAGACACTAGCTGCAGACTACTGTTTTGTTTTTCGCTTATTTCTTTACCACCAATAATGGTAGGGTTTTCAAGGAAGTCGCCTTGAAATAGGTCAAACCCTAGCGCTTTACAATTTTCGTATACCGTTTGGCTTTCCACTTTTTCTGCCAGTATTAAGCACTTCGACTTCTTTAAAATTGGTAGGCTTTTACTAAGTTGTGACTGGGTCACGTTAAGCACATCAACTTTTATTACTTTAAGGTATTTAAAAAAAGAAGCTTTAGATGGGTCTAATGCATATTCGCTTAGCGCAAAATCAAAGCCTTTGCGTCGCAATTGCTGAATACGTTTCAGGTTTGATTCCGTAGGCTCTACCGAAGCCAATATTTCCAAAATTATGTTTGGTTTTACCGCATAAATATCATCAGTTTCACTCAAGAAGGTTTGATCGACGTTGATAAAAATAGGTACATCTAAATGCCGTTCACTTTCAGCGATACTCTCACAAACATTGGCTAATCGCTTTGTGGTCATAAACTTTTTTGATGGGCACACATTTACGCTTGAAGAGGTATCTTCCGCCCCTTCATCTAAGCATAAGAACTCACAAGCATAGATTTCGTGGTTTTCGTTAAATACAAGCTGCCTTGCAGTTAACACATCCTTCACCATCGGCTACTCCATAAGATTACTAGGCTGCGGCTGAAAATCGGCCACTAATTAAAATGCATTAGGAAGCAATAATTGTCCTTATCTAGACCGCGCTGATCTTCGCAATTATCGCTATTGTCATCTACATTAAAATTGTCGCGGTTTTAACTGGCTTCATTACAAAGCGAGAACAAAATTAATTAGAAAAACCTTATGTAATAAATATTTAAGACAGGTTTTTATAAAACTGTTTGGCGATTCTTAAATAATAGACCACCTTTTCATGACTATAAAAGATATTGAAATTAATAGAGACCTGAAAAAAACCCAAAGTCTCATAAATCTGTTTTATCATCCCGTGCTTGTGGTTAATAACGACTTGGACATTCTGGCTTCAAATAATAAGTTGAATGAAAGTGAGGCACTGTCTTCCAATTTGCCAACTATTATAGATGCCATAGTACCTTTGCTAAACGGCGAGCAAGAACTGGCTTTTTGCGTGATAGAAGGCGAAGAAAAACTGTGCACGGCCATGCCCATGGAACATGGGAGGACTCTAGTTAAAATTGCTCGCTCTAAGCCATCTGCGCTAGCAAAACGATACTATAACTTGGTTACCGCAATCGATAAGATACCCGATGCCGCAATAATTTGTAGTGACGGAAAGATTGACCTAGTTAATGAGCAATTCCAAAACATATTCCCTTTTTGCGGGAACAAAAGTTTAAACGGTGTGCCATTAGATTCCATTCTTAACGATTTTAGTGACTATTTCGCACAAGGGGATAGCCATCTACAGGCTGTTACCTATCGCTTTTTACGACGGAAATTTAATAGTAAGCAAGAGATGTCTTTGTCGTTCACAGCGCCCGACGGACAATTCTATGAGTATCGCGATAATCTCACTTTCACAGGTGGACGTGTTGGCCTCATTATCAATGAGTCACAAATAAAAGGGCTGAACGAGCAACTCGAAATCTCTTTTAATGAAGCCACTGCACTTAGCAATGCAAAAAGCAACTTCATGGCAGCAATGAGTCATGAGATACGCACCCCATTAAATGGCATTATAGGTCTGCTAGATTTATGCGAGCATCAAGAAGAGTTTAAAGGGAATGAGCTATTAAAAAGAGTGTCTAAAAGCTCTATCTCACTGTTAAGCCTCATCAATGATGTTTTAGATTTCACTAAGTTTGATGCCAATATGGTACAGCTCTCGCCGTCAGACGTTAATTTGAGAGTACTGTGTGAAGAGCTAATTAACACCTTCTATGGACAGGCAAAGCAGCAAAATGTGGAACTTACGTTGTTTGTCGATCCCGTCATATCTCGAATTGTTAGTGTAGATGAACTTCGCCTTACCCAAGTACTCACAAACCTTATTAGCAATGGTCTGAAGTTTAATCAAAAGCTAAATGCAACACTTCGCCTTGAGGTATTGCAAGATGATTTAACCAACTACATTCACTTCAACGTTATTGATAATGGGATTGGGATAGAGAGTACTAAAGTACATACGATTTTTGATCGCTTCACCCAAGCTAATGATGATATTCACAAAACGTTTGGTGGCACCGGACTTGGGTTAAGCATCTGTCAGAAAATAGTACAGTTAATGGGTGGCGGTATCTATGTAGACAGTGAGCTAGGCAAAGGCTCTACCTTTGTGGTGCAACTACCATTAGAAGCCTGCTCTGCGCCGGAAATAGAGCTAGCGCCAGCAAATTTAGACACGTTCACTTTTGAAACTAACAGCGCGGTATTTTTTAACGACCTCAATCGCTATGCACAGCGATTCCACTTTAAGGCCATCTTAACAGACGCCTTACCCAGTAACGCATTGCCAAACCACTTCTACTTACTGGATGCATCTAGCGGCTGTGAAACCGAAGTAATTAATATTGAACAGGCATTGCAAGATAACAGGCCTCCTATCCCTGTGCATCAAATCGCGCTGCTCGTGGATAATGTGAATATGCATGCCCAGCTAACTATTAAGCAAATTCATCTCGCTCCACTCAAGTTAGCCGAATTGTTAAGCCTAGCAGCACCACACTGCCCTTCCTTGTCGGCTACTGCTGCAAGTATGTCACCCAAAAACATTTCCGACCGATTGCGAATTTTAGTAGTAGAGGACAACCCAGATAATATTTACGTGCTCAAAAAACAGTTTGATGCGCTGAACATTAAAGCAAGCTTTGCAATGTCTGCTGAAGAAGCGATTATTTTCTTCGAACAACAGCCGTTCAATGTGGTTATTAGCGATTACCAGATGCCCGTCATTACTGGTGGAGAACTGATTGGTATTTTGCGATGTTTAGAAGAAAGTGAACAGCGACCCAAGTCTACCATGCTAATCCTTACCGCCGACAATTCTAAGCAGTGTCAGGCTCACTGTAACGAGGTGGGTGTCGATAGAATCTTAATGAAGCCCTTAACCTTGCAAACCCTAGCAGATTTAATTAGCCGTCTTAACAGCGAACAATCCGCCCTGACTTCCTCTGTGGAAACCGTCACAGATGAACACGATGCGGAAAATCTCCTCTTTGAAGCGGACTTTTTTGATGACAGTAGTGAGGTTAATAGTAAGGTTGATTCTACGCGTGTTTTTGATATTGCAGCACTCACCGAAATTGTTGGCGATATTAGCCCACAAGAGGAGTACGACTATTTATGCGGGTTTGAACAAAGCCTGAGTAAAGACTTGCCTCTTATGCTTGATGTAGTGGATGTTGAAGACTGGCAAACCCTCTCGAAGTTTGCTCACAGATTGAAAAGTAGTGCCAGAATTGTTGGTGCTTATCATTTAAGCCAGAAGTGCGAAACGGTGGAACATATAGGGCGTCAAATTCCCGCAGAACCACTCATATTGTTAGATTGGGAAGAAATGAAACTCGCTATTGAAGAACTCATTACCCATATAAGGAAGTATTTGGAAAATCATGACTCAACCCAGTGAAGCACAAATTGTACTCTACATTACAGAGCCGCAAAGTGACGAAATCGTTCTTGAGGTTATTAAGAAGCATTTTGATGACTACGTTACCTGTGATTCTTTAAGAGACTTATGCAAGCTATTAATTGATTCTAAGCCCAAAGTGCTTTTGCTGACAGGCGACTCATTAGAGAAAAGCTTGTTTACTTATTACCGCACACTGGAAGCACTAAAATCATACCATCTATGCAACCACAAGATAGTTAGTTTAATACCTCGTCAGTTTGAAAGAGAAGCTTATGAAGCCCATGCGGCGGGGATTATCGATGATTACATGATTGCCCGGCCGGTTTATGAACTACATCGCATTATATTAATTTGCGAACATTTATTCAGCGAACTAGGGGTGCATGTTCAAGATAAAGAGATGCTGGCTCAACAAACCTACTTTAGCAAAATCGATCATTTTGATGACAAAATAAAGCAGGCTTTAAAACAAGGCCTAGACTACAAAAATCAATTACAGTTAGAGTTTGAAAGCTCTATTGTAGAAATTGAAAACGCATTAGAACGCGCAGTAACACGGGTAGAAATGGAGCAGTCCGTAGATCTTGATATTGCCAAGTTACAAGAGACCCTATCTAAAATAAAGTCAGACCAAATTCGCCCAGAGCTAATTAAACTGCAAGCAAGGGCAATTAGCTTATTAGAAAAAACCCTTGATTTAAAAACCGCAGAATTAACGTCAAATACTAACGCTGAAGAAGCAACGACAGGTGCGAGCACTGAAACAAGCGCAGACGAAAAAGACAAGGGCTATGTCTTTAACCGACTATACAACCAAGATATCGACCCTGAAAAAATACTGGCAAAAAAGAACGACGTGCCCTCTATTCTTGTGGTTGAGGATGACATTATTAGCCTTCAATTAACTAAGCGATTGATTGATAAATATAAGATGCATTGCGATACCGTTACCACAGGCAGGCAAGCCTTCGCTTCTTTGACCGCCAAAAAGTACGACCTTGTGCTGATGGATGTGAATTTACCAGACACTAATGGCATCTACATTGTAGGCCAGGCTAACTCGGAGCAAAGCCTAAATGCTGACACACCGATTATTATGTTGTCGGGGGATAAACATAAAGCCACGGTGACTAAAGCGATGCAAAAGGGAGCTAAGGGTTACATTATTAAGCCCCTGCAAAAAAGCTCGTTTGATAGGTTAATTGAAAAATATATCCCTAAGGCTTAAACAAACACTTAGGTAGTTATTCACCGTTTTATTTGAAAAAAGGCTGTATGGGGAACCCTGACGGGAACCCCGTTACATTAGAATAGGTTTGGCAGAGTAGGTCTGGCCCTGCTACTTTTTTGCAGCTTTAATTTTATTCTTCGCTACTGCGAATTCGAAAAACGTTCTTATATCAAGTTCGTAAATACGCTGCCAGTAGGTCTCTGCAAGTTCAGCGTTGTCGTTTTCTATGTGGTTTAGCGCTGCAATGAATAGGGCTTCAGACTGTTCGCAGCGATCACTCGCCAGTGCCATCAATTGCGTTTCATCAATACTGCCTTTGGCAAAGTTAAGCATCCCTTTTTGCCAATCATCCAATTCAAGTTTCTCAGAGGCAAAGTTTAATAGCTCACGACTTTCTTGGCTATTACCCTGCATTCTATAGCCATACGCACCATAAAGTACCCCATAGATTCGAGCCTCGTCAGCTTGACTATAACGACTAGCAAGATTAGCTACTTTATCCCAATTTCCCGCCGCAATATTTGCGTAAATTTGGGTAAGTAAAATCTCTGCTTTGCTATCAACATCAGTTATCTCATAGTCGATGACTTTATCGATTTTGGTATCCCATAAATACATTTCATTTAAATAACTCTGATAGCTAGGATCTAATTTAGCCGCTTTTTGTGCGGTATAGACGGCCAACGTGGTTTTATTACTAATACGGAATAATTCCGCGAGTAAATTAAAATGAAATGGATCATTAGGAAAAGACTGCGTCAGAAGACGGCTTTCGGTAATGATATCGTCTAATGGTTTATAAGTGCCCGTATCACACATATTATTAAGTGCGTATTCCGTTTGATAAAGCACCCAGTCCGACTTTGCATCAGGATTACTATCATCTCGCTTGCGCGCCGCCTCTACAATGTATAACGCTAATTCAACCTGATCCTGATTATAATAATAATAAGCTAACTCTAAAGCCCCATTCATAAAAAATGGATTGTCACGAACCGTTTGTTTTAACGCCGCTAACATTTTTTCGTCTTGGGGTTGCTCGAGTAAGTAAGAGACATACACCGGCGGTGCAATATCTAACGTACTCAAAAACGGGTGCTGATTATAAAAACCTTGCCACTTTTGTTCGTCGTATTCTTGCTCTACAAATGCTAATTGCAAATTCAACCGGTAATAGTGAAAAGCAAAATACCGATCGTTAGGCGCTTGTTTTATGCCTTGTTGCAAATTGCTTTGCAGCTTATTCAATAAGTCATAATCCGGCTCTCGCTCAAACGCCTTTAGCTGGTACTCAACTAAATTGCGCAATGCCTGCGAATCGTTAGGATAATTCTTAACCTGCTGCTCTAAACCAACGAGTTCAGACGAGGCATTTACATTTTGGGTTGAAGTAGACTCACAGCCGCTCAGTAATATCGCACCAGCAAGTAGTACAATTCGGTAAAACATCATCTAATAATCCTTTATGTACTAATACTGATAGCCAAGCGATTCAGCACGCTCGAACGCCGCTTCAGACAGCGCGTCTTTGCCATTAAAACCATGCACAATACCCAGTAAAAACTGCACTTCCCCATTATCTTTGTTGCCATTAGCAAGTTCGGTAACATATTCCAACGCCTCGTCAAAGCGCCCACTATCAAGTAAGGCTCGCGAGTGCGCTATTTGCTCTTCTATCGATAACGCTTCGTGGCTTTGCGGTGATGTTGCCACCACCTTGTCATAGACGAACATACTCTCGCTGCCTTTTTGAAAGGCATCAATAGCATTAAAAAAGGCCGCATATTCTTCAACCGGTATGGTTTGCGCATACAGTACAAACTTTGAGGTACTTGTTACCTCGTTGTCACTAGGCTGCGCAGTATGTGTAATTTCAAAAAATGGGTTTTGATAATTACTGGCAGGCCCATTTTGCACTAGTTCTGCATCTGACCAAGGGGCTGGATAAGTAATAGAAAGTTCTACCGTAATGGGTATTTGTATATAAAGGTCTTGGTCGCGCTCAGATACAGGTTCCATGATGGAAAAACCGGTAAAGACTTTTAAAATTTGCGCATAATTCATGCTGTAATGAAAACGAGAAATGTCTTCAGTAATAGAGAGTAAATCTACAAAATCTCCCTCTATTTCAAAAGGTGTAGCCGAGTCTGCGGGATCCGTTGCGGTAAACGACGTTACTCGATTATCGTGAACAAATGGCGACAGAAGTTGCTCTACTACAGCGCGCTTTTCTGGCGAAAATTGATAGTAACTACGAAGGTTCGTTTCTACCTGACCGTCAAAACTCATCTTTACTGATGCGTCTAATGCAGAATCATTCAGCGAATAATCAACCGCCACTTTTGCCACATTCTCTTCAGGTTGAACATGGGGAACCTCTACTAGTTCACCCGCGCTGCCCGTTACCACAAATGTACGTTTGCCCCCAAGCATGGCACTTAACCCCGGGAAAGTGCCCGTTTGGCCACTGGTATCTAGCCAATAACTACCTTCATCCGTGGTAACGTAAGTGATCATATGGTTAAAGTTAAGTGCTGGTAAATCGTCAAATACAACACTTCCATTGTAGGTATTTACGAGTGCTGGTGATGCTTTTATACCGGCTTCGTTGAGTAGCGCCACAATAAGAGTTGTTTGGTCTTTACAGTCACCATAGGCGTTCTGCAGCACTTCTTGCGCAGTATGAGGCTGATAGCCCCCACGATTAACATGTGCACCTATATAACGAACATTTTTTTGCATGTAATCAAACACCGCTTTTACTTTATCGGTCTGGGTGTCCTGCTCACTAAACAGTTCATTCGCTAACGCGGTAACTTTATCTGCTGGCATCAAGCTTGGCTTGAATAAGTCCCAGTACCAATCATCTACTGTTTTCCAATTGTTCATCGTAGAGACGTAAACAAGAGGTAAGGTTTCATCGATAGGCGGCATGCCAGACTCAATTTCTATGCCTTCTAGCTTATCCATTTTCCACACGTATTGCGTTGTGCTTCCACTTTTCGTCACAAGCGGAGACAAATCCGTGTTTCGATTTTCGATATATAAATCAACGGTGTTTGGAATAGTGAGTGTGGTTAACGAGGACAGAATAGGATCGATTCTCACCCAGTTTTTCAGCGGTAAAAACTTTACGTGATTAAAGCGAATGCCTGTGAACCATTCACCATCGATAATCGCTTTCGTCTGCTTTTCGTTAATTTGGTACTCGATAATATTACCGACTTTTAACTGAGGCACAGCGAACTCAATACGCTTCATATCATCAAGGTAATCGTCATTATTAGCCGACACTTCAGAGATAGCATCATCTTGCATATTGAAAATTTGACCGTCGGCAGCAATTACCCGAGCAAAATCGATACTGCTAGTGTGATAATAAGCATTGAACGAGTTAACCAATTTTGAATAGTCAGATACCGCCTCTTCGCTTGCAATATAGATAGCACGGTAATATTTGGTGGACTCTAAACGTTGCTCGTCGACCGTAATTTCGGTTCTGCGACTGAGTATTACCGCCCCCCTGTCTGCATATTCTGTAGCGTCCGTTTTGAGTGCTAATAAAGTCTCGGCATCGGGACCTATACTCGTCGTTTCTGCACTTGCGTTAGTTATCGATAAGAAACTCAAAAAGATAACGAACACTCGGATATATACTGCCATCCCATTCTTCCTTGTTGATACAAATTCCAACCAAACGCGTGCGTTCAACTGTTTATTTTTTAAGTTATGCTGCCGTATCTTGCGTTAATTGTCGATAAGAGATTTCTTATATCAGTGCCCCTTTAAATTTGTCTGATACATATCGCGCTTCACAACGAGCTAATTAGCTACTAATCAATTAATTTTGAACAAAAAAAAGCCCTTAATATAAGGGCTTAGTATCTATTTTTTTGATTTACAAAAAAGCTTTATCAGAATGTTGGGTAGGACACGTGCGCCCAAAAGGGTTAGCCGTTGTCCCCCCACCGAACCGTACATGCACATTTCTATGCATACGGCTCTCCGCTAGACTTAGCAAAGTTTCTATAGTCTGGCAGAGTCCCTCTGTGAAGATCGACATGACAGTCCTTACATAAAACTAACGTCTTCCGATAACGAGCAATCATCAGTCTTTTCCAAGGTTCTGTACCATCCTTAATATCTTTCAGTTTACGCACATGGTGAACTTCGAGATATCCAGTAATGGTGCCGCAGTATTCACATTTGTTACCTGCCATTCTGTCTAGCAATTCAGTTCTGCTCGAATATTTATAAACATTCGGAAACGGATCGGCAAAACCTGCTAGCGACACACTTCGATTTTTAAGTTGAAAAACTTCGAGTTCATAAAGTTTTCCATTACGTATTTCTCTGTGGATATATCGACCATCTGCCTGCTTCAATCGACGTGCGATCTTAGTTCTAGATGTGCGATGTTTTCCAGCCAGCGTCTTAAAAAGACTGTTCATCCATATCCAATGTAGCTTGTTCAGATATAGAACTGGTGCTAGGTTATAGTAGTTGGCATAGCCACGCATTTCAGCATTGTATTGACTAATAATTTCATAGTCAGACAAGTACATCATTGCAGGCTTTCCTCTACAACCATCCATGCCAGTTTCGTAATTCCCATAGCCACGGAGCGCACAGAATTTCTGTATTTTCACTCTCGGAACACCAAGGTGAATGTGTTCAGTAATGGTACGCTTTACAGCGTGAGTTTTACTGCCATCCGAGTTGTGTCCCACAACACATTTAACTCGTTTATTTTCCCTACGACATAGAACTTCATATCCGAGAAAGATAAAACCTTGTTTCGGGTCAACTACGCTTGATTTCTCTTTCGATACTTCAAGCTTCAATACCGACTCAACAAATTCAGTAATGTCAGACATTACTTGCATTGCTTCCTGCTTAGAACCAATAATCCCAATTAGGAAATCATCAGCATATCTAACATACCGCATACGCTTAAAGTTCGGATCGTCCATAAGAACACTAGATGTATTCGCTAGTTGCTCTTCAAGGTTTTTGATTTCCATTTCCCATTTGGCTATTTTCTGCTCATCAGCAGGGAAGCCAGATGCACCATAACCTTGTCTTATCCACTTTATACGGTTAGCTCGATTTTGTAGTGCCCGTTTGTATTCAGGGTTGGGTTTCCTTCGTCCTCCAGTACTAAACTCTTTGATTTTAGTTTTCATAAACTCATCGAGTTCGTGGAGAAAAACATTAGCCAATATAGGAGATATTATTCCCCCTTGTGGTGTCCCACTGTGGGTGCCAAAGTAACGCCATTCTTCCATATAACCAGCTTTCAAAAACTTATTGAGAAGTCCAAGGAAAGCCCGATCATCAATCTTTTTGCTAAGAAATTTCAGCAGGAGATCGTGGTTGATGTTGTCGAAGTATCCCTTAATATCGACATCACAAACCCATTTGGTGCTTTTCCAACCGTTACGTATTTCAGTAAGTGCTGTATGGCATGACTTGTTGGGGCGAAAACCATAGCTCCAGTCACTAAAAACTGGTTCATAGACTTCCTCAAGGATCATTCGCATGACCTCCTGAATCAACTTGTCATCGCCACTGGGAATTCCTAGTGGTCGTTTCTTACCATTCGGATTTCTCGCGTCCTTAGGGATGTGTGTGCGTCTGCAAGGTTTTGGACGATAGTCACCTGATTTAATTAGGTTGATAATATTTTGAACTCTATCAACACCCATACCATCAAGTGTGTTTGAATCTACCCCTTTCGTCATGGCTCCACGATTAGAATAGATGTTGGCATACGCCTGCATCCAAAGATCTTGATGATTACACATTATTTTGTGTAACTTTTTGACCTTATAGCCTTGCTTACTTGCTTTATTAATACCAATCAGAGCATTGAGTGTTCTTTCTAATAGCACTGACTATTGAACCTCGCTTCTTTTGGTATCGTGTCTAACTGTCTCCCTTCCCCCCTATATTTAAGCTTTCGTACGAGTTACCTCGATACTTATACTCAAATTTCAGGTCGGATTTGAACCGACTGCTACCTCATTACAAGGCTACGTTGGGTACTATGGAGCCTCCGTCACCATATTGGTTGTTCATTTCAAACCAACTTAGGTGATCCCGCATTTCTTTATAAATAAGATACGTCCCACTTAGGTTTCACTTACGTCCAATTACCACTCTCACCGAGCAGGTGCCAAGATTGTTGGATACGATAGCCTTCTAAAAATAATTATCGTAAATCTTGGTATGACTCCTGAACTATCGTGAGTCAAAGATATCCCGAAACCCACTATGGACTATGATTCAACCAATCAGGTTTAACCTTATGGGACTTGCAATGACTGGCGCAAAGTAGATAGTTTCCCCGCCACCAGCCTTTTGACCTAACATGCTGCACTCCCCTCCCTCTTTCGAGGTTCAAGTCTATTACTAGACAAGGATAAGTTAGGCTTGCAATAGGCTTTCCAACAGCCTATACTTGCGACAAGAAATAGCCGTAAGCGATTGATTTATAAAGCAAAACGGCGCACCTAAAACGGAATGTCGTCATCAAAATCAAAGTCTGGCTCAGCCATTGGAGGCTGCTTAGGCTGTGACTGACCGCCACCTTGGTTAGGTGCTGGCTGTTGATAGCCGCCCTGGTTTTGACCACCTTGATTTTGGCCGCCTTGTTGCTGATAACCGCCTTGGCTTTGACCACCTTGTTGCTGGTATCCACCTTGCTGGTTATTCTGAGGGCGTTGATAACCGCCACCCGCATTACCACCGCCACCTTCACCACCGCGACCACCAAGCATTTGCATTTGGTCTACAATGATTTCTGTAGTGTAACGGTCTTGGCCTGACTGATCTTGCCACTTACGCGTTTGCAATTTACCTTCAACGTAAATTTGAGAACCCTTTTTCAGGTATTCTCCGGCAATTTCTGCTAAGCGACGGTACATAGTAAGGCGGTGCCACTCAGTGCGTTCCTGCATTTGGCCTTGCGGATCTTTCCAGCTTTCGCTGGTAGCCAAGCTTAGGTTCGCAACGGCGTTACCGTTAGGCATGTATCGTACTTCAGGATCATTACCTAGATTTCCCACAAGTATGACCTTGTTAACGCCTTTCGTTGCCATTGGTGTCTCCTGTAACGTATTTAGTGCCTTGCTGCTCTATCACTTTGTGACAACAACAAGTGCGAAAGTTTCATCGATATTAGCCGGTTAGTATATCTTATTTTGAACGGGAGAAATTAAGTTTTTTCTCTCCCGTGTGCTTTCAAATTTGAACGCTATCAAAATATTCATCGCTTGTCGGCTGAACTTTCGCATGGTTTTATCGGGCGCTTGATAGCTTAAGCGCCCAAACCATTACCATTTACTTTCTAACTCCACCGGCTCTTTATTGTCAGCAGCGCTTTACCACCAAGCGCCGTAGAAGGCGATAAGCAAACACACTACGGCGAACGCGGCAATATTAAACCCTTTCGTTGTAGCGAATTCGACCTCATCTAAATCTACCGCATTTTCATGTACACCTTTTTTCTCTGCAAGCGACACGATAATAGCCACAGAAACACAAAGTAAGAACACAATTCCAACGCGGTCGATAAACGGCAGTTCAGGCCAGAATTGACGGAATACAATACTAAGTACAAAGGAACCTAGTGCCGCACACAGTCCACCGGTTGCAGTGGTCTTCTTCCAGAACATGCCCAATACAAACAAGGCGCAAATACCTGGCGTAAAGAAGCCTGTAAACTCTTGGATATATTGAAAGGCTTGGTCGAAATTACCCAACAATGGTTTGGCCGTGATCATGGCAATAATCAGTGAGACAAAGCTCACTATACGCCCTACTTTCACATAGTGATGTTGGCTTTCATTTGGGCGTTTGTCTTTGTATAAATCCATAGTGAAAATGGTCGATACACTGTTGGTCATCGAGGCTAACGACGACACAATAGCTGCTACTAACGCGGCAAAAATAACCCCTTTCAACCCTACTGGCATCATGCTCATAAGTGATGGGTAGGCTTGATCAGGCTTTGAAAGCTCCGGCACTAATAGCACTGCCGCAATGCCTGGTAACACTACAATCAGTGGCATTAACAGTTTAAGGAATGCCGCAAACGCTATCCCTTTTTGGGCTTCTTGTAGGCTTTTCGCCGCCAATGTGCGCTGAATAATGTATTGGTTAAAGCCCCAATATGAGAGGTTCATTATCCACATACCGCCAATGAGTACGGAAATGCCCGGCAAGTCCATATAATGCGGATTATCTTTCGATAAAATCATATCGAATTTTTCAGGTAACTGGTTGCTAAGGTCGATAAAACCTTGAATGGGGCCATTACCGCCACTGATTAAATTAAGCGCGGTGTAAGACAAAAACAGGCCGCCGAATATTAACAATACCACTTGAATAATGTCGGTAAGTGCCACAGCTTTTAGCCCGCCGTATAATGAATAAGCCAGCGAGAAAGCACCTAGGAATATCATGCCGTAAACCATATCCACACCAGCAATGGTGTTAATGGCTAAAGCGCCTAACCACAATACCGCGGTTAAGTTTACAAATACGTAAACACCCAACCAAAATACTGCCATGACTTTACGCACTCGATGGTCGTAACGCTGCTCTAAGAACTGCGGCATGGTATATATTTTGTGCTTTAAAAAAATAGGTAAAAAGTATTTCCCCACAATGATAAGTGTAATAGCTGCCATCCACTCATAAGAAGCGATAGCTAAACCTAGTTGATAGCCAGAGCCTGACATACCAATAATTTGTTCTGCCGATATATTTGCTGCAATCAGCGAGGCCCCTATTGCCCACCACGGCAAGCTAGAGCCTGCTAAGAAGTAGTCGTTCGTATCTTTTTCGTGTCCCTGCTTTTCCCTTGATACCCACCATGCGATGCCGATAAGCGCCACCACATAGATCACAAACACTGTGATATCTAACGATGCTAATTTCATAGTTTTTCCCAACGATTATTTTAGTTTTGCGGTGCGAATTTTCTCGATGCAGGGTCGATGAAGGCTATTGGTTTTATTATTATTGTAAAAGTTAAAGTCCACACCATGACTTTCTTTATGACTTTGCCCAAAAGCGCATCATTAATATCACATTTCATTAACTTAGATGAACAAGAATTGTAAATTTAAGGCAAAAAAAAGCGTTGTTTTGAAATTCAAAACAACGCAAGGGGCACAATTAATTGTTAACGGGAATCTTGTGTATTACATATAATGTTTAAGCAAATGCACCTTGAGTGGCAGTGCATACATATATATCAGCTTTGTAGCCAGTCTCGTCAAAGTACTTATCAGCAACCACTTGCTTAACCGCATCGACAGAATCAGTTGGAACTAACGCCACGACGCAGCCACCAAAACCACCGCCCGTCATGCGAACGCCACCGGTTTCACCTAATACTTCACCAATAATTTCAACAAGGTAGTCAATGGGCGGTACGGTAATTTCAAAGTCGTCGCGCATAGAAACATGCGACTCTGCCATCGCCTCACTCACCGTAGTGATATCACCTACCTTCAACGCTTCACTTGCACTTAATGTACGCGCATTTTCAGTAATAATATGACGGGCCCGGCGATAAACCACTTCAGGCATATGGGGCTTAGCGGTTTCCAGCATTTCTATCGTTGCTTCACGTAACGACGGAACGCTTAATAACGACGCGCCTT